>Ga0209342_10003736_pt1 | contig 15987 bp, 21 predicted proteins | sample RifCSP16_2_FD_184023 | JGI IMG/M metagenome (GOLD analysis project Ga0209342, IMG submission 184023) | Soil microbial communities from Rifle, Colorado - Rifle CSP2_sed 16_2 (SPAdes) (version 2) | ecosystem: Environmental > Terrestrial > Deep subsurface > Rock core/Sediment | place: Rifle... | reverse complement strand
GTATGTGCAGCGCAAGGCCCTGTCCTCGGCCTTCGTCCGCGACGCGTGGAAGGTCATGAACCCCTACAAGCAGGTCATGGGGGAGATCGCGGAGTCGACAGGGATGGGGCTCGCGCGGAAGTTCCTGCCCGGCGGCTCCCTGATCCCGGAACAGATGACCCTGACGCTCGGGGGCGTCCCGGTGGCCCAGATCAACCAGGAGTTCAAGATCATCGGGGACATCTGGGACATCCACTGCGCGAACCTCGCGCCGCAGTTCGACCGCCGCGTCCTCCTGGGGATGGCCCTCCTCATGGGGATGATCGAGCGCCAGCGGAAGTAGGGCCCGGTCGCCTCAATCCACGCTCACCAGGATCTCCTTCGGGCTCCGGACCCGGATGCGCACCGCGGCGCCGTTTTGCAGTCGCAGGGCCCGGACGAGGGAGATGGGGATCCGGACCGCATAGGAGTTCCCGGTCCGGGTGACCTTCCCCTCCAGCAGGGAGTCCCGGACGCGCCGGAAGTCGGACAGCATCTGGGCATCCTCGCCGTTGAGGTACGTCTCCCCGCACTTCGGACAGACCGACCCGCGGACCCGGAGTCCCTCGATGCGGAGCAGGCGGGGCTTCGTCCACGTCCCGCACACGCAGCGCACGACCTCCTTCGACAGATCAGCGACCATGGAGCTCACCGACATGGACCACGAGCCAGACCTCTTCGCCGTTCCATCGAGTCTCGGAGGACACCGCCACGACCTTGAGGAGCCGCCCTCCCCCACGGAGACAGCGTTCGACCACGCCCACCCCGCGGGGCGACCGGGAGCAGTCCGAACCCGACTCGAGAACTTCGATGATGTCCTCGAGGTAGAGATGAAGCCGTCGCATCTCGCGGTCCGCGCGGAGGGAGGGGAGCACCCTCCGGCCCCGCCAGGTGGGCCGCATGGACGTACATCCTGTAAGTACAGGGCGGAGGTACTAGTTAGCCATTTGCCCTGACCGGATCGGAGTTGAGGAGGACGTATTTGGCCGGGTTGCCGACGACCGGAGAGGACGGTGAATAGGCTACCCTTATGCGAGATAGGCCCTCTTCCTTGACAGAGACCGTGCCCGAGCCCCTCTACACCTACCGCCCCGTGCCCTACAACGAGCTCGGGGTGGCGGTGTTTCTGATGCTGCTTGTGGGGACGTTCGCGTTCGCCCCGCTCGCCGCGCCGGCGGGCCTGTTCCCCCTCGACGGCTGGTGCTTCCTCCCCCTCCTAGTCCTGGTGGCGGCGCTGCTTCTCACACGAGCGACCCCCACGGTCATCACCGCGGAAGGGATCGAGGTCTCCCGCCCCTGGATTGTCCGCGCCCTCGGGGGTTCGCGCTTCGTCCCGTTCTCGGCGGTGAAGAACATCTACCCCGCGAGCTACGAGGTGACCGGGGCCTTCATGTCCCCTTTCGCCTCCTCGGCGGGGACGCTCGTCCACGTCGGCCTCGGCATCGAGACGAACGGCGGGGAGAAGCTCGTCGCGAGGTTCACGCCGGGGACGCTCCGAGGGTTCCGCGCGGAGTCGCCCGGCTACACGGCGGCGATCGAGTGGGTGCGGCGAATCCTGCGGGAGCGCGGACGGCCCCTCGTCCTGGAATCCCCAGCACTCTCGGACGCGGACGTGGCGCGGATGACCGCCGAGGCGCGCGAACCCCTGCTCCCCATCGAGGGCATCGTGCTCGCCTTCTTCCTCCCGCCGTCCGTGATCGCCTCCATCTTGACCCTGGCGCCGGGCAGCGTGTTCCTCCCCGCCATCTTGGCGGGAGTGATCCTGGTCGCCGCGGTCCCGCCGCTCTGGGCCGTGTACCTGACGTGGAAGAGGAGCGGGCGGCGGAACGGCCTCCTTACAGAGCTCGCGAAGCATCGAGAGTTCCTGCGGGAGCGAGGCGTATGAAGAAGGGTTCTAATCCAAGGCGTCCGATGATCTGTCCGTGCGGAGAACGTGGGTCGGGGTCGCGGCACTCCTCATCCTGCTGCCGGCTTGGCCCTCGAGGCCCGCGGACGGGGGCGGCGCTCCGGTCTGGCACGTGGGGGATCGGTGGGTCTACCGTGTCCGCGATTGCTATGGCTTGAACTGCACCGTGTACAACGACACGGTGGAAGTGCTCGGGATGGAGACCCTGAACGTGAACGGCACACCGATTGAGACCTACCGCGTCCGGCTCTCATCCGAACGTGAGGAAATCCAACCCTTCTGGAACGGAGTGATGACCTGGTACCGCACGTCGGATCTCGCCGAGGTGCGGTTCGTTACGGGGGACGGGAACCTGACCGCGACCTATGTCCCTCCGCTCGCGATGCTCCCGTTCCCCCTGACCGTTGGGGATAGCCGCCACGTATGCTCGAACCTGACCTCCGAGTACGGCACTGTCCGTGTAGAGTGGTTCGTCGATGTCGTGAACGCCACGGAGGTCGTCGTCCCCGCCGGCGCCTCGCTCGCGTACGAGGTCGTGTTGAACGAGCAGGACCACTACTTCTTCTCCCCGACCTTCAAGAACTTCGTGAGGACGGTTCAGGCCGTCGGGGTATCCAGCCTCCTCATAGAGGCCCACCTGTACTCGCCGCCGGCCGACCGCCTCGGCACGGCCGTCTTCGTGCTCGGGCTCCTCGGGGTGGCGATCGCGGTCTTTCTCGTTCTCCCGACGGTTCTGCTGCGCTGGAGACGTCGAAGGGAGGGTACCTCTCCGCCGCGGGCTCCCCCTACCCCTTGATGATCGCCTCGACCCGCTTCATCTCCGCCTCGATGCGGGCGACGGCGTTGGTTCGGTCCCCGATCTTCAGGTCGGGCCGTTCTTTCTCGAGGCGCGCCAGGATCTGTTCGGCGCTATTGCTGCGCATGAGTTGGAGGACCATGTCCCGGAAGCCCATGTTCACGATGAGGGACTTGTACTGTTTCACGAGGTCGCTGACGAGCGGCTTCCCCACCGCCACCTGGTCCCATTGCTCCTGCGTGATCTTGTCGAAGCCGATCTGGCCGGAGAACATGGCGCGCCGAACACCGCGGCGGGATTAACTTTTCTTGGTATGCGACCTTTCTGACTGGGCACCTCAGGAAGCCCGTTCACCCAGCATCGACCTCGCCATCAGGGAGCTCGACGGGTGGGTTATCTCGATAGCCCGCCGGGCTGTACATGGACCCGCCGGAGAAGGCGGTCGTCCTGTGCGTGGACGAGAAGACCCAGATCCAGGCACTCGACCGCACGCAGCGCGCTCCGCCTGCTCGGCGGTGGTGGCGGACGTGTCCACTTCGTAGACACGGCGACTTCGGCGCACGGCCTCCTGGGTGATCAGGACGATGGCCTCGGCCTTCACGTTTTCCTGGACCTTGGCCGGTGCCCATCCGCGGCCAGGTGAATCGCTGCCTAGTCCCTTGATATTAGCCCTTTTGGGTAATGCTTATTAGCCCTCCCGGCTAATGTGGTCGCGCATGCGGATGACCCTCGACCCTGGAATCGTCGCACTCTTCGGAAGCGAGACCCGGGCGAAGGTGCTGGGGTTCCTCGCCGACGTCCGCGAGCCGAAGACGGGCTATGCCGTGGCCGGGGCCATCGAAGTGAAGCCCCCCAAGGTCTACGGAGAACTCAAGCGCCTCGCCAAGGGCGGCATCCTGGAACTCGTAGCCGACCCGGGCGGCCCGGCGCGGTATCGCCTCGGGGCCGGGCCCCTCCGGGAGTTCGTGGTGCGCCGTGTCCGGATCACTACCTTCGGGGAGTGGTTCAGCAGACCCCGGCGACAGGCCCGTGACCGGCTCCTGGAGGAGGCCCGCTCGCTCCGGGTCGTTCTTCCGCGGTCGGAGGCGGACCGCGCGTCAGTCCCGAACCCCTCGGAGTTCCAGCGGCCCCGCGGCAAGGCCCTCGCCCTGCGGCGGATTGGGTCGGACCCTCGCCGACGGGTCCGGGGGAGGCCGTGACGACCCGCGCCGGGGTGACCGAAGCCCTCGGCGGGATCGTCGATCCCACGCAGAGGCGGATTGCCTTCGCGGGGCTCCTGGCGCGCGAGGCCGGCATCCCCCCGGACGACTTCGTCGTCGTCGGGGGATCGGCCATCGAGTTCTACACCTCCGGCTCCTACACGTCCGGGGACATCGATGTCGTCTCGGAGAAGGCACAGGCCCTCGCCGGCGTCCTCCAGGGCTGGGGCTTCTCGAAGACGAGCCGGGTCTGGGTGGACGCGGAGCTCGGGCTGGTTGTCGACTTCGTCGCCTACCCGTACACGGGGGACTTCAAGCGGACCCAGATTCTCCAGACGCCCTACGGCCCGGTCCGCCTCGCCGCGATCGAGGACCTCCTCGTGAAGAGGCTCGCGTCCACGAAGCACTGGAACATCCCGGCGGACTTCGAACACGCCAAGGCCCTGGCGGTCCTCTATCGGGACCGCATCGATTGGGAATACACGCGGGAGATGGCGGAAACCTACTCCGTCACCGACCTGCTCGCGGCACTTGAGCGTGCCCTGGGACGGACGAAGCCTCGGTGAGACCAGAAGGGGTCCTTGGGTCCTCCAAGAGGGATTCAATCGCCCCGAGGCCTCACAGCTCCCGCCATGCGCGGGAGAGCCGGTCCCGCCTGACCAGGTTACTTGACAAAGCGATTGCCGAGGGCCTCCTCGCCGACGGGATGACCGGGCTCAACCTGTTCGTGGGCCGCTACATCTCGGCGGTCCGGAACGGGCAGCCGCCCGAGACCCCGATCCCGATGGCGTGGAGGACCGCGGACGGGCAGCCCGTCGTCGACGGGTGGCTCATCGTCCGCCAGGGCGCCAAGCCCCTCTTCACGGACAGCCTGAAGGACGCCGTGGGCACGATCGCCCTGACGCCGTCGGACGCGCCGTACACCTTCGTGCTCCGCAAGGGCACGCAGGAGGACGTCGTCCTGACCGTCAAGGACCTGCTCGAGACCGACGTCCCGACCGTCCTGGAGAGCGCGACCCTCGGGATCCGGCTCGTCGCCGACGTGCAGGCGACGCAGCCGGTGCCGACGCCGGGAACCAGCTAGGTCCGCACCGTTTCAGCGGGGGCTGAGTCCCCCGCACCTTTTTCTTGAAGGCACACAGGCAAGGTGTCAATTAGTTGACTGCGATACTACTCCCGTTTGAGGGTCAGGTACGAGGATGTCATCCAACCGTCCGCCAACGAGAAAAGCAATGGGAGTGCTCGTATGGTTGCCTCCATATTTTCGAGCCCAAAGCCCGCATCGTCCATCGGCATCCAGCAGGTTCGGACTTCGGCATAGTTCGGCGTCCAGAAGATTCGAGGGTTATGACGCAAAGGGGATTGCGGAGCCTTGGTGAGGAGCTCCGCGAGATCATCCGTTCGGAGCTTCCTGAAGGTAGCGTTGGAAATCGTGAAGAAGACACTCGAACCAAAACCGAAACTCTCCTCCTCACCGTCACCAAGAGCGTCGGGAAGGAGAAAAGCGCCGATCCCAGAGACCCAGGTTCTGTCAATCTTCTTGTGAACCTCTTGCCGAGCTTCGACGTACCTCCCTGAAAGGTACATCTCCCACCAGCCGGGTTTCTCATCAATGCGCAGAGGGTCCGGGATCTTTGCGTCTCGCATGGCCTTCCTGGCTACGGCCTGCAGCCGCTTCATCGCCTCCCCACTCTGATGCTCAAACTGCTTGCGGGCCAGTTCGAGTTCTCTGTATCTCTTCGCATATGCCTCTCCGACTTTATCGAACACACCCTTCTCTAATCCTCGCACCATCTTCAGTCCTCCCCACTGTATTGCATTAGCTCGCGAAGATCTGGTAGGTTTCTCCAACCAACATCCTCGGGTTTTTTCCGCAGAACTTGAGTCGGGAGGCCGAGCAAATCCTCCTCTATTGATTTCAAGGTGAGCAACGCGGGCCAAAGACCGAGGAGCTCTTCAGCCGAGGCCGTGTTCCTGAGCGTCTTTTTCAGATGCCTTCGAAGGATACGACCTAGGTCACGGTATCTCACGAGAACGAAATCCCTGTCCTCGGGATCGAGGACGAAATCATCGCGATTCGTTAGAACGACAAGGCCGAGCCTCCTCGTGGTGCCGAGCACTCTCCGGCGTCCTGCCTTGCGGTATCGGACTGCCTGTCGCTCACGATCCTCTGCATCATGCCAACCCGCTCGTATCTTGTTCTCAATGACCGCCACGAGTGTCTGGGTCTCCACCACGATGTCAATCCGGCCCAACTCCCCCTCAAACGCCTCGTCCTCCACTGTTCTCATTGAAGTCGAGTCCTGTGTGGTTTTCTTCCAGTCTTGAATTGAGGCTAGCTCAGACAACGACGCTCTCTCCTCTGGCGATAATCCGACTATCGCCAGGCAGACTGCCTCGCAGAAGGCCATCCAAGTTAGAGCAGCGAGCGCAGGACCATTCTCAGGCCTCATCGTCGATGCTAGCCATTGTGTCCACCGAACTTCAGCGTACTCGATGTCGAATAGTCGAAAGACGTTCCAGTCTATCTCCGATGGATCAACTGACTGTATTCTCCTGGCACGGAGGATCTCGAGGTATTCTGCGGCGGACCTGTCCCCCATCGTCCGGCAAATCTCCGCCATCTCAGATACGCTGCGAACTAGCTCGTTGCGAGCTTGCGGCTCTTTGACGACCTCATGTCTACGCACTACAGCTTCAATCTCCTCGACGGCGGCGAGAAGGTCAGCTCTATTGCTCAGACCCTCCCTCCTTTTCCGCCGCTCCCATTGAGCGCCTCATCAATCTCGAAGGCGTGCGGAGGCGTTTCGAACGAATCGCGGACTCCTAGACTCCCCACAGTACGGGATTGAGACTCTGGTACAAATACCCTATCTTCGGGGAGGGGCAGCTCGGCGGTAAGGAACGTCCGCCACCCCGCAGCAGCATGCCGATGCCCGGGGACCAGACGACCCAGAAGGACGACGAGGATCTGCCGCTTCCGAAGCGAGTTGATGGCTTGGAACTCGGGCGGGACGAGGGGGGGACTGCGTGAAGAAGAGGCTCTCCACGGCGGTGTTCCCCTATGCCCCGTCCTTCGATTGTGCTTCAGTACCGGTTCTCGATGGGCCGCGGCAACGGGTAGCTCCGCCCCCGCCAGGCAATGGCGGTGAGCCGCCGCGCCCGCCGGAGATTCACGATCATGAGCCAGGGGACGACGAGGCTGGCGAGGAGGAAGCGGCCTCGGTCGGTGGCGAACGCCTCCCGCCACTCCGGGAGGGCCGACGCCAGGACGGCCCGACGGTGCTCCGCCTTCACGGCGGTGAGTGGAATATCCACCAAGAGGAGCCCGGCCCCCCAGGCATACTCCGGGGCGAGGAACACCGCCAGGAGGAGGGCGAGGACCCCGAGCACCACCGCCCCGTCGAACACCGCGTACACGAGCGCGGCATACCTCGTGAGGCGAGGGTAGTAGGCGCGGACGAAGGCGGACTGCTGTGTCGTCCAATCCAGGCAAGCGCGGCGATCGCACGGCTCCTCCGTGAGGCACACGGCACGTGGCACGAACCGGACGCGGAGACCCCGCTCCTTCACCGCCACCGTGACCGCCAGGTCGTCGCTCAGCCAAGGGCCGTACTGCTTCAATGCCTGGCGGAAGCCGCACCCCCCGCCCTCACACGGAAACTCTTTTCTATGTGCGCGCACATAATCCGTGTCATGCCCAACATCACGCTCGCCGTGGCGCCCGAGCTTCACCGCAAGCTCCGGAAACACCCCGAAGTGAAATGGAGCGAGGTCGTGCGCCGCGTCCTCGCGAAGCGCGTGCGGGATCTGGAACGGATGGAAGCCCTCGCTCGGGGGAGCATCCTCACCTCCGGGGACGTCGGGGAGATCGACCACCTGATCAAGGAGGGCCTGAGGCGGCGATACGAGAAGATGAGGCGAACGCGAGGAGCGTAGCCCCCTGGCTGCCCCAGACCGCCTTGTGGTGGACGCGAACGTCGTCGCCGCGGCGTTCCTCCGCGACTCGACTGTCCGACGAATCATGACGCTCTCGCTGGTCGATCTGCTCGCCCCCGACTTCTTGCACGAGGAGGTGACGAACCACCTTCCTGACCTGCGGCGCCGAGCCGGGCTCTCGGAGGAGGCGGCCTCGGAATTGCTAGCGCTCTTGGAGGGCTATGTCACGCTCATTCCTGCCGAGGCGTTGATGGTCCCTTGGGACCGCGCCTCACGCGCGATGACGACGATCGATCCGAAGGACGTGGCCTACCTTGCCGCGGCCCTAGCGGTGGACGCCCCGCTGTGGTCCGATGACCCGCACCTAAAGAAGCAGGAGGTTGTCCGCTGCTGGACCACGGGCGAGTTGGTCCTGTCTCTGAGGGCCGACGGTCTGGCCCTGTGAGGGCCAAGCGACCGACAGGGCCCCCCGCCCCCCGCGGGGCATCCCGGTTGGGTCCGCGTTGCGGTTCCCCCGGAGCATCCGGGGGCAGGCCCGCCGTGGTTTGCTCCTCCTCCTTCCATTGTGCTTCAGTACCGTTTCTCGATGGGGCGCGGCATGGGGTAGGTCCGTCCCCGCCAGGCGATGGCGGTGAGACGTCGAACCCGCCAGAGGTTCAGCAGCATGAGCCACGGGACGACGAGGCTGGCGAGGAGGAACGCCGCGCGATCGGCGGTGAACGTCTCCCGCCACTCCGGAAGGACGCCCGCCAACGCGGCACGCCGCTGCTCGGCCTTCACCGCCGTGAGCGGGATATCCGCCAAGAGCAGGGCGGCCCCGACGGCATACTCCGGAGCGACGAAGACCGCCAGGAGGAGCCCGACGATCCCCAGGACGACGATCCCATCGAACATCGCGTAGGCCAGGGCGGCGTACTTCGTGAGGCGAGGGTAGTACGCATAGACGAAGGCGGACTGCTGCGTCGTCCAGTCCACGCAGGCGCGGCGGTCGCACGGGTCCTCCGTGACGCAGACCGCGCGGGGGACGAAGCGGACGCGGAGGCCCCGCTCCTTCACCGCCACCGTCACCGCCAAATCGTCGCTCAGCCACGACGGCCACCGGGCCCGGATCCCCGCCGACTCGAACACCTCGCGAGGGATCGCCGTCGACCCGCCCCACGCGAAGTTGTGGCGGTCCCGGAAGAGGACACTGTACCCCGTCGCGTTCCACGCGGAGCGGACGGCCGTCCAGAACCCGCCGGCCGGGGAATACCAGCGGTAGCCCGTGGCCGCCCCGACGCCTTCCCCCAATCCGGACACGAGGCTCGCGAGCCAGTGGCGGTGGGGCCGCGCATCCGCGTCCCACGTCACCACGACCCGGTCCCCTGGGGCGAGCTCCTCCGCGGCGCGCGCGAGGGCCGCGGCCTTCCCGCTCCCGCCATGGGGCCCGGGAGAGAGGACGATCTTGGCGGGAATCCGGTGGCGGGCGATGGCTCGTTCAATCACCGCCACGGCGGGGTCGTCCTCCCCGTCCACAGCGAACACCACGCGGTACCGAGGGTAGTCCTGGTCCAGGAGCCCCTCCAGGTTCGCCGCCAGCGCCTCCTCTTCCGCGCGGACCGGCGCGAGGATCGCCACTGGCGGGAGGTCGGAGGCCCCCTCCCGGCCGGAGCGCCTCACGTACCGCGAGAACTGAACACCCTCCCGGAGGCTGGCCAACGCCGCCACCAGAGCGAGCACGCCAAGGGCGAGGAAGATCCAGGAGCCGAGGTCCCACATTGCCTCGGGGGATGCGATGGCGGTATTTCAGAGGTCGACCTTGACCTCGCCGTCCTCCACGACGACGCGGAACGTCCGGAGGCGGGCCATCGGGTTCACGTGGGACTGGCCCGAGGTCACGTCGTAGGTCCAGCCGTGGAGGGGGCAGGTCACGATCCTCCCGTCCAGGTCCCCCTCGCCGAGGGGCCCTCCCCGGTGGAGGCAGGTCCCGTCCGTGGCATAGACCATGCCGCCGACATTGTAGAGCGCGAGGACGGCGCCCTGGGCGACGACCTGCTTCGCCTTCCCCGGCGGGAGGTCGGCCAGTCTCGCGACGGCGGTGAGTGGCACGCGTCGACGAGACGCCCGCGTCCTTTAAACCTCCCCGCGCCCTGCCCGCGGCGGTGTCCGACATGGAACCGAAGGCCGAACCGGCCCCCCCAGCGCTCGTCGACGTCTGCAAGGAATTCGTTCGCGCACTCGGCCGCGCGGAGCAGGCGATCACGACCGCCGCTCCCAGCCTGACGAAGGAGGAGCGAAAGCGCCAGCTCGACGAGTTCTTCCGTTGGCTCGAGGCCACGGAGGAGGTCCCGAAGAACGGGATGACGCGCGAGATCGCGCGGGAGCTCGTCGGCCAGCTCACCGCCTTCCTGACCTACGCGGACTATCGCGGGTCCACGGACGCCTATATCCAGTAACCTCCGAAGCCGTTTGGCTCGATGACGGGACCGGGCTGCATCGCTATCTATATATAATTCCATGGCCATAGCCATATCCATGGCTACCTCGATCGCCGTCCAGGAAGTTACCCGCCAGCGGCTTCACCGGCTCCGCGAGGAGTGGAACGCCTCCTCATACGACGAGGTGATCCAGCGCCTCCTCCACCCGAAGGACACCAGCCCCCCCTCGCTCTTCGGGGCCTACCGGCGAGCCAAACCCTTCCGCAAGGAGGATCGGGCGGCGTTCCATGAGCTTTGATTGCGTCCTCGACTCCTTCGCCTGGATGGAATACCTTCGAGGCGGCCCATTTGGCGAACGGGTGCGGGAGTACATCGAACACGGGAACGGTGCGACCCCCTCCCTGGTCATTGCGGAGCTGTCCGCGAAGTTCCATCGCGAAGGGCTGGAAGGGTGGCCCGAGGCCCGTGAGTTCATCCTCTCCCACACCGCCATCCTCGGCCTGGACTGGTCCGTTGCCGACAAGGCCGGCGACACCTTGAAAGCCCTGCGTTCCCGGCGAAAGAGCGCTGGGCTCGCCGACGCGATCGTGCTGGAGACCGCCCGTTCCGTCCAGGCCCCGCTCCTGACCGGGGACCAGGATCTGAAAGGGGCGGAGGGCGTCCTCTTCCTGGAATAGGCCCCTCGCGGCGATGTCGGAAGCCGGGGACCGAGGCGTGTCCGCCGTCGGATCCTCCTCGAAACCTTCATAGAGGCCTCGGCGCTCCGCTCCCTACCCACCATGGACTTCACGAACGAGCGCACCTACCAGAACGCCGTCGACCAGAAGACGGTCGACCAGTTCCACGCCGCCTACGAGGCCGCCCTTTCCAAGGTCGACCCCCTCCTCGGCCTGGAGCACCCGCTCTACATCGGGAAGGAGAAGGTGATGACGCCGGGCCGGACCTTCCAGGACCTGAACCCGGCGAACACGAAGCAGGTCCTCGGGACGTTCCAGAAGGCAGGGCGCGACGAGACGGCGCGGGCGATCGAGGTCGCCGCCAAGGCCTTCCCGGACTGGGCCGCGCAGGGACCGAAGGACCGCGCGAACCTCCTCCTCCGCGCCGCGGACATCGCCGCGCAGCGGAAGTTCCTCCTGGCCGCCCTGATGACCGTGGAGAACGGGAAGAACCGCTACGAGTCCATGGCCGACATCGACGAGGGCATCGACATGCTGCGGTACTACGCGAAGGTGTACCGCGACGCGGAAGGCTTCGAGCAGGAGATGGGGCGGTACACCCCGGACGAACGCACGAAGTCCGTGCTCCGCCCCTACGGCGTGTGGGCCGTCGTCGCCCCCTTCAACTTCCCCTGGGCCATCGCCGTCGGCATGGCCAGCGGCGCCCTCGTGACGGGGAACACGGTCGTCCTCAAGCCGGCGAGCGACACGCCCCTGATGGCGATGGAGTTCGCACGGATCCTGATCCAGGCCGGTCTCCCCTCGGGCGTGCTGAGTGTGATCACGGGCCCGGGCGGCACGATCGGCGAGGAGATTGTCACGAACCCGAAGGTGGACGGCCTCGTGTTCACCGGGTCGCAGGAGGTCGGCATGGCGACCTTCCACCGCTTCAACCAGGGCCGGGCGCGCCCCATGATCGCCGAGATGGGCGGGAAGAACCCCGCCATCGTGACGGACCACGCCGACCTCGAGATGGCGTCGGAGGGCGTCATGAAGGGGGCCTTTGGCTTCGGCGGGCAGAAGTGCAGCGCGACGTCCCGCGTGATCGTCCACGAGAAGGTCCGCGAGGAGTTCCTGAACCGCCTCGTGAAGCTCACCAAGGCGATCCACGTCGGCGACCCGACGCAGCGGAACGTGTACATGGGCCCGGTGATCAACGCGGACGCCGTCCAGCGCTTCGCCGACGCGATGCCCGGTTTCGCCAAGGACGGGAAGGTCCTCTGCGGCGGGCACGTCCTCACCGACGGGGACCACGCGAACGGCCACTTCGTGGAGCCGACCATCGTGGACGGCCTCCCCTTGGGGCACCGCTATCTCCGCGAGGAGCTCTTCCTCCCGATCCTCTGCGTTGTGACCTACCAGCGCTTCGACGACGCCCTCCGGATTGCCAACGACATCGAATTCGGGCTCACCGCCGGGATCTACAGCCAGGACGCCGGGCAGGTGAAGAAGTTCCTCGACCGTATCGAGGCCGGCGTCGTCTATGTGAACCGCCGCGGGGGGGCGACCACCGGGGCCGTCGTTGGCGTCCAGCCCTTCGGCGGTTGGAAGGCGAGCAGCGTGACCTTCAAGCACGCCGGCGGCCCCCACTACCTCCTGCAGTTCGTGCGGGAGCAGAGCCGGACGACGTACCCCTAGGCCGCCAAAGTATTTACGTGTACGTGCTTTAACCATATTCGGGGCCGAGCGCGCCGGCCCTACATACCGGGTGTCTGCCATGGAAACACGGAAGGTCCAGAAGGTCGGCGCCTCGACGCTGACAGTATCCCTGCCGAAGGAGTGGGTGCAGCGGCGCGGCGTGAAGCAGGGGGACCAGGTCTTCCTCCAGGAGGAGGGGGCGACGATCCGCGTCGTGCCGGCCCCGGCCTACGCGCAGCCCGTGAAGGCGGAGTACTTGGTGAGCGCGGACCTCTGCGACAAGCCGGGCATGCTCACCCGGGCGCTCGTGGGGAACTACGTGCTGGGCCGCGACCGCCTGCGCGTCAAGGGCACCGGGCGGCTCTCCACGGAGCACCTCGCGGAGATCCGGGACTCCTCGCGCCGGCTCATGGGGATGGGGATCATCGAGGAGACGCCCGCGCAGGTCGCCCTCCAGTGCTCCATCGACCCCACGCGGTACCCCATCGACGCGCTCCTGAAGCGCATGTACAACATCTCCCAGACGATGCTCGACCTGTCCGTGGAGGCCCTGATGACGCGCGACGCCAGCCTCGCCCGGGACGCGATCGCCCGGGAGGACGACGCCGACACCCTCTACTACCTCGTCCTGCGCCTCGTGCTCTCGGCCCAGATGGACGAGGGGCTCCTCGAGCCGCTCGGCATCAAGAGCCGCCTCGAGATCGCGGGGAACCGCGCCGTCGCCCGCGACCTGGAGGGCGTGGCGGACCTCTGTGAGGACATCGCGAAGAACGTCCTCGTAATCCTCGACAACGACCTCCGCGTCCCTGAGGGGGTCGCCAAGGGGTTCCGGGCGCGCGTGGAGAAGGTGAAGAAGGCCTACACGGCGGCGATCGCGTCCCTCCTCTCCCATGACTTCCGGGCCGCGTACGAGGCCGGGGAGCTCGCCCGGGAGTTCCAAGGGGAGGTCCAGTCCCTGGCCCGCCAGCTGCTCCGTGAGGGGCGCAGCCTCGAGATGCACCTGGCGATGCGGAGCATCCTCTCTGGTCTTTCCCGGCTCGGGGAGTACGCGAAGAGCATCTCCATGATCGCGGTGAACCGCTACCTGGAGCGCCCGACGAACCTCTGCAAGCCGGTCACCGAGGCGTAGCGCCCCCCCGTACAGCCTATACCGACCCGTGAAATAGGGCGGGGCGGACTCTAGGGTCGGATGAAGCGCGGTCAGGCCCCGGCTTGGGCTCCGGCGGGACTCCGTTGCGCTTTCTGCAACAAGCCGGTCCGTCCCGAGAGCCGCCATGAGGTCCTCGTCGTGGGGCGGGCACCGGCCCCGCTGCGCTTCTGCTCCCGGAACTGCTTGGAATCCTACCTGGAGATCGAGCTCGGGAAGACGGGGAAGGTCACGGCCCAGGCCTAGGGCGATCCCTTCGGGTGGAGGGGGCACGGTTTGCCGGCGCGGCAGAACCGGCAGTGCTTGAGGTCGTAGACCGGCATCGGCTTCTGCATCCGACCGTACTTGCGACGGGGAATGCCGGGGGAACGGCGGCGAGGGGAAAACCCTTCGGGCCGGCACGCCAGCCTTATGGCCAGGGCGGCTCATCCCGACCCATGCTCCGATTGAACACGATGGCGGTGGTCGTGCGCGACGAGAAGAAAGCGGCGAAGTGATATCAGCAGAAACTGGGCATGAAGGTCCAAGACCGGTTCCCGCACTGGCACACGGTGGTCGCGAAGGGGTCGAAGGTGCGCCTCCACCTGTGCCCCGACAGCAAGCCGGAGAAGGGGAACACGGGGATTGCCTTCGCCGCGGACGACGCGGCCAGGGAAGAGAAGGCCCTGCGGAAGAAGGGCGTGCGGATCACCGTGCCGACGACGAAAGAGGACGGGGGCACGTACTTCATGTTCGCGGACCCGGACGGGAACGAGTTCTGGGTCTTCGGGGATTGAAGTGGGCTCGACCGCGTCCAGGCCGGTTCCGGTTCAAGACACCCCCTTGGCGTGGGGTGGCGGCCGAGACACCGGTTCGAGTCGCTCCAGTCACGCTCGCCCTCCTGACTCCATGGGACAAGTGGAAGGGGGTGAAGAGCGCGCGGTGAATCTCGCGCGAGGGAGTAGCGGCACTGAGAGGCCAGAGCAGAACCCACTCGAACGAAGTCCCGCCAAGCGTCGCTCGCGGGAACCGTGCCCCACGATGCCACGAGTTACCAGGGGCCTCGGCGCGCTAGATGGTCACGCTCATCGTGACCGCCACGCTTCCCCCGTCGTCGTCCGTCACAGTTAGCGTGACAGTGTAAATCCCGGATGCCGCGTAGGCGTGCGTCACGTGATCCGTAACCGCGATGGGGTTCACGGTCGGGGAGGGGAACGGGTCGGGCGCCACACCGTCGTTGTAGTAGATCGTGCTCGTCGTGGGCGTGGGATCGCCCCACGCCCACGCGAACGTGAGGTCGTCGCTACCGGGGTCGGTAGACGTGGCCTCGAAGTGGACGGGCAAGTTCACGAGGGGGACGTACGTCAGGAGGTCCGGAATCGTCCACACCCAGGTGCTCGGATGCCGCACGTTGAACGTGTGCTCGATCCACACCTCCTGTCCGTTCTCCAGAGTGAGGATGATCCACACCGGGGTCCCGCCCCAGACCTCGCCGTTCAACGGATCGTTCATGGGCGTATACCGAACCACGGCACCCGTCGTCGGGCCGACGAGGTAGATGCGCTCCCCCGCCAGCGTGGCGGCCTGGACGTCAGGCGAGCCAGGCGTGCGCACTACGGTCGTGGACCGCGTCGGGCTCCCGCCGCTGGTCAGTGTGAGATTCACGTCGTGCCACTTCTCCCCGGCCACGCGCAGGGTAACGTTTGCCACCACGTACGCCCGGGGCCCGGCGGTCACCGCCGGCGCGACATTGAGCACGGTCACCGTGGTACTCACCGTTGTCGTTCCCCCGTCGTCGTCCGTGACCGTGAGCGTCACCGCGAACACCCCGTTGTCCCCGTACGTGCAGCTCGCCGTCTCCGTAATGTCGCGCGGGTTCACGGAGGGACTCGGGAGGGGATCGGGATTCGGCAGGCTGTTCAGGTAGGTCGTCGACTTGTCGCAGGCGCCTCGGGAGCCCCAGACCCAGGAGAAGGTCAGGTCGTCCGAGCCGGCATCCGTGGCGTGCCCGGTGAACGTGACGGACTGCCCCTCGTTGAACGTGACCGCCGAGAGCGCGTCCACCACCGGCGCCAGGTTGTTCACCGTCACGGTCAGGGAGCCCGTCCCGGTCGCCCCGTCGTCGTCCATGACCGAGACAGTGACGATGAACACGCCGTTGTCCCCGTAGGTGTGGCTCCCCGTCACGGTCCCCGTGGCGTCGGGCTTCACGTTCTCCTCGGTAAAGGCGCC
>Ga0209342_10003732_pt1 | contig 15994 bp, 17 predicted proteins | sample RifCSP16_2_FD_184023 | JGI IMG/M metagenome (GOLD analysis project Ga0209342, IMG submission 184023) | Soil microbial communities from Rifle, Colorado - Rifle CSP2_sed 16_2 (SPAdes) (version 2) | ecosystem: Environmental > Terrestrial > Deep subsurface > Rock core/Sediment | place: Rifle... | reverse complement strand
CGCTCCGGATGTATGGCGTCATCGCCTCCGCGACTCGGGGATCGATTGGCGTCGTGGCGTTGTAATCAAGGTATATCATGGTGTTACACCCCTTTCAATGAGTATATTCAAGAATGCGGACGTTTTCTCCGGATTTTTTCCTGACTGCCTCAATCATCATATGCGCCTTTTTTATTCTTCATCGCCTTGAAGTCCGTCGTGGCCTGGCAAATATCTTCCGTCTGCAGGCATCGTATCAATCCAATCTTCATATTTTCGTTCCTGTTAATTTACTTAAAATGTCAGCACTTTATCCGCCTCGACGGTCCACTTCGCCAGCTCAACCATCGTGCTCCTTTCCGCGCCCTCAATTAACGCCAGGTCTTTCAATCCCCGGGCATCCATGCACGTTCCGCACAGCTTTACTTTCCCACCCTTGTTTATAACCGCTGAAATCATGCGCTCGATATTGTAATAACCCTGCGGTGTAATTTGAGCCGGTAATGCACCGCTGACCCCGTCGGCCATTAAGAAAATCAATACCTCGATGGTTCCTTCTTCTTTTTGCAAAGCCATGGCAAGCCGAAGCGCGTTGTACATTTTCTCCGTCCCGTAAGGCGCGTCGTTGATTATAAACAGCGTCTTCATACTGTTACCTCTCCTTTTCTTTTTTCAACGCCTTCGGCGTTTTTAATTATATTGATTTTTTTCCTCATTTGTTCGAACATAACGTCCCTCATTATCAAGCACGCTTTGATTATTTTCGAGCTAGAAATCTTATAAAATATCCTTGTCCCATCCCTGCGTGCCATCACGACTCCTCTCTCGCGCATGATTGATAAGTGCTGCGATAGATTCGATACACGAATGTTCATTGTATCGGCTATCTCTTCCACGCTCATTTCCTTGCCATCGAGGAGAAATAAGATTTCTATCCTCTTTGAATTTCCCATGAATTTGCAGAAATCAGCATGCATTTTGTAAATTTCCTTGTTGTTCATATCACGTCCAATATTTCATTATTTTCATAATATCGAATATATGATTATACGAAATATACTGATAATCATATTTTTTGTCAATACCAATGATGCGACCGCGTGAATTTTAATTGAATTTTATTCAATTTCAGGGTTTAATAGTCGTTTTACTGGTTCTATCTATGGTTTTGCTCGGGGAGCATGGTGGCACCATAGATAGAACTCCCGGTTTGAAGGCCGGGAGTTCTTGTTTTATGAGGGTTACGTATTATTTCATTTGCTTGATTGATTCTGGCCAACCACTCAGGATGCATCATCAAAGCTTGATAAGGAACCATTACTTTATAATCAGAATTTGTAAAGATTAAAAAATCAAAAGTTTTCATTGCGACTATTATAGCATTCGCTCTTGTTCCGGTAATGGGGGCTCTTTTTGTAATTGTTCTGCGAAATCCCGATGAGATTGTATCAGCTTTTCGGTATTACAAGAACCGGAATATTAATTGCGTCAATGATGCTTTCATCCGGAGTATCAAATAAGCTGGAATATAGCTTATTTCTATGTTTGTGCCCGGTGATTATTAAATCGATCTTGTTGTTTTTGCAATAATCTGCAATTTCCGCGCCCAGAGATCCTTTTGATGTTGCGTATGTTATATTCAGACTTTCCAGTAAATCCTTCGGTGCTATTTCCTGAACTTTTAAAGCAACTGCATCTTCCCTATCTGTCGGATATCGGTAACCGGCCCCGGGATCATTGATATATACAATATGTACCCGGCTGTTTAACGTTTTGGCTATTTCTAATGCTTTTATCACCGTGGATATATTTTTTGAATCAAGATTAATCGGATAGAGAATATTTTTAAATTGAATCATGGGTTCCTCCAAATATTAATTTATTTGATAACATAGATATTATTGCTGTCAATCTATATTTGAATTACAAGCATATATGCTGTGAGCTTGATAAATAGAAATTGTTTTAAAAAATCATTTATTTTTTATTGATTTATATGATATTTATAACATTAAAAACGAGGCTATAATTGAATCATTACAAAAGCGTTTTCTTAATTTTCATTTATTCCTCCTTGAAGCGAAATTTTCATGATTTTGAGCAGTTCTTCGCCTGCAGTATTATTTCAATAATAGGACGCAGGGAGAGCTCAATTGAAATATCTTCCCGGTATTTTCGGATATTGTCTTTTTTACCGAATAAGCCGCTACGTTCAACACCATAATATCCGAGCCGCACGGCTGTTTCATAAAATTCTGCTTTCATTTCCATTATTCAATACTTTTTCTTTATTTACAAATAGGTATATGCAAATCTGGCCGTTATTGTATAAAAATGCCCTTCTATAATAGAAGGTTTATAGAAGGGTAATTCCAGTAGGTTTACTCGTAGTTCTTAGCAATTATTCCTGCATTAACCGCTTCACAGTCAATAATTTAATTATAAATAAATAATAGTCAATATTATTTTATTTAAAATAAACTTTTTTATTGACATATTCATTACTAAACGGTATTATTAAGGCCACAAGCGTTACTATAAGGAGATATAGATGGCTGATAAAGAAGCAGGCAATCAAAAAGTTTTCAGAAAAAGTTTTAAAAATTATGATTTGGAAATTGATAAAGGCAAGATTTATACTGTAATAGTCGTAATAGTCGGGTTGATATTATTTATGTTGTTTATGTTTTATCTAGCAGGCATTTTTAAATAGACATTATACTTCATCAGGTGTATTATTAATTTTATGGATATTGGATCATCCTTAAAAAAGATCAGGTTGCACAAAGAATATACTATAACAGAAGTCGCTAAACGTATTAACATATCAAACAGTCTTCTGTCACAGATTGAGAATGGCAAAATCACGCCTTCTCTCCAGTCTCTTGAAGAGCTGTTAAAATTCTATGCTGTTAATTTTTCTGATTTTTTCAGGCAGGTCGAGCAAAAGAAGTACATTTATGTCAAGGAAACCGAAGCGGAAACCCTGGAAAACGCCGAGCATGGTTACAGGCTTACCCTTCTTGCGTCGAAATTGCAAAATAACGCACTTGAGTCATTCATAATTGATCTCACCTCCGGCGCCAGTCTTGAACTGGCCAAATTAGATGATGAAATCAATGGCGAGAGGATTATATACGGTATGTCTGGTGTTGTTGAAACGTTTCTCGATGATGAATCATTCATGATCAATAAAGGCGACTCCATCAACTTCAAATCATATGTGTCGTGTAAAATTATTAATAGTTCGCCGCATGAAGCAAAAATACTTATATCAGGAATGCCTCCATTAGTCCTATAGAGAATAGGATTTTTTACCGATCAAGCCAGAACATCGTTGTTTTACCGGAATAACAATCAAGATATGAAATATATCGAATTACTGTCAAAAAAAGGAGTAAAACTTATAGCACTCCAATTTCGTTGGAAATATTCCACAGTATGGGGAAAATTCATTAAATGAAATATTATTACCAAAAAGTTTTATTCCTGCCCGCAACGCTGGTATTCCTGTTACCGGTTTCGGTATATGGTTCCTCTGGCGCGCCTCATATGGATGGGAGAAATATATCATTACTCTGGGCACTTCCGTTTGTCGGAATCCTTCTTTCAATAGCTATTTTTCCTCTCATTATTCCCCATATCTGGCATCGACATTATGGCAAAATTTCACTTTTCTGGAGCTTGTTATTCATTTCTCTTTTAACTATACACTATGGTTTCAATGTAAGCGCATATTATGTTTTAGAGGTATATCTGCTTGAATTCTTGCCATTCATTATTCTACTCCTGGCGCTCTTTACAGTTTCAGGCGGAATTCATCTCAGGGGATCAATGGTGGGTACTCCGGTAGTAAACACCGTGATCCTTCTTCTCGGGACGTTTCTTGCAAGCTGGATGGGTACTACAGGCGCAGCCATGCTTTTAATTCGTCCTCTCATCAGGGCGAATTCGTGGAGGACCCATAAAACTCACATCATCGTCTTTTTTATTTTTCTGGTCGCCAATATAGGAGGGTCACTCACGCCCCTGGGGGACCCTCCCCTGTTCCTGGGTTTCCTCAAGGGAGTAAGTTTTTTTTGGACAACGAAATATCTTATCAAGGAAATGATCGCTGCTGTCGCTATTCTTATCGTGATTTTTTTTATCATAGATTTCTTGTATTATAAACAGGAAACTCAAAGACCGTTAAAAAACGAAAATGATGAAAAAATAAATATAGAAGGCAAGGCCAATTTCGTCCTCCTGGCAGCCATTGTCGGCGCCGTAATCGCTTCAAGCTTTGATCTTGGCAAGGCCTTTACTATTCATCATGTGTCAATGCCCCTGGCATCGCTCCTCCAGGTCGTATTGCTCATCATTATAACCGTAATTTCCATTAAAATAACCAAGAAGGAAGTTCGTGAAGGAAATGAATTTTCATGGGAACCCATCAAAGAAGTGGCAAAGCTTTTCGCCGCCATCTTTATTACCATGGTTATGCCCATAGCCATGTTGAAAGCGGGTGCGGATGGACCGCTGGGTATAGTTATAAAATCAGTTGTCGACGGTAACGGCAACTTTATCAATTCCCATTTTTTCTGGGCCACAGGCGCTCTTTCAAGTTTCCTTGACAATGCCCCCACCTATGTCATATTCTTTGAAACCGCCGGCGGAAATGCGGCCGAGCTCATGACAACCTATTCGGAAACTCTGGCCGCGATCAGCATAGGCGCCGTTTTTATGGGAGCGAATACCTATATAGGCAATGCTCCTAATTTTATGGTAAAATCAATTGCGGAAGAAAGGGGCATCCCAATGCCCAGTTTCTTTGGGTATATGCTTAAATATTCAATACCCATTCTGATTCCGTTGTTCATTATAATAACAATAATATTTTTTTAATATTGGTAGTAGTTTCCGGGGTAATAGATCAAAATAAAAATTGTAGATAAAATGTCATGCCGAAATTGATATTAATAGCAAACCGGCTTCCGGTGACGGTAGAGAAAAAAAAGAGCGGCGAAATAATTATCAGCCCGAGCGTCGGTGGTTTGGCCACTGGCATGTCGTCATTATCGAAAACATATCACTGCCTTTGGGTCGGGTTCAGCGGCATCGCTCAGGATAGCCTTAATCAGGATGAAATAACTAATACCAATAATACTCTTGTTCAGAAATTTAACTCATATTCCGTACCATTGACAAATCAGGATATTGAATTATATTATAATGGTTTTGCCAATAAGACGATCTGGCCTTTGTTTCATTATTTTCCCTTTTTCACCAGTTTCAATGAAGAAACATGGCAGTCCTATGTTTCCGTGAATAACAAATTTCACAGCGCCCTCACTACAATATATGAATCCGGCGACATGATATGGGTCCATGACTATCACCTGATGTTATTACCGGGAATCATCAGACGGAATCTTCCGGATGCGAGAATAGGTTTTTTCCTTCACATTCCTTTTCCTTCTTATGAAGTGTTCAGGCTGTTGCCATGGCGGAAAGAGGTCCTTACAGGCATTACGGGGAGCGATTTAATCGGATTTCATACTTTCGGATACGTCCGGCATTTTTTAAGCAGCGTACAGCGACTCATCGGAATCGAACATTCAATGGGTCAGTTGAATGTCGATAATCGCACAATAAAATGCGACAACTTCCCCATGGGCATCGATTATCAGCGATATTCCGCTTATATGAGCGATAAGAGAATAACCAGGGAAATAGAAATCTTCAAGCGTAACATTAGCGGGAAAAAAATGATCCTCTCCATGGACAGGCTTGACTTTACAAAAGGGATCATTGAGCGTCTGAATTCCTTTGAGCGATTTCTTGAAAAATATCCTGAATTCCACGGCAAGGTCCAGATGATTATCGTCACCGTGCCTTCCCGCACCCAGGTTGACACCTATATAAAATTAAGAAAGCGTATTAATGAGCAAGTCGGCAGAATTAACGGAAGATATAACACTCTCAGCTGGTCGCCGATACAATACCTGTACCGGTCCCTTCCCTTTGAAATGATCATGACGCTCTACCACTGCGCCGACGTGTGCCTGGTCACCCCCCTCCGCGATGGCATGAACCTTGTCGCCAAGGAGTATGTTGCCGCTCGTGTCAACAACGACGGGGTTCTTATTCTCAGCGAGATGGCCGGCGTTTCAGAAGAGCTGGGCGAAGCGTTAATCGTCAATCCAAACAACAGAGAGGAAGTCGCCGATTCCATTGCCGTAGCCCTCTCCATGCCCGCAGTAGAACAGCGCCGCCGTATATTAATAATGCAGCGCAGGCTTCAGAGAAATGATGTGTTCCATTGGTCTTCCTCTTTTATAGAAAAGCTGTCGAGTATTAAAAGTGTTGACGATTCATATGTATTCAAAAGCCTCTCAGGAGATAATCTGAAATCACTACTAGATGCCTACCGCAATAGTAATTCGCGATTGATGCTTCTCGATTACGACGGTACCCTGGTGTCGTTTGTCGACAGGCCGGACATGGCGGTTCCTGATCCCGATTTGATGAAATTACTGTCAGATCTGACCATGAGCCACCGTGCCGATATTTCAATAATAAGCGGCCGCAACTTTGAATTCTTGGAGAGAAATTTTGCCGATTTGCCGGTAACGCTGGTCGCGGAGCATGGTGCATGGATAAAGCTGCCCGGAGACGAATGGAAAACAGTCAATTCGGTCGACACTCAATGGAAGAACGAAATCCGGCCGATTCTAGAAACCTACTGCGACCGAACGCCGGGCACGTTCATAGAAGAGAAGGAATTTTCGCTGGCATGGCATTACCGCCGCTCAGATTCCGAGCTGGCCTCCATGCGCGCCATGGAATTGAAGGGCAATCTTCTCCATATGATCGCCAATCATAATCTCGGCATCATTGAAGGGAATAAGGTTCTCGAGATTAAGAGTCTCGATATAAACAAGGGCAAGATCGCCAATTTTCTTCTATCGGCCAAACAATATGATTTTGTTCTCGCTATTGGCGATGATGTCACCGACGAAGACCTGTTTGCGGCGGTCCCTGAGACGGGTTACTCGGTTAAAGTCGGCTATGGTCCGTCAAAGGCGAAATACGTCGTGGACGGCGTATGGACAGTGCGGCGGTTGCTCAGGCAAATCGGAACGGTATGAATAATGAAAAAAGCGTCTCATAAATCTCACGTGTGGTACAAAACCGCCGTCATATATGAATTGTACGTCCGCGGATTCCAGGACAGCAACAAAGACGGCAAAGGCGATTTTCGCGGTTTGATATCACGACTCGATTATCTTGTCGACCTAGGGATTGACTGCATATGGCTGATGCCGATATATCCTTCCCCCGGCAGAGATGACGGGTATGACATTATGGATTATTATGAAGTAACTCGGGAATACGGCACTCTGGAAGACTTCCGCAACCTGCTCTATGAAGCTCATAACAGAGGATTAAAACTTATCGGCGAACTGGTACTCAATCACACATCCGACCAGCATCAATGGTTTCAGGAAGCAAAAAAGGGCCCTGATTCTCCTTATTTTGATTACTATGACTGGTCGGATAATCCGGATAAATACAAAGAAGCTCGCGTCATTTTTTCCGATCATGAAACGTCAAACTGGACGTACTGCAAAGAAAATGGGCTATATTACTGGCACCGTTTCTTCCATCATCAGCCTGACCTTAATTATGACAACCCCAAAGTCCGGGAGGAAATGGTGCGAGTGATCAGGTTCTGGCTCGACATGGGCCTGGATGGATTCCGCGTCGACGCAGCGCCCTACCTGTATGAACGGGACGGCACCAACTGCGAAAATCTGCCCGAAACGCATCAATTTATAAAAAAAATCAGAAAAATCCTAAATCAGGATTATCCTGGTGCGGTTCTTTTAGCGGAAGCGAATCAGTGGCCCGAGGACTTGGTCCAATATTTCGGTAACGGCGATGAATTTCACATGGCGTTCAATTTTCCCCTCATGCCGCGGCTTTTCATGTCCCTGAAACAAGAGCATCATGGACCCATAGTCGATATCATGATAAGATTGCCGGCAATTCCCGAATCATGCCAATGGGTCATGTTTCTCAGAAATCATGATGAAATGACGCTTGAAATGGTCACCGATGAGGAACGCGACTACATGTTTCATGCCTACGCCGAGGAAAAGCAGATGAGGATCAACAAAGGAATACGAAGACGTCTCGCCCCCCTCCTCGGCAACGATAGAAAAAAAATGGAGCTTTTATATGCTATTTTGCTGACCTTGCCCGGCACGCCGGTTTTGTATTACGGCGATGAAATCGGCATGGGCGACAACATATATCTCGGAGACAGAAATGGCGTACGCACCCCAATGCACTGGAATGACAATAAAAACGCGGGATTTTCCGAGACGCAGCCATCACGTTTATACGCACCGGTGATAACTGATCCTGTGTATAATTACAACTCGATAAACGTTGAGGAAGACAAGAATAATAAGAATTCGCTTTTCAACTGGCTTAAGAATTTCATTCATATTCGCAAAACGTTTCCCATATTTGGGACCGGTTCAATTGAATTTTTATATCCTGACAACAAAAAAATTCTGGTGTATTTGATCAAGCATGATGCTATGAAAATGCTCTGTGTTTTTAACCTCGCGCCGTCCGCACAGCCGGTAGAGATAGACCTGAAGTTTTTAAAAGATTTAACTCCCATTGATATTTTAGGAGGAACGATTTTCCCGGCCATCGGAGAACTTCCTTATCTCCTTACCCCCAACGGCTATGGGTATTATATTTTTCATTTAATGGAATAGACATGATTCGCTTTAATGAATCACTATAATTTTTATTTATTTTTTTAATTTATTTGATGTTATCATGAATGTGTGTTCCGTCATCTTTGCTTTTTCAACGAGGCGGTGAAAGTCGCATGCTTCGGCTGGTTTCGTTATATAAAAAGTTCCCTTATCTTTTTCTGATTATTCCTGTTTTTCCACTTGCCCTCTTCGAGATGTTTATGGACCCGGCTGCTGCCGGCGTGCGGTTTGCAGGCGGATGGAACATCCTTACCTATCTGCTTTACTTTGTTTACGGGTTCGCTATCTTCTCGTCACCTTCTAAAGACCATCTCACAAGGTATAAGTTTCATATCTTATGGATTGCCATCCTTATATCAGCGGCATTTTTGATATTTACAACTCTCATGCCGGATCCACATTACGGGTCGACGCTCATCAAATATTTTGTAATTTTGCCGACTTCGTTTGCAGGCATCATGATGGTATACCATTTTATTATACGGCCGCTGAAAGTGCTTCGCTTTTTTTTCGGAATGAAGTAGAATATACTGATAATTATATTTTTGTCAATACCAGTTATGTGACTGCGCGGATTTATTTTAATTCACTTTTATTTAATTCCAGCGTTTAATCGTCGTTTTACTGGTTCTATCTATGGTTGTGCTCGGGGAGCATGTTAGGACCATAGATAGAACCCCCGGTTTCCAGGCCGGGGGTTTTGCTTTTTGAGGATATGGGTATTATTATTGTTTTTGCATTATCGGTTGATTTACTCCATACTTGCATTTAAATGAACTGGAACTCCAGGCCAACGATTTTGCGAAGTTTTTCCATATCAAGATTTGTCCGGAAGTGTTCGGCAAGAAGATCATACTGGCGCTCTTTAAATGCTGCACCGTTTGTTGTTACAATTTCATTGATATGAAGCAGAATTCGAGGATTGATTTCCTTGAGGAAGGAGTGACGAAATAAATGAAGGTCAAAAAGACCGTGCAAATATGTGCCCCATACGGCTCCATCGCAAGTTCCGGCCCCATCGGGATGATCCACCGTGTCGCCGTTGCGGGATGTTATACGGATTACGGGAAGCACGTCACTGATAAGTTCGGTAACGCCCATGTGAATTTCATAGCCTTCCACTGCAATCCCGTTAGCGGCCCACACGCCGGATGAACGGAAAAGAATCTTCTCTCTGTGTAATATCGTCTTTGCGTTCAGCAATCCGAGTCCGCGGGTCTCACCGGGATTCCCTTCGACGCCGTGTGGATCGTAGATGGCGGAACCGAGCATCTGGTATCCGCCGCATATGCCGACGATTCGTCCTCCACCATTGACGTACCCGGAAAGCCGGGCGTCCCAATCATTCTGCCTCATCCATGCCAGATCGGCGCGGACGTTCTTGGACCCTGGAAGAATTATAACGTCGTATTCTTCTATTGGACGGGGCTTGCTCAGGTAATGAAGCAGAACTGAAGGCTCGCGACACAACGGCGCGGAGTCGGTGAAATTTGAAATATGGGGAAGCCGCAACACTGCGATGTTTATTTTCTCCCGCTCCGGTCTGCCGGGAGGATCGACTACAATATCAAGTGGCAATCCATCCTCGGAGTCAATTTCAATGTGATGATAATAGGGAATCAGTCCAAGAACGGGGATCCCGGTGCGATTCTGGATGTAGTCTATACCGTCTTTGAAAAGGGATGCGTCGCCGCGGAACCGGTTGATGATGAAGCCTTTAACGCGACGCTGGTACTCAGGAGGAATGACCTCAAGCGTGCCGATAATCTGGGCGAAAACACCGCCCCGGTCGATATCGGCGACTATAATGACAGGTGCATCGGCGAAACTGGCCATGCGAAAGTTGACAAAGTCCCGGTTAAACAGATTGACCTCCGCGCAGGAGCCGGCGCCCTCCATGACGATAAGATCGTAGATGGAACGAAGTCTATTCAAGCTGTTCTTTGCCATATCAAAGAGATAATTCGTGTCATTAAAATAATCCGCGGCCTCGCGGTTGCCCATCGGTTTACCGTGGACCACAACTTGCGCCCCGGTGTCCGAACTCGGCTTCAGGAGAATGGGATTCATATCAACATGGATCGGCACACGCGCCGATTCGGCCTGAACGACCTGGGCGCGTCCCATCTCCCCGCCCTGCAAGGTGACAAATGAATTGTTTGACATATTCTGGGCTTTGAACGGAGCTACCCTAAGCCCCAGATCATTGAATATCCGGCAGAGCGCCGCAACCGCCACGCTTTTTCCAACGTCCGACCCGGTACCCAGGATGGACAGGCATTTTGCAGGGGTTTTTAGACTGGAATTCATATTAACCTTCAATGCATTTTCTCGCTTCAACTCCGCTGGCATAGTAATGCTTAATTTCCCGCATCTCGGCAACAAGATCGTCCTCATTCAATTTCATGATCATCCTCCGGTTAATGATACAACGACGCTTACGGATAAGGCACGAGTGCCGAACACCGAAGGCGTAAAGCGCCGAGGAGCGCAGCAATTGCCTAAATATTATACGCTATATTGTATAATAATATATATAGAGAATAGTTTATTTTTAGCAACAGAAATTATATATAAATTAGATAATAAGTAAATAATATTGCAACAGTTAAATTTGAAAAACCAAAGTTTATCAAAATATCTTTTGGCAATTTAAAAAGAATGAATGAAAATATGCTCGCTAAAAACGCCCAATATTTAAGAGCCGTACCAAAAACCGGAAAAGGCATAGCATATTCCGGATGTAGATATAAATAAATATACATTGATGCAAAAGTAAAAGCGGCACCTGAAGTAAATAATCGGTATAATACATAATCAGATGGATTTATTTTGTCTGTCGATAGCAACACAGGAAATGAAAATGGTAATTTTATTTATCTGTACTTCTTATTACACCATACGGATAATATTCTGGAAATTTTTATTGTTTTTTATTTTAACTATAATGCGTGCGCGTCAAAACAATATAATATGATTTGCAATAAGTCGCCTCATATTATACTATGATCCGAAAAAAGCAAGCATGCCGCCAATATAAGTATATCATTAATAGAAAAATTTTTGGATTTCCTAAAATTATTTGTAATGATAATTCTGTAAAAAATGGTGATCTTTTATGGGAAAATTTCCTAGCATACTGTTATTAATAATAACCTATGGGGTAATTCAAAATTTCATTATTATAATATCAATTCTCTCCCAGCTATGGGAAAAAAAGGATATAAAAAAAGCCCTTTCCTTTTTATTTTGCTTAATCGCCACGAATTTCTTTCTTTTGTCGCCCCTTCTTATTTCTTATGAAACAATCATTCCCGCAATGATTAGCATACCATGCATTGCTTGCATTGGTCCCCTATACTATATTTCGATGAAAACGGTCATTAGTGGCGAGAACATGCTGCTCCGAAATGACCTTTTGCATTTTATCCCTGCAGTATTATTTATTCTTTCTATTACCGCAATACTATTAACCTACAATGATCTCTTGAAAATGCCTCTTGTGCCATTGCTTTCGTTGTCAATATTTTGCAGCGCAGGATATTTTGTAGCAACAGTGATTTTTCTTGCAAGGCAAATACCGGGAAAAATTAATGGAGACAATATAGATAATAAAATAATGATACGAATGGCCTTAAATATATTGTTTGCTGTCTGCTTTCTGGTTGCCGGTATCGGTCAAATGAATAACCGGCATATTTATCATCTCAGTATAGCTTCAAATATAGTATTTGTTCTCGCAAGCTATATTATTTCGCTCCGGTACCCATTAAAAATTGATTATTATAAAAATATAAAAAATAGATTGTTTTTTGCATACTTTCTCCCACGAACAGATCCCGAAACATTAAAAAGGGAAATGACCTCCAAACTGCTGTCGGACGACCTTTACAAGGATGAAGTCACTCTTGCAAGTCTGGCTATGTCACTCCACATTCGGCCTCACCAGTTGTCTCATTTCATAAACAATTACCTCAATATGAGCTTCTCCGATCTCATCAACAGCTATCGGGTAGAAGAAGCAAAAAAGGAAATTCTCTCCAAACCTGAGGCTACCATTCTTGCAATCGCATATGAGTCCGGCTTCAACTCAAAGGCCAGTTTTAATCGGGCATTTAAAAAATTTACCGGCCTGACCCCATCAGAATTTCGAGATCATCATAAATAACCCGTCCCTCTTCAGCCTTTTTATTTTTTTCGTATCACATTATAATATGAGACGACTCATTGCAGTTCTCGCTGTAATTTCATAACATAAAGGATAATGCGTTTCGAATTCGCTGCTTGAAACACAATCATATCAAATCGAGTGGGGGAAACTTTGATCGAAATTCATGAGTTTGAACAGGTGACCCAGATACGAGGTAATCAACACTCATTATTTAATCGCTTCTTAATATGAAATAAGAGCCGGAGGCAGTTTATGAAAAACAGACTGACTGAAATGTTAGGCATTAAAACTCCCATTATTCAGGGCGGGATGATCGAGATATCCCTTTCTGGTCTGGCTTCGGCGGTATCCAATGCCGGCGGCCTGGGAACACTCGGACAGCGGGTTGATATTAAATTATGGCATGATGAAATAAAAAAATTAAAAGACCTTACCAGTAATCCCTTTGCAGTAAACCTCGGCCTTTATCTCGGTGATGTTAAAGAGCGTCTTAAAATAATACTTAATGAAAGGGTTAAAATCGTTGTAACCGGCGGAGGAAACCCCTCGGCAATAATTCGCGAGCTGCAAGATGCAGGCATAAAAACAATGCATGTGGTATCGACCGTAGAGCAAGCAATAAAAATGGAGGCTGCCGGGATCGATGTTGTGATTGCTGAAGGCGGTGAAAGCGGCGGTTTAGTTTCCAAAAACATTATTTCCACAATGGTGCTTGTTCCGCTCGTCGTAGATGCCATATCGGTGCCTGTTGTTGCTGCCGGTGGGATCGGTGATGCAAGAGGCTTGATTGCAAGCTTTGCCCTCGGAGCACAGGGCGTTCAAATGGGGACAGTATTTGAAGCGAGCCTTGAAAGCAGCGCGTCGCAGTTATGGAAAGAGGGGATACTAAAGGCAAGGGAATCTGATACCATGATTACCGAGGGCAGCGTTTTGCATGCGCGCATCATAAAGGAAGAAATAGCGCCAGGTTCTATTATGACTGGACAGATTGCAGGAATGGTTACTAAAATAGAAGAAGTATCCGGGATCATTAAAAGAATCGTTAATAATGTTGACAAAGTAATGAACACCATTACAGCCCAACTTAGCTGATAAACAATTTACGATTATCAGCCAAGTTTTAGTGCTTCTATCTATAGTTGTACTGATTCATCCATCAATCCGATACGGCCAATTCCTTGTTCTTTAAGGAGCGCCGCAATTTTTTTCCGGTCAACAAGTATCCAGTTAAAATATTTTCTAAACTTCGACAAAACAATGGCCTCGACATCTATTTCATTTATAATTGATTTGCCATAAGAAATTTCTCCGATGGCAATTTGTTTTATAGGGAGGCGCTCCTTTTGTATTTGCACAATAAGTTTGTCTGTTGCATTTTCAATTAGCCGTTCATACGAAAGCCTGCTCGACTTGATTTCTGAATCTCCCATTGTCATTCCACCATGCATTGCCATCATGCACCCTCCTTAATTAAGAACCAACAGGAATTCTTAAGACAGCCCCTCCAATTTTAATTATCAAGCCAAGCAAACGCTTCTTTATCCCAAATGATGAAAGCCACCATTTCTCGAACAGAATTTTTCCCCAGTGCCAGATCCTTGAAACGTTTCCAAGCCGCAGGCGTGGTGAAGGCTCCGCGTAAAACTCTCCTGATGCGAATCCTGCGTGTCCGCCGCCCGATTCAATCATGCAGTACCCGCCCCCGGTAAATCCCCTTTTTGATGCTCCGCCGTTAATGGCGTTGATTATCTGATGAGCGACAACTTCCGCATGGAAATGGGCAAATACTCCCGCTTTTGGCAATAACAGGGGGATATTCAGGTCCCAGCGGCCGGGGATATTTATCGAAGTAACATCTCCGATAGCATAAATGTTTTCAAATTTTGTTTTTAATATTGTGCGATCCACCGGCACCCACCCCGCGTCATTTGCCAGCCCTGATGTGCGAAGCAATTGAGGAGCCTGGTGCGGCGGAATCGCGATCAGCATATCATATTTGGCAGGCTCATTTTCTTCAAAAACAAGCGTCTTTTTATTGTAATCTACCGATTTAAGTTTGTGTTTTGAGTGATAGGATATTCCCTTTTCTTCAAGCAACATCCTTATAGAGTCTCCCAATAAACTGCCTGCCACGGGCATCGGCTGTGACTCCGGTGTATAGATTCGAATATCCACGTGATTTTCTGTTTTATGCTTTTTAAAATAGTCAGCTAAAAGCAGGGCCCCTTCAGGCGGCGCGCCGGGACATTTATACGGCAGCGAACTAACGACGATCGGGATGACCCCGCCCTTGAATTCTCTGAGCGCCCGGTTAAGCCTTTCCGCGCCTTCAAGAGAATAGAATGTATGAGCGCCTTCAGCTAAGCCGGGTATGCGATCAAAAGCCAGTTCAGCGCCAAGAGCCACAATTAAATAATCATACGTGAGTTCGCCATTATTTGTAACAACCTTATTGTTATGAGGATCAATTTCCAGTACCGTATCATATACTACATCAATCCCTTTTCTAATAAGGTTTCCAACAGGCTTTCGGACCTGGTCAATGGTTCGATCTCCGTTCATAACCCACATGCATGACGCCGCAAAGGAATGTGACTTCTCTTTTTCCACAATTGTAATTCTATGGCTGAGAGGAAGTTTCCTGCGTAATTCATTGGCCGCGACAATTCCACCCACGCCGCCTCCAAGAATTATTATATTTATAGTTTTCATTTTTTTCTCCATACATTAAAAGTAATACTTTGGGCATGTTAATCTGTTTTTCTCACGCCATTTTATTGAGTATGATTAATATCGCGTCGATTTCATCCCTCGCAGTGAACCGTCCCAGGCTGAAGCGCACCGCCCCGCGCCGCCGCCCTTTCGCCAGTTCCCATGGCCTTTAGAACCGGTGATACGGTTGTAAGCCCGGAATGACACGCCGACCCGGTGGATGCGGCAACTCCGTTCAACGTATCCAGTATTTCTTCGGCGCGGACCATTCCGAATTCATCAACCGGAGCATATGATATTCGGTAACCCAGCTCCTCAAGATGCCTGCAGGGATTCAATACCGAAGGATGCT
>Ga0209342_10003731_pt1 | contig 15999 bp, 11 predicted proteins | sample RifCSP16_2_FD_184023 | JGI IMG/M metagenome (GOLD analysis project Ga0209342, IMG submission 184023) | Soil microbial communities from Rifle, Colorado - Rifle CSP2_sed 16_2 (SPAdes) (version 2) | ecosystem: Environmental > Terrestrial > Deep subsurface > Rock core/Sediment | place: Rifle... | reverse complement strand
AGGGGATAGGGAGCATTAAACCATCGCCCGGGATGTGTTGATCGGCAGAGTCGGTGAGGGGCAGTCGTTCGAGCGAGGGCCACGAGTACCAACCGACCTCGATCTGCGCGCCGCCGAGTTGATCCACCGGAATCACAAAGGCGAAGCGATCGGTGATCGTGTCGCCTGATCGCCATGCGCCGGTTGGCCGATAGCCGCCCAGCGGCTGTCGATCTTGCCCGGCGATCTGCACACCGTCCGCGCCAATCACATGCACAAACGACACATAGTTATCCGGCGGTGGCGTGTTAGCTCGCCAATGCAGTTCGATGAACAAAGTGCCGGCTTCAAGTTGCACGGCGCTGTTTGTTAACCGCAGCGGGCCGAAGGTGTAAGTGAGGGACGAGGTGGTTGTGTCGGGTGGGCGAGCGAACAGCACCACCCGATAGCCGTCCAACTGCTCTTCGCTTACACTCGCCCAGTTCTCGCGCAAGTAAACCTCATACCAGTTTGCCGGATCGCCTGCGCCATACCAGGTGATCAGCCAAACTCGGTCGGCGTCACGTCGAGCGCGGGCGAAGAGTCGCTGTGCCAGTTCATCGGTTGCCGGGACGTTCACCGGCAGGCCGTAGACCGGAGGCAGGTCTCGATCCAGCATAACGTCAATCAACTCGGGGGCCAGATAAACAATGGCGTCACCCGGTCGTTGTTGTGATCGGATAGTGGAGAGCATAGCCGGGGCGGCGAGCGGCTTCCACGCCTCGGGCCGCCATGCGAAATCAAGTTGAGAGGTGAACAATCGCTGAAAGTGGACGATGATCGGCGAACGGGCTATGTGGTACACGAGCGCCGTGTCGTGCAGGAATTGGCGCGGCTGATTGCGCGGCGCGGGGAATTGGGCTTCGAGTTCGCTCTCATAGATATTGTAGTCGATCGACACAGCGGCGATTTGCACTGCTACACCGGCAACCAGCACAGCGCTCACTCCGGTGCGAGCGAGCCAGGATGCGTTAGCATTGACAAGCGTCGATTGCCACAATGGCAAACACGCGACGATTACGTACGGCACGATTGGCAAAAAATATCGCGGGCCCCACGCTCCGCCCCACCACTCCCACCATTGTGTGAAGACCAGGGCGTGCATAGCCAGCACGGCTAACATCAACCAACTATTCGTGCGATGCGAGCGGTGAAAGCGCGGCCAGGCGACAAGGGATAACAACGCTGGCGGGTTGAACCAGAAGAAGCCTCGGGCCGGGCTGACCGTAAGCCCGAACAATCCCCACCAAATGGGTGTGGTGAAACCCTCCTGACCGGGCGCAAAGTGATAACCACTCTCAAGGAAATTGCCGAAGCGCAGATAGTTGTAGCCAGCCAATGCCGCCGCCATACCCACGACCGGCGAGCTGAACCGAATGAGCCGCAACACATGCTCGCTTACAGGACCAACCCTCCACTGTCGAGCAGTGAGTGCCAATGCAAATACAGGCAGAAGTAATATATAGGCAGGGCTCGTGCCAATAGCCAAAGCCAATCCGGCCCCGCACAGGACATCGTAGTAATTGGGTCGCTGAGCACGGTGCACGGCGGCGTATCGCAGCGCCAACATCAACCCGAAGCTTGAGATCGGTTCGCCCAACGCCATTTTGGAATACATCATAGCCATCGTGCCTAACAGGAACACAAGCGCAGCCGCTGTTCCAGCCAACCGGCTGTAGTCCAGGTCGCGGGCAAAGCCATAAATCAAGGCGGCGGTCAGAGCAGTGAAGATGGGGCCGAGCAGCAATGTGGCTTGGATTAGACTCAGGCCTGGTATCAAACGTCCGGCTGCGACTAGCGGCGTCATCAATGCGATCACCAAAGGGCTTTTTTTGGAAAACACATCGCCCGCGTCGGTGGCAAACCCGATTTGATTCCCCGGGCGGTCAGACCATTGGGCCCAGCCGAGTTGATTAGTGTGAAACTCGCCCCGGTCGACAATGTTGACGGCGGTGACGAACATCGAACCTTCGTCGATCATATGGAAGTGGCTGGCGCTGGCGACGAGGCAGAGCGCGAAGGCGCAAATGCCAAGGATGGCGCTGAGAGCGAGGTCAGATAATCGGGGATGGCGAGCCATGCAGTGCCAGGTATTATAACTAGCTTTCAGCGCGCACATTTGTGATACATTCATTAAGCACTCTTAAAGCACTCTTATCCTGCTTCTGCTTATAATAGGCTCATCACTACAGGGAAAATCGCTATGCTCAAAAAACGCAAACTTCCCAGCAACAAATACAGCGTCACTTTCACCATGCCTGCGCTGGAGGGGGTGAGCCAACTGTACATCGTCGGCGATTTCAATAATTGGGACGAAGGCGCGACGCCGATGCAAAAGGCCGACGACGGATCGTGGAGCGTGAAACTCACGCTCGACGGCGAACGCGAATACCAGTACCGTTACCTCGACGACAACAAGGTATGGCACAACGACCGGGCCGCCGACGCCTACGTGCGCAACAATTTCGGAACGGATAATTCAGTTGTCAGTTTGATAAGCGGGGAAACGCCGAAGAAGAAGATTGAGGCGAGGAAGAAGAAACTGCTGTAATTGGTTGATTGGCTACCCGGTCGCTGGTGATAAAACAGCCGTCACGCGACCTTTCACGCTGACGGCTGTTGTGTTTAACCCGCTTACCAATTACTAATCACCAGTCTCTAAAACCCCACCAACTGCTCCCGTTCCGGCCCCACCGAGGCCATGCTCACCGGCAGGTCAGTGAGCGCCTCGATGCGTTTGATGTAATGGCGAGCCGCCGCAGGGAGATCATCCGGCTTGCGCGCGCCGCGAATGTCTTCCGACCATCCCGGCGCTTCCTCGTACACCGCCTCAAAGCCCTCCAGATGCGATGGGCCGAGCGGAAGTTCATCGTACTCCTTCCCCTCTTTGCGGTAGCCCACGCACAGCCGCACCCGATTCAACCCGGAAAGAATATCCAGTTTGGTGATTGCCAGTTCGGTGAGGCCGTTGATGCGCGCCGAATAGCGGAGCAACACGAGATCAATCCAGCCACAGCGGCGGGGGCGCCCGGTGGTCGTGCCAAATTCGTCCCAGGGGTTCGCGCCCGTGCCACGCAGACGCTCGGCCTCTGCGCCGAAGGCCTCGGTGGGGAACGGCCCCTCGCCCACGCGAGTCTGGAAGGCTTTGGTGACTCCGATGACGCGGCCAATGAACTGGGGCCCGATGCCGAGTCCGGTGAACGCGCCGCCAGTGGTTGGCGACGAACTGGTGACGTACGGATACGTGCCGTGGTCGATGTCGAGCAAACCGCCCTGCGCGCCCTCGGCCAACACAGTCTTCCCGGCCTTCAACATTTGATGCAAGTACATTGCGGTATCGGTGATGTGGGGCGCGATCCGATCTACGTAACTGGCGAACTCGGTGGCAATCACGTTCGCGTCGAGCGGCGGCTGGTTGTACACCTCCTGCAGGACCACATTCGCCTGTGCAATGTGCGCCCGCACGCTCTCGGCGGCGGTTTTCATGTCAGCGAGCGCTTCGACGCGCAGGCCGCGCCGCGCAGCTTTGTCGGTGTACGCCGGGCCAATGCCGCGCCCGGTGGTACCGATCTTGCCCTGACCCAATGCGGCCTCGTTGGCTTTGTCGAGCGCGATGTGCGCGGGTGTGATGAGGTGCGCCGCGTACGAAATCTTGATTCGCGTCGGAGATACTTCCACACCACGCGCCGCCAGTTTGTCCATCTCCTCGATCAGCCGCTTGGGGTTGATGACCATACCGTTGCCCAGCACGCCCACCCCCCCCGGCTGGATGAGGCCCGACGGAAGCAAGTGCAGTTTGAAAATTTCGCCGCCAACGGTGACGGTGTGCCCGGCGTTGTCGCCGCCGGAATAGCGGGCCGTCACCGCCGCCGTCTGGGCCAGCCGGTCGGTGATGCGGCCTTTGCCTTCATCGCCCCATTGGGCGCCGATGATCACGTCGAGTGGCATAGTTCCTCTCAAACGATGAGCGCGGAACGATGAACGATGAGCCTTGCGTCATTCATCGTTCATCGTTCATCGTTTCAATACGCTCCCTTGCCCGACAACACCTGCGGTATTGTCCTCAGTAGAATCGTCAGGTCAAGCGAGAGCGACCAGTTTTCGATGTAATAAATATCCAGCAGGCACTGTTCATCGAATGTTAGATCACTCCTGCCCGACACCTGCGGCAGGCCGGTAATGCCCTGCGGCACGTCGAGCCGCTGACGCTGCCACGGCTCGTACTTCTCCACTTCCGACGGCAGGCCGGGGCGCGGCCCCACCCAGCTCATCTCGCCCCGCAGCACATTGATCAACTGCGGGAACTCATCGATGCTGGTGCGACGGAGAAGGCGGCCTACACGCGTTCGACGCGGGTCGCCTTTGATTTTGAACAGCGGGCCGCTGGCTTCATTCATCTCGCTCAACGCAGGCACTTGCTCCTCTGCGCCGTGCTGCATCGAACGAAACTTGAACACTTTGAAAAGTTTACCGTCCTGCCCCACACGCGTCTGCAAAAACAGCGCTGGCCCCGGCGAGTCGAGTCTAATAGCGATTGCCACGATCAGGAACAGCGGCCACAGCACCAACAGCAGCATCGCCGTCAATACAATGTCCACGATGCGTTTGATCACCCGCGCCGAGCCGGGCAGGTTGTGTTCCTTCACGCCGATCAGCGGGATGCCGCCCAGGTCGTCCACATCCACGCGGCTGAGGCTCAACTGAAAAATATCGGGCACCACGCGGGGCCGGACTCCGCGCCGTTCGCACGTGCTCGCCAGCGCCGTGATCTTGCGCTGGTACATCCACGGCAGGGTGATGATCACTTCGTCCACTCGCTCGGTTTCGATGACCGACTCGACACAGTCCAATCCGCCGAAGGCGCGGAAGCGGCCAATATCAGTCTTGCCTTTCACCGGATCGTCGTCCACGAATCCGACGACCGAATAACCGAGATCGGGCCGGGCGACCATGGTGCGCATCACCGCCCGGCCCACCTCGCCCGCCCCCACGATGAGCACCCGCTGGACGCCGACACCGCGCTGGCGCAACCGTGCTTCGATTTGACGGCGAATGGCCCGCGCCGCGCCCAGCAGACACACGATGAGCACGCCGCCATAAAAGAATAGTAAACGCGAATACGCCAGCGGCCTGAGACCAAAGGTAATGGCGACGATGATGACGATGCTGACGAGCGCCGCATTGCCAACACGGGCGATTTCAGAGATGAGCGAACTGCCGCGGCGCGGCGTGTAGCCGCCGTTGGCGGCCAGAACGAAAAGGAAGATAACGGTGAGGCCGGAGAACAAACCGAGATATGCTGAGAGCGGATTGTAGAATCCCGGTTCCACGCTGCGGAACAACTCGGCTTCGTAGCGCATATACCACGCCAGCGCCGAGGCAGCCAGGATGAGGACAGCGTCGAGGGCGGGCCAGGCCCAACGGTTGACTCGTTTCATGCAGGCACAGCCTCCGGCAATTCCAGCGCTCTTGCATACACACCAGCGGTGCAGCGGGCCGCATCGGCCCAATTGAAGCGAGCGGCCTGCGCCGGGCCTCGAATCGCAAGATCGGATCGCAGAGACGGGTCGTCAAGGAGTCGGCTCAGCGCCTCGGCCAGCGCCGTCGTATCGTCGGGCGGGACGAGCAGAGCGGCGTCACCGGCGGCCTCGGGCAGTGAGGATGCGTTGGTGGTGATCGTCGGCGCGCCGCAAGCCAGTGCTTCCATCACCGGTAATCCGAATCCTTCGTACGCCGATGGGTACACAAACACGTCCGCCGCCGAATACCATAGCGGCAGATCGTCGTCAGGCAAAAACCCGGGGAAGATCACATCGCGGCTGATGCGCAGTTCTTCGACGGTTTGAAAGACATCTTGATACATCCAACCGCGCCCACCTGCGCACACGAGTTTGACTCCGGCGGGGCGCACTTTGGCGTAGGCGCGGATGAGCGTGGAGAGATTCTTGCGCGGTTCAATCGTGCCGAGATAGAGGATGAATCTTTCAGGCAGGCCGTGTGCGGCGCGGAATTCCTCGATGGCTTGCGATGAGGGACGCTTGAAGTGTGCGTCGAGGCCGGAGTATACGACGTCGATTTTGTCGGCGGGGATTCCGTACACTGTCATCACGTCTTGTTTGGTGTGCTGTGAGACGGCGATGACGCGACAGGCGCGTTTGACCGAGAGGCCGGCGAACAACCGGAGGTAGTTGCGGTTGGCGAATCGAAAACGTTCGGGGCTGCGGAGGAACGAAAGGTCGTGCACTGTGACTACGGTTGGCCTGCTTGTGAGAATGGGCGAGACGTAAGCCAGCGCGTGAAGCACATCGCACTGGCCGGTCACTGCGGGCTGGACGATCTGCTCCCAAACGATGCGGCTGAGCGGGCGCTCGGTGGGCAGGCTGGTGCGTTCGACGCGCAGCGCGCGGTCGGGCACGGGCGCATCTTCGCCGGTGAACACGGTGTACTCGAATCGCGAGTCAGCGCCGGGCAGGTGGGCGAGGAGGCCGAGGATGTGGCGGTGGATTCCGGCGGCGCGGTACGACTGCTGGCCCGAAAGCAACTGCGCGTTGAGGCCGACGTGGTAAATTTGACGACTGGGGGGCATTGCAAGAGAGGATTATACCGTGAGAGGTAGACAGGTACACAAGTAAACAGGTCAGCAGGCAATTGGGCTACTTGTTTCCCTGTCTATTTGTTTACCATCTCTCGATACACCCTCACCGTCTCTTCCGCCACGCGCTTCTGCGTGAACATTGCCAGCACCCGTTCACGACCTTTGTTCCGCAATTCGGTGCGCAGGGACTCGTCGTTCTGCAATCGCCGCAACGCGTCGGCCAGTGCGGCTACATCGCCTTCGGGCACGATCAGTCCTGCGTCGCCGATCACGTTGGGGATCTCGCCACAGGCCGAGCCGACGACGGGCACGCCGCAGGCCATCGCTTCGACGAGCACGCGGCCAAACTGCTCTTTCCAATTCGATTGCGTGATCGAAGGAAGAACGAGGGCGTCAATCGAGTGAAGGAAGTTGGGGAATTCGGTGGACGGCATCCACGGGCGAATAGTGAGTCGGCTGCCCACGCCGCATTCGGCGGCCAGTTGTTGGAGGGCAGACTGCCGTGGCCCAGCCCCGATCAACGCGAGTCGATAGTCGCCGTCGAGTTGCGCCGCGGCGCGGATCAAAATGTCCACACCTTTTTCGGGGACGAAGCGGCCGGCGTAGGCGATGGTAAAGCCCCCTCTCCTTTCGGGTGAGGGGGTTGGGGGGTGAGGGAGAGAGTACAGGTTTTCATCAACGCCAAATTGAGGGATAACGGAGATCGGCCCGCAATAGCCTTTGGCCCGCCACGCCTTTTCCGAGTCGTGGTTGCCGCAGATGGCGTAATCGGCATGACGCAGAACGTCGGCTTCCATCGCGCTGAAGGGAAAGGGATAGCGGCGGCTGAGGTTCTGCCACGAGAAGAAGAGGGCGCGGGCGCGGTGACGGCGGGCGAGTCGCAGTGCGTGCCACGTGGCGAGGTTGTACGGTTCTTCGTCGATGTGGACGATGTCGGGTTTCACTTCGGCAAAACGTTTCGCCAACTGCGGATAGAAGTGCAGATGAAAGCTGCCGTTGAGGGCGATGGGTTCCACGACGAGCCGGTAGCCGTTCGTGTACGTGCGTTCGAGTTTGAGCACACCGCGCTCGTCGCGCCATTCGGGCGGCACGGCCACCGTTAGTTCAATATCGTTGTGCGCGGCGATCTCTTCAAGTTTGCGCTGGTACGCGCCGACCACACAGGCTTTGGATAGCATGAGGACGCGCATGGGGGCTATTATAGTTGGAGGTTGGAGATTAGAGATTGGAGACTGGAGGCTAGGAGGTTAGGCTGAATTTGGGATTTGAGGTATTTGCGTCTATAATCCTCGGCAGCCCTTTCACAGGACGACAGATTGATCTAGGGGTTATCGGCCCAGAGGTGGATAGGCGAGTATGCAAGTAACTTACCCTGGCAAAAAAGACTTTACTCAGAAGATAAAAGATGCCCGAACTGGCTCGCTCGATCTAGTCGTGGTTGTCACTGCCGCATTAGATGCTGGTGGGGCCGACGAGATGAAGCTATTTTTGGCCGACTGTGTGCGAGCCCTCAAAGATGGTGGGCTGTTGTTTGTTCATGGCCATCCTCATCTCTTGCCAGAATTGGGCACCTATCTTGATCAGCGCCTGACTTTCAAGTACTGGATCGCAATTGAGACTATTGCCCAATATGACAAGAGCGGCTTGCCTTCCGTCCATGCCGCCATGCTTCTTTTCGTCAAAGGGAGCAACGGCTTCAATATCAATCGGGTTCGTATCCCTCATCCAGTCTGCGACTTCTGTGGCAACCCTCTAAGAGATTGGGGCGGAAAGAAACATCTTATGAATCCTGACGGCTTTGTCATTTCGGATGTGTGGAAGTATTGGCCATCAGAAAACAACCATCACCGAATCTCTTCCTCCGTTCTCAACACGATTCTCGAACTGGCGAATGCAACTGAAAACGGTCTCAGGGTTTCGGCAATGAGCGATGCTCTGATCGATCAACAGCCAAGAGAGCGCATGGGTGTTATTGGCCCCAAAGAGGGGCTCGGCCAAGGGGCATCTGTTTCCGAATACCCAAAGCAATATCGCCTGCCGGGTTTCGATGACCCTCTTGAAAGATATGGGGAAGATACGGCACCTTTGTCAAATAGAATGTTTAACGTCGTCCACTGTGGCGATGCCTTGAAGATTCTCAGGCGTTACCCCGACAACTCGATAGATTTGGTTTTCGCCGATCCGCCTTACAATCTCGACAAGAGATACAACGTTTACGACGATGGACGAGAAGACGAGCATTATATCAATTGGTGCAACACGTGGCTGAAGGAATACGTGCGCCTATTGAAGCCCACTGGTTCACTTTACGTCCTGAACTTGCCCCGATGGGCTATGTACCATGCCGCGTTTCTGAACCAACATCTGCATTTTCAGAACTGGATAGTATGGGATGCGCTATCAGAGCCACGCGGCAAACTAATGCCGGCCCATTATGCTTTGCTGTTTTACACCAAGCATCCCAGCAATTTCACGTTCAACTATGAGCAAGTCGGCCAAATAGATGCGCGCGCTTATTGTCTGCGCGCCTCGTGTACGCGCAGCCGCAAGTTGGCAGGCGTGGATAAAAAAGAGCCTCTCACCGATTTTTGGTGGAATATCCATCGCATAAAGCATAAACGAGATCGCGATCATCATCCATGTCAGTTGCCAGAAGCCTTAATGGAACGGGTTATTCGCCTGTCCACCAATCCAAACGATACTGTGCTAGACGCTTTTTCCGGCGCTGGAACGACGGCGGTGGTCAGCGCCAGATTGGGACGACGTTACGTAGCAATTGATATGGACGAAAAATACGCGCGGATAACCGAGAGGAAAATCGCAGAAGTAGAGCGCAATGGATACGTTCGCCGCAGGCCGATACACAAGCCTGAGCGAGGGTACACAAAGAAAGAGTTGCAATTGGAATTACGCTCTCTCGCAGTTCGCCTGGGCCGATTGCCGACCCCCGACGACGTTCGACAACTGAGCAAGTATCGAGTCCAGGCTTTCTATGAAATGTTCCCAACGTGGGGCAAAGCCCTGAAAGCGGCCAAGTTGGAGGTTCAGGAATGATCCAAGCCCGAAAGCTGTCTTTTCAGGAAGCATGGGAAAGTTCGGTTGTCTTTTTGGTGGACGAGGCGCTCGAGAAGGAAATCTCCGCTGAAGTAGAAAGCCTGTTGAAGGCAGCCAAAGATCCTCGCGTGTCGGAAACCGCAGTGATAACGATTGAGAACATTGCAGGCTTCCTTGCTCACGAAGAGAATGGGTTGGAGGTGGTTCTCAAAGATATCGAGTTGTCCGAAGAAAAATTCATGCGGGTTATTTCGTTGTTGCGGAAACTGGGACGGATACGAGGTGGCTTCGATTCGGAGTGGGGCATCTCAAAGATCAAGAACAAAATCGAAGATGATGAATTTGCCCGGCTGGTAGCGAGGTTGCTGGTGGATGGCAAACGCGACCGAGAGTTACAAGAATACATTCCTCAATACTACCTCGATACGCTCAACTATCGGGAGATAAAAGGAAGCCCTGAAACCGCAAGGCGCATCCGTTACAAGCGGCTGCTGATCGGCACCTATGGCGCGAGAAAGGGCCACGTGGTTGAAAACAGAATACGGCAGAAACTAGAAACGATCAAAGCCGCATACGGGGTGGGCTACGAAAAAGGGCGCTCAACGTTCATTGACACAGACATTGACTTTGCCGTGCCCAGCCTTGATGATCCATGGGTCATCATCATGAGCACTTTTCAAGAGACAACCAGCAGCGGCCAAACTACAAAAGCCAAAGACATGTTTTCTGCCTATGAAAGAATCAGCCGCCACAACAGTCGCTACAAAGAGAACAGAGCTTTTGTGAATTTTGTCGATGGTGGAGGGTGGTTGGCCAGAAAATCTGATCTTGAAAGACTGGTAGAAAACTGCCATTACTTTGCCAATCTGCGACATATCGACATACTTGAGGATGTTGTTCTGAAGCATGTGCCCAAGAAGTACTTCAAATCCAAGTCATAAACATCGCCACCTCCGGAGGGATATATGCCCAGCAAACTTGGCCCGCACTGTTTGAGACCGACATCCTCGGCCCGGCAGATGATCGACGCCGGATGCCGCATCGTAAAACTGGTGGACGACTTCGGACTCGCGCCCGAACTGGCAAGCAAACCCGGCCTCACCCTCATTGGCCGCGTGTACGCCGACAACCCGCGCACCGCCGAGTCGCAGCGCGGCGAAAACCCGGAAGATGCCGCTCGCCGCTTCGTCGACTCGCAGAAAGAAAAGTACACACTGAACCCGGCGATCAAACTCTGGGAGGGCCATAACGAACCGGTGTGGGGCAGCCGCGGAGATATGGAATGGTATGCGCGCTTCGAGATTGCCCGGCTCAAGATTCTGGCCGACATGGGCCTGCGCGGCGTGATCGCCTGTTTTGCCACCGGCAACCCCGGCGACATCGAACTATGGCGGTGGTTTGTCCCGGCGGTGCAGGCCGCCAAACAGATGAACGGCATCCTCGGCCTCCACGAATATTCCTCGCCCTGGGTGTGGTGGATGTCGGGCAAGTTCCAACTCAACCCCAACGAAGACGCGGGCGACGAAGGCTGGACGGCTCTGCGCTATCGCATGGTCATGCACAAGTACCTCAAGCCCGAAGGCTGCGACGACGTGAAGATCGCCATCACCGAATTCGGCCTCGACCGTGTAGGCCCCGTGCCGCAGGGCGCGTCGTCCGGCAACTGGCGCACCAATGCCGACTGGTGGCCGCGCTGGGACGGATCGCGCGACCCGATTGACTACTGGCGCAAGGGCGGGCGCGACGCCGAACTCTACTACGCCGAGCAGATGATCTGGTACGACAAGGAAATGCGCAAAGACCCGAACGTCCTCGGCGCGACCATCTTCACCCTTGGCTTCACCAACGACGCCTGGCGCGATTACGACATCGACGGCACGGGAATAGCGCGGCGCATCGTCGAATACATCCGCAGTGAAGCCAACGTGCCCGACAAGCCGGGCACGTCTGCGACGACACAGCCGCAAACCCAGCCCAGTACGGGCGTTCAATTGAACGCCCCGACGACCCCGCCGCCCGTCATCGTCGTCACCCCCCCTGCACAGGGCGCCACCACCGGCGGCAATCTTCTGCGCAACGCCAACTTCGACGAGGGTCACTATCACTGGCACGACGTGCCCGAGATCGTCATCCCCAACGAATGGGATTTCTGGTACGCCGATTACAAAACACCCAAGCTCGAACGGCAGGATCAGAACTTCGACCCGCCCGAGTGCGTGGTGTGGAACATCGCCGGCGCGCCGCTCGAAGAACGCAAGCTCTTCTTTCTCAGCGGCGACTATTGTCTCAAGATATTCAAAGGCTGGGGCGCGATCTGGTGGCGACTCTTCCAAAGCGTCACCGGCCTCACACCGGGCCAGCGCTACCGCTTCACCGCGCCGGTCTATCCCGATCTCGTGATGAAGTATGAGGAGGGCATAGGCAAAGTATTCGCCGACGATCCGCTGTCGGGTGAAGTTCGCCTGAGCACGAAGACCGGCGGCAAAGAAGTGGAAACCGGCTGGCTCGACGGCAGCAAGTTTCCATTCGGCAAATACACTCACTTCACGCTCGACTTCGTCGCCAGCGACACCACTGCCGAAGTATCGCTGGAATGCCGCGGACGATGGGGGCTTATCAACAACGGCTGGTTCTGCGACTCGATGAAACTGGAAGCCATCGGCTCTGCCCCCACCACTACAACCGGCGGGACGACGACTCCACCGAAGACCACTGGCAACCTCCTCCAAAACTCCGACTTCAGCGGCGGCGCCTTCCAGCCCAACCCGGCCATCCGCAACATGGAAGCGCCGAACGGTTGGACGTTCTGGTGCGCCAACGAGAACACAGCCAAAGTTGCCAAGCAAACCGAGTCGTTCCGCCCGCCCCGCGCAAGTGTAATCACACCCGCCAACGCACAGGCCGACGACAAAGACGGACTCGTGGACGGCTTGCAGCGCACCTACCGCGTGGTGGGCAACTGGCGCGCGGTCTGGTTCAGCCTGAGCCAGAAGGTGAGCGGCCTCGCGGCAGGGAAGCGTTACCGCTTCACCGTGCAGATGATGCCCGACCCGGTGGAAAAGTACGGCGCGGCCAACGTCAAACAATTCGTGTCTGACCCCGAAGGGAGCGAAGTGTGGCTCAAGTCGCAATCGGGCGGGCAGAAGACCGAGAGCTACAAGCGCGTCAACACGGATTTCAAGCCCGGCAGATACGTGGCGTTCATCCACGAGTTCACCGCCGCCACCGCCGACGCCACCGTGGCGCTCGAAGTCCGCGCCCGTTACGCCCTCACACAGAACGCCTGGTACATCGCCTCGGCGAAGGTGGAGGCGGTGTGAGGGAGACGACGGACCGTAATGGTTTCTATCTCCCGCACTCGCCTCAAAACCCTCCTCGCTCAAGAAGACGACCTTTCATCTTATTTTTGGAGGGCCAGGGCCAGGGCGGCGATTCGGGCGTGGGTGGCGAGTGCCTGATAAAACGGTTGAAGAGGGGTAGCTGCTGCGTTGCCGCGGCTGGTCCGGGGTGTGCCAGCAACCAGGCGGTCTTGCTCGTCAACGCTTGCCATGTCTCGGAGTGTGTCGGCAAAAGCAACCAGCGTGCGAGCCGCTTCATCTTTCTTGTCTTTGTATTCTTGCCTGAGGTATACGGAAACGGCATTAAGCATCTGGACGCCGGTGCCAAAGTACCCCACCCCTGAAGTCTGTTTGGCTTTTTCGACAAGTGTCCCATTTTCGATGTCCCGGGCGAGAGACAGCAGCGCCTGGCTGTCCGGATTCGTGAGATTGATCGGTTTGCCGAGCTCCAAAGCAAGATCAATGGTTTCACTCACGATCTGGGTACGGGTGAAGGATTGGTCGTGGTTGAGGTGGCCTATATCCAAACCGACCTGCTGCAATGCGCCAGTAAATCGTTCGTAGGGTTCAACAACTGCCTTAGGATTCGGGGAAGAAAGTTTAGAACTCATGGCGAAGTCCTCCATAATCAAATCATGATACACACAGGTCGGATAGTACGGCTTGATATTGCGCTTCCGTAACTCCCTCCGTAACCACCCCAAATTGTACCCACGATCAGAAACCAACACATCCGGTCTCTTTTATCCCTGACCCCACTCGCCAATTCGTATCATTCGTGATAAAACCTGTGCCAATCCTGCACAGAAGGAAATGTCATGCCTGTCACCATCTCCCGCGCCCGCCTGAAAGCCCTCCTCGCCCAAGAAGACGACCTGTTCATCAAGAACCATCCCAAGTCCAAAGAACTGTTCGAGCGTGCAAAGGCCAGCCTGCTCAACGGCGTGCCCATGAACTGGATGGTGCGCTGGGCCAGCCCCTTCCCTGTCTTTGTCGAATCGGCTTCCGGCGCGCACTTCGTTGACGTGGATAGGCGCAAGTACCTCGACCTGTGCCTCGGCGACACGGGCGCGATGACCGGCCATGCGCCGCAGGCCACTGTGGACGCCATCAGCGAGCAGGTTCGCAAAGGCCTCACCTACATGCTGCCCACCGAGAACGCGATCTGGGTGGGCGAGGAACTCAAACGCCGCTTTGGGCTGCCCTACTGGCAAATTGCGATGACGGCCACCGACGCCAACCGTTTCGCTATTCGGCTCGCGCGGCAGATCACCAAGCGCCCGCTCATCCTCGTCTTCAATTGGTGTTATCACGGCACGGTGGACGAAACATTCATCACGCTCAATAACGGAGCCGCCGGCCCGCGCCCCGGCAACATCGGCCCGGCGGTGAACCCGGCGGTGACGACGCGCGTGATCGAGTTCAACGACCTCCCCGCGCTCGAAGCCGCCCTCGAGCCGCGCGACGTGGCCTGCGTGCTGGCCGAACCGGCGATGACCAACATCGGCATCATCCATCCCGATCCCGGCTACCACGACGCCCTGCGCGAGATGGCGCGGCGCACCGGCACCCTGGTCATCATCGACGAGACGCACACCATCTGCGCCGGGCCGGGCGGATACACGAAAGCGCACAACCTTCAGCCCGATATGCTCACCATCGGCAAACCCATCGCGGGCGGCTTCCCCGCCGCCGCCTACGGTTTCAACGAAGAGGTGGCCGAACGGATCAACGCCAACACCGATCGCGATAACGCCGACGTGGGCGGCATCGGCGGCACACTCTCATCAAACGCCCTCGCCCTCGCCGCCATCCGCGCTACGCTGGGCAGTGTGCTCACGCAGGAAGCGTACGACCACACTATCCCGTTGGCCGAACGTTTCACCGATGGAGTCCGGTCGGTGATTGAAGAATACGAACTGCCGTGGAACGTGACCCGCCTCGGCTGCCGGGCGGAATACTGGTTCAGGCCGACTCCGGCGCGCAACGGCGGAGAGGCGGCGTCCGCCACAGATTCCGATCTTGATCGCTTCATGCACCTCTTCGCCCTCAATCGCGGAATCCTCATGACGCCGTTCCACAACATGGCCCTCATCGCGCCCGGCGCCACCGAAGCCGACATCGATTACCACACGCAGGTATTCCGCGAAGCGGTCAAAGCATTGGTCGGGTGATCATTGTAGGGGCGCCCAACTGGTCGCCCCTACGACGTGATGATTGAGGGTAAAATTGGCCCCATGTCCAGCAAGCAACGCAACCCCAAAGAGTTCCGCAATCGCGGCGTCGAGATTCCCATCTCGCCCATCTACGAAAAGCTCGAACGCGAGGCCATCGACGGCGTCGAGCCGCTGTGGAAAAAATACCCCAAAGCGTCGAAGATGTGGGACCTGCTCACCACCGATCTCGAAACGCGCGCCAACTGGGACATGGCGAATTACCTCACCGCGAGTAAAATGGCTTTCAACGACCACGGCGAGACTCACGCCCGCATCGTGGCCGCCAACGGCGTGCTCATTTACGATCTGCTCGTCAACGCGCGCATCGTACCCGACGTGGTGCGCTCCGGCGCGGGCGATGAAGACGATGCCTGCGCCGTCATCGTCGCCGCGTGCCTGCTGCACGACGTCGGCAATCAGGTCAACCGCCAGGGGCACGAACTGGCCGGCGTGATGATGGCCCTGCCCGTGCTCGACCGGGTCGTGAGGGAGTACCCGGGGGTACGGATGACGACGATCGTCACGTCGATCGGCGCGCAACCCGGCCCGTTGCCCGAGGAGTTCCTCGCCGAGAAGGGCCTCACGTTCCCGGTGGCGGTGGACGATACCGAGGGAACTCTCGCCCGCGCGTTTGGGATCGCGTCGTTCCCGACGACGTATTTCATCGATGCCGACGGGGTCGTGCGTGAGGTCACCGAAGGTGAGATCGACGAGCAGGCGCTCCGCGACCACATCGAGGCGATCCGAGGGTAGGAGCGGCTCGGGGGCACCAAGGGGG
>Ga0209342_10003729_pt1 | contig 16005 bp, 15 predicted proteins | sample RifCSP16_2_FD_184023 | JGI IMG/M metagenome (GOLD analysis project Ga0209342, IMG submission 184023) | Soil microbial communities from Rifle, Colorado - Rifle CSP2_sed 16_2 (SPAdes) (version 2) | ecosystem: Environmental > Terrestrial > Deep subsurface > Rock core/Sediment | place: Rifle... | reverse complement strand
ACACCGAGCCCACCGAAACGGACCGCCACCGGCTGCTCGTCGAATTCTTCCGCCGCCTGCTGGCTTCCGATGACCCGGAGACGCTCGGCAAGATGAAGCAATTTGCCAGCCGGTTCACCCACGGGGTCGCTCACGGCGCCGGCCTGCGCAAAGCCGTCTACGAGGCCCGCACCCCCGCGGAAGTGCTTGACCGGGTGGAGGCTTTCTTTGCACAATGCGCGCACGTGTCCGGTTCGGGCATGGTGGCGAAGGCTCCGGCGCTGAGGGCGCCGGCCGACTAGGGGCGAGAATGGCGCAGGGACAAAAGATCGACTGGGCGGAGCGGCGCACCAGCCGCCGCATCTTCGTCACTCTGCCGCTGCTCGTGCGCGGGCAAGACATCCACGGCCACGCTTTCGAGGACACCACCTCCAGCTACAACGTCAGCCGCGACGGCGCCAGCTTCCTGACCACGCGCGAGCTGGCCATGGGCCAGCCGCTCGCGCTCATCATCCCCCGCCGGCCGCTCCGGCGCGAAGGCGGCTCCCAGGCCGACTTCGAGACCACCGGCGAAATCCGCCGCATCATCCCCAAGCCGGACGGCCAGTGGGAAGTGGGCGTCCTCTTCACCGGGCCGCGCCTGCGCACTTACATGCCTGAAACCGCCTAACAGCAGCGAAACTCGAAAAACGAAACTCGAAAATCGGTGGAGAGGAAGTTAGTCTTGCAGGGCTTTTTCTTCCTGGAGGCGGCGGTAGGCTTCGCTGCGGGAAAGGCCGAGCTCGCGGGCGACGACTTTGAGCGCGGCCTTGAGAGAAAGCCCCTTCTTCTGCAGCCGCTCGACCCGGGCGCGCACGGAGACGCCCCGAACTTTCGGGGCCGGCCGCGCGCCTTCCTTGTCCGGCGGGCCCACCAGCACGGTGATTTCGCCCTTCACCGGGCGCCGCTTCAATTCCGCCGCCAGCGGCTCGAGGCGCCCCCGCAGGAATTCTTCGTGGAGCTTGGTCACTTCGCGGGCCAGCACCGCGGTGCGGTCGCCGAACGCCGCGGCCATGTCGGCCAGCGCCTCTCCGATGCGGTGCGGAGCTTCGTAGAAGACGAGCGTGGCGGGCTCGGCGGCCAGCGCCTTCAGCGCCTTCCTCCGCGCCACGCGCTTCGGCGGCAAGAAGCCGACGAAGTGGAAGTGCCCGCTCGGCAGCCCCGAGGCCATGAGCGCCGCCCCGAAGGCCGTGGCCCCCGGCACGGGGACGACGGGGATGCCGTGCCGGATGGCGAGCGAGATCAAGTGGTCGCCCGGGTCGGAGATGCCCGGCGTGCCCGCGTCCGCGACCAGCGCCACCTTCGCTCCTTCTTCCAGGTCCAGCACGATCTCCGCCGCCCGCACCACTTCGTTGTGCTCGTGGTAGCTCAAGGCGCGCTTGTGGATGCCGTAGTGGTTCAGGAGCTTGGCGGTCTCGCGCGTGTCCTCGCAGGCGATGAGGTCAACTTCTTTGAGCACGCGCAGGGCGCGCAGGGTGATGTCTTCCAGGTTCCCGATGGGGGTCGACACCAGGTACAGGCAGCCGCCGTTCGGGGTGCGGCGCGCGACGGGAAAGCTGGCGCTCGGTGTGGCCATGGCGGTCCGGGCCGGAAAGTAATCCGTGCCTTTCTCCCCGCGCGGAAGTCTAGCATGCGCGCGGCCGCGGGCAAACAGGAATCGGACGGCCGCGGGGAGCGCTGTGGTAGAATCAGTCCTGGCTTGGGCGAGTGAAACTCCGATGCCGCTCTACGAATACGAATGCGCGCGCTGCGGGAAGCGCTTCGAGCTGATCCAGAAGTTCTCCGCCCCGGCCGAAGCCGCCTGCCCGGCCTGCAGCGGCCGGGCGCACCGCCTGCTGTCGGCGCCCGCGCTCCAGTTCAAGGGCAGCGGTTGGACCGTCAGCGACTACGCCCGCAAGTCCTCTGCGCCTGACAAGAAGGAGGGCGCGGCCGACGGCGGCTCGCCCGCCGGGGCCGAAGCGAAGAAGAAGGCTTCCGTGACAGCCGACAAAGATTAGCCTCGCCCGAACGCCCTCCGCAGGGGCTGGGCCGCTACCCTGGCAGGAAAACTCGGGCGTCCCCGGACGCTGGGGGCGCGCCGCACGGGAGGAGTCCGGTGGCGAAACGTGAAACCCGCGGGCCGGTCAAGATCCCGCCCCGCTTCAATGAATCCCTCAAGCGCCTGACCCTCGACATGCAGGAGGCCACCCGCCTCCTGGTCCACGCCGAGCTGCCCCAAGACACGCTGGAAGGCTTGAGCCAGGCGGTCGACCACCTGCGCTCCACCTGCTGGGCCGTGCTCAATTCGGTGGTGGATGAGTTCAGCGACGCCCAGCGCGCCACCGTCATCCTCACTTCCCACCGCATCCAGCGCACCACCCAGTTGATGGATTCCCTCAACGAGGAAGTCGACGCCGGACGCGTCACCCGCCAAACCCAGGGCGTGGACGGGCTGCGCAATACTCTGGGCGTCGTCTACAAGAAGCTCCACTACTTGACCACTGGCAAGCCCGCCCCGCCTGAAGCGGGCCCGCCCACTCCCGCCTGAAGCGGAAGCGGCCTACAGCTTGAGGGACTTCAGCGCTTCGCGGAAGGCGGAGCCGAGCTCGGGGTGCTTGAGCGCGTAGTACAGGGTGGCGCGCAGGAAGCCGAGCTTGTCGCCGGCATCGTGCCGGACGCCGCCGAAGGCCAGAGCGTGGACCGCGCGCTCGCGGGCGGCGATGCGCAGCGCATCGGTTAATTGAATCTCGCCGCCTTTGCCCGGGCGGATTGCGGCGATGAAGTCGAAGACTTCGGGCTCGAGGATGTAGCGGCCGACCACCACCCAGGACGAAGGCGCTCGAGCGAGCGTAGGCTTTTCGACCAGGTCGCGCACGCGGAACAGCCGGTGGCGCCACTTCCTCCGCGTCGCCGCCGCCGGCTCCACCCGCATCACCCCGAAGCGCTCGAGGGCCGGGCCTTCCACGCGCTGGGTGGCGACCACCGAGCCGCCGCAAGCAGCGTGGACTTCAAGCAGTTGCTTCGTGCAGGGGAGGGCGGCGTCAATCAAGTCGTCGGGCAGCAGCACGGCGAACGGCTCCCGGCCCACCAGCCGCCGCGCGCAGCCGACCGCGTGCCCGAGCCCGAGCGGCTCTGCCTGCCGCACCGTGCGCACGCGCGCCAGCCGCCCCAGCCGCTCCACCAGCCGGGCTTCCCCCGCCTTGCCGCGCTTCTTGAGCTCGCGCTCGAGTCCCCGCTGGCGAGCGAAGTGCTCGACGATCGGGTCCGTCCCTTCGCCGGTGATGAGGATGATTTCTTCGATGCCGCTTGCCACCGCCTCTTCGACCGCGTACTGGATGAGCGGCTTGTCGACCAGCGTCAGCATCTCCTTCGGCATGGCTTTGGTGGCGGGCAGGAAGCGCGTCCCCAGCCCCGCCACCGGAATCACCGCCTTGCGCACTTGCCCGAGTCGGGCGCGTCGCTTCATGGGTGTCATTCTAGCAAACCGGCGCGGGGTTTCCTCCCCTTGTCATTCCGATCCCGCGGACGCGGGCGAGGAACCTGCTTGTTCAGGCGGGCGTGCTACCATAGCAAGGTTGGAGCGGGTGATGGCGCGCATTCTGGGCATCGAGTCAAGCTGCGACGAAACCGCGGCGGCCGTGGTGGAAGACGGCCGGCGGGTTCTGGCCAACGTCATCAGCTCGCAGGTGGACCTGCACTCGAAGTATGGCGGCGTCGTGCCGGAGCTGGCGGCCCGCGCCCATCTGGAGCGCATCGTGCCGGTGGTGCGCGAAGCCTTCGCCCAGGCGGGCTTGCAGTACGGCGAGGTGGACGCCATCGCCGTGACGCAGGGGCCGGGACTGATCGGGTCGCTCTTGGTCGGCGTCGCCTACGCCAAGGCCATGGCCTGGTCGCTCTCGAAGCCCCTCATCGGGGTGAACCACCTCGAAGGCCACATCCACGCCGTCCTCCTCGAGGCGCACCGGAAGAACGAGGCGCAGACGATCGACTTTCCTGTGGTGACGCTGGTCGTCTCCGGCGGGCACACCGCGCTCTATCACGTCGCCCGTCCGGAAGCTTCGGGACTCGCCGACGGCAGCGACGCCTACCGCTATGCCTACCGCCTGCTCGGGCAGACGGTGGACGACGCGGCCGGCGAAGCCTACGACAAAGTCGCCAAGTATCTCGGCTTCGGCTATCCCGGCGGGCCGGTGATTGACCGGCTGGCCGAGCGCGGCAACTCCGAGGCCGTGGTGTTCACCCGGCCCAACATCAAGCGCGGCCGCCCCCACGACTTCAGCTTCAGCGGCATCAAGACCGCGGTGGTGCGCCTGGTCGAGAAGAACGGCTTGAAGGAGGAAATCGCCGCCCGCCTGGCGCGGCGAGGACAAGCTCCGCCGGCGTCCCCGGACGAGTTGTGCAGCCAGCGCACGCTCGATTTGCTGGCCAGCTTCCAGCGCGCCGTGGTCGAAGACCTGACCGAGCGCACGCTGGCCGCGGCCGACGAGGCCGGGGCGCGGGCCGTCTTCGTCTCGGGCGGTGTGGCGGCCAATTCGCTGCTGCGGAAGGTCTTCGCCGCCGAGTGCGCCGCCCGCGGCCTGCCGGTCTTTTTCCCTTCCGTGGCGCTCTCGACCGATAACGCCGCCATGATCGCCGCCGCGGCCTGGCCCAAGTTCCAGGCGGGCGAGTTCTCCGACCCGGTCGCGCTCAACGCCAGCGCTTCGCTCCCCCTCGGCCTCTAGTACCGTTCCAACTACACTGAACATGACTCTTTCCAACAAGAAGTTACGGCTATCTCGCTGCAACTCCAGCGGTCTCATCGGCGGAAGAAGTTGGAACGGCACTAGCGCTTTCCTTTCCGCCGCGTTTCAGTAGAATGGCCGCCTGCCTGCCGCAGGCAGGGGCCTCGACCTTCCCATGCGCATCGCCATTGATACCGGAGGCACCTTCACCGACTGCGTCTTTCTGCGCGGCGCCGAGCTGCAAATCCTGAAGGTTTTCTCCACGCCCGCGAACCCCGCGCGGGCTATCGCCGAGGCCATCGCGGCGGTGCGCTCTCGCGTGAACCGGCCCCGCGAGGGCATCGAGCTGCTGCACGGCACCACGGTGGGCACGAACGCTCTGCTTGAGCGCCGCGGCGCCCGCATCGCGCTTGTGACCACCGCGGGCTTCGAAGACGTGCTGGTCATCGGCCGGCAGGCGCGCCCGCGCCTGTACGACTTCTTCGTCACCCGCCCGGAGCCGCTCGTGCCGGCCGTGCGCCGCCTGGGCGTGCGCGAGCGCGTGGGCCCGGGCGGGCGCGTGCTGTTGGGCTTGACCCCGGGCGAGCTCCGCCGCCTGCGGCGCGCCCTGGCGCGCGCGCGGCCGCAAGCAGTCGCCGTCTGCCTGCTGTTTTCCTTCGCCAACCCGGCGCATGAGCGCCGCGTGGCGCGGGCGCTCGGTGGGTTGGGCGTGCCGGTGAGCGTCTCGCACGAAATCCTCCCCGAGTTCCGCGAGTACGAGCGCACTTCCACGGTGGCGGTGAACGCGTATCTTGTTCCGTTCGTCGGCCGCTACCTGGGCGAAGTGGAAAAAGTCGTCGGCCCTCCTACGCCCAGCCGGCCTCGGAGGGTGAAGGTGATGCAGTCGAGCGGTGGGACAATCTCGGCGCGCAGGGCGGCCGCGCAACCCGTGCGCACGCTGCTCTCGGGGCCGGCGGGCGGCGTGGTGGGCGCGCGCGCTCTGGCGCAGTTGTCGGGGCTGGAGCGCATCATCAGCTTCGATATGGGCGGGACTTCGACCGACGTGGCGTTGCTCGAAAGCGGGGAGCTGGCGACGACGAACGAAGGCAGCGTCGGCGGCGTGCCGGTGGCGGTGCCCATGCTCGACATCCACAGCGTGGGCGCGGGCGGCGGCTCGCTGGCCTGGTTCGACCGCGGCGGCGCCTTGCGCGTCGGCCCGCAGTCGGCCGGGGCTGACCCGGGGCCCCTCTGCTACGGCCGCGGCCGTGAGCCCACCGTCACCGACGCCCACCTGATTCTCGGGCGGCTCGACCCGGAACAGTTCCTCGGCGGCCAGTGGCGCCTGGACGCGCGCCGCCCGCGGCAGTTTATGGAGCGCGCCGTCGCGGGCCGCGGCTTCCGCTCGGTCGAGCAATTCGCCGCCGGAATCCTGGCGGTGGCGAACTCGACCATGGAGCGCGCCCTCCGCGTCATCTCGGTCGAGCGCGGGCACGACCCGCGCGACTTCACCCTGGTGGCTTTCGGCGGCGCCGGCGGGTTGCACGCCTGCGACCTGGCCGAGGCGCTGGGGATTCCCCAGGTGTTGGCCCCGAAGTTTCCCGGAGCGCTTTCGGCGCTGGGTATCCTCTTGTCGGACGTGGTGAAAGACGACTCGCGGACGCTGCTCCTGCCCGCAGACGGCGCGGTGCGCGCGCGGCTGGAACACGAGTTTCGCCGCCTGGAAGCGCAGGCGCGCGCCGACTTGCGCCGCGAAGGCTTTTCGCCGGCGCGGCAGCGGCTCGAGCGCCGCCTCGACCTCCGCTACCGCGGCCAGGCCTACGAGCTGACGCTGCCCTACGGCCGCGACTTCGTGCGCGCCTTCCATCGCGCCCACGCGCGCCGCTACGGCTACGCTGATCCGGCGCGGCCGCTGGAGGTGGTGAGCGTCCGCCTGCGCGCCGTGGGCGTGACCGAAAAGCCTGTGCTTCGCCGCGCTCGTTCCGTCGGCTCCCGAAGCCTCGGGACCGCTTGGCTGAAGCGCGCGCCCGTCTTTTTCGACGGGCGGCGCGTTGTGACCGACTTCTATGTGCGCGAGCAGCTGCGCTCAGGGAACGAGTTACGCGGCCCGGCGGTCATTGCCGAGTACAGCGCCACCACCGTCCTGCCGCCCGGCTGGCGCGCCCGCGTGGATAGCTATGAGAATCTAGTCTTGGAGCGGCGATGAGAACCGACCCGGTCAAGCTTGAAATCTACAAGAACCTCTTCCACGCCGTGGCGGAGGAGATGGGGGCGGCGCTGCGCCGCACCGCCTTTTCGCCGAACATCAAGGAGCGGCGGGACTATTCTTGCGCCGTCTTTGACGCCCGCGGGCAGGTGCTGGCTATGGGCGACCACATGCCGGTGCACCTGGGCTCGATGCCGATGTCGGTCGCGGCGGCGCTCGCCGCGCTCCAGCTCGAAGAGGGCGACATCGCCATGCTCAACGATCCCTTCGCCGGCGGCACGCACCTGCCGGACATCACCCTGGTGATGCCGGTGTTCGTGCGCCGCTCACGCCAGGCGGCATTCTACGTGGCCAGCCGCGCGCACCACGCCGACGTGGGGGGAGCGCAGCCGGGCTCGATGGGCCTGAGCCGCGACGTCTACCAGGAGGGCCTCCGCATCCCGCCGCTGAAGCTGGCCGCCCGCGGGCAGTTGCGCCGCGATGTGCTCGACTTGATCCTTGCCAACGTGCGCACCCCGGTCGAGCGCGAAGGCGACCTGACCGCGCAGGTGGCTGCCTGCCGGCTGGGCGCGCGGCGCTTGCAGGAGATGGTGGCGCGCTACGGCGCGGCCGAAGTCCGCGCCTACGAGCGCCATTTGCTCGACTACTCGGCGCGCATGATGCGCGCCACGCTGCGCAGGATTCCCGCCGGTACCTACGCGGCGGAAGACTTTCTCGACGACGACGGTATCACGTCCGGCCCGGTGCGTATCCGTGTGCAGATTCGCGTGCGCGGCGGCCGGGCGGTGGTGGACTTTGCGGGCTCCGCGCCGCAGGTGGCCGGGTGCGTGAACGCCGTGCGCGCCATCACTGTCTCGGCCGTCTTCTATGTCTTCCGGTGTCTGGTGCCGGAAGAGACGCCGGCGACGGCGGGCCTGCTGCGCCCGATTGAAGTCATTACGCCGTCGCGCTCGGTGGTGGCGGCCGACCCGCCGGCGGCGGTGGCGGCCGGGAACGTTGAAACCTCGCAGCGGATTGTGGACACGCTGCTGCGGGCGCTGGCGAAGGCGATCCCCGAGCGCATCCCCGCCGCCAGCCAGGGCACGATGAACAACTTCACCCTGGGCGGCCTCGGACCGGACGGTGAGCCGTTCGCTTATTATGAGACCATCGCCGGCGGGATGGGAGCGCGCGCCACGCTCGACGGCCTCGACGGCATCCACACTCACATGACGAATTCGCTGAACACCCCGATTGAAGCGCTGGAGTCGTTCTATCCCGTGCGCGTCCGCCGTTACGCGTTGCGGCGCGGCTCGGGCGGCCGCGGGCGGCATCGCGGCGGCGACGGCGTGGTGCGCGAAGTGGAGCTGCTGACCGGCGCCCAGGTGGCGATTCTCGCCGACCGGCGGCGCTTCCCGCCCTATGGACTCGCCGGCGGCCGCCCGGGTAAGCTCGGGCGGAGCCTGTGGCTGAAGCAGAACGGTGAAGTAGTCTCGCTGCCGGGTAAGTGCACCGTGAACGCGCGGGCCGGCGACGCCGTCCGCATCGAGACCCCCGGCGGCGGCGGCTGGGGACGGACTCGAAGAGCGAAACCCTTCGGCTTCGCTCAGGGCAGGCTCGAAAAACGAAACTCGCGGAGGAGAGGACGATGAGCGACGGGAAGTTGACGCGGAGAAGATTCTTCCAGGGACTGACGGCGGCGGGGGTGGCGGCAGCCGTGGCGCCCTCCTACGCGCTGGGTGCTCCGGAGGGTAAAGCGGGCAAGGCGGAGAAGGCGGCGGGCAGGCCGTTTTTTATTTCGACCTGGAAGCACGGGAAGCCGGCGAACGAGAAGGCCGCCGACGTGCTGGCGGGCGGCGGCAGCCTGCTGGACGCGGTCGAAAAAGGCATCAACACCGCCGAGCTCGACCCCGAGGTGATGTCGGTCGGCGTGGGCGCGCGCCCGAATGAGGAGGGCGTGCTCCAGCTCGACGCCGTCATCATGGACGGCCCCACGCACCGCGCCGGGGCGGTGGCGGCGCTGGAACAGATCGCGACGCCCATCTCCGTCGCCCGCCGGGTGATGGAAAAGACTTACCACACCCTACTCGCCGGCGACGGCGCGCTGCGCTTCGCCCTCGCCGAAGGCTTCGAGCCGCAGCAGTTGCTGACGCCCAAGGCGCTGGAGCTGTGGATGAAGTGGAAGGCCGACCCGAACCGGAAGCAGTTTCGCCGCGGCGCGCCCGACGCGAAGCCCATCATCCGCCCGGACGAGAAGCAGCAGCGCCCCGGGTTGGACGACGACCACGACACCATTACGATGGTGGCGCTCGATGCGAACAGCAACCTGGTGGCGGGCGGCTCGACCTCGGGGCTTTCGTGGAAGCTTTCAGGGCGCGTGGGCGACGTGCCGCTCCTCGGCTGCGGCATCTTTGTGGACAACACGGTGGGCGCGGCGGGGGCGACGGGTGACGGCGACGAGATGGCCAAGTTCTGCTCGAGCTTCGCCATCGTGGAGCGGATGCGCGCGGGCGCGGACCCGCAGTCGTCCTGCGAGGCGGTGCTGCGCTGGATGCTCGCGGTGCACCCGGAAAACGAAAAGATCGAGGCCTGCGTCTACGCGGTGTCGAAGACGGGCGAGTTCGGCGCCGCCTCCATCCGCCCGGGTGACTTCACTTACGCGGTGTGGTGGCCGGGGATGAGCGAGCTGCGGACGGCGAAGTCGGTGTTATGAAAAGCAGATCCCTCACCGCCCCTTCGGCTTCGCTCCCTTCGACTTCGCTCAGGGTCTCCGCTGCGCTCCGACAGGGCAGGCGGGACAAGCGGGATGACAGAGGGGCAAGCGCGCCCGCTGCGTTTGAGATCCTTCGCTTCGCTCAGGATGACCCTGCGCCCTTCGGGCTTCGGGTCAGCTGGCTTCGGGGAGGTGGAGGCCGGACTTGCCGAGAATCTTTTGCAGATTCTGCTCGATGGTGCCTTCGGTGACGTTGCGGACGGTGGCGAGCTCGGCCACCAGCAGCTGGCGCGCCCGTTCGAGCATCTTCTTCTCGCGGAAGCTCAAGACCTTCTGGTTGCTCAAGGCCACCAGGCTCTTCAGCACCTCGGCGACGTCTTCGAGCAGCCCGGTGCGCATTTTTTCGGAGTTCTGCTTGAAGCGGAACTTCCAGTCGCGGGGCGATTCAGTCTTGCCGTTGCGCAGGCGGGAGAGCACGCGGGGGACGTCGGCCGCTTTGATGATGTGGCGCAGGCCCACGCAGTCGGCGTTGGTGCAGGGGATGGTGACGCGCAGGCTGTTGGAGAGGATGCGGATCAGGTAAAACTCTTCGGCGCGCCCGTTCAGATGGTTGTGGGTGATCTGCTCGATGACCCCGACGCCGTGATTCGGGTAGACCACCTTCTCGCCGACTTTGAAGGGCATCAAGCGCGTGTCCCCGGGAGGTGCGTAAGAAATTCATTGTACGCCACTTTGTCGCCGGGCGTCAAGCGAAAATCGGGCGATAACGGGCCGGGGCGAGTCGGGTTGCGTCTCGCGCCGCGCTTTGGCTATACTCGCTCTCCTGCCGGGGGTAGACCCGCAGGGGTATCCGCCCATGCCCGACAACAACAACGCCGACGCGGGCGAGCGCATCCGCCGCAAGCTGGAAGAAGAGATCGCCCAGCTCGAGCGCGAGCTGCATTGCGACCTCCCCAAGGAAATCGCCAAGGCGCGCGCCCACGGAGATCTCTCCGAGAACGCCGAGTACAAGTTCGCCAAAGAGCGCCAGCACCTGGTGGGGATGCGTTTGCAGCAACTGCGCCAGCGGGTGGCGGCGCTCTCGCTGGTCAACCTCACGAAGATTCCCCGCGACCGGGTGGGCTACGGCAGCCGCGTGACTCTGGTGGACAGGCTCAAGAAGGACGAAATGAGTTACCAGCTGGTGACGGCGGAAGAGAGCGACGCCGCGGTGGGGCTGATCTCCACCACTTCGCCCATCGGCCGCGCCCTGATGGGGAAGCAGCCCGGGGAGGTGGTCGACGTCCGGACCCCGGCCGGGGCGCGCAGCTTCGAGATCGTGCGCCTGCAAACCATCTACGACGAGTAAGGACGCGAGCCGCCCCGCGGGGGGCGCGTCCGCGAAACTCCATGTACACGCGCATCATCGCCCACGGCGGCCGCTGGCTCCACGGGAAGATCGTGGACGGGCTGGCCGCCACCGGCGTTCACCCGAACGCGCTGACCTTCATCGGACTGCTGGTGAACGGCGGCGCCGCGGTCGTCTTCGGGATGGCCGACCCGGAGCACCCGGAGCGCTATTTCCTGCTGGGCGCGGGCATCATCTTCCTCGCCGGCATCTTCGATTTGACCGACGGGCCGGTGGCGCGCAAGCAGGGGCGGGTGAGCGCCTTCGGGGCCTTCTTCGACTCGATGATCGACCGCTACTCCGACATGGTGCTGTACATGGGCCTGCTGGTCTACTACGCCCGCATCGGCCGCTTCGTCTACGTAGTGCTGGCGGCGGTGGCCATGGCGGGTTCGTTCATGGTGAGCTACTCGAGAGCGCGGGCCGAGTCGCTGATCCCCACCTGCAAGGTGGGCTTCATGGAGCGGCCCGAGCGCGTGGTGCTGCTCATCATCGGCGGCGTCTTCAACCGCATGGGGCCGGCGCTGTGGGCCATCGCCCTGTTTTCTACCGTCACCGTCATCCACCGCATCGTTTTCACCTGGCGGGAGACCGCCGCCGGGCGCATCCTGCCCGGCGTCCGCGCCTCCCGCTGATCGGGGGCCTGAGATTCCTGTGAGCAAGCTGGCGCTGGTGGTGCACGGAGGAGCGTGGGAGATTCCCGCGGAGGCGGCCGCGGCCTGCCGGGCGGGCGTCGGGCGGGCGCTCGAGCGCGGCTGGGCGGTGCTGGCGCGGGGCGGCGCGGCGGTGGAGGCCTGCGAGCAGGCCGTGCTCGCGCTGGAAGACGATCCGGCCTTTGACGCCGGCGTCGGCTCCCACTTGAACCGCGACGGCCGCGTGCAGCTCGACGCCATCCTGATGGACGGCCGTACGCTGAAGGCGGGCGCGGTGGCGGCGGTGGAGCGCCTGCGCAACCCCATCCACGTGGCCCGGCTGGTGCTGGAGCGCAGCGAGCACCTGCTGCTGGTGGGCCCGGGCGCGGAGCAGTTCGCCGTGGAGATGGGCGTCTCGCTGTGCAACCCCTCGGAGCTGGTCATCGCCCGCGAGGTCGAGCGCTGGTACAAGCAGAAGCACGAGGCGTCGACCGGGCCGGCGCTGCGCGCCCGGCCGACGGGCACCGTGGGCGCGGTGGCGCTCGACGCCGCTGGCAATCTGGCCGCGGCCACTTCAACCGGCGGCACGGCGGGCAAGTACCCCGGGCGCGTCGGCGACTCCTGCCTCATCGGCTGCGGCTGCTATGCCGACAACGGCACCGGGGCGGTCTCTGCCACCGGTTACGGCGAACACATCATGAAAGTGGTGCTGGCGAAGACGGTGAGCGACCTGCTGGGCGCGGGCGCGGAGCCCCAGGCGGCGGCGGCAAGAGCCCTGGCTCTGCTCGGCGAGCGCACCCAGGGCACGGGCGGACTCATCGTGCTGGACAAGAGCGGGCGCGTGGGCGCCGCCTTCAATACCCCGAATATGGCTCACGCCTTCCGCACCTCGGATTCCAGCGAGCCGGTGGTGCGGCTCTAGGAGTTCGACGGCAACCACTTTTCTTCGACTGCGTCTAAGGGTATAACTCCGCCGGGAGGCCTACCGATGGCTGCCATTACCTTCACGGTGAACGGAAAGGCCCGCAGCGTGGACGTCAGCCCGGACACGCCGCTCTTGTGGGTGCTGCGGGACGTCTTGAACTTGACGGGGACGAAGTTCAGCTGCGGGGCGGCCTTGTGCGGCGCCTGCACGGTGCATGTGGACGGCGAAGCGACCCGCTCCTGCGTGACCCCGGTCGAGATGGTCGAAGGCAAGAAGATCACCACCATCGAGGGCTTGTCGGCGGAGGGGAGCCACCCGCTGCAGCAGGCCTGGATCGCCGAGCAGGTGCCGCAGTGCGGCTACTGCCAGTCGGGAATGCTGATGACCGCGGCCGAGCTGCTGGCCCGTAAACCGAAGCCGACCGACGAAGACATTGACGCCGCGCTCGACGGCCACATCTGCCGCTGCGGAACTTATCAGCGCATCCGCCGCGCCATCCACCGCGCCGCCCGCCCCGCCAGCGGCGGGGCCCGCGGAGGTGCGCAATGAAAACAGCCGTGAACGTCAGCCGCCGCGATTTCTTGAAGACGAGCGCCGCGGGGAGCGCGGCTCTCGTTATCGGTTTCTACTTGCCGTGGGAAGCTGGCGCACAGCAGGCGCCGCCTCCACCCCAGCCGGTGAGCCCGTTCAACGCCTGGGTGCGCCTCCAGGCGGACGGCACGGTCTCGCTCGTGGTGGGGAAGTCGGAGATGGGCCAAGGGGTAATGACTTCGCTGCCGATGATTCTCGCCGAAGAGCTGGAAGTGGACTGGGCGAGCGTCCGCGTCGAGCAGGCGCGCACCGACCCGCGCATTTATCGGAGTCTCGGCACCGGCGGCAGCACCAGCGTGCGCGAATCCTACCTGCCGCTGCGCCAGGCGGGGGCGGCCGCGCGCGAGATGTTGATTACCGCCGCCGCGCAGGCCTGGGGTGTGCCGCGCGAAGAGTGCACTGCCGAGAAGGGGGCGGTGGTTCATCGTCCCACCGGGCGCCGCGCTGCCTACGGTGAACTCGTCGAAGCCGCGGCCAAGCTGCCGATCCCCGATTTGGCCAGCGTGCCCCTCAAGAAACCCGAGCAATTCCGCCTCGTGGGTCAATCTCTCCCGCGGACAGACACGCCCGCGAAGGTGGACGGCAGCGCCGTTTACGGCCTTGACGTCCGGGTTCCGGGGATGCTCTACGCGGTCATTGCCCGCTGCCCCACCTTCGGCGGCAAGCCGAAGAAGTTCGACGCCGCCAAAGCGATGGGCGTATCGGGTGTCCGGCATGTCGTCGAAATCCCCGCTGGCGGCCCGGGAGTTTTCAGCGCCGGCGGCGTGGCCGTGGTGGCGGAGAACACCTGGGCGGCCATCCAAGGGCGCGACGCCCTTGAAATCCAATGGGAGCGCGGGCCGCACGCCGGCGAAAGCAGCGAAACTCTCCGGGCGCAGTTCAGGCAGCTCGTGGCGCAGCCCGGGAAAGTCATCCGGAACGACGGCGACGCCGCGGCGGCGCTGGCCGGGTCGGCCAAGAAGGTCGAGGCGGTCTACGAGCTGCCCTTCCTGGCCCACGCCACCATGGAGCCGATGAACTGCACGGCGGACGTGCGGGCCGACCGCGCCGAAGTCTGGGCAGGCACGCAGTTCCCGCAGTGGAACCAGGGTACGGTGGCGCAGGCCACCGGGCTCCAGCCGCAGAACGTTGTTGTGCACACGACGCTCCTGGGCGGCGGGTTCGGCCGGCGCGCGATTCCGGATTTCGCGGTCGAGGCGGCGCAGGTTTCGAAAGCGGTCGGGAAACCGGTGATGGTGGTCTGGACGCGAGACGACGACCTCCAGCATTGCTTCTACCGGCCCGCTTCCTACCATCGGCTCGCCGGCGCGGTGGACGCGAAGGGCCAGCCGACCGCCTGGCACCACCGCATGGCCTCGACTTCGATCAGCGCCATGTGGGATCCGCCCGACCGCGCCAAGCCCGAGAACTCCGAAGTCAGCGGCGCCTGCGACTGGCCCTACGCCATCCCGAACTTCCGCATGGAATACGCCCCGGCGAAGTCCGGCGTGCCGGTGGCCTGGTGGCGCTCGGTCGAGCACTCCATCACCGGGTTTGTGACCGATAGCTTCCTGGACGAGCTGGCCGCCGCTGCCGGGCGTGACCCGCTTGAGTTCCGCCTGGCGCTGCTGGCCGAGCCGCGCAAAGTCACGAACCCCACCGACCCCGAGGGGCCGCCGCTCGACACGGTGCGCTTCCGGCGCGTGCTGGCGCAGGCGGCGGAGAAGGCCGGCTGGGGCAAACCATTACCCAAGGGTCGCGGCCGCGGCATCGCCGCCGTTTACTCTTTCCAAACCTACGTGGCCGAGGTGGCCGAAGTGTCGGTGGACGCGAAAGGCAACGTGCGCGTCCACCGGGTGGTGTGCGCGGTGGACTGCGGCCGGGTCATCCACCCGGATATCGTCAAGGCGCAGATGGAAAGCGGCGTCGTCTACGGCCTCTCGGCGGCGCTCAAGGGCGAAATCACCATCAAGGACGGCGCGGTGGAGCAGGCGAACTTCAACGACTACGACGTGCTGCGCATCGAGGAGATGCCCGTGGTCGAAGTCCACATCATCCCGAGCACGGAAGCGCCCACGGGCGTGGGCGAGCCGGGCGTGCCGCCCATCGCCGCCGCGGTGGCCAACGCCGTCTTCGCGGCGACAGGGAAACGTCTGCGGCGCTTGCCCATTCGGACCAGTGACCTCGCCTAAAGCGCCGGAGCTTGCCTGAGCTCCCCCGCGGCTACTAGGTTTCAGCGAAGCCGGTTTTTGTGGCGTTCGTAGATTTGGCAGGCGGGCTGGTAGCCCAAGTCGCAGCCTTTCTTGGCGTCGCGCAAGGCGCTTTCCAAGTCGCCCAGGCCATAGTAGGCGCGTCCGCGGTCATAGTAGTGGTCTCCTTTGCCGGGTTCGAGTTCGATGGCGCGCGTCAGGTAGCGGACGCTGGCGGCGAATTCGTTGCGGTCCTGCAGCCTCTGGCCGAGCACAATGTAAGCTCTGACGTAGTCCGGGTCGAGCGCAATGGTCTGTCGCCAGTCGGCCAGGGCGCGATCCACCTCGCCGGCGCCCTCGTACGCAATGCCGCGCCAGAAGTAGGCATCCGCGTTGGCGGGGTCGAGCTCGAGGGCGCGGTTATATTCGGCAATCGCCCGGTCGAATTGCTTCTCGTGGTGATAGTCAAATGCTCGGTCCAAGTGGGCTTGTGCGGGGCTGGGGGCCGGCTTTTCGGGCTTTTCGACCGCCGTCTCCGGCGGAGGCGCCCCGCCCAGCTCGTAGCCGGCAATCCACGGCAGGCCGAAAAAGCCCGGGCGGATTTGCACGTGGACCTCCATCCCTTTGGTTGCTTTCTCATACTCCGCCGGGCTGACTCTGACCCTGACTGTTCCTGCCGGGGACCAAGCGGCGCTGATCACTCTCTCGTA
>Ga0209342_10003728_pt1 | contig 16007 bp, 15 predicted proteins | sample RifCSP16_2_FD_184023 | JGI IMG/M metagenome (GOLD analysis project Ga0209342, IMG submission 184023) | Soil microbial communities from Rifle, Colorado - Rifle CSP2_sed 16_2 (SPAdes) (version 2) | ecosystem: Environmental > Terrestrial > Deep subsurface > Rock core/Sediment | place: Rifle... | reverse complement strand
CATGCCGCAGGTAGGACAATGGGTGCGGTCGTCGTCGCCCGCAACCATCATCGGGATGGGCTGGTTCATCGGTAATCGACGACAAACTTTTCGTAGATGCTCATGAACTGCTCGGTCAATTCTCTCTTCTTGTTCATCTCTGCGAGCTTATCGCGGATGACATTGGTAGTCCATTCATCGACCGGGCAATCTTTGATCTTTTGCGAAGCCTTCTCCGCGCTCCACTTCACCTGTGGCTTGCCGTCTGCCCCCACCAGGTTTACGACCTCGTAGAAAGCCAGTTCTTCGGGGGTGAAGGATAGCATTTCCTTGGCACGCCGGAGGGTTTTCAGCGCGGCGTAATCGCCCTTTGCCGGTAATAGTGACATCAGGGCGATGCGCTCATGCACATCCAGCTTCATTCGGTTGTCCTTTCCCCAGGGGAGGGGGGTTGCCCCTCCCCTGGATATGAAAGTTTATGTATCGACCATGCTGGTATCGGGTATCGCCAGCAAGTAGTACACCTTAGAGCCAGCCAGCATCTTGACCGCGCCGTAAGTGAGCGCGGTGCTCGGTGCAGACAGGAAGCGGGTAGCGGCCTCGAAGAAGCCGTTATCCGTTGCCACTCCGACCCCGGCAGCCGTAGCGCCCACGCTGAACGCGTAGGACGGGGCTTTGGAGCCGTGGACTGCGAAGAACGCCTGGGCCGATCCCACCTCGCTGCCTCCGCCGGAGTTGTATCCGATGATGGCATTCAACACCGACTTCGAGCTGGCATCCACCAGGATGGCATTGTTCGTGTTCGCCCCGGCGGCGATTGCCCCGGTGCTGGTCACACTGATCTCTACCGCGTTGGCCGCGGTTGAGGACAGCGTGTTAGCAATGACGCCAACGAAGGTCGCCCCGCCGGTAGCCAGGGTGATGGCTCCAGAACTGGAGATCACCAGGAGTTCTGCCCCGGTAGAGTTCTGCAAGACGAGAAAGTCGCCGGTCTGCGAAGCCGCCCCGGTCAGGGTCAGGATGTCGGTAGCCGCGGTTTGCTGTTGGATCTCGCTTTCCCCAAGCAGGGGTACAGCCAATCCCTCGAACGTTTTATTTCCCTCAGCCATGTTAGCCTCCTATGCCTCGTAGCTCACGGAACATTCGTGCCGGAGCAGGCTGTTTTCCTTCAACCGCCCGTAGCCGCCGTACCATTTCCAGCCGATGTGGCGGAACTGGTGCACCAGGCCGGATTCCTCCGGTCCAACCGTCTCGCCGAACTCGCCCACCTGCGGTGCAAAGACCTTGACGATGGAGCCGGGTCCGCCGAACACGATTGGGTAAACGCTGTCGTTGTTGTTGACGGCTTCGGCGGCGGCGTGTGCGAAGCGGAAGCCGCCGTTCTCGCCCTGCCCAGCGAAGGTGATGGTCGTGGTGACCGCGGAGAGGTTCTTCACCTGCTCGTTGGTCGGGTAGAAAGTCGAGCCGGTTTCCTCGGTTCCGATGTTCCAGAACAGACCAACGGCAACATTCGCCGAGTCGTCTGAAGTCGTGACGTAGGTCTTGGACAAACGTGCAGCCGCAGAGGCCAGGGTATCGGCCACGGCGGTAGCGTTGTCGGCGCCCGCGCCCATGAACACCTTGGCGTAAGCTGAGACTGCCAGGCGGAACGGCCCGATCTTGCCGAGCTCGAAGTTCAGGTGAATGCCCGCATCCTGGTAGATGCCCACTGCATCCACGTTCCCGCTCTCGCTGATGTCGTGGAACAGGAATGGGTGCATCATAGCGGACCAAACCACGTCGCCCATCTCGTTGCGCCAGCCGGGTACTTTCAGGCTTTGCAGCATACCGTGGTACTTGCGGAACAGCGAATCGCTTGCGCGGTGCGCAGCGGTCCCGGCATCCAGGGATGCACGGGCAGCCGCCCGCTCGACCCAGGAGCCGTTCAGCGCGGCGTCTATCGCCAGGATCTCGACCGATTCCATCATGTTCTCGCCCAGCTTGACGAAGCGTTTCTCGCCGTAGTCGGTGTAAGCCTGGATATCGACTGCCTCCGCCCATTGCAGCGCATCTGCGCGGCTGGTGGGTGTGATCGAGGCAGTTGCATCCGCCAGGACTTGCGGCGTCAGGTCAGCCGTCTGATCGCGTCCTCCACCGAGATGTCAGGCACCGGAATGGCGAGCTGCTCATAAAAGCGCGCCCCGTATGCCGCGTCCATATACTTAGCAACGTATTGAGTGCGGATGCTGTTGCTAAGATTTGAAGTCTGTTGAATAGCCATTTATTTCCTCCCTTGCCCCCAGGGAGGGTTGCTCCCCAGGGTAGCTATCTCTTTGGTAGCAGGGCTGTTTGTTTTTTAGAGAGTTCCCGCACACGTTTCATATTTGGACTAGGAGCTCCCATCTCTTTCTCCAGCTCTGCCGTGAGTGATTCTAAATCTTCTACCTGCACGCTCTGCCCGCCCCCGACAGGTAATACCTGTGCAGGGTTGGGAGTGCGTCTAGCCTGCTCCTGGGCCTTGCGGTTGCCGGATAACTCGGCCAGTTTCGCCAATTGCGCGGTGAAGTCCTTCTCGCGCAGAATGGCGATCACTTCCGGGTCATTGGCCTGCAAACCCAGGGGGGAGAGAATGGCATTAGCGTCAACGCTTGCCGCCTGAGCGCGGCTGCCAGCCGCGTCATCAGGGGAACTATCGGGGGAAGCGCCGCGCCTGCGCTCCGCAAGAAAAGCCTTGAGTTCCAGTTGCTCCTCAATCTCTTCTGGCGATAAGCCGCGGGCTTCGGCTTTCTTCACCCATTCAAACTGCTTCATCAAGTCCTTGATCTGGCTCTTGACTTCGTGTACGCCTCGATCCTTGTCGCTCTGAAGTGCGCGAACCTGACCTTGAAGCTCTCTTAAAGCAGTTTCAAACGCCTTCGCATCAACAGAGGAATGAGGCTGGTCGCCTGCGCCGGCTGAAACGTCTTGGGTTGGCTGCTCAAGAGTTCCAGAAGGCAGGCCGCTATCCATGTTGCCTTCGGTCATTTTTACACCCCACTTGTTAAAGTTTCCCCACTGCTGTGATTATACCACAACTATTGTGATATCAACGAGCCTTCCATCTCGTATAATAATTCTTCCAGGGTCATTCCCATCCGTTCTGCCAGGTCTTCAAGCATATCTTCCGCCGTAGTGGATAGAGAGGTATTGCGCAAGGTGTAGTCCTCCACGATGCGCGACAGGGAAGGCGTCATCTGCATACGCCACTCGTCCCAGGTGAATGACGGCTGCGCTTCATAAGCCGCCTGGCGCTCTCTCTCGCTCTCGTACTCGAACTCGAAGGTATCACTCAGGTAAGGCACAATATCCGGGTTGCGGTGGAAGAAGTCCCGCCGCCAATCCCAGTAGGCTTTCAATTCAGGGTATTTTCTCAGGTAATCCTTGCGCGCCTGTCCCTTCTTCAAATCGAAATACACATTCTGCTGGTCATACCATGCTGGAAATAGCTGGTTGCGCGTGTCGTAGAATGCCTGAGCTCGCCAGGCAAGGCGCGGGTCGGTCAGCTTGATTTTGGAGGGAACAGAGGACAGCTTGCCCGGCGCGTCCCCGCCCAGCATAGCGATCCAGATTTGCAGTTGCTCCAGGGGTATGTCATCGGTGGAGCGTGTCTCTTTATTCAAGAAGCGCGCCAGGAAGTCCTCGCCCAACTGCTCGCGCATCTCGCGCTTGTTCAGGTCGGAGAAGTTGTTATAAGTGTTCCACAGCTCGTCAATGATGAAATTCCTCAGCCGCTCCTCTGGGGTCTTGAACAACGCTAACCTGGTCTCGTACTCGGGGTGCTTATCGAAGAAGCCACGCAGGACCTCCACGTTTCCTTGCTCATACAATTCATACGCCTTGTCAAAGTCGTCCTTGAGCGACCTTTGCAGGAACTCGCCTGTGGGGTAGGCTTTGGTCGGAATACCCAGCATAGAGCCAATAGCGCCAACGCCGAACTCCTTGTTTGCTCTTTTCACCGCCAGGTCATAAGCCGGGCCTTCGCGGTCGATCATTGCCCTGAGCGCCTCCTGGACGCCGATCTCTCCTGTGATCGTCAGGTTGGAGAGCATCCTGTCAATCCGGTAATCGTCCCACTTGTCGAAGGCGGGCAGCCCCAGCTTGCGCCTCACCCTGGCTTCGATGTTCAAGGGCGAGTTGTCCCAATCAACGCCCAGTAGACCCGCTACGCCCTTTGCCATGCGCGACATGGGGGTGAATGGCTGGATATCCTCGGGCGTCCCTTTCAAGACTTCCATGCCCCAGACGATAGGCGCGTGCGGGGATGTCATCATTTGCATGAAATCAAAAGCATCCACCTTCAGGCTGGCATCATTTTCCAGCGCTTCCGCCACGGCCTGCTCCCATATATCTCCGCTCCGGCTCTGGATGGCTGTCTGCCCATCTGCGGGGTCGATATCGCCGTTCTCTATTTTGCCCTCGATCAAGCGGATTGCCCGCCCCTCGCGTGAGAGCATATTGCGCTGGGTCTGCTCCAGGGGATACAACAAGGTATCGAAGGGCAGGGCAAGGCGCATGGGATCAACCCAGATGCTGTCCCCCATCCATTCGGGCAGGAAGGGCATTTTGATCCGCAGGCTGTTCTTCAGCCTGGAGGGGATCGCCTGATTTGGTGCGCCCGCCGTAGCCCACAATTTCTTCAGCCGCAGGTAGGTAGATAGCATAGCGGGGCGGTCCAGGGTATGCAGCGCCCATTTTGCTACGCTCTGGGTAAACCAGAACTCGTAGGGGGCAATGATCCCCAGATACGTATTGAAATTGGTGCGTCGGTTATAGTTGAGCAGGGCCGCATCACGCTTGTATTCGGCGTAGCGCAAGGAGGCGTAACGGCTATCACTCATTTGTCCTTTTACGTGGGACAAATAACGTTCCAGTTCTCCTTTTGCCGCGTCAGGCAGATCGTCCCACAGGGTGGGCGCTTTGCGCGCCTGCTCGATAGCCGCCTCTTCCAGGCTATCCAGGGCAAACAGGCCGCGGTTCAGCCAGAACTGATCTTCGCCAACCTGGATAGGCGGTTCTGGATTGATGATGCGGGAAGCGTCGGCGACGAAGGGTTGCTGCACCGGCGGGATTCCCCTGGCAGCTTCGGCGGGTATCTCTATACCCTTCACTTCCGCGCGGCGGATGAATGCCTGCTCCGCAATCTCTGCAGGGATATCCTCCAGCCGCTCATACTTTGGCGCGTCCTCAGGCAAATATTTATTGACCGTGTTAAGCAGCCTTCTATCCAGCGGTATGCCTTCTTCGGTGATGGAGGGTATGCCGTACTTGCTCGCCAGCCTACGTATCTGGTTAGCAGGCTTGGCTGCCGCGGCGGCCTCTAGCAATTTCTCTGCGTTTGGGTCGCCCTGCATCATCGCCATCCCTATGCGGTCGTTGTCCCTCAGCGCCGCCCAGTTGCCCATCCTCTGCTGCCAGAAACGCACGAAGGCATCCTGTCGCGCTTTAGGGGATAAGCCGCGCGCCTCTTCAAAGAAAGCGATTACGCCCTCCTTGTCCAATCTTCTCAGCTCTGCTGCCCTGTCCCGCCAGGCCAGGAAGCGGCGCTGCAAATCGGCGTCGGGGATCGCGCGACTGACAACCTCATCCATCTTCATGGTCAGGTTGTTCTCATTTAACACCAGTCTGCGATACATCTCGTCAACCTGCTGGCGGATGGCCTCAGCGGTCATGGGGGGAGCTTTCCTTGCCAGTCTTGCTTCGTGGAAGGCGTCCCATAGCCTGTTGCGTGTGGTGAAGAATTCTCTGGTTTCTGTGCGCCACTGCTTGAAGGAATCCAGTACCTCATCCGATACACCTATCCCGGCCTTCTTTGCGCCTTTCTGCATCCCGGCCAGGGCGCGTTCCACACGCTTCCAGGCGCGGTTGAAGTGATTCATGTTGTCGCTTTTGATGCGCTTCCAGGTGGCGTTGATCAACTCATAATTGTCAGACTGGCGCACAAGGTCCTGGATGCGCTCCATCTGCTCTGCGTGCGCCATGTGCGCCCCCCAGAACTCATCCATGTAATCGCTAAACACGTCCAGGTATGCTTTTGGTCCCTCTAGCTGCACCTTGGCTGCCACGTGATCGGCGATTCCATCGGCGGCCTTGTCCATGATCTCGTCCAGGTGTTCCTGCAAGTCCTGGCGCACGCCCACCATGTACTCACGCGCCTTCCCACTTTGCGCCGCCTCTTTCAACCCGCCTTCGATCTTGTTCAGGAAAGTCTCGTCCAGCGTGCCGCGCACGTCGAAGCCAGCCCGGCGTGAGGCGTCATCCAGGATGGCGCTCATGGTCAGGTTCAGATTGCCGCGGGTCAGGCCATCGATATCCGCGTCCTTCCAGGCATCCTGCACCGCGCCCTGTATTGACCGGGTAATGCCCGGCCTGGCTTTCTCCATCAATTCGACTATGTCAGGCTTGAGATAGTCCTGCACCATGTCGAAGCCGCGCCCTGGGCTCCAATACTGCTTAAACGCCTGCATGTAGCCGCTGACAAAGGCGCGGCGGGAGGCGGAGCGTTCGGCCCGCTGTGCCAGTTCTCCCATGTCGAGCTTGCCCAGCTTGATATTTTGCATGGATTCCCCTAAGCGGTTCAAGAAACCCCGCTCCCCGTTCAGGGCGTCTGCGATGACCCTCGCCCCAGCCTCGCCCGGGGCTTTCAAATCCCCGGCAATCGTATACGCCTGGCTCAAGCGCACCGGCTGGAAGCCGCCCATATTATCAATGAATTTCTCGATATCTCTGGAGCTCACGTTTCCCACCCCGCGGGCATACATGGTGAACTCATTGTTGAAGAAGTTTTTGATAGGAAAGGCAGGGTTGAGTCTCAAAAAGGCCAGCGTCTCGCCAGCTTTCAAGGTTGCCGCCATTTTCTCCAGCATACCCCGTGCGCCTACTCCGAACATGGTCACGCCCAGCCTGGCTGACACGTCTGCCACGGCGTTGGACACGGTCCACTTGAATAACTCTGGCGAGTAAAAATTCTCCATAAGTTTCAGTTCTGCCAGGTCGTCCACAGTTGTGCCCAGCCTGGCTGCCAGCGCCTGCACGTCGCCTTTCAGGATCGTTTCCAGCACTTTTTCTGGCGTGGAGCCGATAGCTTCAGTGATCGCTTGCAATCTCAGTCTATGGGGAGCCAGCAAGTCCCAATCCGCGATCAGCTTTTGTGTCAGGGCGTCGATTCCGCCCAGCGCGCCCTGGGCGACCCTGCCTTCCAGGGTCAGGAAGGCATGGCCGAATTCGGGTCCCAGCGCGCCACGAGCGGCGCGGTTAATCGTCTGTGCAATGTCATGGGGGTCATCCATGCGGCTGAGCACATATGCGCCCACATGGTCCGTCACCATCGTGAGCATCTCATGAGCGCGGGCTGCCGGACGCAGGGCAAACGGGTTCCACCAGGCGCGCCGCAATGTTCGCCCAACCCTGGACAGTTCCTCTTCGCGCTGCAATGGCAGCCCGCCGGTCAGGGCGATGGTCATACGCTCGCCCAGGTCGAGCTTCCTGGCCTCACCCATGGCGGCAGTCAGGCGCTCGACGGCGACCGCGTCGCCGGCCTTCTCTGCGGCGGAAAGCTCCTCGGCGATCTTGGAAGCGTCGGTAATGCGCTCGGTGAGGATCTTCGATCTGCGCAGGAAGGCCGCATCCACGGGCCTGAGCCTGGGCAGGATGTAATTGAGCGGATCGGCAAATATGTGGACCAGGGTATCCTGCATCTGCCCGCGCAAGGCAAGCGCCCCGCGGTCTTCGTAGTATCCACTCCTGACAAGCTCCAATGCGTCGCGGTAGTCATAGCCGCTCCTGACCAGGTCGGCGATCTGTTGCCTGGCAGACGTGAGGCCGCTCACGCCCGGCAGGTCGCCTGGCAAGGAGACAGACACGAGCGGCTTGTCTTTATATTTCTTGCGGTCATAATACACTTTCAGTTCTGGCAGGTTGCCCATATCCGCGCCCAGAGAGCCAGCGTACCAGGCGGCACCGATATTGCTGGTGAAGCTATCCCATTCCTCGGATGAGCCTGCTGCGTCGATAGCCTGGGTGACAAAGCCGGAAGTGCGCTCCAGCCCTTCGGCCAGTACATCGAAATAGCTCAACGCTTTACCGGCCCAGCTTTCCGAGAACGAAGCCAGCGCCTTGCCCACTGAGCTTTCGCTGAATCCGGGCAGTTTTCCATAAAGCCATTTTTCCCCGGCTGTCAGGCGGTCGTAGTTGGGCAAAGCCTGGGCAGTCTGTTCCTGGTTGAGTGGCGGGGTCTCCTGGACCAAATCCTCATAAGTAGGATATTCGGGATACACAGTGGGTCTCCCGGTGGGATACCAGCCTTGCTGCCTGCGGTAAGCGGCGATCTCCCCCAGCCTGCCGCCGCCTTTCAACGGCGGCGGGGCTGGCAGGGGAGGCTTACCGCGCAGCGGCAGGCCCATTTCCCTTCGATTGCGAGCCAGGGGCCTGGGCGGCAGTCCTGCGCCTTGATAGGCTTGCTCGCTGCCGGTGGTATAGGTGCGTGGGCGTGGGCGTGGTCTTGTCCGTGCCATTAAATACTCCAGGTAATCAAGCCGAACTCGTTGGCGTATTTCCTGTCTTGAAACGGCGGGTAGCCGATAGGCGTACCCTGGCTGATCGCCCTTCCTCCGCCATAGCCACGCCCTCCGCCGCCATAGCCGCCTCCGCCTCCGCCAGCCGTTTGCTGTTGCTGCTCCCACCAGGGCAGGACCCAAACCCCATCCGGGTTCTGGATGTAGCCCGCTTCGAGCAATTCATCCGCAGAGACAATCCCGGCATCGATATCCTGTTGTGTCACGTAAAGCGGAAGCTCCCCCAATTCCAGCATCCGGGCGGTGTCCCAGGCTTTCACGCCGTATGGCAACAGTTCCGGGTAAGCAGTCTGGTATTGCGTCCTTACGCCTCCAGGGTAGCGGGTTTGCATCCCGCCCGCGGTTGCGGCAGCTTGCGGGGGTTGTTGTGCTCCAGCAAAAGCCTGCTCACTACCGGTGATGTAGGGTCGAGGCTGCGCTCCTGGGGGGGCTTCTTCGTCGAATCGCGGTCGTTGCGGCCCCGATATGGGAGCCTGCCGCGGCTGTATACCTCCTGGGCCTCTCGGCCCCCAGGCGGGTCTTGCGGGTGGTTGAGGCACAGCCTGTCGAGCCTGGTTAGCCGCCGAATAAGCCGCCCCCGCCCAGTCGAAGCGTGGCGCTGCGGGTCTCAGGAACGGCGAAGTGCGCTCCCTGGCGGCTGCCCGCTGGCGGGCGTTGAAGACGTTGCTGTAATCCCCGGCGGAGTAGGCGGTTCTCCTGGGAGCCTGTCCCACGGGCTGGGTGGCGAAACGCGATTCGTCCGGGTAGACAATTTGCGGCAGGTTGACCACCGTGCCGGCGCGTAGCTTTCTCAGGTTGCTGTTCTTCTGCGCCAGCTTGCTGACCGTGCCCAGGTCGTTGCGCCCATAAATCCTGCGGGCGATATCAGTCAGGCTCTCGAAGCGCCTTGCGGTCGTCCGGCGGTATCTCCCCGGCGGGCGGCGCGTCTCCGCCCTGGTGGAATATCCGTCCTGTGGTATTGCCATATCTGTCTCCTTCCCACTCCATCTCGAACCTGGTCAGCAGGCGCTCAAACCATGCATCGGCAATCAACGTGGCTTCATCCAGCCATCTGGCGTTCATAGACCCTCCATCCCCAAGAGGGCATTGCCTAAACTATCCTCTCCCTCTACCTCTTCTCGCGTCCCTTGCGGAAATGCCATTGCGGGCGGCATACCGCCCTGCGCTGCGTTCCAGCCCTGCCCGCCCATGAATGGCCCTTCCATCTGCCCCTGCTGGGCGAGCTGCTGGGCTTCCATCTGCTGCTGTTCTTGCGCCATTGTCATCTCTTGCATCATCTGCTGGTGCTCCATCTCCATCATAAGCCGCTCGTGGTCGATCTGGTTCTGCACCCGTGCTTCCTTCAGCCGCTCCAGCCAGTAAATTTCCAGGGCTTTCTGTGGATCCTCGGAGCCGGCCATTTCCAGGACGTACTCCTTCGGGTAGCCGATCTGGTTGAGCATGATCCCGGCGTTGGCCCGTTGCACCGCGTCGGTGGGGTTGTCGGGCTTGAGCTCCACGGAGATGTAGATCTCGTCCGGCTCGATCTCGTCCGCTGGCAAGACGTACTCCATACCCAGGTCTGTCTTCTTGTTCATCCCGAAGCCCTCCAGCGGTCTCCCTGTATGGCTGGTCCACAGGAGCACCTGGGTAAACAATTCCGCCAGGGCTTTCTCAGCCAGCTCCTTCCCCGGCTTCAGGGCGCCAATTGCAATCTGGCTGTGCAGGTTCAATGCGGCAAAGCTCACGCCGCTCGCCACGCTCTCACCCTGCAAGGTGCGGCTGACGGTGGCCCGCTCGATGTCGCCCGCCAGCATGTTGATGGCCTCCATCTTGGCCGGGTCATTGGGCTGCCTGGGAAGCGGGCGAGCTGATCCGCCTGGCGGGACGTACATGATCTTGGCCGGGTCGAGATAGTCCCGCTCCACGGTCTGCCCCTCGGGTAGCCCCTCGACCGCAATCTCCTCTTTGAACATGGGCAGAATGCTATCGGTATAAATAAAAGACTTGAGGGTGTTCATCATCGACCACGAACCGGTCTTATACAGCGGGTAGAGCATGGGGTGGTAACGGTCCTCTTCCTGGCTCTCGATTGTGCTCCCGCCCATCAGCGCCACCCAGGGCATGAAGGGCAGCTCGTGCTTGCTAGGCGTGACGATCTTGATCGGCCCGCCCTGCTCGGGCTTGCACCACACCACCCGCTCCTCGAAGTCCATCCAGTCGTAATACTCGATTACCTTGCCCTCTTTCGCCAGGTCATTCAATTTCTTTGCCATGTCTCCCCACTCGGCAACGACTTCGCTTGCCAGCCTGAGCTGCGCCAGTAATACCCCTTCTGTGCCATAGGAGCTCCTCAATACGTGCAAATCCCCAGGGTAATACGTATTGACCACGAAGCGGGAATGCCTGCGCAGCGCCTTCATCCTGGCAGTATCGGCATTCAAGCCCGCGGCTTGGTCGATCTGCCAGTCCAGGTCAATGACCATCGCCCCCACTGCAGCGTACAGCAGAGCAGACAGCACTATATCGGATACCACCCCGGTCGGCCTGCGCCGGTCGGCAGCCATCAGGTGCCACTTGAGCAGCCTTTCGATCTTATTAGCCCGCTCCTTCTGGTCCTCGGATGGGTCGGATGGGTAGACGGTAATTTTAGGGAATATAGAGCTCAACACCCTTACCCCAGCCTGGATGGCGTCGTGAGGCGAGTGGTCGGTAGTCCTGATAATATAATCAGGCACACCCGCGGGCAGTTCCCAGTAATTGCGATACATATCGCGGTAAGCCTCGAAGGCTTTATCTCTCTTGCCGTCAGCCTTGATCAGCCTCTCGGCAAGTTTCTCATAATAGTCGAATGCTTTTGGCATGTTACCTCCTGATTCCCCCGGCCACAGCATAGATAGGGTGTCTTTCTTTCTGCAGCTCGCGCCCGCTCACGCGCTCTTCCGCCTCAGGCATGATCAACGTCTCGGGGAAGGCATACAGCAGCCAGTACAGCCCATCCCGGATGTCATTGTTCCCGTCCGGGAAGTCGTCCAGCGCCTTCCTCAGCGCGTTGAGATAGGGCGTATCCCCATCCGAGACCATCACCTTTCCGTTCTCCAGCCACGGGCCGAGCTCCCGCTCCTGGCGGTAGTGCTTGGCCTTGCCCCCCGTCTTCTGCATGATCACCCGTAGTCCTGGGTTCCTGCGCATCAGGCTGATAAAGAACTGTTCCCCAATGCCGTCGCCTTCCAGGATGGTGCGGCGCCAGCGCTGCCCGAACACGGACTGTGGCTTTTTCATGTGCTCCTCGGCCTGCGCCTGGGTGCACTGCTCCAGCACGCCGTCAAAGACGATAATCCTGCCCAGCGGGTCTTTTGCTCCCCAGGCCATCGAGAAGTAGTCCCTGCCCTCCTGCTCGCGCCTGCTGCTCTCCAGCACGGTGGCGAAGTCCACGCCCGCACCCAGCTCCCACTTATCGACCTCGATCCTGTCCGCAGGGTAGATGTAGAACTTCAGGCCCCCCTGCCGCCCCGCGGCCAGGTTCAGCAGGAACATGCGGGAAAATCCGCGCAGCCCAGCCTTTGCCCGCTCGACCACGATCCTCCCGGCATCGAACATCTCATCCCAGGCCAGCTTCCACCAGCCCTGAATGTCCCCAAAGGTGATCCCATCAGGCAGCCTGCCATCCACGTACACACCTTCCCCCTCATCCGCCCGCACCATGACGGCATGCGACACGTGGTAGAAGACGCCGGTATTTTTGAGATAGTGCAGAGCATCATCCTCGTCCCAGGGCGTTCCAATCGCCACGATCCAGGTCTTATCCCTTACCGCCATCGGCAGGATGGTCTCCGCAACCACCCTCACCACGGTTTCCCGCTCCCTGGCAGAGATGGAGTTCTTCTCGTCGTGGATGTCGTCGATGAGCAACAACCCAGTAGGGTGCTTGCCGATCAGGCGAGACGAGTTGTACCCCGCTCCCAGGAAGGTGGGGTCAATAGTCGAGCTGGTCTTCTGCGTCCAGGCTTCCTTCCCCATCCTGGAGTCCCACACGGAGTACCCCTCCGCCCCCCAACCCTTGTCTTTGTCGGGCACGACGTGGGGGAACACCAATTGCCAGGCGGGATGCAGCTCGATGATCCTGGCAACCGCCGCGGCCAGCTTCTCGGCGCTGTCGTCGTTGGCGCCGATGATCAGGTTGGTAAGCTCCGGGTGGTGCCCCACAAAGAAGGCGGTCAGCGTGACAGAGATGGTGGTGCTCTTCCAACTGCCGCGCCAGGCCCACAGCACCACACCCTCGTACAATTTCTCTTCTGCGGCGCACACACGGAATATATCCTCCACCCACAGGCGCGCGTGCTTGGGCAGGTCGTTGCCATGTATCAGCCGGTAAAACGCGGAAAAGCCCGCCACATTGAATGCTTGCGCAGCGAACAGGCGCGAGGCGTCCATGATCTGCTCTGCGCTCATCCCCGCGGTGAGCTCCTTGAGCGCCTCGTCCAACTGCTCGTCGTCGAACTCCCCCTGGGAGAGCAGCTTATTCAGCTTGTCTCCAGGCTGCGGCCTGGGCTTGCGCCTGCTCTTCGCCATATATTTCCCCCTGGCGAGTGTGCTATTCGACCACTACGCCAGCATAGTCTACGTTGTAACTTACCTTCACCGGCTCGTTGGGATCGTCCACAATCTCGAACGTGACTTTTAGCGCCTTGTTGTAGGGCAGAGAAGGTAAATCGTCCTCGTAGAAGTACATCACGCTCGGATTGGCTCCATCTCGCTCTTCCAGCCAGTGGGCGGCTGCCAGTAAAGCATATATTCTATCGAACATCTCATACCTCCATTTCCGATATCAACTCCCCAGCATCCACTCTCTGCGCGATCCGGATCTCGTCAGCAGCGTTCGCATCCATGAACGAGAATGTGACCCCAGGCAAGAATATGTCCAGGCAAGGGGGATGTAGACCTATATGCACCCCTACTGAGAAGCCCGGATTGTCTATCCTCGCTAATGTGAACGGGCCTTCAATTAGAAATTTGACTCCGTCCACTATTTCTTCTTGTTCTTCCGTACCCGCCTGCGAACTGGCGCTCTCTTTTTCCCCTTCCCAGCAGTCGGATAGCGGTCTATCGGGCTGCTTATCTGCTTCTTTTTCTGAGCTGGCTTACGGTCGTCGGGTAGTAGTCCGGGCATTTTTCCCTCCTGTTTTTTGCACTTTGTAGTAGTATTCTCGCCGCTTTAATCGCATTCTCTCCCGATATTCAGGGTCTAATCTCCTCCAGGCAGCGTAATCACGCCAATAATCATTATTGTTATCGTAATCCCAGAGCCGCGGCTTATCTCGAATGAGACGTTTAGGTGTGTACTCCTTTAGTTTGTATTTCTTTACCTGCTTTACCTGGTTTTCCTGGTTTTCCCTCCTGCTCCCAATATAGTAGCTGCCATCAGGAAATATAACCACTCCTTTCAGTAATGTCATTTTTTGTCACTCCTGATAGAATTTTTGTGCTGGTTTAGCTCAATTCCTGTAACTCACACATTTTTGCGGGCAAGGGAACCCATCACCAACATCATCACAACACAACCAACGTCCCCCCATGGGGTGTATGGATGGCGTGGCGTGCGGGCGTGCGTCCGTCCGTGGCGGCTCGCCTGTGCGCCTGTGGTCTGCTGCCACCCTGGCTGCCGGCAGGGCAGCCACCCATCCAGCCATCATCCATTTGTGAATAATTATGCTTTCGATATGTGTTCATATCGCAACCATTGCTGTCTGACAACCTGTAGATTTACGTAGATTTTCAGCCATCCCGCCCCCGATCCGCCAGCTCCGCCAGCCTTTCGGCAATCCGCATTGCAAGATCAGTGGAAAAGTGCACTGTCAAGCCGCCCTGGGAGCTGCCGGCAGCCGGTATCAGGTCTAATCCCAGCCCGGAGCGTACAAATTTAGCCCATTCAACGCCCGTCCTGGTGTCGCTGGCTGTCGCACGGTCGTATGCAACGCCAATCAGGCGGCCCCAGGCGTCCGTTGGCGTGTTTACCGGGCTCCGGGCAGCAATGGCGCCTTCGGCAGCCAGCCAGTAATTCTCCCAGCGCCGGTCGGCGAGTGCTACCGCCTGCGCCCGATTCTGGATAGCTGTACTCACGCCACCGATTGGATTTGCTACCATCTTGGTTGTCGCCACATCTTGTATTGCGCCATTCCCGAGTTGCCGATAACGCTCCGGATCGCTGTAATCCGCCCGGTATCTGAAGCCGCCCATCTCGTATACTGGCTGCTCTGGCTGGCTGGTATCCTGCCCGTTATCCCCGCTCATGGTAGGGATATTATACCATGCGTTAGGAACTCCGCACAAACGTAGAACAGAACTAGAACGCCAGATTAGAGTTTGTCCTACCCTATTGACAACCCACGTTATATTGTGTACAATGTAATCAATATCCGATTAGACATACGAGGAGATGACGCAATGATCAAGCTAGTACATCATTTATATCCAGATGGCAAATACTGGATGGAACTATGTGATTACGATGAAGTCTTACAACGATGGATCACTAAGACGTTTGGCCCACACCAAGAAGTGCGTAAGTATATGCATGATAACAAGTATGCCCCATATCAACAAGAAACCATTGAACACTAAGCACACATTAGTAGCTTACAGCGCCCCGCCGGTGGCCTCGTAGCCGGCAAGGAGATCGAGATGGACGAAAAATATATATATGGCTGGTACAAGTACGCTGACAGGGATGTTATGCTGCGATACCCGGCAGCCAGGGAAGACGACCTACGCCAAGACGGCAAGCGCGTGACCGTTGAGATCACCTTTGGCGGCGATGTATGGGATAAGCGGCGCGGCGTGGTGTCCTGGGGAGGTGGCAATTTTACCGTAACACCCGCCTAACCCACTCGAAACCCTGGCCGGGCTGGATCATCCCCCGTCCAGGGTCCGGCGGGCTGGCTACCGCCGCTGACGAGAGAGCCAACACACACAAGGAGATGATGACATGACAAGAGAGGAGCTTTTGGACCTATACGAACAGTTAGCAAACCAATCCAAAAAGCTATTTAACATGGGCTACACTGATAAAGAGGTGATCAAGCAAATGAACCTCAGAGGTCTGGAAGTATGCCCTAATGCCCGTATTGTTATTGAACTTGAATATCTGCTTCACACCGGCCAATTATACGCCCCGAAGGAGATCCCATGACCTATAACGATCCGATCACATTCCGCCCATCGAATGATGACCTTGCCACCCTTGCACGCATCCGTTCCTGGCTGGCAGAATACTACCCCCTGGCTGCGTCAACTGATGCGCTTGCCATCCGGGCTGCGCTGTCTGCCTGGGCTGCACTGCACCCGTCACCCATCCCCGAGCCGGACGAGGATTACCCGCTGGCAGGGCTGGCATAAGCACCACAAGGAGATGATGCACATGAATACTTACCTGATCACCGGTCGCCTGCTCAGGTAAGTATT
>Ga0209342_10003724_pt1 | contig 16016 bp, 17 predicted proteins | sample RifCSP16_2_FD_184023 | JGI IMG/M metagenome (GOLD analysis project Ga0209342, IMG submission 184023) | Soil microbial communities from Rifle, Colorado - Rifle CSP2_sed 16_2 (SPAdes) (version 2) | ecosystem: Environmental > Terrestrial > Deep subsurface > Rock core/Sediment | place: Rifle... | reverse complement strand
GTAGTCGTAGGTCGTCTCGGTGGTGGTGCTGCCTGGCCCGGCGGGCGGGGAGCTCGCGAACGTGAACCGGTGGCGGGGCCAGATCGGGCTCCCGCCGGTCGGCGAGGCGGCGCTCCGCTCGGCCCGCCGCTCCGTGCGGGCGCAAGCCGGACAGGTCGCCGTCTACGACTTCACGAGCGAGGGCCAGGAGAGGACCCGCATGATCGCCGGGGTCCTCACCGCGGGCGGGAATAGCTGGTTCCTGAAGATGGTAGGCGATGCCGGGGCCGTCGCCGCGGCACGCGCCGACTTCCTGCGCCTCCTGGAGAGCCTCCGCGTTGACTGACCGCATCCACACCCGCCTGTGGGACGCCATGACGTCCCTGAAGCTCACCATCGGCTGCCTCGCCGCCCTCATGGTCCTGGTCGTCGCCTGCACGCTGGCGCAGGTCGAGCTGGGCACGCTCGGCGCCGTCAACCGCTACATCCGGAGCTTCGTCGTCTGGTGGCAGCTCCCTGGATCCAGCTGGTCGATCGCCGTCTTCCCCGGTGGGGCGCTGGTCGGGCTGGTGCTTGCAGTGAACCTAGTCGCGGCGCAGCTCCGGCGCCTCGAGCTCTCCTGGAAGAAGACGGGGATCTGGATCGTCCACGCTGGGCTCATCCTGCTCGTCGCCGGCGAGTTCGTGACGGGCGCGTTCCAGGTCGACTCGCAGCTCACCGTCGAGGAGGGGCAGACGCTCAATTTCGTCGAGCGCCCGCGCGAGATGGAGCTCGCCGTCGTCGACACCACCGACCCCGCGCACGACGACGTGTACGCGGTCCCGGAGGCGCTCCTCGCCCGAGAGCGACAGGTGGACATCCCGGGCTCGCCGCTGTCGCTCCGGGTGAAGGCCTTCCACAAGAACGCGGACCTCGGCGCGCGCGGACCCGCGGACCCGCCCTCGCCGGCGACGGCGGGCGTGGGGGCGGGGGTCGCGGTGCGGCCGCTCGCCCCGGTGACGAGCGACGAGCAGCTGAACCGCACCGCCGCCTTCGTCGAGCCCGTCGCGGCGGGGAGGAGCTACGGCATATGGCTCGTCTCGAACGTGCTCGGGGCTCCGCAGTCGTTCACGCACGAGGGGCGTACCTACGCCCTCGCCATGAGGCCCCGCCGCCAGTACCTCCCCTACTCCATCACGCTGAAGAAGTTCTCGCACGACGTCTACCCGGGGACGGACATCCCCAAGAACTTCTCGAGCCTCGTCCACCTCTCGAACCCAGGCCGCGGCGAGGAGCGCGACGTCCTCATCTACATGAACCAGCCGCTGCGCTACGACGGCAAGGCGTTCTACCAGGCGAGCTTCGGCAAGGGCGACACGCTCTCGATCCTGCAAGTCGTGGAGAACCCGGGCTGGCTGCTCCCCTACCTGTCGTGCACCCTGGTGACGCTGGGGCTCCTCCTGCACTTCAGCCTCTCGCTCCGCCGCGGCGTGCGGCGCGAGGCTTCTCCGCAGCCCGCCGCCGTGGAGGCGTGAGATGAGAGGAGCCCGCTTCGTCCCCTGGATCGCCGGCGGCCTCGCCCTCGCCGCGGCCGCCGCCGGCATGCTCCCGCGCGGCAAGACGCGCGGGCTCGACCTCGACGCCTTCGGGCGGCTCCCCGTCCTCGAGGGCGGGCGCGTGAAGCCCGTCGACTCGGTGGCGCGGAACGCCTTGCTCGTGATCCGCGGCCAGCAGAGCTTTCGAATGGCCGGCCGCACCATCCTCCCCGGCGAGTGGCTGCTCGACGCGATGTTCCGGCCCGACGTCGCCGACGCCCAGCCGATCTTCTTCATCAACGACCCCGACGTCCTCGGCCTCATCGGCCTGCGCCAGACCTCGGATCGTTACTTCTCGTTCAACACGCTCCTGCCCCACCTGGCCGAGATCCAGCGGCAGGCGGAGTCCGCGCACGCCATCGACGCCAGGCAGCGGACCCGCTTCCAGGGCGCGATCGCGAATCTGTTCGAGCGCGCCTACCTGTACTACCGGCTGAGGAACACGGTGCAGCTCGGCGACGCGCCGCTCTCGAGGGAGATCGCGGCGCGCACCGCCTCGGACGCCGCGGAGCGCCAGGTGGCGCTCGCGCAGCTCGCCTTCTTCCGCCCCTTGCCGCCGGCGCCCGGCGAGCCCGCGAACGCCTGGCGGACCGTGGGCGAGGCCCTGCGCGCGCCCACCGCGGAGGCCGACCCGGTCCTGCAGGGATGGGCCCGGCTCTCCGCCGCCTACGCGTCGCAGGACGCGGGCGCGTTCGACGGCGCCGTGGCGAGCGTCGCGGAGTTCGTCACCGCGGCGCAGCCCGAGGCGTTGCGCCAGGCGGGCCACGAGCTGGTCTTCAACCGCGCGCAGCCGTTCTACGCCGGGATGGTCATCTACGTCCTGGCGCTGCTCGTACTGTTCGTCTCCTGGCTCTGGAAGCCGGACCTCCTCCAGCCGGCCGCGTTCGGGCTCCTCACCGCGGGCGCGCTGGTCCACACCGCCGGCCTCGTCTCGCGGGTCGTGCTCCAGGGCCGTCCGCCGGTGACGAACCTCTACTCCTCGGCCGTGTTCGTGGGCTGGGGGGCGGTCCTCCTCGGGATCGTGCTCGAGCGCGTCTACCGGCGCGGGTTCGCCACGGCGGTGGCAGCGGCCGCCGGGTTCGCCTCCCTCATCGTGGCGCACCACCTCGCCGGCGACGGCGACACGATGGAGATGATGCGCGCCGTCCTCGACTCGAACTTCTGGCTGGCGACGCACGTGGTGACCATCACCATCGGCTACAGCGGCACGTTCGTCGCCGGGGCCATCGCCATCGCCTACGTGCTCCGGCGCCACCTCGTCCGGCGCCCCGATCCCGCCGCGACCCGGACCCTCGTCTCCATGGCCTACGGCGTCGTCTGCTTCGCCCTCCTCTTCAGCTTCGTGGGCACGGTGCTGGGGGGCATCTGGGCCGACCAGTCGTGGGGCAGGTTCTGGGGGTGGGACCCCAAGGAGAACGGTGCGCTCCTCATCGTCCTGTGGAACGCGATCATCCTCCACGCCCGGTGGGGCGGCTTCGCCCGCGAGCGCGGCATCATGGCCATGGCCATCTTCGGGAACGTCATCACCAGCCTCTCCTGGTTCGGCGTGAACATGCTCGGGGTGGGCCTGCACTCGTACGGCTTCATGGACAAGGCGTTCTGGGCGCTCTCCGGCTTCATCGGCTCCCAGCTCTTGCTCATCCCCTTCTGCTTCCTGCCGCCCCGGTTCTGGAGGGCCAGGGCAGCGGCGGAGGACGGGGCGGCTCCCGCGGGCGTCAGCGGCACATGAGGCGTCGCATTCGCTTCAGTGACCGAGGTCCTTCAGGATCCTGGGGTTCTCCTCGTCCTGCGCCAGGACCACATGGCAGATCGCGCAGTCCTGCGAGATGCTCTTCCCGTCGGCGGTGGCGTGCGTCTCGTCGTGGCAGCGCCAGCAGCCGGGCGCCTGGTCGTGCCCGAGGAACGTCGGGTAGGTCCCCCAGCCGATGTTCATCTTGGGCCACACGTCATAGCCGTAGATCCTCCCCACCTCCGCGGCGGCGGCCTCGACTGAGGCCTGGCGCGCCGCGAACCCGGCCGCGTCCAGCTCCCGATAGAAGGAGAGGAGCGCCTTCGAGATACCGGCGGCCGCCTCGCCGTGAGCTCCCTTGGCCGCCTTCAAGGCCTTGAGCGTCTCGCGCCGCGCGAAGGGCAGAGACCGGTCGATGCGCCCCTCGTTCAACGCCTCGTCGATCTCGTCTTCCGCGGTCCGGAAGACGTGGGTCGGCCGGTTGTGGCAGTCCACACAGTCCATCACGCGCCAGGCGGCGCCCGCGCCAGGGGCCGCGGGACCTTCCTTGCCCGTGTAGGTGGCCACCGTCCCATCTGGCCGCTGGAGCTCGACGACGCCTATCTTCTCGCGCTTGGCATCGGCCAGGTAGCGGATCTGGACGCCCGGCGCGACGTGCCAGTGGATGCCGCGCGACCGCTCAGGGGAGGGCCCGCCGCCGACCTTGAGGAGCAGCGCCGTCTGCTTCTCGGTGCTCTTCTCGTCGTCGCCGTGGCGCGTGATGACCTTGAGCCGGTCGCCGACGAACTTGGTCGGCCAATGGCACTCCTCGCAGGTCTCGCGGGCGGGGCGGAGGTCGTGGACCGGCACCGGGATGGGCCGTGGGTAAAGGCCGAACGTCACCGAGACCACCTGCCAGGCGCCCGAGAGCTTCGATCGGACGAACCAGCTCGCTCCGGCGCCGATGTGGCAGTCCACGCACGCGACGCGCGCGTGGGGCGAGCGGCGGTACGCGGTGAACTCCGGGTCCATCACCGAGTGGCACGATCCGCAGAAAGCTGGTTTGTCCATGGTCTCGACGCCGCCGTAAGCGGCGAGCGCCACGATGACGACGTTGACCACGCTGAGCGCGCCGATGACGATGAGCTTGTAGCGCGTGCGCGGCTGGTTGAGATCGACGACCGGCAGCGCCGGCGCCGCTTCTCCTGCCGCGGCGGCCCTGCGCGCACGACGGTGCTCGTACCACCCTCCGACCGGAATGAGCGCGAGCCCGAGGACGAAGAAGAACGGCAGCACCAGAAACGTGATGATCCCCAGGTATGGCCCGCGGGCGACACCGAGGAAGCCGATGATCGCCAGAACCAGTACGAGGACGCCGGAGACGGTGGTGATCGCCACGCCGAGGAGCCCCAGCGCGTTCCGGGTCGCGTCGCGGACGAGTTCCCTCATTCGCACCTCGCCATCAGGGATTCCGGAAGCCTACCACGCCGCGAGGATGGCCCAGTGTGAGGTGACGACCAGTCCCAGACTGACGTGATGCCGTCCCAGCGTGACGTGATGACTCACCTGCTCATGCCGAGTGCGCTACTCTGTCACCCTACGCGTGACAACCAAAGAGGAGACGTCGTGAGCAAATACGACCCGTGCTTCTCCTGCGCCACGCACAAGTTCGAGGGGAGGCTGGCCCGTGACGATCTCCATCCTCGACTTGGAGGGTAACCATGACCACCGGCGAACCATTCACCAAGCGGACCCTGGTGCTGGGCTGCGGCAACGTCCTCTACGGCGATGACGGCTTCGGCCCGGCGGTGGCCGACCTGCTCCTCGAGCGCTACGCCATCCCCAACGACGCGGCCGTCTACAACCTGGGGCTCTCCACCCGCGCCTTCCTCTTCGACCTCCTGCTCGCGCCCTGCCACCCGCAGCGCATCGTGGTGGTGGACGCCATGGACCGGGGGGCGCGCCGGCCCGGCGAGATCTTCGAGGTGCCGCTCGACAGCCTCACCCGGGAGAAGGTGGACGACTTCTCCTTCCACCAGGGCCCGACCTCGAACATGCTCGCGGAGCTGCGCGACCTCTGCGGCGTCGACGTGGTCATCCTGAGCTGCCGGCCACGGAGGATCCCCCTCGAGATGGAACGGTGTCTGTCACCGCCGGTCATAGAGGCCGTCCCGAAGACGGCGTGGCTCATCCACGAGCGCTATCTCGGCGGGGGAGAGGGCCATCCCTCGAAGCCCCCATTCGGCCCCAGGGGTCGCTGGAGGGTGAGGAGTCCTGGCCTCCCAGCCCGGAAGTAGTGGCGGAGGCGACGGAACCCCTCGAACGGCAGCGGGCAACGAGCCGCCTCCGATCTACTCCAGCGTGGGCGCCGTGTCGCGCTCCTCGGAGCGACGCAGCAAGTGCTTGTGTCGACGGAGGGTGCGCGCGCAAGCGTTCCAGCGAAGGACCGCATCGTCGTTGTCGGCCGGACGCGCAGTCTCTGCCCGCTCGAACCAGCGCATCGCCTCCTCGAACCAGTCGAGGGCCAGGCCCGACGCCGGGCCGCCGCGCTGTAGCTGCGCGCGCGCGCGACGCTCGAAGACGAGTCCCGTGTAGTACGCGCGCTCGTACTCCATCCGCAGCCGCTCGACGGTCGCCAGGGCCTCGCCAACCATCGACGCCCGCGTGAGGTCGGAGAACTGATCGGTCAACGCGAGCAAGAGCACGACGAGCGCCTGCTGATCTTGGGGGTCGACCGCAAGGACGTCCTGACAGATGCTCTCCGCCTGCGCCGGTTCGTTCAGCAACCGGTAGCGCTCCGCCTTCGACAGCGCCGCTGGGATCGCGCTCCTCGAGATGGGCTTCAGGTCGAACATGGCTTCGCCTCCGCGTCTGGGTTCCCGCTCAGGCCACTTCCCGGGGGGCGCGAACGCGCTCCCGTGATCCAGCCTCGGTCGGGCTCTCGAGGCGCGCCAGCTCCAGCGGGTGCTCGTGCATCATCCGATCGCGGCTGATCCTTCCCGTGAAGATGCAGGTATCGATGGGGAACACGTCGGGATTGAGATGGGCGTTGTAGATGTGCCAGATGGTGATGACGAGGAAGGCCATGAGGCCCTCGTTCGAGTGCGCCACCTTGGCCGCTGGCACGAGCTCCCCTGGCAGGAATCGGGACAGCACCGTGGGGTAGATGAGGACGATCCCCGTCAGGACCATGAGGACGTTCCCCACCAGGAGGGCCCAGTACTCGAACTTCTGCTTGTAGTCGAAGCGGTCGTGCAGCGGGCCGGACTCCCGGAGCCCCAGGTAGTACCTTATCGTCGCCACCGCGTCCTCGAAGTCGCCCCTGCTGATGGCGATCGGGAGGTGGCTCCTCTTCTGGACGACGGCGGCGATCCCCATCGCGGCGTGGAAGGCGGTCACAGCGCCGAGCGACCAGCCGCAGCAGCGGTGAATCCAGCGCGCGCGGTCGATCCCGCCGAAGAGGTGGATGAGCGCGTGCGCCCAGCCGCTCGTGTAGAACTTCTGCGGGAGCCCCGTCAGGCAGAGGAGCGTGAAGAGGACCATCGTGGTGAGGTGCTCTGCACGTTGCCTCGCGCTGAAGCGGACCACGTACTCGGTCATCGGTTCACCACCACGCGCCAGAGATGGAGGGCGATCTGGAGGATCAGCCCGCCCACCACGAAGGGAATGATGAGCGTGTAGAAGAGCTGGACCGCCCACACCGTCGCCGCCTTGTGCGGCGTCGGCTCGTAGTGCGATAGCCAGCTGTCGGGGAAGTTCCGGGTCGCGCCGGCGTGGCACTTGCGGCAGGTCTGGACGAGGTTCGCCTTGATGGTGTGCGCCTTCGGATCGCTCGAACTCTGGATGTCGTGGACCCCGTGGCAGTCGGTGCACACGGCGGCGAAGACCCTCCTGTCCGGCTTCGAGACGCGCTGCAGTGACGCCGACATGCCGTGGAAATCCTTGAGGTAGGTGTCGACCACCTTCGTCGACAAGCCGTACTTCTGCATGAGCTTGCCGTTCACGTGACAGCGGCCGCAGATCTCGGGCGTGCGCAGCGCCAGCGAGCCATCGCGCGGGTCCAGGATGTCGTGGGCGCGGTGGCAATCGGTGCAAACGGGGACGTCGGGATTGCCCTCCTCCGCCGCCTTGCCGTGCACGCTGGCGGAATACGTCTGGTAGACGGGGGCGTGGCAATGCGAGCACGTCTGGGAGATGCGCGTGCGCGGCTCGCTCGCGCGCCGAATGTCATGTGAACCGTGGCAGTCGACGCAGAGCGCGGCCGCGAGGTTGCCCTTGGCCATGACGGCGTAGTGAACGCCATCGAGGGTCTTGGTGTAGTTCGCGAAGTGGCAGCTCTTGCACTGCTCGTAGTAGGCAACGGCCAGGTCGCGCCTCGACGAGAACGGCTTCGAATCGTGTGGGTATCCGGTCTTCTCGGAATGGCAGTCGCCACAGCGCAGCATCTCGCCATGCACCGAGCTTCCGAAGACCTTCGAGTCCACGTAGATGGAGAGCTTCTCGCCGCTGCCTAGGACCATGGAGGCCGCCGGGTCGGAACCATGGCAGGCGAGACAATCATCCTCCTCGGCCGGAATAGCTGCCGACGCGCGGCCGCCTGCCGCCACCAACAACGCCAGGAGTAAACTCCGTCGTCTCATCGTGGTTTAGCGGCCTTTCCCCGCCGGCCAGGCCGCGGAACCTCGGGAAGCCGATGTCTCGATGGCCCTCCGAGGCCGCGGGCCAAGTTACCCAGCTACTTCCCCAACCCCGCGACGTACGCGGCGACCTCGTCGACGTCGTCGATCTTGACCGGCTTCATCTTGCCGACACCCTCGGTGATCGCCTTCTTCTGCTGCTCTGCCGCCACGCCGGCGATCGGCTTGGGGGCCATCTTCGCGCCCTCCCCGGCCTTGCCGTGACAGACGGCGCACTTCTTGCCGAAAGTGGCGGCCGCGTCGGCTGACGCGGACGTGGCAAACGCGAGGGCGGCGATGGCGATGACGATGCGCTTCATGCCTGGTCCTTTCATGTAGGGAGCGATGGCCCCGCCTCGGGCGGGCGCCTCGTCGGAGGTCGCAGGAGCACGCCTCCCGCGAGCGCCAATACAACAGGACCACGGCGGGATCCAGAGCAAAACCCGATCGGGATGTCAATTCCTTCCGCATCACCTCACCCTGGAGCAATTGCCGCAAGAACGTCACTTCACGCTCGAACGATTGGCGTGCCAATCACCGCACGCTCGAACGACTCGACGGGCTACGAGTGCGGCACGACCAGATGGAGAAGGGCCACCAGTGCGGCCTGTGTCACGGTAGGTCCGCCTTCGGGCTCGACCGCTGCGACGCGTGCCACGGGGCGTGGGGCGATGAAGACAACTGCTAACGGCTTGAAGATCCCTAGCATTTCCGGCCCTAGTCCCATCGAGGGTCCCGCCTCCCCCCCTCCCTGGAGTAGAAGCGTGTCATAGTGCGACACTTCGCCGCAGCCTTGGTGCGTCGTCTGAGCGCACCCTTAGTGCGCCATCTGGACGCACCCGAGTGGACGAGGGAGAACGCCGTCTGGCGCCACCCGCGTGGGGGGCTTGCGTGATCCAGCAGGGCTTCGACCAGAACGCACCGGTTTTCGAGACGGCCGACCCCATCTTCGTGTCTGACCACAAGCTGAGGATCGTCCTCTGGAACGAGGGCGCGGAGTCCCTGCTCGGCCACGAGGCGAAGGAGGTCCTGGGGAAGCACTGCTACGACCTCATGGGCTGCAGGAACGGCGGGGGCGAGCTCGCCTGCCACGCCAACTGCATGGAGGTCATGAAGACCCTGCAGCAGGAGCTCGCGCCGACGTTCGAGAAGTGCATCCGCGCCAAGTCGGGCCTGACCGTCCCGATGAGCGTCACCACCATCCTCGTGCCTTCCAGGACGCGCGAGCTCTCGGTCCTCGTCCACCTCCTGCGCGACCTCACCCGGCAGAAGGAGATCGAGGCGCTCCTCCACTCCGTGGTGACCGGCGCGGCCAAGCTGTCGCTCGGCAGTGCGGATGGAAGCCCGCAGGCGAAGGAAGCCGGGCAGATCGTCCCCCCGGCCATCACCCAGCGCGAGCGCGAGGTGATCCGGCTCCTGGCCCAGGGCGCCTCCACCGAGACCATCGCCGCGAAGCTCTTCATCAGCAATCGCACGGCCCGGAACCACATCCAGCACATCCTGGCCAAACTCCAGGTCCATAGCCGTCTCGAGGCGGTCGCCTACGCCCTGACGAACGCGCTTCTGTAGTCCCGCAGCGCATCGCGGGTCGAGCCCGTGCCCGTGCCGGGTCTCGCGAATGGAGCACGCGCTCCATTCACGAATGGCCGCGATCTGCCGGCTGTCGAGAAATGGAGCACCCGCTCTACAGCCGTGGAGCGCCTGTAACGGTGCTCGACGATTCTGCTCGGTTTGCATGCAGGCCGGGGCAATTCGTTGTCGAGGAATTCAACAGCTCACTCGATCTCCATCGGGCGCCAATTCGCCCGCCAGGTTCATTCACTGCCTGAGTGGCACTGCGCTCCACAAGAATGAGGCTCGCGCTCCATTCATCCCATCCGAAAGCGCGTGTAGGCTGGGCTCCATAGGGGGCGAAGAGGATCTCGACGGTGGCCGGCGCGCGACGAAGGCGCAGGCCAACGCGCAGCTGGCGTCCAGGTAGGCCTGGTTTCCACGTGCTGTTCGGTGATGAGCAGGATCCGCGGGAATCGAATCGATCGATCGAAAAGGGGGCAACACATGCGGCTGAAAGCAACCATGCGGTGGGCGGCAGGGTTAGCACTAGGGGTCCTGCTGCTCGGAGCGGGAGCGGCGAGGGCGCAGGGCATCGCCGGCACGGCGCACGATCTGTCCGGCTCAGGCTACGGGTCCACGCAGATCTGCATCTTCTGCCACAGCCCGCACAACGTGGCGGGTACGCAGATCGTGCCGCTGTGGAACCACGCCACGACGACTCAGACCTTCCAGGTGTACGCCAGCGGGACGTTGAACGCGGCCCCAACCCAGCCGGCCGGGAGCTCGAAGGCCTGCCTCTCCTGCCACGACGGCGTGACCTTCGTCGACGCTTACGGCACGCACGCCGGCGGGAACGCCATCGGCGGTTCGGCGAACCTGGGGACCAACCTCTCGAACGATCACCCGATCTCGTTCACGTACGACACCAACCTCGCGACCGCGGACGGAGGGCTCGCCACCCCCGACAACACCGCCGGCAGGGTCGGCGCCCTCAACCTCCCGCTGTACGGCGTCACCAAGAACCAGATGGAGTGCGCGAGCTGCCACGCGGTTCACACCGACGCGAACCATCCATTCCTCCGAGCGGCAAACACTGGCAGCGCGCTCTGCCGGAACTGCCACAGCAAGTGACGCGATCCGCCGGGTGAGCCCCGGTCCCTCCTCACCGGGACCGGGGCGGCGGCGACGTGGAGGGGACATGGAACGGCGGGCAGGCATGATCGTCACGGCGCTCGTCATGCTGGCCGGATGCGCCACGGCGAAGAAGGAGGCCAGGCTCCCCGTCTTCTATCCGCCCCTCCCCAACCCGCCGCGCATCCAGCACCTGGCGAGCTTCTCCTCGGCCGCGGACGTGGGAGCGAAGCGGAGCAGGCTCGCCGAGTACATCGCCGGCGAGGATCCGAAGAAGAACGAGGTGGTGCAGAAGCCGTACGGCGCAGCGGCCTTCGCGGGGAAGCTGTACGTCGTGGACATGCGGGGGGCGAGCTACGCCGTCTTCGACCTCGCCAGGCACGAGTTCACTCGCGTGCGCGGCACCGGCAACGGGCGGATGAAGTACCCCGCGAACATGTTCATCGACGCGGATGGGACGAAGTACGTGACGGACATCGGGCTCGGCCAGATCCTCGCATTCGACAAGGAAGACAAGTTCGTCCGCGCCTATGGCGTGCTCGGTCAGTTCAAGCCGAGCGACGTGGCGGTCGTGGGCGACCGGCTCTTCGTCACCGATCTGAAGGGCCACCAGATTCAGGTGCTCGACAAGCGTTCGGGGGAGCTCGTCAAGAAGATGGGCGGGCCCGGCGGCAAGGAAGGCGAGTTCTACTATCCGACGAACATGGCCGTCGGCCCCGAGGGAAGCCTCTACGTGACCGACACCATGAACTTCCGGGTCCAGAAGTTCACGCTCGAGGGGAAGTTCGTGAGGAGCTACGGGAAGGCGGGCGACGCCCTGGGGCAGTTCAGCCGGCCCAAGGGCGTGGCCGTCGACCGCGAAGGGCGGATGTACGTCGTCGACGCCGCCTTCGAGAACGTCCAGATCTTCGACCGCGAAGGGCGCCTCCTCCTCTTCTTCGGGGGACCGGGGGAGGGCCCGGAGAACATCAACCTCCCCGCCGCGGTCGTCGTCGACTACGAGAGCGCGCCCCTGTTCCAGAAGTACGCGGACCCAAAGTTCAAGGTGGAGTACATCGTCCTCGTCGCCAGCCAGTACGGCAACAGCAAACTCAACGTGTTCGGCTTCGGGAAGATGGAGGGCGTCGACTATGCCGCTGCGGAGAAACAGGCCCTCAACGCCAAGTAAGCATCATCTCGAAGGGGAGGACGCGTGAGAAGCGGAATCGACGAGGAGCTCTGCTACTCGAAGCTCCGGGAAGTGCGCTGGCCGAGCGGCATCACCTGCCCGCTCTGCCAGCTGGGCCGCGTGACCACCCACACCAAGTTCGACACCTCGCCGCGAAGGCGGTACCTGTGCCTGCACTGCGGCCGAACGTTCACCGACCTCACCGGGACGCCCTTCGCCCGCACCAACCTCTCCCTCGCGACCTGGGCGAGCGCGCTGTCCATGGTGGGCGCGGGCCGCTCCACCTCGGCGCTGGCCAAGGATCTGGGCGTCGCGTGGGACACGGCAGCCTATCTGGAGCGGCGGCTCGGAGCCGCGCTCCTGGAGCCCGGATTCGCCACGCGCTTCCGCGACGCGCTGGAGATGGCGCTAGCGAACATGGAGGCGACGGAGGCCCCACCGGCGCAGATGACCTCGATGGAGATCGCGTCGATGGAGATGGCGCCGGTTGAGGTCGCGCCAGTGGAAATGGCCACGAATGAGCCGGGCTAGCTGCGCCGTCGCCCTCGGGGCCGCCGCCGTGACGTCCCTTGGCACCGCGGCGCTCGCGTGCGGCGCGGACGCGCGGCATAAGGTCCTGCCCGTCTTCTTCGACGGGGCGGCGAGCAAGGACGAGAGCCAGCGGCCTCCGAAGCGGCGCGTCCGGCGCGACATGGAGCGGGAGAACCAAGATCTCAGAAGGGCGCTGGCGGAGGCGAAGGACGCGCTCAAGCTGAAGGAGCAGGAGAAGAACGCCGCGCCGCAGCCCCCGGCGGAGAAGGCGAAGACGTGGAAGGAAGCAGCAGCGCTCCTCCCCAAGGACTCGGGCGGGCTCGTGGACTTCACGAAGGCCGTGAAGGAAGGGGCGATCGCGCCGCGCCCGGATCCCGACCCCAAGGCGCCGGTCCAGGCGGTCCTGGATCTCGACGTGGATCTGACCTCCTCCGGCTCGCTCTACGCGGTGACCTTCAGCCACGGACCGCACACGCGCTGGCTCGCCTGCGGGAACTGTCATCCGGCGCTGTTCCCCCTCGGGAAGCGGGCCCGCCACGTGCCGGCGACCATGGCCGACATGGAGAAGGGGCGCTCCTGCGGCGCCTGCCACGGGCGCGCCGTCTTCGGGACGCGGATCGCGTGTTACCGCTGCCACCCCAAGAACCCGGCCCGGACCGACTGGCACGCCAGGGAGCTGCCGAAGAACCCAGTGGAGCGGGCGCGGACGTGGGTCGAGGCCCGGAAGCTAATCCCCGCGACCGACGGCGCGCCCGACTGGACGAAGGCCCTCGCCCGGGGGGTCATCGCGCCGCGCGCCGGCGCCGCGGCTGCGGCCAAGCCGGAGGACTCCATCGACCAGGAGGTGGTCCGCGTCCCCGGCGGCGACCAGGCATCCAAGGTCGTCTTCCCGCACGCGATCCACACCGCGCTCGTGAAGTGCGAGGGCTGCCACCCGGAGCCGTTCGAGATGCAGGGGGGAGCTACCGCGATGTCGATGGAGAAGATCAACGACGGCAAGAGCTGCGGCATCTGTCACGGCAAGGTGGCCTTCGGCGCGGACGCGTGCGCCCGGTGCCACCCGGCCATGGGGGGGAAATGACGGCGCGCGCGGCGCGGCTTCTCGCCGGGCTCTCGGCGGCGGGGCTCCTCGCGGGCGCGGCGCTGGCCGTCGAGGGCGACGTGGTGATGAAGCGGAAGGACGCGGGAGGCGGGATACCGCCCGCCCTCTTCCCTCACTGGATCCACCGCATCCGCTACCGGTGCTACGCGTGCCATGACGCGCTCTTCAAGATGTCTGCGGGGGCCAACGCCGTCACCATGGCGGAGATCTCGCAGGGTAAGTCCTGTGGCGCCTGCCACAACGGCGTCACCGCGTGGGGCTCGAGCTATGAGACCTGCAACCGCTGCCACGTCGCCAGATGAGCCGGCGGTGTCTCCAGTGGGCGCGCACGGCGAGCCTCATCGCCGCGGGGCTGCTCACCCTGCTGGCGCCGCGCGCGCTCGCCCAGGTCTTCCGGCCTGGCACGTGGGGCGGCAGCGCCGGCGTCTTCCTGGACTTCGCCCGCGACGACAGCAGCCTCGGCGAGACGTCGAGCCGCACCCGCACCACGCTCCTCGAGGAACGCCTCACGCTCCGCAACACGGAGGCCTCCGTCTACGATCCCAGGTTCCTGTCCCTCTCCCTCGAGGGGACCACCGGGTCCTCGCAGAGCTGGTCGAAGGTCGGCACCGATTCCAGCTCCTCCAACAACTTCCTGTGGGGGTACGACACGTCCGCCCAGATCCTCAGGGACAAGCCCTATTCGCTCGGCCTCTTCGCGAACCGCACCGAGTCGGTCTCAGCCCGCACCCTCGGGGGCGGCTCCGACAACGTCATCGAGAACCGGGGGGCCTCGCTCTTCGCGAACGGGCTCTTCATCCCGTCCACCCTCTCGTTTCGCCAGGAGCGCTGGAGCGAGCGACCCTTCACCTCGGGCGGAGCGTTCCACGACGAGCGGCGGAACATCGCGAGCTACCTCGGCCAGCGCGGGTGGATCGACAAGGAGACGGAGCTTCGCTACGAGTTCACGGACTCCTCGGACCGCGTCTTCCCGCGGCTCAGCTACCGCAGGCACGAGGCGGGCTTCGACTACGGGCAGGACTTCGGCTCGGATCTGAACTGGCACTGGGACTCCCGCGCCCGCGGCTCGAAGCAGGTGGGCGTCGTGGACCTGAGGCGCGCCACGCTGGAGGAGGTGCTGCGCGTGGAGCACAGCGAGTCGCTCCAGACGCAGGCGCGCTACCACCTCGCCCACGTCGAGGCGGCCGGCGGGGCGACCACGACGCACACCGGCGAGCTCTCGCTCAGGCACCGCCTCTACGAGAGCCTCACCACGCAGCTCGCGGCCGACGCCTCCGCGCAGAAGCTCGAGGGCGGCTGGATCGACGTCTTCGGCGGCCGGGCCGACGCCACCTACACGAAGCGCCTGCCCTGGAGGTCCCGGCTGAACGCCCGGCTGGGCGGCGACTTCCACTACGAGGACCACCGCCTGGGCGCGCGGTCGACCTTCGTCCCGCAGGAGAGCCTCACCTTCGCGACCCCGTTCGCGCTGCCCATCGGCCTCAGGAACCCCTTCGTCGTCACGGCCACCATCACCGTCACCAAGGTGGAGGCGGGCCCGTTGCCGGCCGGGTGCCTTCCGCCCCCCACCCCGCCGGTTCCCCTCGCGCTGGGCCAGGACTTCACGCTTCGCGCAGACGGCGACATCACCGAGATCGTGCCCATCCCCTGCTCCGGCTCGCTCGTCGGCGTGAACCCCGGCGACACCATCGCCATCGACTACGAGTTCGAGACCTCCCCCGCCATCGCCTTCACCACCGCCGTCTGGCGCGCCGACCTCGGCATCGACTTCGGGTGGATTCGCCCTTACCTCACCCACCAGCAGTCCCGCCAGCACCTCGTCTCGGGGCAGGACGGGCGCTTCCTCGACGACCAGCGGACGGACGCCGTCGGCGCGGAGCTGCGCCACGAGGGCGAGCGCTTCCGCGGGAGCGTCCTCCTCGAGGCGCGCTGGTTCACCTCCCACCGCCAGAGCGACTACCGGAGCCTCACGGCCGGAGAGATGGCCAGCCTCTCGGTCACCAGTGACCTCGTGCTCACGGCCAGCGGCGATCAGAGCGTGCAGGACTTCGAAAGCCCGAAGCGGCGCATCGACACGGAAGCGGCGCGCCTCACCCTAGTCTTCTCGCCGGAGGCGAGCATCACCGCCGACGGCACCTGCGGGATCCGCTGGTACCGGGACCCGCCATTCCCCACGGAGCGGACCCTCGAGGCGAGCGCCCGGGTGCGATGGTCGTTCCGGCAGCTCGAGGTGAAGCCCACAGTGGCCTTCCTCGACCGGCGGCGCGGCGACAGCGATCTCAAGGAATACCGCGCCACCGTGCTGCTCATCCGGCGCTTCTGACGGGGAGGACGCGGGTGATGCGCGCGTGGACGGTGAGGGCAGCGCTCCTCGTCATGGTGGCGGTAGCCGGCGGTTGCCGCTCCTCGGCGAGAACGGCGCCGGCCGGCAGGGAGAACATGAAGGAGGACCTCGCCTGGCCCGCTCCGCCGGCCCGGCCGCGGATCCGCTTCGTGCGGTGGATGTCGCGCCCTGCGGACCTGGGCGTGGAGCGCTCGTTCTGGAGGCGGGTGGCCGACTTCTTCGCCGGGGCGGACGAGGAGTGGCTGGTGC
>Ga0209342_10003723_pt1 | contig 16019 bp, 11 predicted proteins | sample RifCSP16_2_FD_184023 | JGI IMG/M metagenome (GOLD analysis project Ga0209342, IMG submission 184023) | Soil microbial communities from Rifle, Colorado - Rifle CSP2_sed 16_2 (SPAdes) (version 2) | ecosystem: Environmental > Terrestrial > Deep subsurface > Rock core/Sediment | place: Rifle... | reverse complement strand
CGGAGCTCGGCGAGCGTCAGGCCGGCCGGCGCGTGGACGATCATGCCCGCCTCGAGCCGCCACGCGTCCCCCGCGCGGAGCTCCGGGAGGCCCGGGCCGAAGCCGGCGAACGCGGTCTCGGTCACGGCGAGCCGGCCGTCGGGCTCGACGCGGAAGGTGCCGCGCACCGGTACCCGCTCCGAGGAGTGGATATAGGCGAGGGCGAGGACGTCCCCGGGGCGGACGGGCTCGCGCGCCAGCACGCCGCCGCCGCGGACGTCCTCGACCACCAGGACCAGCGCGCCGAGCCAGCGCGCCCCCGCGACCGCCGCGACGGCGAGCGCCGCCGCGACGGCGAGGGTCAGGACGCGACGCACCTACTTGAGGACGCCCTTCTCCTTGTAGAACCTCGCGGCGCCGGGATGCAGCCTGATCGGCATGCCGTTCTGCGCCGTCTCGAGCGTGAGGCTCTTCGCGGCGGCGTGGGCGGCGTGGAACTGCTTGAGGTCGTCGAAGATCGCCTTGGTGAAGCGGTAGACGAGGTCCTCCGGCAGCTCGGTGCGCGCGACCATCATCGCCATGACGGCCGGGGTCGTCACCTCGCGCTCCAGCCCCTTGTACGTGTTCGCCGGGACCTTCTCGAGCGTGTAGAAGGGATACTTCGCGCGCAGCGCCGCGCCCTCCGCGGCGGCCACGGACACCAGCGCGACCTTGCCCGAGATGAACGCGTCCACGATGACGGCCGAGCCGAGGCCGGTCGTGAAGAACGCGGCGTCCACGCGCCCGTCCTTGAGCTGATCGGCCGCGGCCGCGGCGTCGATGCGCTCGGCCTTGCCGAGATCGGCCTCCTTGATGCCGTAGGCCTCGAGGATCTGGAGCGCGTTCTGCTCGGTGCCCGATCCCTGCGGCCCCAGCACGACCCGCTTGCCCTTGAGGTCGCGCACGGACCTGACGTTGGCCGAGGTGGCCGCGACGATGTGGACGAGCTCGGGATAGATCGTGAAGATGCCGCCCATGTTCTTCACGGGCTTGTCCTTGAACGCTCCCAGGGTCGTGCCGCTCGCCGCGTAGTACGCGATGTCGTTCTGGAGCAGGGCGAAGTCCGCGTCGCCCGTGCCGATGAGCTGGGCGTTCGCGACCGACGCGCCGGACGACTCCACGGTGGCCCGGACGTTGAGGTCCTTGGCCTTGTACGCGATGCGCGACATCGCGCCGGCGAGCGGGTAGTAGACGCCGACCACCCAGCCCGAGGCGATGGTGACGAGCCGGCGCTGCTGGGCGACCACCTCCGACGGGCCCGCGAGGGCGGCGGCCAGCGCGACGACGAGAGCCAGGACTGCGAGTCGCTTCATGACGTCCTCCTTGAGATGCCTCGAGTGACAGAACGATAGGCGAACCGGTGAGCCGGGTCAAGGCGTCCGCCCTCGTCCTCGCGCTCCTGGCCGCGCTGCTCGCGCTCGCGCGCCTGCACACCTGGGACGAACCCCTCGACACGGACATCAGCGCCGCCGCCGTGATCACCCGCGAGGTCCTGGACGGCCGAGCGCTCTATGCGGAGATCTGGGATCACAAGCCCCCGGCCCTCGTCCTCACCCACGCCGTCGCCCAGTTCGTCGCCGGCTACGGGCGCGGCGCGATCTTCCTGCTCAACGTGCTCGCGGGCGTGGCGGGCCTGCTCGGCGCGTACGCGGCGGGCGCCGCGCTCGGCTCCTCGGTGATCGGCCTCTGGACGGCGGCCTTCTGGACCGCCGCCTCGGGCGACCTCTGGCTCCAGGCCAACCAGCCGAACACCGAGGCGTTCATCAACGCGTGCCTGATCTGGGCCTTCGCGCTCCTGGTCCGCGCGCGCGGCGACGCGCGCTTCGCGCGCTTCCTCGCCGTCGGGGCGCTGATCGCCTGGGCCTCGCTCTACAAGCAGCTCGTGGTGGCGCCCGCCGCGCTCCTCGCCCTCGCGCACGTCCTCCGGCCGCCCGAGGGTCGGAGCCGGGCGCGCGCCCTCGCCGACGTCGCGGTGATCGCGGGCGTCGGCCTCGCGGCGTGGGCGGCCGTCTTCGGCTACTTCGCCGCGGTCGGCCGATTCGGGGAGTTCTACGAAGCCGTCTTCGCCTACAACCGCTACTACGGGCGGCGGATGCCCACGTTCGTCCTGCGCGCGTTCAACCTGCCTCGGCTCGTTCTGGACCCGTACCTCCAGGCGCTCGTGCCGCTCGCGGCGCTCACGCTCGTCGGCGCGCTCGCCGGGTGGTCCTGGCGGCCGCGGCGCCCGGGACTCCTCCTCGGTGCCTTCGTGCTCGCGACGCCGATCGCGATCGGCATGCACGGACAGTTCGTGCCCCACTACTTCCAGCTCTGGCTGCCGCCGCTCACGATCGGCGCCGGCTGGGCCGTCGCGGCGGTGCGCGTGCGGCTCGGCGAGCGCCTCCGCTGGGCGCACGTCGCGGCCGGCGGGATCACGCTCGTCACGCTCCTCGCTCACGTCCTGCCGTCGTACGCGCTCCCCGCCGACGACTGGTCGATCATCAAGCACGGCCCGATCTTCGTGGACGAGCGGCGGGTCGCGCGTCGGATCGACACGCTCCTGCGCCCCGGCGAGACGTTCTACGAGTGGGGCAGCGAGGTTGGGCTCTTCTTCGTGAGCCGGCGCCGCCCCCCGACCGCCTTCCTCGTCTGGCCCCTGGTGGACGGACCCGCGGCGCGCCGGCTCGGCGCGCGCGTGCGCGCCGACCTCGAGCGCGAGCCGCCCGAGCTGTTCGTCGTCGCCAAGTGGACCCAGGTCTACATCAAGGGCCCCCATCCCGTGCTCGACCTCCTGGCGGCGCGCTACCGCCCCCTCCCGGACCAGGATCCGCAGAGCTTCTTCCTGCTCTTCGTGCGCCGGGGCGGCGCTCTCGAGGGGCGCCTCGCCGCGGCGGCGGCGCGCTGACGTGGACCGCCGCGCGCTCGTCGTCCTGGCCGGGCTCGCCGCCCTCCTGGTGCTGGCGCGCGCGCACACGTACTCCGAGCCGATCGAGACCGACATCAGCGCGGCCGCGGTGCTCGCCCGCGAGGTCCTCGGCGGGCGGGCGCTCTACGCGGACGTGTGGGACCACAAGCCGCCCGCGCTCGTCCTGACCCACGCCGCGGCGCAGCTCGTCGCCGGCTACGGCCCCGGCGCGATCTTCCTGCTCAACGTCGTCGCCGGCGTCGCGGGCCTGCTCGGCGCGTACGCGGCGGCCGCCGCCCTCGGCTCGCCGGCCGCGGGGCTCTGGGCCGCGGCCTTCTGGGCCGTCGCCTCCGGCGACCTCTGGATCCAGGGCAACCAGCCCAACACGGAGGCGTTCATCAACGCCGCCGTCGTCTGGGCCGTCGCCCTGCTCGCGGGCGCCCGCGGCGGGGCGGGCGCGGGGCGCCTAATCGCCGTCGGCGCCCTCCTGGCCTGGGCCTCGCTCTACAAGCCGGTCGTCGTCGTGCCGGCCGCCTTCCTCGTCGTCGCCCACGCGGCCTGGCCGCCCGAGGGGCGCACGCGCGGCCGCGCCCTCCTCGACCTCGGGCTCCTCGCCGGCGTCGGCGCGGGGGCCTGGGCGGCGACGGCCGGCTACTTCGCCGCGGTCGGCCGGTTCGCGCCCTTCTGGGACGCGGTGGTCACGTTCAACCGCTCCTACGGGGAGGGCGTCGGCGGCCTCGGCGCCCGCCTGCGGCTCGCGTTCGGCCCCGCGCAGCTCGCGAGTGTGTGGCTCGCGAGCCTGACACCGCTCGCCGCGCTCGCCGCGCTCGGCGCCGTCGTCGGCGCGGTGACCGCGTGGCGCCGGGCCTGGCTCCTCTTCCTCGCGCTCGTCGCGGCGACGCCGATCGCGGTCGGGCTCCCGGGCGCCTTCGCGCCGCACTACTACCAGTTCTGGCTCCTGCCGCTCTCGGTCGGCGGCGGGCTGGCGGTGCAGGCGCTCGCGGCGCCGCTCGGAGGGCGCGTCCGATGGCTCCCGCACGCCGCGGGCGGCGCGGCGCTCGTCCTGCTCCTCGCCCTCGAGCTGCCGTCCTACGCCATGCCGGCCGCGGACTGGTCGCTGCTCAAGTACGGGCCGATCTTCGTCGAGGAGAAGAAGCTCGCGCGGGAGCTCGACGCGCTGCTCCTCCCGGACGAGACGTTCTACGTCTGGGGCAGCGAGCTCGGGCTCTATTTCTGGACCCGCCGCGCGCCGGTGTGCGGCCCGTGCTTCGTCTGGCCCGTGACGACGGGGCCGCTCGCGCTGCCCCTGACCGAGCGGCTCCTGGCGGACCTCGCGCGGCGGCCGCCCGAGCTCTTCGTCGTCGCCAACTGGACCTGGAAGTGGATCAAGGTGCGGCATCCCGTGATCGAGTGGGCCGAGGCGCGGTACCGACCGATGCCCGGCGGGCACGAGCGGGGCCCGTTCTCGCTCTACGTGCGCCGGGGCGGCGCCCTCGAGGCGAGGGTCGAGCGTGCGGCGCGGCGGTAGCACGGCGGCGGTCCTGCTGGTCGTCCTCGGCCTCGCCGCCGTGATCGCGCTGGTGCGCCTGCGGACCTTCGACGAGCCCCTCGAGCGCGACATCTCGGGCGCCGCCGTGATGGGCCAGGAGTTGCTCCGCGGTCGGTCGCTCTACTCCGACGTCTGGGACCACAAGCCCCCGGCGATGCACGCGACGCACGCGCTCTCGCAGCTCGTCGCCGGTTACGGGCGCGCCGCCATCTACCTGCTCGGCGTCGTGTCGGCGATCGTGACGCTCGGCGGCGTCTACGCGGCGGGCGCGGCCGCGGGCGGCGCCGTCGCCGGCCTCTGGGCCGCGGCGTTCTGGACCGTCGTCTCGGGCGACCTGTGGCTGCAGGCCAACCAGCCGAACACCGAGGCGTTCATCAACGCGGCGCTCGTGTGGGCCTTCGCGCTCCTGGTCCGGATCGAGGATCGGGCGCCCGGCCACGGCCGCTTCGTCCTGGTGGGCGCGCTCCTCGCGCTCGCCTCGCTCTACAAGACGGTGAACGTCGCGACCGCCGTGCTGCTCGCCGGCGCGTTCGTCGCGTGGCCGCCGGCGGCGGCGGGCGGGCGGCGGCGAGCGCTCGCGGCGATGCTCGTCGCCGGCGCGGCCGCCGCCCTCGCGTGGGCCCTCGTCGTCGGCTACTTCGCGGCGACCGGCCGCTTCGAGGCGTTCTGGGAGGCGGTCGTCACCTTCAACCGGTTCTACGCCGGGAGCCTCACGGAGAACCTCCGCAAGCTCGCCCAGCCGGCCTCGTGGGAGTCGATGCTCTCCACGGTCCCGCTCGCGGCGCTGGCCCTCCTCGGCGCGGGCGCCGGGCTCTGGCGCGGCCCCCGGCGTCGCGTCGCCTGCCTGCTCCTGTGGGGCGCGGGCACCGCGCTCGCCGTCGGGCTCCCCGGCAAGTTCTTCCCGCACTACTTCCAGCTCTGGCTCCCCGTTCTGGCGGTCGCCGGCGGCTGGGCGGTCGGCCTCCTGGGGCGGCATGCGCCGCCCCGCGTGCGGACGCTCCCGCACCTCGCCGCCGCGATGGTCGTCGCGCTGCTCGTCGTCTACCAGATCCCGCTCTATCAGCTCTCCCCGGACGACTTCTCGCGCGCGAAGTACCGCGACGACCTGTTCGTCGAGGAGCGGAGGCTCGCGCGAGAGCTCGACACGCTGCTGCGGCCGGACGAGACCTTCTACGAGTTCGGCGCCGAGACCGGGCTCTACTTCGAGAGCGGGCGGCGCCCGCCGAGCGGCGCGTTCTACGCCTACCCGCTCCTGCAGGGGCCCGTCGCCGCGAACCTCTCGGCGCGCGTCGTCCGGGACCTCGAGCGGCGTCCGCCCGACCTGTTCATCGTCGTCGACTGGGCCCTCACCATGCGGAACCCGGTCCTCGACTGGGCGAGGGAGCGATACCGCTGGGCGCCCGGCGACCCCCAGCGCGGGCCGTTCACCCTCTTCGTCAGGCCCGGCAGCGCCCTCGAGGCCCGCATGGCCGCGCTCCCGACGCGCACCCGCTGATCCCGTCCGCGGCCCCGGTGTACACTGGACGCCGTGGCGCCCCGCCTCGGTGTGGACATCGGCGGCACCTTCACGGACCTCGTCGTCGTCGACGACACGACGGGCGACGCGCGCGTCGGCAAGATCCTGACGACGCCGAAGGACCCCGCCCTCGCCGTCGAGCAGGGCATCCAGGCGCTGCTCCCGGAGGCGGCGGTGGCGCCGGGCGCGGTGCGCGCGGTCGTCCACGGCACCACGCTCGCGACCAACGCCCTCATCGAGCGCAAGGGCGCGAAGACCGCGCTGCTGACGACCGCGGGGTTCCGCGACGCCCTCGAGATCCGCCGCGAGGGCCGCTACGACATGTACGACCTGTTCATCGACCCACCCGCCCCGCTCGTCCCGCGCCACCTGCGGCGCGAGGTGTCCGAGCGCCTGCTCGCCGACGGCTCGGTGCTGCGCCCGCTCGACGAGGCCGACGCCCGGCGCGTGATCGCCGGGCTCGGCGCCGAGGGCGTCGAGGCGCTGGCGATCTGCCTCCTCCACGCCTACGTGAACCCCACGCACGAGCACCGGCTCGCGGAGCTGGTCCGCGAGCTCGCGCCGCAGATCGTCGTCTCCTGCTCGTCGGAGGTCGTGCCCGAGATCCGCGAGTACGAGCGCGCGTCCACGACGGCCGCCAACGTGTACGTCGCTCCGCTGCTGGCGCGCTACCTCGAGGACCTCGAGCGGCGGCTCGCCGAGCTCGGCGTGCCGGGCCAGCTCTACGTCATGCAGTCCTCGGGCGGGATCGCGCTGCCGCCCCTCGCGCGCCGCCTGCCGGTCCGGCTCGTCGAATCGGGGCCGGCCGCCGGCGCGCTGGCCGCGGCGCAGGCGGCGCGCGAGCGGAACGAGCCACGGCTCCTCTCGTTCGACATGGGCGGCACCACGGCCAAGGCGTGCGTCATCGACGGCGGCTCGCCCCTCGTCGGGCGCGAGTTCGAGGTGGCGCGCGCCGACCGGTTCAAGAAGGGCTCGGGGCTCCCCATCCGCGTGCCCGTCATCGAGATGATCGAGATCGGCGCGGGCGGCGGCTCGATCGCGCGCGTGGACCGCATGGGGCTGCTCAAGGTCGGGCCGGACAGCGCCGGCGCCGACCCCGGCCCGGCGTGCTACGGCCTCGGCGGGAGGCTCCCGACGGTCACCGACGCGGACCTCCTGCTCGGCTACCTCGACGCCGACTTCTTCCTCGGCGGGCGCATGCGGCTCGACCGCGAGGCGGCGCGCCGCGCGGTCGCGGAGCACGTCGCGCAGCCGCTCGGCCTCGACGTCACGGAGGCCGCGTGGGGCATCCACCGCGTCGTCAACGAGAGCATGGCCGCCGCGGCGCGGATCCACGGCATCGAGCGCGGCCGCGACCTGCGCCAGTATCCGCTCTTCGCCTTCGGCGGCGCCGGCCCCGTCCACTGCTGGCAGGTGGCGAAGGTCCTCAAGGTCCCGCGCATCCTGCTCCCGTTCGGCGCGGGGGCGATGTCGGCCTGGGGCCTGCTCGCCGCCCCGCTCGCCTTCGACTTCGTCCGCACCGGGCGGGAGCGGCTCGACCGAGCCGACTGGGGCGCGATCAACCGGCGCTTCGAGGAGATGGAGGCCGAGGGGCGCGCGCTGCTCGCCCGCGCGGGCGTGGCGCCCGGCGACGTGCGCGTCGCGCGGATCGGTGAGATGCGCTACGTCGGCCAGGGCCACGAGGTCGAGTGCGCGCTGCCCGCGGGCACGCTGTCGGCCGAGAGCCTGGCCGCGATCAGCCGGAGCTTCGAGGCGGCGTACCGCGCGCTCTACCACCGGCTCCCCCAGGGCGTGTCGATCGAGGCCCTCAACTGGCGGGTGACGGTCGTCGCCGACTCCAGCCCGGCCGGGGCCCCGCGGGCGTCGGCGGCAGGGCGGGCCCCCGCCGGGCGTCCGGCCGGGGCCGTGAAGTCGACGCGGCGCGCCCACTTCGCCGAGGCCGGCGGCTTCGTCGAGACGCCCGTCCTCGACCGCTACGCGCTCGCACCGGGGGCGGCCCTCACCGGCCCGGTGATCGTCGAGGAGCGCGAGTCGACGGCCGTGCTGGGGCCGGGCGCGCGCTGCCGGGTGGACGAGGGCCTCGCGCTCGTCGTGGAGATCGCCAAATGACCCTCGACCCCGTCACCCTCGAGATCTGCTGGAACCGCCTGATCGGCGTCGTCAACGAGCAGGCCGCGGCGCTCATGCGGACCTCGTTCACCTCCATCGTGCGCGAGGCCGGCGATCTCTCGGCCGGCGTCTTCGACCGCCGGGGCTACATGATCGCGCAGGCCGTGACCGGCACGCCCGGCCACATCAACTCGATGGCGCTCGCGATGCGGCACTTCCTCGAGGCGCACCCGCTCGAGACGCTCCGGCCGGGCGACGTGCTGATCACGAACGACCCGTGGCTCACCTCCGGTCACCTGAACGACGTCACGATCTGCTCCCCCGTCTTCCGGGGCGACGACTGCGTCGCGTTCTTCGCCTCGACGTGCCACACGGCCGACATCGGCGGCCACGTGCTCTCGGCCGAGGCGCGCGAGGTGTACGAGGAGGGGCTCCAGATCCCGATCCTCAAGCTCTACGAGGCGGGGCGCCCGAACGCGGCGCTGATCGCGATGCTCCGCGCCAACGTGCGCCTGCCCGAGATGGTGCTCGGCGACTTCCACGCACAGATCGCGGGCGGCGCCGTGGGCGGCGAGCGGCTCCTCGAGTTCATGGCCGAGTTCGGCCTCGAGCGCCTCGAGCCGCTCGCCGACGAGATCGTCGGGCGCACCGAGCGGGCCATGCGGGAGGCGATCCGCGCGCTCCGGCCCGGCGTCTACGAGCACGCGATCACCTCCGACGGCTTCGACGAGCCGGTCACGATCCGCGCCCGCTGCGAGGTGCGGGGCGACGAGATCCGGGTCGACTACGCAGGCTCCTCGCCCGCGAGTCGCCGCGGCGTCAACGTCGTCATGAACTACACCGAGGCGTACACGACGTACGGCGTGAAGGTGATCGTGAGCCCCGACGTTCCGAACAACGAGGGCGCCTTCCGCCCGCTCCGGATCACCGCGCCCGAGGGCTCGATCCTGAACGTCCGGCACCCGGCCGCGGTCGCCGCGCGTCACGTCATCGGCCACTTCCTCCCGCACGTCGTCGCCGGCGCGCTCGGCCAGGCGCTCCCCGAGCGGGTGATGGCCGAGGGCTCGGCGAACATCTGGGGCATCCAGGTCTCGGGCAAGGACCTCGCGGGCGCGCCGTTCACCTTCGTGACCTTCTGCTCGGGCGGGACCGGCGCGCGCGCGACCAAGGACGGTCTCTCGGCGACCGCGTTTCCCTCGGGAGTCCTGGGCACGCCCGTCGAGGTGATCGAGACCCTCTCGCCGCTCGTCGTGGAGCGGAAGTGCCTGCGCGAGGGATCGGGCGGAAGCGGCTGCTATCGGGGCGGCCTCGGCCAGACCATCGCCTTCCGCGTGCGGACGCGCGAGCCCTTCGCCTGCTCGATCCTCGGCGACCGCACGCGCATCCCGGCCGCCGGGTTCCTCGGGGGCGGTCCCGGCGCTCCCGGGCTCGTCCTGATCGACGGCGTCGCGCCGGCGAACCCGAAGGCCGAGCAGCTCGTTCCGCCGGGGGCGCTCGTGGAGGTGCACCTGCCCGGCGGAGGCGGCTACGGCCCGGCCGCCGGGCGCCCCCGGGAGCTCGTCGCGCGCGACCTCCTCGAGGGCTACTGCGCCGCGCCCTGAGTCGACGTCGGGGGGAGCGACCGCGGCTCGCGGGGCGCCGCCAGGAAGATCACCGCGAGCACGCCCAGGGTGAGCAGCCCGAGCCCTCCCACGGCGAGCGGGGTCCCACCGCCATCGGCCCTCGGCGCGACCCTGACGGTGGCGAGGAGCGGCCGGTAGACGTAATCCCGACGCGCGGGCAGCGCGGCCGCCGCCCGGATGAACTGCACGCGGACGAGATACCAGCCCGGCGGGCCGACCCCGCGCAGCGTCACGGGAAGCCCAGGGATCGTCGGCCCCCGCACGCCCGACTGGAAGACCGCGGGCTTCCCCACGAACGCTCCCGACGGCGTCATGTAGATCCAGCCCGGCGAGCCGTCGCGGAGGACGGAGATATAGACGTCCAGGCGCTCGGGCGCGGAGGGCGGCGCCGGACCGGCCCGCTCGACGGCGATCGTCAGGCTGCCGCCCTCGATCGGGGCGGTCGAGTCCAGGGCGAGCTCGAACGGCGGCGAGGCGAGCCTCGCCCCGGCAGGAGCCGGAAGACCGGCGAGAGCGAGCGCGACGGCGCAGAGGCCCGCGAGGCGTCCGGGGCTAGGCACGGCGTCGCACCGCCGGCAGGACGAGCGCGCCGGCGACCGCCAGCGCCGCCGCGCCGCTCAGGAGGAGGCCGTACCTGAACGATGCCGGCGTGTAGCGGAACTCGATCTCGTGCGTGCCCGGCGGGACCCACACCGCCCGGAAGGCGTGGTCCGCGCGCTGGATCGGCTGCTCGCGTCCGTCGGTCCACGCGCGCCAGCCCGGGAACCAGGCGTCGGTCAGCACGAGATAGGCCGGAGTGTCCGTCGTGACGTCGATCACCACCCGCTCGGCGGCGTACTCGCGGATCGCCGCGCGCCCCACGCCCGGAGGCCCGACCGCCGGCGCGTCCCCGCAGCCCGCGACGAGGACCTCCTGCCTGAAGTCCACGCCACCCTCCCCGATCAGGCGCAGCGCCGCGGCCTCGTCCACGCACGTCCGCGCCCGGAACGCGAGGAAGGCCCGCGGCAGGGCGCGGTCGTTCCGGTAGGCCAGGGCGTCGGGACCCTCGTACGCGAGCGTGAAGTGCGGCGCCGGGCTCGCGGACCGCGGCGCGAGCACGACGTAGCGGATGCCGAGCAGGTCGAAGGCCGGGGACGAGAAGCCCGCCGTCACCCGGAGGGCTCCACTGGCCCAGGAGTCGAGCGAGCCGGCCGGATCGACGACCTGCTCGATCCGCCGGGGTGTCATCCCGTCGTACCCGCCCATCTCGGGGAGCCTGAAGATGGTGCCGAAGTTGGCGGCGCCGAACGCGGGGAACAGCACGCGCGCCTGGTCGCGGGCACTCTCGGCCCGAAGCCACTGCACGACGGGAGGCGGCCCGGGATAGAACAGACGCGTGTCGAGCACCGGGTTGTAGCTGACGGCGACCGGCAGGAGGCCGGCGAGCTGGACCGCCGCCAGGGCGAGCCACGCCCTGGGCCGCGCGCCGGTCCCGCCGAGGAGGCGGACGAGCAGGAGCGCCGCGAGCGTGAGCTGCGCGAGGAACCAGACGTACTGGGCGGCGAGCGGGACCCTCATCGCCGTGCGGGCGGCCAGCGCGTACTCGCTCGCGACGAGGGCGAAGGCGCCCCCGCCCAGGACCAGGGCCGCGGCGCGGACGGCGTCCCGCGCCCGGCGGGTCGGGACGGACCCTCGGGCGATCGCGTCGAGGCCGAGCCCGCAGAGGACCGACAGCGAGAAGACGAGCAGGTCGGCGACGCGCACGATGATGATCCGCGACAGGGGCGGGATGCCCGCGATCCCCTCGGCGACTCCCGGGAGGCCGTAGACCAGCGCCGCCGCCAGCGCGGCCACGGCCAGGAAGTACGCCGCCGCGCGCCGGGTGCGCGCGGCCGCGAGCGCGAGCGGGAGCGCGAGCCACGGCACGACGCCCACGGAGAGCGAGATCTCGTTGAAGTTCATCGGGCCCCAGAAGTCCCGCCCGGTCGGGCTCCCGAAGAAGTACGGCATCAGCACCGCGCCCAGCGCGCGCAGCGGCAACGGGAAGTACGGCGTCCACTCCTGCCGGTAGCCGAGCACCGCGCTGGCCTGCGCGTACTCCGCGAACGGAAGGAGCTGCACCGCCGCGAGCGCGCCCCCGAGGGCGACCCCGCCGGCCCAGCCGGCCAGGAAGCCGAGCGGCCGCGGCGCGCCCCGCGCGCGGTAGAGCGCCCACACGCCCAGCGCGAGCAGGCCGTAGGCGACGCGCTGGGGGTACCCGGCGAACACGGAGAGCGCCACCACGAGCGCGAGCCAGGCGACCGGCCGGGCGCCGCCCCGCTCCCGGAGCACCTCGGTGACGCCGAACAGGACCGGCAGCAGGATCACCGTGCCGGTGTTGGACCACTGGAGCCAGGTGATCAGGAGCGCGTTGAGCATGAAGCTCAGCGCGCCCAGGCCCGCGGGCCCGGGGCTCACGGCCAGGCGCCTGAGGAACCAGTACATGCCGACGCCCGCGACCGAGAGCTTCAGCACCGCCATGAGCCCGAGCGCGAGCGGGACCGGCAGCACGTAGGCGAGCGCCGTGAGGGGGAACAGGACCGCGGTCTGCGGGTTGGCGAAGAACGGGACGCCCCCGAACACGAAGGGATTCCAGAGGGGGAAGTGGCCCGCGCGGATCTCCTCGGCGGCGTGGACGACCGACGGCTGGAAGAGGAACGTGATGTCGAGGAGCAGCGGGTTCGCGGGGGTCACGCCGGGTGCCTGCGCCGCCCACGGCGTGAACAGGACGACGTTGTCGGCGGCCGACAGGACCCGGCCCGGCAGGAGGGCACGGCCCAGGACGAGGAAGGGCAGGATCAGGAGCGCCAGCGCGAGGACGAGGTCGAGACGCCTCTGGACCCACTCACGCGGGCGCATCGCACGACATTCTACGCCCGCGACCCCCGAGGTGACTATCGCGGCGGGGCGTCGCCCAGGGCGACGACGACGAGCGAGCCGTGGGCGTCCACGGGACGCACGCCGCGTCCGTACGCCGCGACCTCCTCGCACAGCCAGCCGACGCAGGGCGTGCGCGGGTCCACCTCGCTGCGGATCGCCGCCCATTCCTTGCTCGCGGCCGAGCCGAGGACCCGGTGGCGGGCAGTCGACTCGACGACGAGCACGAGCCGCGCGACGTCGGCCTCCAGCCGCTTGAGCGCGGCGGCCGCCGCGTCGACCGAGCCCTGGATGAGCGCGTCGCGGTCGGGGAGCGTCTCGCTCGCGGGGAAGCCGTCGGCGTAGCCCAGGCCCGTCGAGTAGTTCGCCTCGAGACACGCCGCGCTCGCGATGGGCTCGGCCGCCGACGAGCCGTAGACCATCGGCGAGGAGAGCACGCTGCACACCGTGCGCATCTTGGGGCCCATCAGCACGCGCCACGGCGCGAGGAACTGCTCGGCCGGCCCGCCGAGGCCGGGCCGCACGAACGACAGGCCGAGCCCCCGCGGGTAGCGCATCCTGAAGGGCCAGCCCGCGAGGATGAGCCGCGCGATCCCCTGGCTCGCCTCGGCCAGATTGCGGCCGGGCGCGGCGGCCACGCCGCTCACCGCGCCCTCGCCGTTGGCCAGGCAGATGACGAGGGCGCCCGCGCCCACCGCGCCGTTGTGCGTGAGGATCGCGGTGGTCGCGCCGCCGGCGACCCCGACGGGCCCGAGCGCGCCACGGATCATGGGGACCGCGTCCTGCGTCGGTACCCCCGCCGTGACCAGGAGGACGAGATCCGGCGTCAGACCGTGCAGGCCCGTGCGGGCCATGGCCGTGGCGCGCACGGCGGCCCAGATGGTGTCGGGATGGGAGGAGAAGCCGACCCCGACCCTGAGGGCCCGTCCCGTCGCGAGCTCGGCAGCTGTGAGTGCTGTTTGCTCGATCATGACCTTCCGAGAAATGCAGCCGGGATGCCAAGTCCAAGTGCTTGAGATTGCTAGGGTCGACTTCGTGGGGCAGGCCGGGTCGTGCCAGTTCGGCAGGATATCCGTGCCGATCTAACGTTCAGAGCAGGCCGTACTCCTTCAGGCGTCGGTAGATCGTCCGCCGGGAGATGCCGAGCGCCTTGGCGGCGGCCTCCTTGTCGTCGCGATAAAAGGCGAGCGCGCGCAGGATCAGCTCCTTCTCGACGTCGGCGAGCTGCGGGATCGCGCCGGTCGTGGCGGTGGCCGCGGGCGTCGCCACGCTGCGGCTCAGCGTGGGCAGGTCGGCGAGCGTGACCTGCTCGCGCGCGCCCATGGCGTAGGCGCGCTCGATCAGGTTCTCCAGCTCGCGCACGTTGCCGGGGAAATCGTAGGTGTCGAGCGTGGCGAGCGCCTCGGGGGTGATGCCCCGGACGTCGCGGTGGAAGCGGCGGTTGAACCGGCGCATGAAGTGGTTCACGAGGGCCGGGATGTCCTCGCGGCGCGTGCGCAGGGGCGGCAGGCTCACGCGCACGACGTTGAGGCGGTAGTAGAGGTCCTGGCGGAAGCGGCCCTCGGCGATCGTTCGGTCGAGGTCGCGGTTGGTCGCGGCGATGACGCGCACGTCCACGGAGTAGGCCTTGGTGGACCCGACCGGGCGCACCAGCATCTCCTGCAGCACCCGCAGCAGCTTCACCTGGAGCGCGGGCGACAGCTCGGCGATCTCGTCGAGGAAGATCGTGCCGTCGTGGGCCCCGCGAAAGAGGCCGAGGGCGTCCGAGACGGCGCCCGAGAAGGCGCCGCGCACGTGGCCGAAGAACTCGGACTCGAGCAGGTCCGCGGGGATCGCGCTGCAGTTGACGGGGACGAACGGCCCCTTGACGCGCGAGGACAGGCGGTGGATCGCGGCGGCGACCAGCTCCTTGCCCGTGCCGCTCTCGCCCTCGATGAGCACGGGCGAGTCGGTCCCGGCCACCTTGGCGATGATCTCCTTCACCCGCTGCATGGGCGTGGAGTTGCCGACGAGCTCGTTGACCGTCAGCTCCTCGCCCAGGCGCGCGCGGAGCGACTGCACCTCGCCCTTGAGGAACTTGCGCTCGGTGACCCGGGCCATGAGGTGGCGGAGCTCGTCGAGGATCAGGGGCTTGGAGAGGTAGTCGTAGGCGCCCTCCTTGAGGGCCTCGACCGCCGAGGCGATCGTCGGGTAGCCGGTCATGACGATGACCTCGATGGAGTCGTCGTGCTTCTTGATCTCCCTCAGCAGCTCGAGGCCGCCCATCTCGGGCATGCGGATGTCGGTGATCGCGGCGTCATACAGCGCGGTGCGCAGGGCATCCAGGGCCTCCCGCGCGTTGCTCGCGGTGGCCACCTGGTAGCCCCACTGGGCCAGGGCTTCCCGGAGGAGCCTCAGGATCGAGGGCTCGTCGTCGACGACCAAAACCTTCGCGGCTTCCATGGTTCTCGACACTGTAGCATGGGCCCGGTGTCAGACTGTCAAGGTATTCGCCGGCGGACGTTGCGCCTGGCCAGCCGGCATGTTAGCGTAGGTGTTGACTTTTTCACCGAGGAGAGGCCCCGAATGGCTGACGTCGCAACCCTCCACCTGACCGAGCAGAACTTCGACGAGGCCCTGGTCGCCCAGACCGGCGTGATGATGGTCGACTTCTGGGCCGAGTGGTGCGGCCCCTGCCGGGCCGTCGCGCCGGTCCTCGAGGGCCTCGCCCAGGAGTCCGGGGGCCGCGTGACCCTCGCCAAGGTCAACGTGGACGAGAACCCCGGGCTCGCGGCCCGGTACGGGATCCGCTCGATTCCGACAATCCTCTTTGTGAAGCAGGGCAAGGTCGCCGACCAGGTCATCGGCGCGGTGCCCCGGGCGAAGATCAAAGAGAAGCTCGACGCGCTCGCCTGACCTGCCCCCGGCGGGGACCGCATCAGCACCTCCGGCATAGGCATCCCGTCGCTCTCACCGAGCCGCGAGGACTTCCGGGGTCTCGCGGGGCAGGGCAACCTTGTGCCCGTCTTCGCCGAGCTTCCGGCCGACCTCGACACGCCGCTCTCCGCCTACCTGCGCCTCAGACCGGGCCCGTACGCGTTCCTCCTCGAGTCGGTCGAGGGCGGCGAGATGTGGGCGCGCTATTCGTTCCTCGGCACGGACCCGCTCATGGTGCTGACGGCCAAGAACGGCCGGATCACGCTCAGGCGCGGCGGGCGAACCGAGCGCCTGCCCGACGGCAACCCGCTCGACGCCGTGCGGGAGCTGCTGCGCCAGTTCAAGCCCGTGCCGGTGCCCGGCCTGCCCCGCTTCCAGGGCGGCGCCGTGGGCTACCTCGCGCACGACATGGTCCACCACATGGAGCGGCTGCCGCGCACGACCCGGGACGACCTCGGCCTGCCGGACGCCGTGTTCCTCTTCTCCGACACGCTCCTCGGCTTCGACAAC
>Ga0209342_10003721_pt1 | contig 16025 bp, 24 predicted proteins | sample RifCSP16_2_FD_184023 | JGI IMG/M metagenome (GOLD analysis project Ga0209342, IMG submission 184023) | Soil microbial communities from Rifle, Colorado - Rifle CSP2_sed 16_2 (SPAdes) (version 2) | ecosystem: Environmental > Terrestrial > Deep subsurface > Rock core/Sediment | place: Rifle... | reverse complement strand
GTCCAAGTTGGGGTCTAAGTGATTTATGGCTGAAGATTTTCCAATCGGCGTGTGGTTAGTGTCGCCACTTGGAATTAGATATCTTGAATTAGATGATTCTCAGGGTGTCACGCAATCATGGAACGGGGCAACTGGAGGTCAACTCTTACTAACCGCCTGGGATGATCGCTTCAATTTAACCAAGGAATTTCTTGGGTATTCATCACCGAATCCGGGTGGTGGGTCAACGATAGTTCCACCGCGAGAATTTCCGGGCTTTTCGAAACTTTACGCAATCCAAGCTATCATTGAGGGGTTTGGCGCCATCACGCGCGTCGCTGGAAATGCGTTAAAATACCCGTACGCGAAGATAACTATATCCTATGATACTACGCCGCGCAGTGGACTTCCCAATGAAACTGTTAGAAACTATGCCATAGATATCTCCGGCGAATTTTTCCAAGCACCGAAACGCACATATAAGTGGTTGTCAGATAGTCAGCCAGTTGAGGAGAATGTCGGCATATTACTCATTGGAATGGAAGTGCAAGTCGAAGAACTACGCGTCACGAACCTTGACTTCGCCAAGTACTCACAGTACGTCGGTCGCATTAACAGTGCGGCGTTTTCTGGGTTGCCGGCGGAGACGGTGTTGTACTTGGGTCTATCATCGCGTTCTTCCATACAACTCCAGGGAATACAAACATGGGACGTAATCCACAAATTTAAGTGGCGTCAACAGTCTTGGAATAAGATCATGCGCGGCAACGGGACATACGGATATGTAACACCGCTGCCATATGAACTTAAAGATTTGAACTTAGCTTTTTCATAATGGCAAAGATACCACTTCCATTAGTTAAAGATTGGGAAGCCAATCAAGACGTCCTCTCATCGTCAGACATGAATACCGTGTTTGATGCCGTGAAGCGATTGACGCGTGAATTTCCAACTGATCGGGGAACTGCGTCACAATTTCAATCCATCGGATCCAAGACGATTCCGCACCGCGGTCTCGTACCGGCCTTTATTGGAGTTGTATTCGATAGTGGATTCGATGCCAATGGCGCGCCGATGCCTGATTTCACGGATTGTCGGTATTGGGTTGGATCGTCTAAGTTACTCGACGCCGCGAATCTTCCGGAATATCCAACGGTATTCCGCGCTGAATACGGTCCCGATAGGAATCGGACAGTGGTCGCTGCCACGAACATTGCGGAGATAGGACCGAATTCACACAGTCTCAGGCGGCTTGAATTAGGACAAGGTTATTCAGACGGTACACTCACTGGCACGTCTCCAGTTGATCTAGACAAGCTTGTAGATGCCACCACGGTGCTAGTCTACGCGGAGAACAATCCAGCGGGACACACTAGGTACTTCTTCGACAAACCACCACCACAGCGCTATTGTCGAATTGACGCCTACGTCAACCCACCACTCGTCGGGGTAGTGGGAGACGGGGCGAGATGGAAATATAAGGGGACAGAACTCTTCATCAAGACTGATCGGGTGGTCGGTTCAGTGGCGCCGGTCGTTGTGGAGGGACCGTACGTTGGAATCACCCCGATCTATAATCTCGTGGAGTGGTACAACGCCGTTACGGGCATCCGCGGAAATTCCGTAGATCGTGGACTCCCATCATACCCGGGAGGATTTCGATTACAGCCAATTCGTGGCGCTCCAGTAGTTCCCTTCTGGATGGTTGGTGGTAGATTACCGCTCGGAGTTCCACCTAACAACGAAGTCGCGACTCCACACATCTATCTCACGCAATATGAAAACGCCGACGATGGTCTTTGCACCTGAGAACACCCATGGGCGGTAATGGTTTTCATAGGGCGTGTTGTTGCGTTGACGATGAAGTGCGCGACTGTTGTTACTATTCCAATCGGTTTCCAACCGATTGCGCACTAGTTACGCCATGCGTTTGTCACAATACGGGGGGCCTTCTTCCCTTCCAACCCGGTCAATTCTGCGGCTCAGTTCCACTTCCCTCAATTTGTGGTGAACTCGCGCAAGGCGGAATAATGAACGGCGTCGCGACTCCAACAAGCTGCGCCTTCGTAGACATAAGCAGCTTTTTACTCGTCACCGGAGTGCGACCAGTATTTTGTTATAATCCAGGAGACGTAGTAGCCGCGGAATGGGAACGCGCCTTTGGAACAGTTTTTGAAGCTCAGGGAGTTTTGTGTAATTATACCGGCGGGACTATTGGTGGTTATGAAAGTGGTGGGGGAAATTGGCAATGGACTCGATGCGTCGAAAATACCATCACCCACGAATTCAGATTCGCCACGATAAATGTCAGGTGTCTGTCTTATCTTATGCAACCAAATTTTATCGAGGGTCGTCGAAAAACTTCCTTAGAGGTATCTTTATATTTCGGAACTAGCCCCATTGTTGATTTGGAACTCATTGAAACAATGCCCGTTGAACCATTTCCGACGTCTCCACACGGAGAAGGATGCGTACTCGGATATGAACCCTCGACAATAATAATACCGAACACTGGAGTGCGCGTGTGTCCTCCAAGACCGTATCAAAGTGGCGTATGGTATGCTCATTGTCCGGCTGATAATTTTAGTCTTCAATTGCCATGATGAATCGCGATCCACAACGCGCACTCATGACGTGCCTACACTGTAGACACATGGGGTTGATGAATAATACACATACCTGTTCGCTTCTAAATTCTCGCGTATTAGATCTCATCAACCGTGGGAATAAGTTTTGTCCAATTGGACGCAACGCACTATATAAACCGCGCCTACCAAATATAATGCGCCGAATGCGGCGACTGTGGAATGGGGCAATTAAACGCGCGCACGTATCACTTGGATTATGTCGAACAGACCGAGCGCGTGAAATTGAGCGACTCGCGACGTGCAAAACATGTGAGTATAACATCTCGCGGGCTTGTAAATTGTGCGGGTGTCCAATCAAATCAAAAGTCAGACTCGCGGTGGAATCTTGTCCGATGAATTATTGGACGGCGCAAATTAAACCGTGCAGAAGTCTCAAATTATTCACATTTCGTGGCGTTAGCAGGTGTTGTAGTAGTTTCAAGACTCCTCGTGTCGCATCTCAAGGCAATACCTCGCGATTGATTTCAACAGCGTTGGACCCCACGCTGGTTTAACGAGATCGGTTGCTTCAATGTTTGGATTACGAATGAGCGCGGTACTGAGATCAACGCGACAATGACGCGTTTGATTCGGTAATTCAATCCCCACACATTTTTCTGCGGGCATGATGCGGCATCCAACCACTTCTGTTCCACTATTACGCAATAAGCGAATCTTGCGCACCTGCATCGGACGGTAAATACCATCCTGAGATTTCCACTCAACCCAACCACGCCACAATTTATGACTATAATATCGATCGGGCCATCCAGAAGACTGCATCGCCGAACCAACGCACTTGAAGATCACCGTGCCGCACAAAGTTAATTCGAGATCGACCAGCGCGGTATGCTGCGACTCCGTTCGATTTTTACCGTCCGTGAATAACAACATTTACACACTCTCTGTGAGGCACTTCTTGAGAATCTTCTGAAAGCGACCAGCGATGAACACGGCGACTTGCTTGCCTTCCGTCTGTGCGGTGGCGTAACATTCTGACGCCGTGAAACATTCGACGCAAACATCTATTGGATCACTGCGCCACGTGTCTTCAACATGAATTGATACGGACATGGAGTCGGTACTGTTTTTATGACAGATATCGCATTCAGTTTTTTTCATACTCTTCTCCTGTTAATTCAAATTGCGCGCCAATATGAGTTGCATCAAACAACCCAACTGATCATTGGTTAACGGTCCAACGAATGTCATACATTTATCGGTGTAAACTATTTTCAACGCGCGAGTGTCATCCATTTTCGAAGTGAGGATCTCAAATTCGCTAATTTCATCTTCATCGAGACTCACGACGCATAAATTGCCGTGTTGACACGAGATGAGGACTTTTTCTGGATTATAAATCCACTCTACTGGTGCAACGGCCTGCGCTTGAAATTTTCGATTCGCGCTTAATCTTTTCACTTGATTGTCAATACCGCCTTTCTAACTCGACCAGCTTTTCCGTACCAGCGCTTGGAAAATGTCTGCGCGGCTCTCTGCGTTCGAAAGAACACCGCGACTGGTTTCTTGGTACTTGACACGACACCAAATCCATTGATCTTGTTACTCATGACGAACACCTCAGTTTCTTTTCTATTCGTTCCCTCAACATCAGTGACTCACTCGGCCACAAAATTCCATACGCCGAGGGATGACAGACTACGATAGTTTTATGCGCCGGCCACAGCGCGTAATTAACCGCGCGTTCCGCAATTTGTCCGAAGGCCACGATCAGCGTTGGTTGTCGTTGGCGTAAAATTAGTTGAATGTGGTTTGGATCGGCAATTTCTGCACCGCGCGGTTTACGAGCAACTGAATTACTTGAGTTATGCCACGCGATCTTCGCATACATATCTGGACCGAGACACTTCAATAGCCGAGATCCAGTCATACTGAAGAGTAGTGCGCGTGTCCATTGTAAATAGCCATGTTCCGTATTTTGATCCCAATTATGACTGGGAGACCATGCGTTTTGTAACACACCAACGACGTCGCACACCTCGTTCAATGTGCGTACCGCGCGTTTATGCAGCGCATCAAGCATGAAAAAACGACGGTGATTCATCTTCAATTTCGCCAACATATTGATACCGTAAAATTAAAGACATTAAAGTACTTGAATGTCTGGTCTCATCCAGGATGACCCAGGATCATCTCAAGTCAGTGGGCCCAGTTGTAACCACATTTCAGCTCATAAACTAAAATCTACCCATGCCTCTGTAACTTTCTCATTGGCTCTGATTCATGATTCAATTGATCTTCGGTGAGACCCATGCCGAGACTCAAGTCAGCTTGGTACTTTTTAATTAGTTTCTCAAGCGCATTCCATCGAGCTAACGAACTTGAACTACTGACTATCGCGGGAGCGTCGAATAGTGATTCGTCGAGTAATTCATCGTCGTGTAATTTACATTGCCAAATACAATTGCGACTGTGTCGAGGAAACAGCGGCGCGAATAATACCGAAATGAGACTCGTGTCGTAGTATTTCTCGAGTTCTGTGAATATCTTTTTTCCAGCGCCCCCGAATCGATTCAGTAATTCTTTTTCATAATCTCTCTGACTGGCAAACGTGCCCCAACAATCTTGTATATCAAACCCGGCTAACATCAACAACCGCGGCACGGCCTCGCGCGTCATTTCATTGACATGATTATTAGCTGCCTCGACGACGATATCAAAACACGGAGTTGAGAGTAACATGAGTCCAGTTTTCATCAATACTGAACGCATTCGATTCAACATCAAGAATGCGTGTATTGGTTCAACGTGCTCAACTACTTCGAAACACGTTATGAGATCAAACATCTCGTTATCATAAAACTTGTGACACACTAAATCGCTGGTGTGGAGTCTGTATTCTGGCCTGTTCACCAGAACTTCGTGCATACCGAATAATTTCACGTCGATTCCAACGTACGTCTCAACTCGTATCTTGGACGTGTATAATAGACGCGCCAATGGCATGTCTTCACCGCATCCAACATCCAATACACGAATAGGTTTCTTTTTCCCCAGTTTTATCGCCATCTTGGAAGCGTGCGACCAACGCAGACAGTGCGCGATATAATCACGATGAATGAAACCGCGCGCCATGGCGTGTTCTATGGACAAGTGCGTCGTATCAATAGATTGCCCAGAGGAATTACTCATGATACCTTCTCCCAGTGTTTTTCAAGTTGTTCAGTCGGTATGGTACCACGCGGCACTCCATCATCGCCGATTATGATGAAATCACCAACTTTAGCAACCAGTGATGATTGATTGGGAAGAACTATGATTCGTTCTTGAAACATGTCATTGAACCAGCGGCTGTCTAAGATTTTTCCAAGCTTATACAACTCCGTAATTTCACAGGACATGTAATCTTTATAGAGATTACCCCCACGTAAGTTCTTAGTTCCCGGTACGCGTCGTTCAATTGGAATGTCCCAAAATGCAAATGGTTTTACCGCGCGATGGTACGTCTCGCCAGTATGTAATGTAATTTCCAGCATTCCATCAAGCGCACCGGATTTGTCTCTCTCGTCGACTGGTCCGATGAGCTCCGATACCGATAACCAGCGCGTTGGCATGATCGACGGGTGATTAACATAATACAACACCTCTCCAACTGAATAAACCATCTCAAATTCAAGTACCAAACACGTGTTGATGAGCACGTGATCTGGCATCAACTGGATGACGCGAAGTTGAATCTTCTTATTCGTGAATGTCTGAATCATGTCACTCATCCTCCACTCTAATTAAATCTAAGTCCCACGCGGTACGATCTACCTTGGATTCCTTAGAAGCCTCCGCCCAGTTTTTTTCTGAATACCCAAATTTCACACGCATTGGAACACGTAGTTCAACTGATGGATGTTCCATATCATTGGCGATATATTTTAAGACGTCTGGAGATTTGAGTCGCTCGGGGGGACCGACGAATAGAATCTCATCATGAACTGACGCGGCAATTCGTATGCCCCATTCGCGCATCTTCGCGCAATTACGCGGCGATAACGAGACAAGTTTTTCCTTTCCGATATCCGCGGCGCTACCTTGACATAGCGCATTAAATGATAACCACGCGAGATCGCTGGTGAGATGTCGACGACGACCATATATATTGAACACGTATCCGCGCGAGCGACAAACTCTCTCGGCTTGTTTTATGGTGGTCTTCAGCGTTGGCAATACCTCATGATACTTGTTATACACGTCTTCAACGAGTGTCATTATCATTAGATGAAATGCGTCTACTCGTTGGTGCGAATCTAATTTATTATCCTCGATGGAAGTATTGATGCGTGTGTTTACAAATTTCACGAGCGTTGGATTTGAGGATAACATCTTAAAGATCTTATTTTTACCGGCCCCGTATCCCGTCGCGAAGTTTACACTCTTAGCTGGGTCGCGATCAATTCCACACATTTCCGCGACCCAGGTATGGAAATCAATATCTGGATTTTTGGCGTACGCACTGAGTACCTCGACGGCGATGATATAATGTGCGATGAGTCGAAATTCGATCTGCGACCAATCGGCCGATAAGAAGGCTTCTCCAGGTGGAGGGTGTATGAGACAGCGTGCGTCGTAATTTAATTGTTGAACGTTTGGTTGCGTACACGACATTCGACCAGTGACGAGTACTTGGTTATAATTTGGATGCAAGACGCCATCACCACTGTGCAACGTTTGATAGGATCGAATAAACATATTTAACAGCGCGTATAAATCTTTATATTCAAGTATCGCATCCACCAGTCTTGAATACTTCTCATTCATGACTACTTCTGGAAGCGTGCTGTATGCCTTGAGTGCTGAATACGCGAAACTTGGTCCGCCCTTTGGGGTCCACTCCAATACTCGGAATCCCAATTTATTACAAAAGAGATCATGGCAATCACCAGATACATGTGGGCGAATCGGATAACCGGCTGCCGTATCAATCTCAGCTTCTAATTTCGCGAGTCGACACAACGTCTTGAATTCTTGAAGTTGAAGTTCATTTGGATCTACGCGCAGACCCTCGCACTCAATATCAAATAATACCGGCGTCAAGAGCGTCTCTGTGTTTGCAACTCGATGGAGTCCCATGTTTTCTTGTCGAATTAACTCGGTTGAAATATGCTCATCCAACCGTTTAGTTGCGACAACATCTTCACAGGCGTATTCTGCGGTGAGATCGGCGGGGGCGTCTCCATAATCCTTAGATCCAATCGATTTGAGATACCCGTGCATCTTCTCACCAGATGCGGTGATATCATATTTGCACCAATCTCTGACCAATGCGTCGAGTCCATAACCTCCGCGCCCAAATCCACGATTGGTATCTAATAATTTGGCGCTAACGACGGTACAAATATATCGATACGCGTCGTGTGACGGAAGTTTAATGTTCTCAGCCGCCACGAAGTGCATATCAAATTTTATATTATGATTCGTCCAATTGCAAGCAGTCGTGATGACACTCAATAACCATTTACGCGCAATTTCAAGATCTATGTTATCTGAATTTTTATGCCTCAATGGAACGTACCACGCATCATTCGCGGTGTTCCAAGTGACGGAGAAACCGGCGATACGATCACCAAGATGCGCGCATAGACCGCCGTGCTTGGGATTCCCACTGACTGTCTCCACATCAAGATAGAGACGATCTTCTCGCGGAGACGGCAGTGAATCTCCACGCTGAATCAAGTATTTGTTTTCAGCTATGCTCAGCATCAGTCATCATTTTAAGTAGCATTCGATCATGCAATATCTGTGATGCGTCGTTACTCAATACGCGCATCGCGTCAATCTCATAAACGACGCGTCGATCTTGGTGCAATGATCGCAGCAACAATTTCGTGTCACACATCGCCACAGATTTATGTTGATCCGCACTACCAATGAGATCATCGGACTCAGGTACTAACAACAACAACCGAATCAAGGTTCTGGCCATGTCATCCATCTCGTAAGTTGTGGGTCTGGAACCGTTAAGATGACGTCGCGCATCAACACCGTCTGAATACCAGCGCGATGTAACGTCGAGAGTCCGTTTTCACGCGCCTGGGTTTCCTTGTCCATGACATTGATGGTGTGTTTAAAGATCAATCCAACGAATAATCCAGAATTTACCATCAACGAAGCGGCGATGACACTCGGTACATGCGTCGAATACATGACGAGACTTTGCTGTTCGATATGACTGGCACCAATCAATTTTATTAACGCATTCAAATCGGCGGGTACACATCCACATGGCATGAGTCCATCGCCAGCTAATCCAGCGCGATAACCTTCCAAACACGCGTCGTTTGAATCACCGACGACTGATCCGCTATATCCAATGGCAGAGATCTTTTGACAATCGCGTGTAAAAATTATCGCGGCGCGCGCACTACGAGTACACGTACTAAGATTACACAACGAATCTGCGAATGCACAGAATCGTTTCAGTTTTTGTACATAACGAGTGATATCCATGTTATTCCCTTGAGGTGAGTTCAGCGAATAGACGCGCGATCCCCACGATTGAATCGTGAAACTGTCGTTTCAACGTCGTGCCGCCAATGGGATAGCCCAGCGCCGCAACATCGGCGGTCACGTCGCGGACTCGCACGGCCAGGGCCAGTCGCTCAAGGGCGCGTGCTAGCCCATCAGCGGTTATCCCGTCGGCCTCCATGTCCTCCGGCCAGTCAATCTCGAATATGCGTTTCATGGTTTCCTTTCATTTAAGTGACATAGTCCATCTTGACATTCGAGATAACCGTGGAGTATCAAATTCACCAATTCTGTGTCAGATGAGGGAAATTGATTGCCTTGTGTTCCGTGCCAATGAATGATGCGAGAACGACAGTTCTCTAGTTCAATTACATAGTGCGTTTTTTCTTCACGCAACATGTGAGTGATTCCGTGCCGACGATGCAGGTATTGTTGAAACCACGCGTTGACCTCGACACTCTGATCGGCCGTGAACATCTCACGAAACCGCATCTGCTCGTGTAGTTTACGAATCAAACCTTCCTGGGCTGTAATGATCACCGTCGTCGCTCCCACCAACAATAATCGCGCCTCAATGAGATTCACGACGTGGGGATGTATGCGGCGTTCTCTATCGGTTTTTACTGTGCGATAAGCCAACTCCGATAAATAAAAACGATCCATGATGGTGAATCCATCAATGAGTCTCGCATAATCCCAGTAATAGTCCCAATTATCGCTGAGACTTGATAAATGCGAATAGTGCCAGTTTCGACGTTTGGTTGACAACGAAGAGTCGCCATTTAATCTCTTGACGAGTTCCTTCGCGAGCCAAGTCTTCCCGACACAATCTGTTCCCTCAATGATGATCATTTAGTTGTCTCCAGGTATGATACCCACGACTGGTTCTTGTGGCAAAATCTTCCGTAACTCTGCCGCGGCTTTCAGCACGCGTTGATAATCACGTGCGTTCTTTAATCTAGTTCCGTCGATATACGCCGTTGGACAAATCAATGGACCCAGCGTTGTCTCAGTGTCTATTCGGTTATACGCCTCTCGCATCTGGTCTTCAGTGATAGTGATGAGTAGCTGCATGGCCAATAGAAAACGCGACCCAATTGGCGCACTCTGAAATATGGCTATCCAAATCTCCATGTCACGTTCCCTTATTGTTGTCGATTCGATTTATGAGCGCGCATCTCAACTGTGTATTGTGTATATGATGCAAGACGCGCAACTGACTCGTCTCGCAAAGATTCTTCATGGCGCAACATTTTACGAGATCAGATGAGAGCGATTCTTTACCGAGTTCAGTATCAGCGGTAGTGTTAATCATATTGATCGCGTACGCCTCGCTAACGTTTTCTCTGAGACTCCGTTCAAGTTTACGAACGACGACAATGGCGGATAAGATGGGCGCAGTGTGATATTTCCACGCAATTGGCGGCGAAAAATCAAACGACCTTTGATACATCAATTCGTCGCGGATCTTCACGTAATCACGACTATATAGATGTATACTGCCCACATTGTGTGTATACTCTCCCACCATGCAACCAAGTTTTTCTGCGACAAGATTCTGCAGACAACTGAACACAAACACATCGTATGGGAATCCAAGCCACGCATCATTACTTCTCATCGTGACTATCATCGATAGAGTGTTGAAACGAATGAGAAATTGAATTGACAGCGTGCATGGAATATCGTTGGATTTACCAATGAGATCAAGATCATCTGGTCGCCACAATCCAATGACCGCTTGCCGTGTGAATGGATCTTTCTCCAATAAATCAATGATTCTCGGGAGTTGCTCATTGTTCCACCATCGTCGTCCATAATGTCCGTTGGCGATTCCATTATTCTCAAATCGAACGTACTGCGGCGCGTAGTACTTGATCATATCCGTAGATGGATCACTGCCCAACAACCACAACGTCTCTGCAGCAGCATACACTGGATCCGCGCGTCGTGATGGATGAGTCAACAACCCCGGATTTGAGAGTGTGACTGAATATCCAAGAATCTCGCGACAATCACCATCGCGAGAGGAAATAATTGGTTGCGTACTAAGTCGATCAATGAGATTAGACCACACCACGTTAATACATGATTGCGGAGTTCTGTACGTCATTTTTTATTCCTATGCCTCTTCAAGATTTGTTTTAATCGTGGTGGATCCCATTTCGATCCCTTATCACGCACACGTACGTCCGTCTCAATTCGCACTTTCTTGGTCATGTTGCTACGATGAACCTCAACAAATGCCTCTGGCAACGGCAACTCAAACACCACGGCGCTACCAACGACAACGTACTTTAGATCGGCTAATGCATCCAGTGTCAACTCTTCATCAAGCACAGCCATGGCGCTGATAAATTCGCTGAGTTCTTCTGTTATGAGGTGCGCGCGGAGTAATCGCGGATCTTCTGAGTGCGACACCATCTCCATATACTGCTCCATGTTCTCACTGATGCCACGAATGACATCCGCAAAAACATTCAGAACCATTCCAATATCTGGACGAGATTGAATCTCTGAAAAGAGACGCGCGGCGATTTTTTGATGCTCATGAAACTCAGCCACCATTTGCATGTACGCGTGCACTTCACTTCACCTCATAATCGCCATCAGCGACACTTCCATCGCGCGGATGTGACGCATTGAAATCTTCATTCACCACATCTACGACGGCATACCATGGAATATCATTCTCATATATTTCTCTGTATTCATGAGAAGTTAAACGATTGAGTTGTACTGGAGTCACATAACTTTGTGCAGCAAACAATGTTTCGCCATCGTGTTGACATAGCGCCCACGCGGCACGAATCATGATTCTCTCGTCGACGTTCCGCGCACAACGAGAGTGGTTATGCCGAAACCATCTATACACCTCACCGGTATACAGCGTTAATTCAAACGTACACGGATCGAGTCTCTTCGCTTGAAACTCCCGTTCCAAAATTATCTGCCACGCTGGATTACGCGCGATGAGATGAAATTTGAGTACTTTATCCATTGGCATTAAAACTCCTCTATGTGGCTTGGTCGATTCGCACGCTTCAATTCATCAGATCCACGAAGTTCCTTGAGAAGCGCATTCAACTGCGCGTTCTTACGATATACCCTACCGTCACGAACTAGTGCGTGTTCCAAGACGAGTGCGGACACGAACTCGAGCGTCGTGTCGTAGTCCCACGCACACCAATCTCGAATGTCACGAAACTCTATAGTCTCATGATGAAATAATTGCTGAATAAAATCGTCTGGATACGTCGTGGCGAGAATTTTTTTCTTCACACGAATCGGATCACGAATCACTGATTGAATTTTAATCGCCTCGGAGAATTCTTCATACCCGAACACCGCGCTGGAATAGACGGCGTCGATGAAATTGCACACATAATCCACGTGTTCACGCCGCACCAATATGGACTCCTCGTCACCATTTGTACTAAACGTTCTAGCCGCGAGGGCACTCGCCAAGCGCGCCACTTTAAGTCGCGTCGAACCCTTATCGATGAGTGGAACGGCCTCAGTGAACTTGGAACTCAATTCAATCGCGCGATGAGTCACGCACTCAGTTGCATCATTGGTGAATTTGACTTGATCCGGTGTTCGCGTCCAAGCCCACAGGATCAGTGTTCTGCACGCGTCAGACATGTGCTCGTGTGATACCACGGGTCTATTCGAGGTTAGTTTATTCAGCACAACCGTATCAATCTGACTCGACGCGACTATGAGTGCGAGATCAAATCGACGTATATCTTCAAGACTGCCGATCAGTTCTTTTACCGCCTCTAATCCAAAACTATACGATGAAATTGGAACGTCGCGTCGAGGATTTGATATCGCCAATAAACGCGTACGCGCGTGTGTTCTGCGCTTCTCGATCTTATCAGTCGACGCGATTCCAGTCGATCGCATTTCAGTCAGTCGGCTGATAACTTCCACCGACGCGCCCTTGAGTTCCTCGAGAATCACAAGTCGACGATCATGGTGCGGTATGACGCCCCAACTAATCATCCATCGATTACCGATGTTTTGAAGCCCACCCAGCAGACCCGCCGCGGAAGCATTTTTACAATCTACACGCGCACCAACGCCGTAATGTTCCATGAGCCGGGTAGTCATCTCAGATTTACCCTGAGATGAATCCCCAAGAATCAATACCTCAGTCCACGCCTTGATGATCTGGCCATCAAACTTCATGAGCAGCGGACTATGAAAACATAGGTCCGCCGCGAGATGCATTTGTCGTCTACAAAAGATTCGCGTCACATTCGTCTCGAGATCGGCGTAGAGTGATTCGAGCTTAGCGTGAATCGATTCGAGAGTCCACGCGCGAGGTCTGAATTGAGATAACTCTGAGTGGTCCCTTGCGCGTATAGAAAATGTTGACAGGGCGTCTTGCACCGCGCGGCGCTCGCTGCACAGTAACACGATCTGCTGATTCTTTGGATGCGGAAGTGGACGACCAGACAACGCGTATGTTTCGTTCAATTCGAGACCATGCCCGACTACAAACGCCGGTTGCGTCACTGAATCTGAAGCACGCGACGTCATTTCGATCTTTGGTGAGATTCGAATTTCCTCAATCGTGTACCAATCCAATGCCGTGAAGCGCACCGTCTTACAAGGTGGAATTCCAAGACCGTGTCTAATTGCCTCGCGCTGACTCTTCATGGGCGCCGCGACCATTGACAGGATGGCCGGACTCTCGGCGTCGACCTTGAGGGTAACTTTGTTTTCATTGTCGCCGCGTGCATAAAACACCGGACACATGGAACAAAATTCTTGGTCTCGATTACACGCGCACGCGATCGTATGTGGAACCGCGTAGGGTGATTCAACTATGGCCGAGATCATCGCCTCGACACGTATGCGCTTAGTCGTATATTCCGGCTTCGTCATTTCGATGAATTCAACGTCAACGACATCTAAGACTCTGCCATCTGTTGTTGGAGTCGGCTTGTCCCAGCGTTTTGCGGACCTCAAGAGAATTAAAAAATCTTGATCAGTCTTCTTTTCCAAACCCCAGTAGTCTGATAAATCACCGCGGGGATATTTTTCGCGATCTAACGGCAATGAGAGTGCCGCGAGAAACGGAACATGCGCCAATAATCTAGCGCATAAATGTTCGGTGGCGTGCACACCGGCGTCGTCAATGTCATTACACACATAGATAGACTTACCAACTATCTTTTCGGTGAATTCGGGCTTCCATGATCCCTCTCCGCCCGTTGACGTCACGGCGCCAATGCCGTGGGGATTCATGCGCATCGCGGTGGCAATTGCCTTGAGTTCCCCGCCGCATATCACAATTTCTTTGAACACAAATTGGTCCACTGGAAACAATCTCATGTCGCCTCGACCACTGAGATTCTTGAACTTCTCACCACTCGGCGCGCCGGGCAGATATTTGCGCAAATTCAGACACTCACCAAACTCGTCGAATATGGGTATCACGATTCTGGACTGTATTCTACCCAGTCGATACTTTCTAATGGCGGCGTCATCAATACCGCGCTCATATAGAGAGGCGAGTAGCGGTTTGGCTCGCATCAAGTCGCGATGATACTTTTCTACTGCATCGCGTGGAATGGAATCGATTGTGCGGCGCAAACCATAGCGACGCTCTAATAACTCCGTCACGAGACGACGCGGGCGATCTGTCGCGCGCGCCATAAACGTCACGAAATCGCCGTCTTGTCCGCATCCAGCACTGTGACACTTGAAAACTTTCTTCGTCAGACTAACCGAGCAACTCGGTTTCTTATCCGCGTGGAATGGGCATGACACCAATACCTCGTCTTGACTCTCTGAGACGAATTGCACCGCGACGCCCATCTGTTCCAATTCAGATAGGACATTTATCTTGGAGAGTAACTCGTTCAAGTTTCAACTCTCTCCCCATGCTCCCAATTATCGAGTTCACACACCCACTCGATGCTCTTTGGCGACGATACCGTGGCGAGAGTAGATCCATGGTGTTCCTTGAACCATCGATTGAACACGCGTATCAAATCCTCAGCGTCTCGTGCGGCGAAATAATGCTCAGTGACAACGCCGCTATGACGAATTTTGAACACATTAAGTTTCATACTGGCCACCAATAGGGTAAATCAGGTTTCTCGCGCCAATCCCAACGCTCATACCAACTCGGATTACCACGTAGTAAGTTTGAGCGATGCGACGCATGAAGTCGAACATCGCCCAGCCACGCGGGATACCTCACAACGTTACGTATCACGAGAATAGACATTTTGTTCTCATATCCACGTTGCAACCATTCCGTGATCATGACGTTCATATACTCAACGAGGGCGAATTCATAGCCGCGCCACATATTCACAGCTGGGTGTTTCTTCCATCTAGACTTCGATGAGTCGCCCTCGTTGATTATATGAAGTATCTGACGAGCTTCCATTCTCTGTATGCCGAGACGATGCGCATCAAGACAGTACGCTGACTTCTCAAAGCTTGGGTACGGGAGAGACGTCAGCACGAACTTCCTCCTGGAGAGCCGCTCGCAACCCACGAATGACATCCACTTGAGTATCAATGACTCGTAACTGCCGCACTCGCGTTTCCTCGAGAAGCGCGCACTCGCTAGCAGTGGAGACATACTTGGATTGCAACTGCTCAATATCCCCGCGCAATTTTTCAACAATCGCACGAATTTGTTGAAGCTCTTTTTCAAGTCTCTGATTCGTCGTAATGATAGTTTGCAGAGCTTGAATCGCCTCATTGGAATTTCGATTCATGATTAAAACTCTTTGGAAGTGGTGGATTCGTCGATCGTCACATCGTCAACGTCGTACTCCGTCTGGATCATGGCGCGCGAGTGGAGTTGTCGGAACTCTTCGTGGGCCTTCTTGAGTTCATTATAGCGCTCCGATGACTCAATGAACGGCGACTCCGTGGGATTCTCGACACTGAGACCCCACCATTGAAATC
>Ga0209342_10003717_pt1 | contig 16038 bp, 16 predicted proteins | sample RifCSP16_2_FD_184023 | JGI IMG/M metagenome (GOLD analysis project Ga0209342, IMG submission 184023) | Soil microbial communities from Rifle, Colorado - Rifle CSP2_sed 16_2 (SPAdes) (version 2) | ecosystem: Environmental > Terrestrial > Deep subsurface > Rock core/Sediment | place: Rifle... | reverse complement strand
TGCGCGCCCCGCCGACCTTGCGGCGCAGCCCGGCGATCGTGGTGGCGATCGCCGTCGGATGGTGCGCGAAGTCGTCGTAGACGGCGACGCCGCCGGCAATCCCGCGGAGCTCCATCCGCCGCTTGATGCCGCGGAAGACGTTGAGCGCTTCGATCGCGACGCCCGGCGCGACGCCGACGTGGCGCGCGGCGGCGATGGCCGCGAGGGCGTTGGCGCGGTTGTGGTCGCCCATGAGCGACCAGGCGACCCGCCCCTGAAGCTCGCCCCGCCATAGCACGTCGAAGCTCTCGTCCTTGCCGAGCTCGGTCGTCCAGCCGTCGGGGACGCCGAGCTTCTCGAGCCGCGACCAGCAGCCGCGCGCGAGCACGCGCGCGAGCGCGGCGTCGGCGCCGTCCACCACCACCAGGCCCGACCGCGGCAGGGTGCGCACGAAGTGATGGAACTGCGTCTCGATCGCCGCGAGGTCGGGGAAGATGTCGGCGTGGTCGAGCTCGAGGTTGGTGAGAACCGCCGTGCGTGCCCGGTAGTGCACGAATTTCGAGCGCTTGTCGAAGAACGCGGTGTCGTACTCGTCGGCCTCGACGACGAACAGCTCCGAGCCGGCGGGGCGCGCCGAGCACTCGAAGTCGCTCGGGACGCCGCCGACCAGGAACCCCGGGCGGCGCCCCGCGTGCTCGAGGATCCAGGCGAGCATCGCCGTGGTCGTCGTCTTGCCGTGCGTGCCGGCGACGGCGAGCACGTGCCGCCCGGCGAGCACGTGCTCCGCGAGCCACTGCGGGCCGGAGGTGAACGGCGCGCCGCGGTCGAGGATCTCCTCGACCAGCGGGTTGCCGCGCGTGACGACGTTGCCGACGACCCACAGGTCAGGCTTCAGCGCGATCTGATCGGCGGCGAAGCCCTCGAGGATCTCGATCCCGGCGGCGGCGAGCTGCGTGCTCATGGGCGGATAGACGTTGGCGTCCGAGCCCGTGACGCGATGCCCGGCGGCGCGGGCGAGCACCGCGATGCCGCCCATGAACGTGCCGCAGATGCCGAGGAGGTGAAGATGCATGGGCCGGAGATTGTACGAGGTTCGTTCCGCGGAACCTGTGATGTATGATCGGTCGCGACCCCGACGATGAGGCGCTGACCGGTGGCGCGTGAGAGCAATCGCAAACAATCGCAAATGCGCGCCCGGATCGCCGCTGCGGCCGCGCGCCTGATGGCCGAGGACGGGATCGACGACTTCGCGCTCGCCAAACGCAAGGCCGCCCGGCAGCTCGGCGCCTCCGACACCCAGTCGCTGCCCGCGAACGAGGAGATCGAGGCCGAGCTCCGCGCCTACCAGGCGCTGTACCAGGGCGAGGAGCAGCGCACCCGGATCCGCGAGCTGCGAACCGTGGCCCTCGACGCGATGCGGTCGCTCGTTGCCTTCAAGCCGTACCTCGCCGGCGCCGTCCTCAAGGGCACGGCCGGCCGCTACGCGGACATCGATCTGCAGCTCTTCACCGACGACCACAAGGCCGTGGAGTTCTTCCTGCTCAACCGCAGCCTCGAGTACGAGGTGAGCGAGCACCGGCACTTCTGCGGCGACGAGCCGCGCCCGGTGCCGGTCCTGCGGCTCGAGTGGCAGGGGTTCCCGCTGAATCTGGCCGTCTACGCGTCGAAGGACGAGCGGAGCTCGTTGAAGGCCACGCCTGCCGGCCGGCCGATCGAGCGCGCCGGGATCAGCGCCGTCTCCGCGCTCCTCGCTGCCGATGCCTAGGGCCGGCCGGGTCGTCGCGCTCGCGGTCGTTGCCGCGCTCGCCCTCGCTGCCGGAGTCTACTTAGCGCTCGAGCGGCGGGCGGCCGCGGTGGACGCGGCCGCCGTGTCAGCGCTCACTCGCACCATGTTCCCCGACCTCGCTGGAGATCAGGTTAGCCTCGCGCGGTGGCAGGGGAAGGTGATCGTCGTGAATCTGTGGGCGAGCTGGTGCCCGCCCTGTCGTGAGGAGATCCCGGGACTCGTCCGGATACAGCAGAAATTTGCATCGAACGGGGTGCAAATTGTCGGCATCGCCTTCGATTCTGCAGCGAAAAGTCGTCAAGCTGCAGCCGAGTTGGGGATCAACTACCCGGTTCTCGTGGCGGGCCTCGAAGCCATCGACCTGATCCGGAAGCTCGGAAACCGTGCAGGAGCGCTGCCGTACACGCTGATCCTCGACCGCCAGGGGTTGCCAGTCGCGAGCCACCTCGGGATCCTCTCCGAGGCCGATCTTGAGCGGATTCTGTCGGGGCTGCTGGGGTAGTTTTGCGCGCTTTTGCGTCGAACTTCGCCGAACATGCGGCGAACAGTTGGACAACAGCCTCTTCTTGCGCCAAACTTCATCCGATGACCAGGCTGCCAGGGGGGCTTCAGACCGTTGCCGCCCCCAGCGCTGGGTGGTCGGTGCTCGTTCGGCCGGGCTGGATCGCAGTTCACCGCGTCATCGCCGGGAGCCGAGGCTTCCAGATACCTGGGAAAGCGGGCTGACGACCGGCCTCGAGAAGCAAAAAAGCACCGAACTCCGTTCTTCGTCGTCGATCTCGACGTGATTCGGAAACAGGCGCTCCGCGGCGCACGCCGCTGCCCGGCTTCACCGCCGGGCGAGGGGGAATCCAATGGACCTCAGAAAGCTGAAGAAGCTAATCGATCTCGTCCAGGAGTCCGGGATCGCGGAGCTCGAGATCACGGAGGGCGAGGAGAAGGTCAAGATCGTCCGCGGGGGGCAGGTCGAGGTCTCCCCCGCGGGTGCGCGGGCGCCGACGGCCGCGTCCGCCGTCAGCGCCCCCCCGGCGGGCCAGGCTGCGCCGACGCCCGAGTCGCCCCCCGCGCCCGAGGGGCACGTCGTCAAGTCGCCGATGGTCGGGACCTTCTACCGCGCGCCGTCGCCCGACGCCGAGCCGTTCGTCGAGATCGGCGACACCGTCAAGGCGGGGCAGACGATCTGCATCGTCGAGGCGATGAAGCTCATGAACGAGATCGAGGCCGACCAGGATGGGGTGATCAAGGCGATCCTGGTCGACAACGGCCAGCCGGTCGAGTACGGCGAGCCGCTCATCGTGTTCGAGTGAGGCCCGCGGCGCCGCGCCGATGTTCGAGAAGATCCTGATCGCCAACCGCGGCGAGATCGCGCTGCGGATCCAGCGCGCGTGCCGCGAGCTGGGGATCCGCACGGTCGTGGTCCACTCCGAGGCCGACCGCGAGGCAAAGTACGTGAAGCTCGCCGACGAGTCGGTGTGCATCGGCCCGCCCCCCAGCCCGGGGTCCTACCTCAATATCCCGGCGATCATCAGCGCCGCGGAGGTCACCGACAGCGAAGCCATTCATCCCGGCTACGGCTTCCTCGCCGAGAACCCCGATTTCGCCGAGAAGGTCGAGAAGAGCGGCTTCGTGTTCATCGGCCCGCGGCCCGAGAACGTCCGCATGCTGGGGGACAAGGTGAGCGCCAAGCAGGTGATGCAGAAGGCCGGCGTGCCCTGCGTGCCGGGCTCGGACGGCCCGCTCCCGGAGGAGACGGCGGAGATCATCAAGCTCGCGCGCGGAATCAAGTACCCGGTGATCATCAAGTCCGCCGGTGGCGGGGGCGGGCGCGGCATGCGCGTGGTGCACACCGAGGCGGCGCTCCTCGCGGCCGTGAGCCTGACCCGCACCGAGGCGCTGGGCGCGTTCGGCAACGCCACCGTGTACCTCGAGAAGTTCCTCGAGAACCCCCGCCACATCGAGATCCAGGTGCTCGCCGACGAGCACCGCAACGCGGTGCACCTCGGCGAGCGCGACTGCTCGATGCAACGCCGCCACCAGAAGGTGCTCGAGGAGGCGCCGGCGCCCGAGATCACGCCCCGCCAGCGCGCCCGCCTGGGCGAGCGCTGCGTCGAGGCCTGCCGCAAGATCCACTATCGCGGCGCCGGGACGTTCGAGTTCCTGTACCAGGAAGAGGAGTTCTACTTCATCGAGATGAACACCCGGATCCAGGTCGAGCATCCGGTCACTGAGATGGTGACCGGAATCGACATCGTCCAGGCGCAGATCCGGGTCGCCGCCGGGGAGAAGCTCGGCTTCCGGCAGCGCGACATCGAGCTCAAGGGGCACGCGATCGAGTGTCGGATCAATGCCGAGGACCCGTTCAAGTTCACTCCGTCGCCGGGCCGTATCACCTCGTATCACCCGCCGGGCGGCCCGGGGATCCGCGTCGATTCGCACATCTACCACGGGTACGTGGTGCCGCCCCACTACGACTCGCTGATCGGGAAGGTCATCGCGTATGGCGCGACGCGCGACCAGGCGATCCGGCGCATGCGGGTCGCCCTGTCCGAAATGGTGGTCGAGGGAATCCAGACCAACATCCCACTGCACCAGGAGCTGCTCGTCGACACGCGCTTCCTCCGCGGCGGGACGAGCATCCACTACCTGGAGCAGAAGCTCGCGCAGGCCGCGAAGCGGGCCGGCAAGGGCTGACCACCGAGGATCTCATGGCCTGGCGGTCGCTCGTCGTCGCGATCGACGCCGCGGCGGCGGAGCCGCTGTCGGAGGCGCTCCTTGCGCGCGGCGCCGCAGCGGCGAGCATCGAGGATGCGGCCGCCGGCACGAGCGCCGAGCGGCCGGTGTTCGACGAGCCGGGCGCCACCCGGGCACTGTGGGCACGCGCGCGGTTACGCGTGCTCGTGCCTGCCGACCTCGACCCGGCGGCGCTCCTGCAAAGCGCCGCCGCGGACGCCGGGCTCCCGGCCCCGTCGGACTTCGCGGTCGAGCCCGTGGCGGACGCGGACTGGGTGCGCCAGGCGCAGTCCCAGTTCGCGCCGATCCGGATCTCCGGCCGGCTGTGGATCGTTCCGTCGTGGCACGCCGCGCCCGATCCGGAGGCGATTCACCTCGTCCTCGATCCCGGACGCGCGTTCGGGACCGGGAGCCACCCGACCACGCGGGCCTGCCTGCGCTGGCTCGAGCAACGGGTATTCCCCGGCGCGCGCGTGCTCGATTACGGTTGCGGTTCGGGTATATTGGCCGTCGCCGCGGCGAAGCTCGGCGCGGGCGAGGCGGTCGGCGTCGACATCGACCCCGAGGCCCTCGCCGCGGCGCGCGACAATGCGGCCCTGAACCGCGCGTCGGCACGCTTTCTCGACGCCCGCGCGCCGCTCGACTTTTCCGCCGATCTCGTGGTGGCGAACATCCTCGCGAATCCGCTGGCGGTGCTCGCACCGCTCCTCGCCCGCCATTGCCGGCCCGGCGGCCGCATCGCGCTCGCCGGCATCCTGGAGGCGCAGGCGAGCCGCGTGGCCGGCGCGTACGCACCGTGGTTCGACATCGCCGCGTTCGACCGCGACGAGGGCTGGATCGCGCTCGAGGGGCCCCGCCGATGAAGATGGTCACGAGCTGTCCGGCCTGCGGGACCGCGTTCCGGGTGCACCCCGATCAGCTGACCGCGCGCGGCGGCCAGGTGCGCTGCGGCCAGTGCACGACGGTTTTCGACGCGCGCTCGGCGCTCGTCGCCGAACCCGACGCGCACGAGGCCGCATCGGCGCCGGCGACCCGCACCGACGAGATCGCCCTGGTCGAGGCCGCGGCGTCGCAGCCGCTCGGCAACACGCTCCCGCCCGAGCCGGAGATCTCGCTCTCCGAGAGCGAGTCGGAGTTCGAGTTCGGCCCGCGGCCGCGCCTCCGCTCCCGGCTCGCGACCGCGCTCTGGGCGCTCGGGTGCGTCGCCGGCGCGCTCCTCCTCGCGGGCCAGGCCGCATATGCGTACCGGGGGGAGCTCGCGGTGCTGTGGCCCGCATCGCGGCCCTGGCTCGCGACCGCCTGCGAGACGCTTCGCTGCACGATCCCGCTGCCGCAGCACTCCGACCTCATCAGCCTCGAGTCCTCGGAACTCGCGGCCGAGCGCGGCGTGGCCGGCGTCCTCACGCTGTCCGCCGTGCTTCGCAATCGCGCGGGCTTCGCGCAGGCGTATCCCGCGCTCGAGCTCACCCTGACCGATGGGCAGGACCGGCCGCTCGCGCGCCGCGTCCTCGCTCCTTCGGACTACCTGGGTGCGCGCGTGGCGCGCGAGCCCGTGTTCGCCGCCGGAACCGAGGCGAGCTTCAGGCTGCACATCGACGCCGCCGGGCTCGGCGCGAGCGGCTACCGGCTGTACGCCTTCTATCGGTGACGCACGCCCGAAGCGATTTCGGCTATCCTTCCGCGCCTTTTCCGGCCCCGCCATCCCCGCATCAGCAGGAAGACCCCATGGCCACAGTCACCCTCGGTGGCAACCCGATCGAGCTCGCGGGCACGTTTCCGAAGCCCGGGCAGGGCGCGCCGGCATTCACGCTCGTCGGCAAGGACCTCAAGGACGTCGCGCTCAAGGACTTCGCGGGCAAGCGCAAGGTGCTGAACATCGTGCCGAGCCTCGACACGCCGGTGTGCGCGACCTCCACGCGCAAGTTCAACCAGACCGCAGGCAGCATGAGCAACGTGGCGGTGCTCGTGATCTCGGCCGACCTGCCGTTCGCGATGGGCCGCTTCTGCACGACCGAGAACCTCCAGAACGTCGTCCCGCTCTCGGTCATGCGCGGGCGCGAGTTCCTGCGCAACTACGGCGTCGAGATCGTGAGCGGACCGCTTGCCGGCGTCGCCGCACGCGCGGTGGTCGTGCTGGACGAGAACGACAAGGTCATTCACGCCGAGCTCGTGCCCGAGATCAAGAACGAGCCGAACTACGACGCCGCGTTGAAGGTACTGGCGTAGAGTCTTCCCGAACCGCATCGCGATGAAGAAGATCCTCGTCTGCGGCTCGATCGCCTACGACAACATCATGGTGTTCCGGGGGCGGTTCAAGGACCACATCCTCCCGGACAAGATCCACATCCTGAACGTCGCGTTCCTCGTGCCGGACCTGCGGCGCGAGTACGGCGGCTGCGCCGGCAACATCGCCTACAACCTCAAGCTGCTCGGCGGCGAGCCGCTCATCATGGCGACGGTGGGCGAGGACGCGGCGCCGTACTTCGAGCGGCTCGACGCGCTCGGCCTCCAGCGCGCGCACGTCCGCGTGATCCCGGGATCGCTCACGGCGCAGGCGTTCATCACCACCGATCTCGACGACAACCAGATCACGGCGTTCCACCCCGGCGCGATGACGCAATCGCACCTGAACCGGATCGACGGGTCGCTCGAGGTCGGGCTCGCGATCGTCGCGCCGGACGGCCGCGAAGGGATGGTCGCGCACGTGAACGAGCTCGCATCCGCGGGCGTCCCGTTCATGTTCGACCCCGGGCAGCAGCTGCCCACCTTCTCCGGAGCCGATCTCCTGCCGATCATCGACGCCGCGAGCTACGTCGCGGTCAACGACTACGAGGGGCAGGTCCTGGCCGACAAGACCGGACGGTCGCTCGAGGCGCTGGCCCGCATGGTCGATGCGTTGATCGTGACCAAGGGCGTCTGGGGCTCCACCATTTACGCCGCAGGTGAACAGCACGAGATCCCGAGCGTCAAGCCGACCGCGGTGGTCGATCCGACCGGCTGCGGGGACGCCTACCGCGCCGGGCTCCTGTACGGCATCGTGGCGGGGCTCGACTGGCCGACCACCGGGCGGCTCGCGTCGCTGATGGGCTCGATCAAGATCGCCGCGCGCGGCGGGCAGAACCACCACGCGAGCCGCGCCGAAATCGAGGCCTTGTACCGGCGGCACTTCGGGGCCGCGATCTTCCAGAGCTGAGGGCTCAAAGCGCCGCGCGCACCCGCGCGGCGTTCGCCTGCAGCTCTTCCCGCGGCGGGTTCTTCACCGGCCAGACGAGCTTCATCCCGTCGCCGGGTCGACGCGGCAGCACGTGGATGTGGAAGTGGAACACCGTCTGCTCAGCGACGGCGCCATTCGCCTGAAACAGGTTCACCCCTTCCGGCGCGATCGACGCCTTTAGCGCCTTCGCCACGCGCGCGGTCGTGCGCATCACCGCGGCGGCCAGCGCGTCGTCCAGCCCGAAGACGTTCTCGATGTGCGGCTTGACCGCGACCAGCATGTGACCCGGGTTGACCGCGCCGATGTCCATGAAGGCCATCGTGTGCTCGTCCTGGTACACGACGCTCGCCGGGATCTGCCCGGCGACGATCTTGCAGAACACGCAGTCGTCCATCGCGGCCTCCTTTTCAGTTGCGTCTGCGCTCACGCGCCAGCGCCCGGGACCTCATCGCGCGCGAGCCAGATCGGCCGCTCGGGCGCACTGCACCTGAAACAGCCGCCGATCCTCGAGCCGAACTGCCGTCAGCGCACCTCCCCACACACACGCCGTATCCAGCGCGAGCAGATCCCGCTTGAGCTTCAGGCCGAGCGCCGACCAGTGACCGCAGATGACCGGCACGCCGCGCGTCTTGCGTCCCGGCACCTCGAACCAGGGCATGAACCCGGGCGGGGCCTGCTCGACCTCGCCCTTCACGCGAAGCTCCATCACGCCGTCGGCCGAGCAGAACCGCATCCGCGTCATCGCGTTCACGATCACCCGCAACCGGTCCATGCCGCGCAGGCCGTCGTCCCAGGCGTCGGGGCGGCTGCCGTAGAGCTCGGCGAGGAACAGCCGATGGCGCCTGGAGCGCAGCTCCGCCTCCACCTCCGCCGCCAGATCCTGCGCCTGCGCGACTGGCCACGACGGGAGCAGGCCCGCGTGGACCATCACGTACTCGTCCTCGACGTGCAGCATCGGCCGGAACCGCAGCCAGTCGAGCAGCTCATCGCGGTCCGGCGCCGCGAGCACGTCGTCGAACGTGTCGTCGTCACGCCGCTTGGCGTGGCCGGCGGCGAGCGTGAGCAGGTGGAGGTCGTGGTTGCCGTGCACGACGACCGCGCGGTCGTCCAGGCCCTTCACGAAGCGCAACACCTCGAGCGAGCTGGGGCCCCGGTTCACGAGATCGCCGACGAACCATAGCCGGTCCCGCGAGCGGGAGAAGCCGATCTCGCCGAGCAGGTCCTCGAGCTCCTCGAAGCAGCCCTGGACGTCGCCGATCGCGAAGGTCGCCATGCCGCGCCGAGTTTAACCGACGCGTAGTGAACGGCGCGTGACGCTCACTGCCGCGCGGTGCGCCCGCCCGGCGCGGGCGCCGGCTCCCAGTCGCTGCGGAACGGATTGATGTCGACCCCGCCGCGGCGCGTGAAGCGCGCGTAAACGGTCAGCCGCTCCGGCCGGCAGCGGTCGCGGAGATCGACGTACATCCGCTCGACGCAGTGCTCGTGAAAGCCGGTGTGCTGGCGGAAGGACACGAGGTAGCGCAGCAGCCCGGCCCGATCGATCTTCGGCCCGCGGTAGCGGATCTGCACGCTCCCCCAGTCGGGCTGGCCGGTGACCGGGCAGTTGGACTTGAAAAGGTGCGAGACCAGCGTCTCCTCGACCGTCGCGCCGCCGACGGCGAGCGCATCGGGCTGCGGGGAATAGTCGCGCACCTCAACGTCCAGATCGTCGATCGGCTCGCCCACGAGCGGCTCGATCGCGAGGCGCGCGAACGCCGCGGGCCGCACGAGCTCGACCGCGACCGGTTTGCCGCAGGCATGGGAGAGGTCGTCGCGCAACGCGCGCGCCACTTCGTCCTGCCCCGCGAGGCGGGTCTGGCTGAACGAGTTCAGGTAGAGCTTCACCGACTTCGACTCGACGAGGCTCGGCGAGTCGGCCGGGACGTCGAAGCGCGCGATCGCGATCTCGGGCTTGCCGCTCGGCGCCAGCCAGGACAACTCGTAGGCCGTCCACAGGTCCGTACCGGAGAACGGCAGTACGCCGGAGAGGCCGAGCGCCTCGCGCTGCGGGGCGCGGGCGATCGGAAACAGCAGCCCTGGGTCGTATTCATCCTTGTAGGACGCGGGCTTGCCGAGCGGGGAGTCGTCGACGGATGCCATGCTGTCCTTGTACCACTGCGTGCAGGGGCTTGCCGGTGCCGGTGCGCCGATCGTCCGCGAGGTCGATCGGGCCCGCGTACTCGCCGCGGTCGGCCCTCCCGCGGGCGACTCCGGCCGTCTGACACTTGATCTGGCGGGCGCTACCGGTCCGCCGGCGCAGGTGCGGTTCCGGGTGATCGCGCAGTCGCCGACGAACACCCAGATCGGGATCGAAAACGCTACCGCGACGGATGCGCGGAACCTTCGCGCTGCACCGAAACAATCTCCTTCAGCATCTCCAAGCGCGGCACGATGACCATGAGCTTAGGGGCCTCAAGCAGTACAACTCGCGCAGTAACTTCAAGCTCTGGGAAGATCTTTCTTTGCGTTTCCGGATCCAGAACAAGGGCCGGCCCGAGTTCGGTAGCGAAAGGGGTCAGATTGCGAGTCCGTCGAGGGTCATCGGAAGGCAGTGTCGCTGCAGGCCAGACGGTCAAATAGTCCGGTGAGAACGGTCGCATGATTGATTGCCTAACAAACATCACTTTGCCCTTCTCAGACGAGCCCAGGAGTATCCATTTCCTGTTTCCGTTCTCGTCGGCAACGATCGGAACCCAACCGGATTTCATCTGTAAGACATACCCTCCAACCGCTGGATTGGCGAGCCATCCGGCTTGAAAAACTAGGGCCAACAGAGCCGGCGAGTAGATCGTGATCAGCGGCACAGCGAGAGCGACCGCCATTAACACGCCTCGCGGCACCCGGACACGGGAGGTCATGTCCAGTTCTCCTAGTGCGAGTACCACACCGCCGCGACGCGCCGCAGAAAAATTGTCCTACCTGCAGCAGCCACCAGGGCAGCGGCGGTTGTAGTCCGGGTCATTAAACTCTCCGTTCGGATTCTTGGAAGGAAAGATCGGGTGGCGGGGTGGATTTCCCTTGCCAGCGCCCGGCCCTCCCGGAAGCTCCGGGATACGTACAGGTTGTGGCATCCGGTCACCGATCTTGTCGGGGCTGTAGATCTCCTCCGCTAGTCTCCTGTGGATCTCCGCAGCGTCCTGCACGCGCTGGTTCTGCTGGCCGACGACCTTACCCGCATTCTCAGCGCTTGGATTCTTTGTGAAGTCGTCCCATGGCTTGGGGTCATAACTCCTTTGATATCGTTCATCGATGAAGCTGTACAGTTCGTATCCGCCCCAAACAGTGGCCAATGCAGCCGCGACGAATAAGACCTTGTCCAAGAGCAAACCTTCGGAGTCTGTCCGACGCAGGGGTTTCCCGTCGACATACGCATACGTGTTCAGCCCACCGCGCAACCCGATAGGATCGCTCTGGATGTAGCGGCCGGTCTGCGGATCGTAGTCGCGAAAGTAGTTGTAGAACAGCCCCGTCTCGGCATCGCGATACTGGCCGGGAAACCGCAGTGGGAACTCCGGCCTGTGAGATCAGGCAGCTGACGCCCCTACCCGCGAACCATTGCGGCAGCAACTGCATTAAGGTGCACCGTGATACCCCGAGATTCGGCGGCGCTGAATAGTTCTCGAAGGTCGCGTTTGCCAAATGGCTTCATGCTCACGCTCAACTCCTGACTTTTCGCCGCGGGGATAGTCTCGATGATAAGGACAAAACCCGGACCCTTCGCCAAACCTTGCTTAGAGTGTTCGCGCCCGATAGATACCCCGTGAATCGCGGCTATGTCGTGCAGCGGTATTCGCGCGGTACGAAGAACGCCTCGGTATAGAAGCGCATCCGATGTGAGCGTGATCCGCAAGCGCATCAAACATGCGGTTCCGACCAAGCCGAGAAACGCCAGCATTCCGGCTACGGCCCATCCATCCTGCTGTCCTTGCAGCGCAAGGCTCAAGTTAAGCCCTCCCAGGACACTCAAGGGTATCCATAGAACTGCGTATGAGATCCATGACGCGCGGACTATTACGTTGTTGTCTTGCAGCATCCCACCTACCTCTGGCAAGTACACTCATCGAGAGCGCTAGGAAGAGGAATCGCAGCTACCCCGCCAGCGCCGGCTCCTGGTATGCCTTGCACAAGTTGCCCGCCAAGCATCTTCGCAGCGGTGGCAGGACTAACGTTCTGAATCTGTCCGTTCCTGAGCTTTGTTGTCATTTGCTTCGACACGGCGCTGTAGCTCCCTCGGCCAGCAGTGACTCCTGGCAACAGCTTACCTGTACCAGGAACGAATCCTGTGAGCGTACCCAGGGCAGTGTCCGTCGCCGCGCTACTCCAACTGAAGCATCGCCGTTTGCCAGACAACCCTTTCTAATGTCTGAGCCGTAACGTTTGTTACTAACCCTCCGGCAGCGCCCGCCAGAAAAGGATTGGCGGTGTATAGCAGCGTCTCGCCCCCTATCGCGCCGCCAACAGCGGCCGCCGTGTACCTCTCCCACCCGCTCAGATTCCCAGACACTAGATCCCCAATTCCCTGGCCGGCTAGACCGACAAGTGCCCCTGCGCCTGCGAAAATTGCGTCATCCACAACGGCCCAGAGTCCATAAGCGTCTGTCAGCGTAGTGGGACGATTGTCAACGTACGCGTAGGGATTGATCCCGCCTGCGAGCCCGATCGGATCGCTTTGAACGTAGCGGCCGGTCTGCGGATCGTAGTCTCTGAAGTAGTTGTAGGCAGTGCTCGTCTCTCGGTCGAAGTATTGGCCGGGGAAGCGGAGGTTGAACTCATGCCTCGCGCCGCGGTACTTACTACGCTCGAGCACCAGTCTTTCGTTTTCGCCACAACCAGACCCAGACCGACGCATAAATCACGTATATGAACAGCTCGAGTCCGTATCGCCCTGCTGAGCGAGGATACGGAAGGTCATAAAGCAGGCTACGCCCAGTCTCCGCCGCAATCCGGCCAACGCCATACACAGACGCTAGCAAGAACACAAATGCGATTACGTGAATCCAATGCTTCCGGTGTAGCAATGCAACGGCTGACACCGGTGCCGCGAGCAACATCAGAAAGTCGAAGGGAGATGTACGGACCAGAAAAACAAGACTAAGACCGAGCCCGGAGATCATGACGCCGATGCCAACAACCAACGCACGAAGGAAGTCTTTGCTCACGGGCGACATCCGCAGGACGTCTGGCCGGCTCGGGTTGCAACGGCGCCAAGCCCGGCAGATCCCGTGCCCCCAACAGCTTCCGCTCCAACCCTTTCTATCGACTTAGGTCCGAAGTTGGCAAGACTTCTTGCCCGAGTTAGTGAGGCAGGTCGTCCGGGACCCGGTGGAAACGCCGCGCGGCCGGCTACGCCTCCCGCTGCACCAAATCCTGTTGCTAGAACAGCATCTATGGGATCGAGCTCACCTATCGGCCGACCCGACAGTAGTTGGTCCGTAATGTTTCCTGTGAGTCCCGCGGCGGAACCGGTCAGCGCCGGATTTCTCGTCGCGAGACCGACTCCGAGCCCGACGGCAGTACCGACAGTTCCGCTGACGAACGCTCTCCCTGCCGCCAAGAGGGCATCACCGATATCGCCTGAACAGGTGTACTGCTCAAGACCCGTGATCGCCCCACTTACTGCACCGCCGACGAGCGGGATCAAGACTACAAGGGGTATCCCCTCACCGGTCGGATCCGCGAAGCTTATCGGATTGCCATGTACATAGAGGTAGGTATTCAACCCGCCGAGCAGCCCAATCGGATCGCTCTGCACGTACCGTCCCGTCTGCGGATCGTAGTCGCGATAGTAGTTGTAGAAAAGCCCGGTCTCTCGGTCGAAGTATTGGCCGGGCAGTATTCGGATCGACCCCTCCCCCAGAGAGAGGTTTTTATGGGGGGCAGCGGCGAGTGGAGGACCCGCAGAGACGAAGGTCTTCTCCCGTCAGTCGGGTATTCGGAACGTGTCGAAGAAGGCGCGCAGCAGCTTCTCTTCAACGCTGTCGCCTGGGTAGCGCCAGAGACGAAGATCGATCAGGCGCTTTAGCGCGGCCTCGGTCCGAATCGTCTCCGGGTCGATCCCGGTGAGGATTCGCAGGCGCCGCTTCTCCGCGCGTGTCAGTCGAATGTCTCCCTGACAGCGCAGCATTCAGCTCAGACCAGCCTGAGGGCCTGTTGGTAGGCAGCGATCCGCCGGCGAACTCCGATCTTCTTATCTAGGGCCTCCGCGACATCCGGGTCCAGGCGACGGAGCAGCTCGTCCGCATCCGCGGGGGCCTTGAAGGTCAGGAATTCCTTCTGCGGCGACAGATAGACCACCACCTTCTTCCCTCGCTCGAGGAGATTCAGGATGTTGTTGACCGTGCCCTGACTCTCCCCGTCCCAGAGCATGAGCCCGTAGTCTGCTTCCTCGCTCATCGCCAAGTCTTTCGCCGCGTAGAAGAGAAAATCCCGTTGCGGTCGGTTCACTTTCACCGGGTGCGTCGGCCACTTCCCGAGGTTATTGCGGCAAGCCGTGCCGGAATGGAACACGACGACGTTCGGGTAGCCCTTCGCGGCGAAGAACTTCTGAATCGCCTTGTCAGCGCCGTTCGCGTCGCCGACCAGGACCTGAAGGCCTTCAGCAATGATCTTCGCCGCACGCTCTTTGACGTGCGGACTCAGTCGCGCAAGCCGCCGGGATCCTCCAAGAAACACCTTCTTCATCGGTTGCTCCGGGTTCGCGTAAACGTCAGGGCGAAGATCTTTCCAACCTTTCCGTCGGCCCGAAGCGCGCCAGCGACCGCTTCGAGGGTCGCGCCGGAGCGATACAGGTCATCGATGAGCAGGATGGCGCGACCTGTCGTCTTGTCGGTCTTGACCGAATAGGCATCCTTCAGTTTCTCCAAGCGCTCTCGATAATCATAGACGGACTTGAGTTCCGTGGTCGCCTTGATTTTGGCGACGCAATCTTCACAGAAAGGGCACCCGAGAAGCTTTGCGACCCCGTCGGCCAAGAATGGCACCGGCTGGAAGCGACGGCCAGGTCGAGACGGAGGAACGGGAATCACAAGATCGGGTGTCCATCGGCGACCCTTCACGAAGTCCGCCGCAGTCTCGCACAGCGCAGCGGCGACCAACTTGTCGGAGCGGTACTTCAGCTGAAAGAGAAGCTCGCCAACCGGGCTCCGCTCAGTGTCGAACTGGGGGTTGCCGTAGGCGTCATCGCCGAGATATTGACTGCTGACCGTGTGGAGATCGAGAGCAAATCCCTCATCCCAGGGGCCGGTAATCGGTATCGGGTTGATCACGACCATCCAGCGTCGATCATACCGGAGGGGCTACGGAAGGTCGCACCGCGCTTCAGGCCTTGAGCTCCCCTTGCTCCCGCGGATGGAACCGACTGTGCATCGCGCGCAGATCGTTGATCGTGACCCGGGTGTAGAGCTGCGTCGTCGTCAAGGACGCATGTCCGAGCATCTCCTGGAGCTGCCGGATCGGCGCGCCGTTTCGGAGCATGTGCGTGGCGCAGGCATGGCGGAAGCTGTGCGTGGAGACCGGCTTCTCGACCCCGGCGCGCTTCGCGTACTTGCGTACCACGCACCAGACCGCGTTCGGCTCCATGCCCCGGCCCCAGCGGTTCAAGAAGAGGTGCCGGTCGCGATCGGCACCGATCCACTCCGGGCGGATGCCGGTGAGGTAGCTCTTCACGAGCGTACAGACGGACCGCCCGAGGGGCACGACGCGGTCTTTGCTGCCTTTGCCCTCGCGCACGAAGACGTAGCCCGTCTCCGGGTCGACATCGTCGAGGAGGAGCTTCGCAATCTCCTCGCGCCGGAGCGCGGTCGAGTAGAGGATCTCGAGGATGACCCGGTCGCGATAGCCGCGCGGGGTCCGGGTATCGGGGAGCGCCAGGATGCGCTCGACTTCGCCCGTCTCGATGATCGAGCGCGGCAAGCGCTGCGGCTTCCTCGGCCGCGGGAGCTTCTCGGACGGATCGGCGAGGAGCCAGCCCTGGGCGACCAGGAAGCGGCAGAAGTTTGCGACGTGCCCGAGGAGCTCGAGTTGGCTCCGGACCGAGAGCGGCGTCCCCTTCGGCGTCAAGCGCCAGGCAAGTTCCTCGCGGTAGCGCAGGAGCTCCGCGCCGTCGAGCTGCCCGACCTCCCCGAGCCCAATGCGCCCAAGGAACGCAGTGAGCTCTTTGAGGGCGCTGCGGGCGCCGCGCACCGTATAGCGGCTCCGCCCCTCGGCGAGCAGCTGATTGAGGTAGCGCCGCCCCGCGTCAGCGAGTTCCATCGGCAACCTCCCAGGGTGGCAGCGGACGTGGACGGCCTTT
>Ga0209342_10003716_pt1 | contig 16042 bp, 9 predicted proteins | sample RifCSP16_2_FD_184023 | JGI IMG/M metagenome (GOLD analysis project Ga0209342, IMG submission 184023) | Soil microbial communities from Rifle, Colorado - Rifle CSP2_sed 16_2 (SPAdes) (version 2) | ecosystem: Environmental > Terrestrial > Deep subsurface > Rock core/Sediment | place: Rifle... | reverse complement strand
AACCGAGCCGCGACCGTGAGGGAGCGGTTGAATACCTTTCGAGCCACAACCGCTCCCTCACGGTCGCGGCTCAGTAAGAATGGCTCGGTTACAGTGTAACACGTTACTTGTCTCACCCCCATAACATTCCATGTACCGCCGCCACGGCAATAAACTCCGTTGGGTGTTCCTGGGCTGCGACCTGGCGGTGACCGGCGCGGCGTGGATGGCCGCCTATGCCGTGCGGTTCACCACGGTGCCCTCGCCGCGCGGCGTGCCTGACTTGCCGTTGGTCGCCGGGGCGCTGCCCGCCGTGCTGGTGCTGGCGGCGGTCGCCTATCATCTGGCGGGCCTCTATGAAATTCACCGGCTCCGGCGGCTGCCCCACGAATTGGGCGTCGTCTGCCGCGCGGCTGGACTGCTGTTCGCGCTGGTCATCACCGTGACGTTCTATCGCCGCGATCTGTACGAATCGCGGCTCGCCCTGGCGCTCTTTCCCGCGATGAACATTGCCGGCCTGATTCTCGCCCGCCGCGCCGTCTGGCGAGTCGTGAGCCATTTGCGCGGTCGAGGGCTCAATCACGGCCGGGCACTCGTGATCGGCGCGGGTCGCGTGGGCCGCCGGGTGGTCGTGGCGATCCGTGCCAACGCCTGGACCGGCCTGGAAGTCGTCGGGTTCGTCGACGACCGCGCGAAAACCGCGCCCGCCGCCGCCCCGCTGCTTGGCTCGTTGGATTGCCTCGAACAAATCGTCGCCGAGCACGACGTCGATCACGTGTTCGTCGCCCTGCCGTTTTCGCGCTACGCCGAACTGCCGCGCGTCTACGCCGCGCTGGGCAACGTCCTGGCCGAAGTGCAACTCGTGCCCGACGTGCCCAAGGTGGCCGGCATGAAACTGCGCATGCTCGAAATCGACAACGTGGGGTTCCTGAGCCTCCGTCAAAACCCGCACGCCGGTTGGGCCCGTTGGGCCAAACGGGCCGTCGATCTCGTGGTCGGCTCGGCCGCGCTGGTGCTGCTCGCGCCCCTGATGGCCGCGCTGGCCGCCGCCGTGAAACTCACCAGCTCCGGGCCCGTCTTCTATCGCCAGGCGCGAGCGAGTCTGGGCGGCCGGTCGTTCTCGATGCTCAAGTTCCGCACGATGCGCGTCGACGCCGAGCGTGAAACGGGTCCCGTCTGGGCTACGGCCGCCGATGGCCGCTGCACGCCGCTGGGCCGCTGTCTGCGCCGCTGGAGCTTGGACGAGCTGCCCCAGTTGTTCAACGTCCTGGCCGGCGACATGAGCCTGGTCGGCCCGCGGCCCGAGCGCGGCGTGTTCGTCGAACGCTTCGCCCAAACCCTGCCCGGCTATCAGCAGCGCCACCGCGTCAAGTCGGGCATGACCGGCTGGGCCCAAGTCCAAGGCTGGCGAGGGAACACGTCGCTTCGCCACCGGTTGAGCTGCGACCTCTACTACATCGCCAACTGGTCGATGCTTCTGGATTTGAAAATTCTCTTCATGACCGTGTGGCGCGGGTTGCGGCACCGGAACGCTTATTAAAAGGAGAAAAACGAAAGGTGAAAAGCGGGCATTCGATCTTTCGGTCGCGGCTTAAGAAGAAGGTGGCAGAGTCACGACGAAAAGGTAATCTCCTTTCCACAGGTTCGACAGTCTGGACCGAAGGCCGTTTGTTGCCCCGGGGTTCCCAAGCACAGTCCCCGTGAAGGGGGGGTGAGTTAACGCTTGGGTCACGCTTCACGATTAAAAAGAGCACACGATACTCAACATACCTACCGGAAGAACCATCGTATTTCACCAAGAGTGACAAGCAAGCTCCCGAATCGAGAAGAGACGTGTCCCTGACAACAATCGGCCACTCCACGGTACTGGTTCAACCTCGCAAATTGCCGTAAGATCAAGGGGCTGTCAATGGCGAAGTCTGTGAAGAGATCGACGTTTGCCTTGACTCCCTCCATAGTTTTAGAGGTCGTTCGGCACGGAGACGCGACCTGATGTCAACGGTACCGTCAAATGTAGAACCGCGACCGTTGGCAAGACGGCTGGCCGCCTACGGCTGCACGGATTTTGTCCGCCTCGACGAGAAGCTTTCCACTCCATCGCAGCTCGATTACCTCGACCTGCTCCCCAAACAAAGCAACCAGACGCCGATGCTTACGGCGGTCGCTGAGCATCAAGGCACAGCGCTGCTTTACCTTGTGGATGCGTGTGCAGAACCGAAGGTCGATAGCGCCTCGCTTGCGGCCTTGCGGCGGCAACTGGCGAATCGCAGCGATCCTGCTTGGCTTGGGGTTGTGTGGTCCGGTTCGCTGGAGATCTTCCCCATCGGGTTTCACGAGGCGAACGACACGCGGCCTGTAAAGATTATCGACGAAGGCAGCAAGACCGCACCCTTCTTTTTCCAGAGCCTCGTGCATGGCACCTTTGAAGAGAACGGCAGACTGCACGGCACGGACTACGTCTATCGCAAGATCTTTGACTTGCTCACGCAAACAACAAATGAGTTTGTGCCGCAGGACGGACACGGACGGATCGACGCGATCGAAGTCCTCTCGATGGCCGGCCGGGCGCTCTTCTTTCGTTTCTTGATCGATCGTCGCATCGTGCTGGAAGGCGAATTGTCCGGCCCGGATGGTATCTGCCCGGCGGCAACGGAACTCAAGGACGCTTTCTCCACGGCCGAGAAAGCGGCGCAGACCTCCGCGTGGCTCGATGCAACCTTCAACGGCGACTTCCTCCCGCTCATCGATGAATCGATCGCGATTGACGATCGAGCCAAGCGCGAAGCGGCATACGTGGGCTTCTACAATCGCACACAGCATCTCGTCGGCAAAAGGATATTCAGCCACCTCCAGGCGATTCTCCGTGGCTGGTGTGCCGTGGGAGGCGATTTTCAGATGGAGATTGATTGGGGCGACCTCGACTTCGCGCATATTCCGGTGGGCGTGTTGAGTCAGGTGTATGAAAGCTTCAGTCACCGTGCCGACCCGCGCACCGCGCGCGACACGAGTGTTCATTACACGCCACGCACCATCGCGAAGCTGATGGTCGATGAGGCGTTCGCCGCCGTGAAAGACCCCGTAAACGCGAAAGTGCTTGACAGCTCGTGCGGAGCAGGCATCTTCCTCGTGCTCGCCTTTCGCCGTCTCTTTCGAGAGCGTTGGCAGGGCGACGGCGAACGGCCAAAGACCGCCGTGATTCAGAGTATCCTGTATAATCAAGTCCGTGGCTTCGACATCAGCGAGTCGGCGCTTCGCTTGGCCGCACTGGCGCTTTACATCACCGCCATCGAACTCAACGCCTCCCCGCGGCCACCACGTGCCCTGAAGTTCCCGCGGAACCTCCGTGGCGAGGTGCTCCATCGTTTCGGAGACCAAGACGATGCGGACAAGGAGTCCGCCGTCTTCCCGCTCGGCAGTCTCGGTCCTGAGATCCCACGCGAATTCGATAGGAAATTCGATATCGTGATTGGCAATCCGCCGTGGACGCGACTACGCGCCAGGAAAGAGGAAGGCGAAGACGAGGCGGACAAGGAAGAACGTAAAACCGCCATCGATGCACGCAATGCGGAGTTCACGGCAATCGGGCGGCGGGTGCTTGACTCTCGCGGCCTGAACGAGTTAGCGAAACGCTATCAGAACCCTGACTACAACCCCGACCTTCCCTTTCTTTGGCGCGCGATGGAGTGGGCCAGATCGGACGGCGTCATTGCACTTGCCATGCCTGCACGGCTTTTCGGCCGGACGAAAGGTGTTGGCTTTGAAGCATGGCGTGCAACTCTGCAAAGTGTCGACGTAACGGGAATCATGAACGGGGCCAACCTACGGAAGACGGCTGTTTGGGAGAGCGTCGACATGCCGTTCTGTCTGCTCTTCGCGCGCAACAGAATTCCGAAGGCTAACAACCGGTTCCACTATGCAGCACCCAGCTACGAACCCGACCTGAACGGCGAAGGGCGTTTTCGCATCGATTATGAAGTAGCGCATCCAATCAGCGCCGCGAGCGTTGAACAACAGCCGTGGTCGCTCAAGACGCTGTCGCTCGGGACATGGCTCGACGTGGAAGTGATGCGATCGCTCTTGGACCCGTTACAGAAGACGCTTGAGCAACGTTGGCTTGAATGGGATGTCGGAAGAAAGAGGACTGGGCAAGGCTACATACTCGCTCCAGAGTCAGTCCAAAAATACGTCGATTTCCTCGCTGACCTCCGGGTGTTCGACGCACCCGCAGAGGGATTCGTGGTCGACTATGAAGCACTCACAAAGTACGGAGTGTTGTTTGGCAAGAACTCCAAAGGTCAAAGCAGTGCTCACAAGCCGCGTCGTGAAGAGCTTTATCAACCGCCGCTGGTGATTATCCCGAAAGCCCCTGGCGAAGACACCTTTTCACCGAAGGCATATCTCTGCGAACAATCGCTTGCATTTTCGCAAAGCTACTACGGCTATTCGTGCGCCGGACATCCGGAAGAGCAGACGCTCGCCGCACTCGTCTACCTGCTTGCGCACAGCACACTGTTTCGATACTTCGCCCTGATGGTCAGCGTATCGCAAGGTGCTGATCACATGATTTTCACAAAGCAGGATTTCGACGCATTGCCATTCCCCGACATCGCGTCGCTCAGCACCCCCACCAAGTCCACGATTCGTAGCTTGGCACGAAGACTCCAGGAGAATGCCAGGAAACCATGGCGGGAGATGAACGAGCTCATCTTCAAGCTCTACGGCCTTGATGCGGATGCCGTGCAGGTCGCGGAAGATACGCTGTTCTCCGCCACCTCGTATCGCAAGGCGGGTCGGGCTGCGCTCGATTGCACAACTCGTGATACGCGTGCCGGTTTTGTGACAACATTGCACGAATCGCTGGAGCCGTATTTCGATGTCTGCGGCGAACATGTTGCCGTACGCGAAGCAGAGTTTCAGCCCGACACATGGCGTGAACCGTGGTTCTTCCTGTCCGTTTCCCGCGAAGCGGAAACGGTCAACGTCAATCCCAGTCTGATGCGGAAGGCAATGGAAGCGGCCAACCAGCGCGGGTGCAGCCGGATCATCGTACACGCGCCAAGGAAAGGCGGTCTGTTGTTGGGTCTGCTCAATCAGCGCAGATGGTGGACGGTCACGCGGGCCCGTCTCTGCGCGCAGCACATTATCCGAGAACGTCTTGACGCATGCGGCCTGCCGGAGGATGCATGAGCGAAGCCACGTCAACCGGATTCTTCACGCTCGGCGTTTCGCCGGAAGACTATCGGCTTCCGCATCCACGTCTCGGGCTTCCCGTGATCCTGCTCATTCGGCGCGTGTTGTGTCGCGCAATTGCGATACTGCGTGAACAGGAATTCAAACTCGCCGAGGCAAGAGAAGACGAGGTTACCGCCGCACTACTCGCGGTTCTCGAGAACAACCTTCGCCAGAACGGGAGTATCGCTGGGTTCAGCCGAAAAACCTACGACCGTGTCGGCAGGCAAGGAGCGGTTGCGAATTTCGACGGAACACGGCTGGCCAAGTCCCCCGACCTCTGTTTCAAACTTCGACATGATGATTGCGAGCCGCGCATGGTGGTGTCCGAATATGATGCACTCTTCGTCGAGTGTAAGCCAGTGGACAGCACGCACTTCGCTGGATGTGATTACTGCGACGACGGTCTCATCCGATTCGTCTGCGGCAATTACGCATGGGCCATGCAGGAAGGCATGATGCTCGCCTATGCTCGCGATGGCAGAACGATTGCCGGCCATTTGATTCCCGCGATGAGCGAGCCGGAACGCATGACGTCGCTCGGCACCGTCCAGCTACCCCAAGCTTGCCACACACCTGACGCGACGGAACACCCTCACGTAGAGCCCATTCACATAAGCAAGCATGGCCGTGATTTCTCTTGGCTGGACCACAAAGGAAAAGCGACGGACATCACGATCTACCATCTCTGGCACGATTGCGGATGAGAAGAAGAACTTGAAGATGATTCGGAACGTGGAAGCAGGCGTGGTAATAACCTCTCACCACCCGGCTCGCTTACCACCCCTGACGTCCCGATCCCGACTCCTGATCTCCGACAACTGCCCTCTGCCTACCGCCTCCGCGGTGGCCAAAAACTCGCCTTGAAAACCCCCCTCGCCATCTGCTCTACTACGCTCCCGACAATCACCCACGCGGCCTCTCCCCGCGTCGTCTAAATCGCCGGGGCCCTTGCGCGTCGAATCGAAGCGGCCGGAACACCGCCTCCACCACCCTCGACCCGCAACCAACCCCCAAACCCAAACCCCCGCGTCCCCAACACGCCCCCAACAAACCATAAACCACGAACCACTGCCCTTCTCACTTCAACCATGTCAAAAACTAAAAAAAACCGCGGCGGACGCCCCGAATCGCTCGACCCGTTCAAACGTCAGAAAATCATCGCCCTCGTGGCCAACGGCAGCAGCCGTCGCGTCGCCGCGAGTGTTGTCGGTTGCTCCCACAGCACCATCACCCGCACCGCCCTGCGCGATCCCCAGTTCGCCGCCGATCTCGCCGCCGCCGAACACGCCGTCGAAATCGAATCCCTCCACCGCATCCGAAAAGCCGCCGACGAAGCCCGCTATTGGCGAGCCGCCGCATGGCTCGCCGAACGAAAAAATCCCCGCGACTTCGCCGCCCGCGGCCCCACCGTCATGGACGACCAGCAGATCGCACAGGCCTTCCTCACCATCCTCGACCCCTGGATCGAGAAACTCCCCGACCGCGCCCTCGACCGACTCTTCCGCCACCTCGACGAAATGCTCGACCTCTTCCACGAACGCCCCCGCGCGCTCCGGCTACTCAAAGAAGCCGCCGACTCGCCCAAAGAGCCCCCAACGCGCCACACCCCCTCGACCGACAGTAGTTCTGCGCCAGAACCCGAAGAAGATGAAGAACCGCTTGATGACGGCGGCTCGCCCCAACCGCTTCCCCCAAGCGACTTTCCGATCGGCCGCCACGCCGCGTCAATTCCGCCCCAATGAAAAGGGCGGCGCATTTCCCCTCGGCGCAAAACAAATTTTGCTCCCGGTGCAAAACTCCCCAATGGCGCGGAACTCTCTCCCCCAAACCCTCCGTGCCCTCCGCGTCCTCGGTGGTGAGAAAAAAACCGCTACTCCGTCTTCCCGCCGCTCGGCAGGGCCATGAGGTGGGTGAGGGTGCGGAAGTAGAGGACGCCGTCGGATATGGCGGGGGTGGACATGGTGGGCTCTTCGAGATCGATCTGGCCGAGCAACTCGAATTTATCTCGGCCGGCCGAGAGGATGGTCACTTTGCCTTTGTCGGAGACGCTATAGAGTTTGCCGTCGGTCAGGACGGGCGAGCTGTAGAACTTGCCGCGGGCGCGGCCGTGCCAGAGTTCCTTGCCGGTGGTCAGGTCGATGCACTTGACTTGGCCCGTTTCGGCCCAGAGGTAAAGCAGGCCGTCGTGCAGCAAGGGCGTGGGGACGTAGGGCAGGTTTTTTTGGACATCGTGGAGCACCTTGGGCTCGGTGTTTCGCTCGGGCACGCCCGGCTGGATCACGGCGGCTCGCTGGCCGCCTCCGCCGCTGCCGCAAATGGCCACGAGGCGGTCGCCCTCGATCGTGGGCGAGCCGACCGAACGGAACTCGAACAGGTCGAGCCTCCAGTTTTGACGGCCGGTCTGGGGATCGAGACTCATCACGCCCACCCGCGAGCGGCCGACGATCAACTGGACGGCGGCCTCCGGCGGCGTGAACACGCAGGGAGTGGCGTAGGTCGTGTTGAGGTCGAATTCGGATTCTTCCTCGGTTTCGAGTTTTTTCTCGCTCTTCCACTTCACCTTGCCCGAGGCGCGGTCCAGGGCGAGAAGCATCCGGCGATTCTGCTGGTCGTTCATGACGATGAGGGTGTCGCCGACGACCATGGGCGAGGCGCCGAAGTTGTGCATGGCGAGGAAGGGGCCCATTTCGTGGCGCCATTTTAGTTCGCCTGTTTGCCGATCGAGGGCCGCGGCGGTCGAGCCCTTGGGGCCGCCCCAAGTGACGTAGACGTGGTCGGCGTCCAGGGCCGGGGTGGAGGTGGCGTAGCTGTTGAAGCGGTGCTTTTTGTAAGGGTCGGCCGCGAAACGCTTTTCCCAGACGGTCTTGCCGGTCGCGGCGTCGAGGGACAGGATGATCTGTTCGCCGGTTTTTTCGTCGCCCGAGGTGACGTAAATTCGATCGTTCCAAACGACGGGCGAGGAGAAGCCGGGGCTTGGGAGTTCGACGCGCCAGGCGTAGTCCTTTTCGGTCCAGGTGTCGGGCATATTCTCGGCCGTGGCGACGCCCGAGCCGTTGGGGCCTCGGAAGCGGGGCCAGGTGTCGGCCCGCGCGGCGTCGGCGCGACAGACGAGAAGGACGACGGTCACGAGGAGGGCCAACGCCATGGGCCAAGCACGGCAGCGAAGCAAGTGAATCATGGTCGAGTGTCCTTCGAGGTGGAAATATTGGCTCAATCGAACGTCGCGTGACGACGGAACCGTCCAACAAGGGGACAGGCACATTTTTCGGCCGCCGGGCGTGTTTAGCACACAACGCCAATCGGGCCGAAAAATGAGCCAGTCCCCGGGGTCTAACGGTTACGATGGCCAGCGAGTGCGTTGGCTTGGAAAACGGGGTTCGGCCGGTGGTTTCGACCGCGGGTTTTTTGACGAATTCTCGCGGAATCATGTCTTCCGGCGAAAAACAGGTCGCAAGAACCCGCATCTGCCGAGCAACGTATTTGTAGTATAATGGGCTTTGTCCCCCTCCCCAAGGCAACCCCCTTGCCGACCTTGCCCGAAATGCGCGGCCCGGTTACGATTACCAATGGGGCGAAATAGTCCCATTGGGCAAATGAGAACAGTCAAAACGAGGTGTTTCATGATCCGTAGGGCGACTTATTTACGAGTTGGGGTTCTAGGCGTTTCGGCGGCGGCGGTTGTGCTGGTGGCGGTCCTTTCCCAGGCTTGGGCGGACCCCGTGGGGCCCACCGCGCCCGACCGCGAGATTGCCCGGGCCGTCGTGTCGCTCCTGGAGCGTGACCATCTTTTGCAGCATCCGTTGGACGACGAGATTGCCGAGCGATGGTTCAAGGCGTATTTCGACGCGCTTGATCCGCGCAAAATGTTCTTCTATCAATCGGATGTCGACGAATTCAAGAAGTCGGCCGACAAACTGGACGACATGGTCCGTCACTACGACCTGAGCTTCGGCTATCAGGTTTACTCGCGGTTCCTCGAACGGGTCGACGAGAGCATGAAGATGGTCGAACGGGCGTTGGCCATGAAGCACGATTTTACGGTCGACGAAGATATCGTGATCGACGCCAAGGACGTGGAGTACGCCAAAACGCCCGAGGAAGCCCAGGACCGCTGGCGCAAGCGGATCAAGTACGAGTTGTTGCTCTTGAAGGCCGACGATAAGATCGAAGGCAAGGAGGCGATCGAGAAGCTCCGCCGCCGCTATCAGTATTACACGATGTGGAAGCATCGGCTGAGCAACGCCGATCTGCGCGAGATCGTCCTTTCGTCGATGACCCAGGCGCTCGACCCGCACACGTCGTACATGTCGCCGACGAGTTCGGAGGAGTTCGCCATCAATCTGCGGCTGGAGTTCGACGGCATTGGGGCGACGCTCCAGGCGGACGACGGCGACGTGGTGGTGCGCGACCTGGTGCCCGGCGGCGCGGCGGACAAGGACGGCCGGCTGAAGACGGGCGACAAAATCGTCGGCGTCGGCCAGGGAACCGAGGGCGACGTTATCGACATCGGCGAGATGACGCTGACCGAGGCCGTGAAGCTGATTCGCGGACCCCGGGGAACGACCGTCCGCTTGCAGGTTAAGCCGGTCGCCGGCGGCCCGCGCAAGGTGCTCGACATCGTTCGCTCGAAAATCGAACTGAAAAACCGCGAGGCCCACGGTCAGGTCTTCCCGGTCGGCCGCAAGCCGGACGGCCAATCCTATAAAATCGGCGTGATCAATCTGCCGAGTTTCTACATGGACATGCTGGGCCACCGCCGCGGGCAGCCGGACTACGTCAGTGCGACCCGCGACGTGCAGCGGATCCTCGAAGGCTTCAAGAAGGACGGCGTGGACGCGGTGGTGTTGGACATGCGGTTCAACGGCGGAGGGGCGTTGATCGAGGCCATTCAGATGACGGGCCTGTTCATCGAGCAGGGGCCCGTCGTGCAAGTGAAGGGGGCGGCCGGCCGGCCGTGGCCCCATCGGGACGACGATCCGGGCGTGGCGTGGAGCGGGCCGCTGGTCCTGTTGGTCAACAAGTTCAGCGCCAGCGCCACCGAGATTCTCGCGGGAGCCATCCAGGACTACCACCGCGGCCTGATCATCGGCGACCGGACGACCCACGGCAAGGGGACGGTGCAAAGCCAGTTGGACGTTGCCCAGGAGCAGGCCCTGTTCCGCATTCCCAATTCGCCCGACCTGGGGACGATCAAAATCACGATCCAGCAATACTATCGTCCCAGCGGCGACAGCGTCCAGTTGCGGGGCGTCCACTCGGACGTCGAACTGCCGAGTTGGACCAGCCACCTCGAGGTCGGGGAGGAAGACACCGAGTACCCGATTCCGTTCGACCAGGTCGATCCGACGCCGTTTTCCAAGCTTGATTGCGTGACCAAACCGATCTGCGACCGGCTTGCCCAACTGTCGGCCGAACGATGCAAGGCGTCGAAGGATTTCCAGAAAGTCGATCGCAACATCAAACGCCTCGAGGACCGCAAAAAGCAGAAGACCGAGACGCTCAACGAAGCAAAGTTCATGGCCGAATGGAACTCGTTGAACGAGGACCGCGAGGAAGAGAAGAAGCTCGAGGAGAAAACCGACCCGAACAGCACCGAAATCGTCCGCGATTTTTACCTCGACGAGGTTTTTGCCATCACGCTGGACTACCTCCAGATGGTCAACGTGGCCCAGACTCGGTAGGCGGGCGGGGCCACGAAGCCGGGCAGGGAACCACGAAAGACACGAAAAACACGAAAGAAGCATACGGCCCAGGAGAGCCGCGGCGTGGCCCTTCCTGGGCTGTATTATTGGCTATGCGGCTCTTTAACCGAGGGTTTCCGGATTTCCCCAATTTCCTTGAACTGCCACGGGGGGAGGGGAAAGGGCGCGGGAAGGAAGATCTAAAAAAATCCCCGCGGGAGCTATTCGGGCGTCGCCGGATTCGGTAAGCTATCCGGTGCGATTCTGACCCAAGGAGCAAACCATGGATTTCGGAATTCCCTGTCTTCTGGGCGCGTTAAACGAGATCTGGCTCGCGGTGGTTCTCGTCGCCGCGGGCGTTTTCGCGCTGAGTCTGGTTGTCTTCGTGGCCATCTACGGACGGCTTTGGTTCCAGGCCTACATGTCGGGGGCCAAGATCAGCCCGCTGAGCCTCATCGGCATGACCTTTCGCCAGGTCGACGCACGGACCATCGTCCAAGGCAAAATCATGGCCGTTCAGGCGGGCATCGGGACGGAAAAGCAATCCGGCATCACCACCCGGCGGCTCGAGGCCCATTACCTGGCCGGCGGCAACGTGCCGAACGTGATCCGCGCCATCATTGCCTCGCACCGGGCCGACATCGACTTGGACTTCGACCGCGCGGCGGCCATCGATCTGGCCGGGCGCGACGTGCTCGAAGCGGTCCGCACGAGCGTCTATCCCAAGGTGATCGACTGTCCCGACGTCCGGCAGTCGCAACGCACCACGCTCAGCGCCATCGCCAAGAACGGCGTCGAACTCAAGGTCCGTGCCCGCGTGACGGTGCGGACCAACATCGCGCGGCTCATCGGCGGCGCCACCGAGGAGACGATCATCGCCCGGGTCGGCGAGGGCATCATCACGTCGATCGGCTCGTCGGACACGCATCTCCAGGTGATGGAGAACCCCGACAGTATTTCGCGGGCCGTGCTTGCCCGAGGATTGGACGCCCAGACGGCGTTCGAGATTGTGTCGATCGACATTGCCGACATCGACGTCGGCGAGAACATCGGCGCCCGGCTCCAGGCCGATCAGGCCGAGGCCGACACCCGGGTGGCCCAGGCCAAGGCCGAAGTGCGTCGCGCCATGGCCACGGCGCAGGAGCAGGAGATGAAAGCCACCGTAGCCCGGAACCGCGCGAAGGTCGTTCTGGCCGAAGCCGAGGTGCCGCTGGCGATGGCCGCCGCGTTCAGGGAAGGGAATCTGGAGCGGAGCAAGCGTTAGGAATCTTCGGAGAAGGCGATTTTCGCGGGCCCGGGCTTTTTTCTCTAGCCCAGGCGTTTACGCCTGGGAATACGATTCCATAATAGTAGTTCCCTTTTTCTATCAGGCCCCGTTTACGGGGCCGTTTGAACGCCGGAAGACAGTCTTCATGGCCCACGCCTTCCACGAACTCTATTACCATTTTACTTGGTCCACGCATTCGCGCACGGCCACGATTCGCCGCGATGATCGTTCCATGCTGTTAAAAATCGTCAATGAAGAAGCCAAGAAACTTGGTGCCTGGCCGATTCGCCACAACGCCATGCCCGATCACGTGCATCTCTTGGTCCGCCTTCCACCCACCATTACCGTCAGCGACTTTATTGGCCGCGTCAAAGGCGCCGTCTCGCACCGCGTCAACCAAGAGGTCCGTCCTGGCGTCAAAATGAAATGGCAAGAAGGCTATGGTGCGTTGACCTTGCGTAGGGAGGAAATCGAGAAGGTGGCCCGCTATATTGATAACCAGGAATCGCATCACGCCCATGGTCGATTGTCGAAGCTGTTGGAGAGGATGGAACCGGACGAGGCGGAGAATGGCGTTCCATCCCTGCCGCCTGAAGGCGGCGAAATAGAAAAGCGTCAATAAATTTCATCCCCGGTCCCAGGCGTAAACGCCTGGGCTAGAGAAAAGAATCCAGACGTTGACGTCAGGCCAAGGTTAGCCGCCTGAGTCGATCAGCATATAACCCGCCCAGAAAAAGGGGTGTTCGGCCTTGGGGGCGTTTTGGACGGGCTTGGTCGCTCGCTCGCTTTCTTTTTTGATTCGCGGCTCCTTTTCCAGGTCGATGCGCGAATCGCGTGCCACCAGGACGGCCCGCTGCCAGGCTTCGGCCGGCGGAGCGTGGGGCAATTCCTGGACAAACTCGCGGATGAGTCCGAAGCTCGACGGCCCGCCCGTGCGCCATCGGCTCAACAGCACGGTCCGCGTGCCGCCGGCCATGAGTCCGCACACGGAGAGGAACATCTCGCCGCCGGGCACGTCGCCGGCGCGTTTCAATCCGGTCTCGGCGATCGTGTGGAAGCCGGGCAGGACGATCGTTTGCGGGCCGCCCCAGGGAAGCACGAGCCAATCGGCCAGCGAGTTGCCCACCTTGGAACGGTTGGCGGGAATCGGCTGCCAGGCGTAGGGACCGTCCTTGCCGACCGCGATGTCGTCGTAGACGACCAGCTCGTCGAACAGCACGCGATACAGGGCCGATCCGGCGGGCGGCGAGGGCGGCAGCGCCACCGCGCCCGGAGTGACTTTGGCCAGCTCGTCAAACGCCTCGCGCGCGACGGCGTCCTCGTCGCGCGGGAAGAGCCGGCCGAGCGCCACGCCGGTGCGCACGACGTTTTTGCGCCGCCGTCCGTCGGGCACGGCCAGACCGACGGTCGGCGCATAGCGAATCTGAAACCGCGAAATAAGCGTCTCCGGCTCGCCGTCGACGGCGACTGTCAGGGCCTCGAACGGTACGTACCAGAGCAGGCCGTCGGGCACGACGATCAATTGCTTGAAATCCGTTTTGAAGTCAGCCTGGGAATTGGCCAGGATCGAATCGAGCAGTTCCTGGGCCGGACGTTGCCATCCTTTTTTATTCAAATCGTCCAGCGCCACCTCGCGGTTCGCGTCGAATTGGCCTAGTGCCCGCAGGAGCGTGGCGATCTTCCGCTTTATCGCGACCTGGGAGCCGAGAACCCAGTAATCGTATCGCGCGTTGTTCATCAAAAACGCGACCGTGCCGCGGCGGGTAGCGAAGAAGACCAACATCGCCGTGCCGTCGGGCAGGCCCTTCTGCACGTCGGCCGTGGCGCGCAACGGCGGGAACACAAGGTCGGCGGCCTGACGGCTTACGGCGATCTGGCGTAAAAGGATCTCTTGGGCCGCGCTGAGTTTGCCCAACTCGGCCAGGCCTTGTTGTAACGCGACGCCCTGCTTCGGGTCTTCCGGCGCGGGATCGGCCTGATGCAATCGAGTTCGCAACGCGACGGCGTCCTTGCTCAGTTTTTCGTACGCCGGAAACGCCGCGAGCAGGCCGCGACGCTGTTGGCGTGCGCGCTCGGGCAGGACTTCCTCGGGGCCTTCGAGGATCCACCGCAACGATTCCAACCGCCCGCCGAACGGCAGCGTGGTGAAAAACCGGTGACGCCGCACACGGTCGGTGATTTCCAACGCACGCTCGTGGTCCTTGCGGTCCATCGCCATCTCGAACCAGTGTTCCAGCGGCTCGAAATGCGGCGTGACGAGCGTGGCCAGCGATTCGTCAGGCCGGAACAACCAGTCCTCCGGCTCGGGATCGCGCAACACCTCGGCGTAGAGGTCGATCGCCACGCGAGGCGTGATCGTGCCGTCGACGCACAGCCGATCGGCCAGCGTCACGTGGAAAAGCCAATGCGACCCGTGGCTCAGGTAGTCCATCGCCTTGGCCACGTCCGTGTCGCCGGCCGCGACGTTGCCCTGTTGGAAAAACACCCGGGAGCCGACGAAGGCATGGCGTGCGCCGAGCCGTCCGGCGGCCATGTCGCGCCGGGCGAGCCATTTACCCGCTTCGGCCAATTCGGCCGCGGCGGCCGGCGTCTGGCCCAGTGCCGCGTGGCTTTCGGCCAGCGAGACCAACAAGGAACACGACAGCTCGCGAAAACCGTTTCGCTTGGCCCAAAGCAGGGCCTCGGCCAGCGGCGGATAGACGGTCTGGGGCTGCGTGATCTGGTGGACCATCGCCCCGTAACGAAACGCCTCTTCCAAGAGGCGGATGTCCTCGAAAAACGCGGCCGAGTACGTCGCTTCGGTGAAGTAGTTTTCGGCCGCTTTCAAATCGCCCCGGGCCATCGCCGCGCGGCCCAATTCGACCAGGGCCACGGCGGTCATCGGATGGTCGAACCGGCCGGCCGCCGTCAGTCCGCGTTCGAGACTCTTGACGCCCTGGTCCTGCTTGCCGGCCGCGAGTTGGGCCAGACCGAGTTGGACGTCGATCCAACATTCCGACCAGTGATTGGGCAGGCCCGGTTTGGCCGAGAGCGTGGAGAGCAATTGCTCGGTGACCGCATCGTAGCGGCAGGCGGGGCCGAGCAGCTCCGCGCGGCGGCGAATAGCCAGCGTCGTGCAACGGACGATCTCGACCACCCCGATGTTGACCAACATGGGATTGGCCACGACGCCGCCCTCCTGAAACGCGCGGCCCGCGTCGAGCCGTCCCACGCCGATGGGCATCATGTCCTGAAATTGCGCCGGTTGGGTCGCCCGCGTGCTGGCGCCCCAGGTGGGCCGCGTTCGCAGGTTCATTTGCCGGGCCGGTTGGAGTCCCGCCGCCGGATATTGCACCTGGGTCAGCCACTGGGGATAGGCCAGGTAGAGATTCACGGCCGCCGTGTAGTGTTCCAGCGCCTCGGGCAGGCGGCCCATCTCGTAGTAGCACTCGCCGGCCATCGCGTGGTAGCAAATCGAATCGATCCACAGCGAGGTTCCCATCTTGACCGCGCCGCGGCCTTCGGACTGAAACGACTTGAGCGCGCGGAGATACTCCCCGTCGTACATCGCGCCGAACGTGCCGCGATAGGCCGGGCTGGGACTGCGGCCGGCGCCGTATTGCGCGTGGCTCGCGCCGGCCATGAGACTCCAGGCCAGCAGGAAGATCGCGACACAAGAAATGGAGTGGATCGAGGTCCGAGACGGACGCGGCGCGAGGTGCGTGGACATGGTTTTTCTGTTTCCGGGAGTCGGCAAGTTAGCCGCCGCGCCCGCGCGGCGTTGGGTGTGTGTTGAACGGCATGCGTCGAGCAGGCTCGACGGCTAACCACGGATTCCATTCTCGGATGGTGGTCGGCGCGGCCCGGACGGCAACCATTATGATACTACATCCCTGACGGAAAC
>Ga0209342_10003715_pt1 | contig 16045 bp, 19 predicted proteins | sample RifCSP16_2_FD_184023 | JGI IMG/M metagenome (GOLD analysis project Ga0209342, IMG submission 184023) | Soil microbial communities from Rifle, Colorado - Rifle CSP2_sed 16_2 (SPAdes) (version 2) | ecosystem: Environmental > Terrestrial > Deep subsurface > Rock core/Sediment | place: Rifle... | reverse complement strand
GGCGGGAAGATCCACGTGGTGAAGGTCCTCTACCCTAAAGGCTACGGCCAGAGGAACCTCTCCACGCCTGACCTCGCGGTGCGCAGGATGCGCCTCTCGCGGGAGTACGCGAACAGGCTCCTGGGTATCGCCCTCACCGAGAAGGATATGGCAAAGCTGCTCGGGAAGATGGGCCTGGGGTTCGAGAGGGGAAACGCCCTCATCCCCTGCTATCGCGCCGATGTCCTGCATCCCATCGACCTCGTGGAGGACCTCGCCATCGCGTACGGCTACGAGCGCTTCGAGCCGGCGCTCCCTCAGGTCGCCACCGTCGGAGAGGCTGCGCCGTTCACCCTGTTCCAGGAGAAGGTCGCCGCGCTCCTCGCAGGCCTCGGACTACTGGAGACCAGGAGCTATCACCTCTCGTCCAGGGAGACGCAGCTGGAGAAGATGCGCGCCGCTCCCGAGCTGGTGGAGATCGAGCGCTCCCAAAACGCCGAACTCTCCGTCCTCCGCGCGTCGCTGCTTCCCGCCCTCATGGAGGTGCTGCAGCGCAACAAGCGCCATGAGTATCCCCAGCGCCTGTTCGAGATGGGCGCCTGCTTCTCCCTGGACAGCGCCACCGAGACCGGAGCGGCAGAGCGGTTCCTGCTCGCCTACTCCGGCGCGCACCATAAGGCGACGTTCACCGAGGCGCGGCAGGTGCTCGACTGCCTCGGCAGGCATCTGGGAATCCAGGTCAGCGTGCGCGCCGCGGACAGCCCGAGTTTCATCCCCGGCAGGAGCGGGGAGATCATCGTCAACGGCCAGGCGCTGGGCTGGATAGGGGAAGTGCATCCCGCCGTGCTCTCTGCTTTCTCGGTGGAGCAGCCCGTCTCGGCCTTCGAGCTTGACCTGCAGAAACTTTTTGAGGTGAAACCATGAGGGTGAGAGTGATATACGCCCATTCCTACCATGAGGGCGAAGACCTGGTGAACAGCTTCATCAAGGGCAAGAAGGTCATTGACATCAAGCTCGGCACGAATTACGTGGACGACGAGGACCACTACACCTTCCTCGTGATGTACGAGTAGTCGGTGGCATTGCGCAGCCTTGGCATCGGCCGGAATGGATGACACGTATCGGGATGCTCCGCAAGCCGGATACCTTCAACGCCAATGATGCCTGGGGAGTCGCGGCTAGGCCTTCTTCCCCCGGAAGGAGCGCCGCATGTCCTCCGCCGCCTGGTGGTATATCCGGTCCACTGAATAAAATCCCCGCCGCATCCCGTGCACGCCGCGCTCCGTCACGAGCTTCGCGCCATGGCGCATCCCGTGAAAGGCTCCGTACAGGATGTCCTCCATCGGCTCCGCGATGACCAGGGGCAGCGGGAGACGCTGCTGGCCCGCTATGACCCTCACCTCTTTCACGGTGTGGAGGAGCATGCCCACCGCGAGCAGCCGGAGCAGTCCGGAAAGCAGGAAGATGGTCTGCAGGGGGGAGACCGCGAAGGAAAGCTGCGGCACCCTCGTGGAGACGAGGCCGCCTGCCATGGCCCCGAGGAACAGGCAGATTCCATGCAGGGTCTCGTGGAACGCGAAGACACGGACCCGCTTCGCAGGACGCACGGCGTCGAAGAGGAAGTTGGCTCCTGCAAGGTCGTAGCCGCCCCAGGCGAGGCCCGCGAAGAGCTCGATGAGAACTAGCCACCACACCTTCGTGGAGAGGAGCCAGAGCATCGGTACGACCGGGATGAGCAGCGCAGTCACTCCAAGCACGCGACGGTTTCCGAAGCGGTCCCCGATGCGCCCCCACTGCTGCATGGTGAAGACCTTCGCGAAGGTGCTGCTCGCGATGACCAGGGTATAGGAGCCGTAGCCGAGGCCGAGGTCGTGAAGCATGTAGAGCGCGAAGAACGGGGCGGAGAACGCCGTTGCAAGCCGCAGCAGGCAGTTGAAGATGACAAAGCGGCCGTAGGTCGTGGATGGGAGCCGGCCCACGAATTGCCGCAGGGTGAAATCGTCCTGCTGCTGATGTACGTACGCTGGCTCTTGCACCTGCCGGAGGAATCCTGCTGACGCCATGCGGGCGAGGAACGCGACGACGAAGAGCAGGCCGAAGCCGAGCAGCTCGCTTCTTTCCTCGAACAGGCCGAGCAGAGACCCCGCGACGAGGGTGCTGCACACCGTGGTGAGCTGGATGATGAGGTTGCGGTGGCCGAAGTACTCGCCCCGGACGCTCTCGGGGACCAGGTAGCCCATCCAGCTTATCCATGCCGGAGCGGAGAAACGGGCGAGGATGAGGTAGATGGTATAGAGCAGGACGAGCAGGGGCACGGCGCGAGCCCCCATGAGTGCCGGCAACACGAGGATGGGGAGCCACATCCACGCCTGCAGGACAACGGCCGTGAGGACGATGCGCTTTCGCATCCGCAGCCGGTCAGTGAGGCCGCCGATGTGCGGGAGGAGCAGCGCGCTGACCAGCTGCGGCACCGAGGCGAGGGCGGCTATCTGGAGGTTCGTGGCGCGGAGGAATATCGCAAACGGCTGGACGAAGTTCTCACCGAAGCCGGCCATCACCGCCCAGAAGAAACCGTCACGCTCGCTGGCGCGCAGGCTCCGCTTCACATCCGGCTCAACCTTATCCCAGAATGACACGATTCTCGCCGGGAGGGCTAGGATTCGCGCGTATTTCAGTCTTTCGCAGGGCGCTAGTCCAGCTCGGCCAGCTTAATCACGTGGCCCCTCTTGCCGGTGGGAGAGATGAAGACGCGGAAGCGGCCGGAGAGAGAAGTTTCAAACGCGAGGTTCTCATACTCCTCAGCAGTGAGGTCCAAAGACAACCAGTGGAATGGCACCTCGTATATGGCAGCAAATCCGATGCCTCCCGAACACGGGCTCTCGAATGATGCGCGATAGCGCACTGTCTGTTCACCGCGGTGGCCTATCTCCTCGGTCTTTGAGGCGTGGCGGAAGATGCTGTCAAACCCTCCCTCGCGTGGCTGCGTATCATTCATAGACATTACAAGGAATTCCAGCCGTTGTCCAAGGAGCTCCAGGGATGGCACCAGGCCCATCGTCTCCATGGTGACTTGGTCCAGATGCAGCTCTGCCTGGTAGCGGTCGGCTTCCCTACGGCCGCAATGAAGCACATAATCGCCGCGTTGTGTGTTGAAGACCTCCATGCGCTCGACGACCAGTTCTTCAGCGATAGACATCAGCAGGGGGTAACGCCAGCGTCCTTAAAAAGATGCCGTGCGGCGGATGAAAAATTATTCGGAGGATTTCGGAGCCGCTTCCGGCCTGGAACGTTTCCTCGCGGGCTTCGCTGGAGCAGTCTTTGCTTCCGGAGCTTTCGCCTTCCTCGGCACGGGCCTCTCCTTCTTGGGCGCGATGCCGAACTCCTTCAGCGCGGCGAGCGCCTCCTCGTGGGAAGCGCCCTTCTTGAGCGGAGCGACCTTGTCCAGCAGCTCCAGGTGCCGGATGTTGCACTTCCTGCGCCTGGTGAGCCCGTCGAGCAGGACAGAGGAATCGTCGAGCACATCAACAATCAGGCCGTATGCTCCCGCGTCGCGGCCAGCGACTTTCATGCAGAGCCTTCCCACTTCAATCATGCTGACCTCGCCCTCCGGCGCATCTCCTGGCGCATGCACTCGCTGCACAGCGTTCCCCCGAAGGGCCGCGAGGGCCTCTTCTGGGTGTGCGCGAGGCCGTGCACCCGGTACGGCCGCTCTCGCGGGATGCCGGGCAGGGGCTGGCTGCATTTCCCGCACTTCGCGCGGGAAGGCTTCCTGCGCTCGTAGCGGAGGACGGTGCGGCTGCCGGGAACGCGGCGATGCACCTTCCGCACGCTGGTCGAACGGAACCGTCTCTCGGGCATGCTTTCCCGGGGGCTGGGGGGCCTTTAAATATCTTTTGCCGCGGTGATGGAGGTAGGACATCGGCCGCGCTGCTGATGGATACCCGGTATTCCGGCGAGACAAACCGGATATCCTGAGCAATGCGGCCGATACCAACCGCCTGATTACGACGGCGCCAGCCACTTCTGAAGGACAGCGAGCGCAGCCTGTTCGCTCCTGGGAAAAGCAGAGAGGGAGACCTTGCAGTGGAAGCACTCCCCCCCGTCTGTCAGCTCGACCCTTCCCGCGAGGAGCGCGGCCTTGTCGAGCCGGAGGTAGAACCGCATCTGTTCGTCAAGGCGGGATGATGCCTGCTTGAGCAGAAGGCTCCGCTGGTCCTCAGACAACAGCCCTTTGAGGTGAGCCAGCGCGGCCCTGATGTGGCGCTGGTGTTCGAGCGCGATGCGCTCGATGATGACCTTCCGCTCATTGAAGCCCTTCGCGGCCGACGTGAGCACCGCAAGCTTCTCCGCATCGAGGCTGAACGGGACCAAAGAGCGCAGGCCGGCATCCACCGGCGATGCGTCTTCATCCTCTCCGATGAGGACGCTCCACTCCAGATGGGAGGCTATTCTCTCCATCCCGCGGGGGGTGGTCGATATCTTTATAAACGTTCATTCCCGCCGCCATGGCGTGAAGCACAGCGTCCTGGTCACTCTCAGCATCGTGCTGCTCTTCCTCTCCGCCCAGCTGGTCGGCCTGTGGATCCTGAGCCAGGACATCAGCGTCACGGTGACCGAGACCGGAGAGTACGTCGTAGGATACCAGGACGAGTGGGAGCGGCCCGACGTGCAAGGCTTCGGCGCGGTCGCGTACATCATGGGGGCCATCCTCGCAGGCACCGTCCTGCTGCTCATCATCATCAAGTTCAGGAAGAGGATGCTCTGGAAGGCGTGGTTCTTCCTCGCGGTCTGGCTCACCATCACCCTCTCCCTCGGAGTCTTCCTCGACGAGTGGGCGGCGCTCACCGTGGGCCTGCTGCTCGCGTTCCTCAAGTTCAGCTGGAGGCACATCCTGGTGCACAACCTCACCGAGGTGTTCCTGTATTCCGGCATCGCCGTGCTCCTGGTCCCGCTTCTGGAGCTCAAGTGGGCGGCGCTGCTGCTGCTGCTCATCGCCGTGTACGACTTCATCGCGGTGTTCAAGAGCAAGCACATGGTCACCATGGCGAAGTTCCAGACCACCGCAAACGTCTTCGCGGGGCTGTCCATCCCCTACAGCAAGGCGAGCGGCACGCCGGTGATGGGCACGCTGCAGCCTGTCGAATCGGAGTCCGAGGAGACGGTGAAGAGCGCAGTGCTCGGCGGGGGGGACATCGCCTTCCCGCTCATCTTCTCCGGCAGCGTGATGCAGAACCTCGCGCAGCGCGGCATCGCCGTGGGCACCGCCTTCTCCTACACCCTCATCCTCAGCCTTTTCGCGGGAGCCGCGCTCCTCGGGCTGCTGCTCTACGGCAAGAAGGACAAGTTCTATCCTGCGATGCCGGTGCTCGGCGCGGGATGCTTCCTCGGGCTGCTTGCCGTCGAGCTTCTGGTTTGAAGCGGCGCACCTCTGTCGGCCGGACGTACATCTTCCGCATTGCCCCGCCGGAATCCCCCCCACAGCGCGGCCGACCAGGTGTCCGGGCATTACTCAACAGCCGCGCCCACAAAACAATTATATAGTCGCCAGGGCGCCATGCGGGCATGGTCGTGGACCCCGCCGTCGCAGAATATCTCCGCCTCATGAGAGAGGGCGGCCACACCCCCGAGCAGGCGCGGGAGAAGCTGCTGGAGGCGGGATGGGACAGCGCCGCGGTGGACGGGGCGTTCGACCAGCCGCAGCCTTCGAAAAGATTCCAGGCACTGTTCTTCCATCCTGACGAATTCTTCGCGCGCGTGCAGGGCGTCACGTCGCACAGCGCCCTGCTCAAGGACCTCGCGCTCTTCGGGGCGGTCGCGGGCGCAGCCGGGGCGCTGACATCGCTGCCGCAGCTCGGCCCCGATTATCCTCCCGCTGCGCTTCTCTTCGCGGTTCCCTTCACCGCGGTGCTGATGGTGGGCGTCTTCATCCTCGGGGCCTACGCCGCTGCGGGACTCTATCATGTCGGCATCCGTCTCTTCGGCGGGAAGGGGGGCTACTTCGCGACGTTCAAGGCGGCAGTCTATACGCTCGTGGTGAGCCTCGCCTACCAGACTATCTCGGCGATATCACTGTTCCTCCTCAGCTTCCTTGAGCCCCAGGCGCGCGCTTCCCTCTTCGAATTGCAGCAGCTCTCGCTCCAGTCCCATCCCCTCACCGTGGTGGTGTCATCCGTGCTCACGCTGGCGTCCATGGTGCATTCTCTCTCTGTCCTGTCCACTGGCATCTCGCAGTACCACCAGATGGGAAGGTTCCGCGCCCTGCTCGGCGCGCTGCTCCTGCCGCTGGTGCTGGCCGTGGTGTTCGGAGCCCTCGTGATGGGCGCGCTGCTCGCGGGCCTGTCGGCGCTCTAGATCCCCCGCTCCGGGTCGATGACCATGCCGTCCCTGGCCGCGATGCACTGGATGTGCGTCGCGAGCTGCACCCTGCGCGCCTCATAGAGGGGGTCCGCAATCTTGGTGCCGAAGTGCGTTAGGATGGCGAGGCTGGGCTTCACGAGATTGACGAGGTGTATCGCGTCCTCGACGCTCAGATGGTGCTCGGCGCTCTCCAGCACGGGCACATTGACCACCAGGACGTCAGAATCGAGGTACTGCTCCGCGATCTCCCTGGAGTAGCCGGTGTCCGAGAGATAGCCGAGCGAGAATGTCGGGAACAGCAGCCTGAACCCCACTCCGGGTGCCGAGTGCCTTGTCGCCGTGGCGAGTATCTCGACGTTCTCGATGGCGAACCGCTTGCCGGGCTGCAGGGGGATGATGCGCTCCAGGCACTGCTGGTAGTAGTTCCACAGCACCGGCTCCGTCACGGTCGACTCATGGCCCGCGACCACCCCGCGCTTGTCAAGGCCGCCATGCGTCATCGCGCTCACCGTCGCGTTCAGGTCGCCGCAGTGGGCGAGATGCGCGTGAGACACCAGCACGACCGTGGTCTCCCGGGGATTCACCCCGTACTGGCGGGCGCGCGCCAGGGCTCCCGGACCCGGGTCCAGATGGAGCTGCACCCTCTCATGCTGGAGCACGATGCCCCCTGTCCCCCGGGCCTGCAGGCCCATGGAGATGGGGTCTCCTGCGGTGCCGAGAAAGACGAGTCTGCTCATGGTCTCACCCCCAAGAGGAACAGCATCAGCGCCTTCTGGGCGTGCATCCTGTTCTCTGCCTGGTCGAACACGACGCTTGCATGGGAATCGAGGATGCCGTCGGTGATTTCATAACCGCGGTGCGCGGGGAGGAAATGCATCACCAGCGCCTTGCTCTCCTTCAGGAGCGCCTCGTTCACCTGATAGGGCATGAACGCCTGGAGACGCTTCTCGCTTTCCGCCTCCTGGCCCATGGACACCCAGGTGTCCGTGTACACCACGTCAGCGCCGCGGACCGCCTCTTTCGGGTCGTCGGTCAGGCGGACATCGATGCTTTTCTTCGCGAACTTCACCACATCGTCGCCCGGCCAGTACTCCTTTGGCCCGGCGAAGGAAAATGAGGCCCCTGCGAGGGCGCAGCCCTCCATGAGGGAATGGCACACATTGTTCCCGTCCCCGATGAACGCGACCTTCCTGCCCTTGAGCGAGCGAAGTTTCTCCTTGATGGTGAGCAGGTCAGCGAGCGCCTGGCAGGGGTGCGCCGCGTCGGAAAGACCGTTGATGACCGGAACCGAGGAGGCATGCGCCATGATGACCAGGTCCTCGTGCCTATTGGCCCGCGCCATGATGATGTCCCCGTACCGGGCGAGGCATCGCGTCTCGTCCTGCAGCGCCCCGAGGGTGAAGTTGCTGGTCTTCCAGTCCACGAAGACCGCGTGGCCTCCGAGCTGGGTCATCCCCACCTCGAAGCTGAGCCTCGTGCGGGTGCTCGTCTTCTGGAAGAGCATGATGAGACTCTTCCCGGCGAGGGCCTTTGCATACTTGCCTGGCGAGCGTTTGATGGCGGCAGAAAGGTCGAGGATGGAGAGGAACTCCTTCGAGGTGAGGTCCTGCAGGGTGAGGAGATGCCTTGCCATCACCCTGACTTCAGGAGACGAAATATAAAAAGCTATGCGATGTCGACCGTGCCGCCGAGGGACTGGCCCGGCATGCCTGTCTCGAAGCGCGCCCGCACCGCACCGCTCTTCCCGTGCGCGGCCGTCACGACGCCCTTGAGCGGCTTGCCCGAGGGAGTCTTCCATGTGACACCCTTGCCGATGAGCGACTGGGCCTTCTCCTTCGAGGAGACGCCGCTCGGCTGGATGACCATCTGGAAGGTATTCTGGGTGCGCTTGCCTCTGCGGTAATTGACGATGACGCCCTGCATGCCCCTGCGGGTTTCACGCATGCTTAAAAAGCTTTGCGGCAGACCCCGCAGAAAGCCAGCCCGGCCGTGAGAACGTTCACAATTGTCTCGCCGGCATGCCGGATATTATCTGCAGTGCGGCCGACTTTTCCATGTCCTGAGGAGCCGGCCGCTGCGAAACCTTTTTAAGCAGTCCGGAATTCTTTCGACCAGTCTTCTCGCAGTGGCTCCCGCAGCTAGCGTGAGAAGGGGAGAGCAGCATGACGACAGTCAAGAAACACGATTTCGTGGAGCTCGAATATACCGGGAGGATTCTGGAAACCAAGGAGGTGTTCGACACTACGAACGCCGATGTCGCGAAGGCCAGCGGGATGTTCGACCCCGAGGGCAAGTATGCTCCCACCGTCATCTGCGTCGGCAAGGGCCACCTCCTTCCGGGAATCGACCGACAGCTCGAGGGCAAGGATGTGGGCCAGGAGTACACCTTTCGCCTGGAGCCAGAGGACGCGTTCGGCAAGAAGGATGCGAAGCAACTCAAGCTCATGGCCAGCGCCTCCTTCAAGAAGCAGAAAGTCGTCCCGCAGCCCGGTCTTCAGGTCAGCATCGACGGGAAGATGGGGACCATCCGCTCGGTCGCCGGCGGCCGCGTCGTTGTCGACTTCAATCACCCGCTCGCAGGCAGGCAGCTCGAGTACCAGGTCAAGGTCCTCCGGCTGATCACCGACAAGGCGGAGCAGCTCACTGCCCTCACAAAGCTCACCCTCGGCCGAGAGCCCGCTGGCGTCCTGGTCGAAGGAGAATCCGCAAAGCTCTTCTTCGAGGTCGAGTTGCCCGAGCATTTCGCCAAGGAGCTGGCGAAGGAGTTCAAGGACATGACCGGCCTCCAGGTGGAGATGCTCAAGAAGCCTGATGAGAAAGCTGTCGAGGAGGGAACCGCATAAATTTATATAGCAGGGACGCACATGGGAAAACAACCAATAGGTGGGGGGGTTCCTATGGATGACTTGAACATACGGAAGGCTCCGCACGCGGATGCTTCCGCCTACAAAAACCAGGTCACGCGCCGGCACGAGTTGGACGCGGAACTGGAACAGCTGCTCTCGCGGCACAAGGCCACCATCAAGGTGATTGGCTGCGGAGGCGGCGGCAACAACACCATCAACCGCATCAGCGAAGTGGGCATCGTGGGCGCTGAAACCATCGCCATCAACACCGACGCCCAGGACCTGCTGTACACCACAGCAGACAAGAAAATTCTCATCGGCAAGGAGCTCACCGCCGGACTGGGCGCGGGCTCCGACCCAAAGGTTGGCGCTGAGGCCGCCCGCGAGAACGAATCAGACCTCAAGGAATCTCTCCAGGGAGCCGACATGGTCTTCGTGACCTGCGGTCTCGGAGGAGGGACCGGAACGGGAAGCGCGCCGGTCGTCGCGGAGGTCGCGAAGAAGCTCGGCGCACTCACGGTAGGCATCGTGACCATGCCGTTCACCATGGAGGGCAATCGCCGGTACCAGAACGCCGTCGAAGGTCTCGAGCGCCTCGAGGCCATCGTGGACACTCTCATCGTCATCCCGAACGACAGGCTGCTGGAACTCGCGCCAGACCTGCCGCTGCACACCGCGTTCAAGGTCGCCGACGAGATTCTCACCAATGCGGTGAAGGGCATCGCTGAGCTCGTGACCAAGACGGGCCTGGTGAACCTGGATTTCGCGGACATCCGCACGGTGATGCGCGGCGGCGGCGTCGCCCTCATCGGCATCGGGGAGTCGGATGCGAGCGACCGTGCCACCGAGGCCGTGGAGAAGGCAATCTCGAACCCGCTGCTCAATGTGGACATCACCGGCGCCAACGGGGCGCTCATCAACGTGAGCGGAGGCCCCGACATGACGTTGGAGGAGGCCCGCACCGTGGTGGAGACCGTGTCCTCGAAACTCTCGGACACCGCAAACATCATCTGGGGCGCCCAGATCTACGAGGACCTCACGAACACCATCCGGGCGATGCTCATCATCACCGGGGTGCAGTCCCCCCAGATTTTCGGGCCCGCGCGCAAGACGGGCGACAAGAGAAAGACCGAGATAGAGAATGAACTGGGCATCCAGTTCCTGGACTGACATGGGAATCGCTGAGTGGCCTGGCAAAGCTTCCGCCTACGTGAAGGAATGCGGCCGGGTCCTCAAGGTCACGAAGAAGCCGACCATGACGGAGTTCCAGACCATCGTCAAGGTCTCCGCAGCGGGGATGCTGCTCATCGGCGCCGTGGGATTCCTCATCCAGATGGTGAAGGTGCTGCTGCTCTGAGGTGCACGATGGAAGAGACCCATACCCCCAAGGAAGAACCGGACGAGGACATCATGCTCCCGCTGGACGAGCAGCAGCCGAAGGAGTCACCTAAGGAAGAGCCAGAGGAGATTCTGCTTCCTGCCGAGGAGGAGAAGCCACCTGAGGTTCCGGAAGGGCCGAAGGATGTGCAGGAGTTCACCACCCAGATTTACGCGGTGCGTACCACTGCAAACCGGGAAGAGCAGGTCCTCGACTTCGTGAGCAGCAATGCCTCCAAGAAGGGGATGGAGATTTTCTCGGTCATCCACCCCCACGGCATGCGCGGCTACATCTTCGTCGAGGCCACCTCCCGTGCCGAGGCAGAGCAGGCCACCTTCCGCGTTCCGTACGCCAGGGGGGTGCTTCCCAGCGCCATCCAGTACTCCGAGATAGAGCACATGCTCGAGAAGACCAAGAAAGTCGAGCTGAACATCCGCAAGAACGACATCGCGGAGATCATCTCGGGACCCTTCAAACGGGAGAAGTGCAAGATAACGCGCATCGACAAGGCCAAGGAGGAAGTCGTCGTGGAGCTGCTCGAGGCCGCGGTGCCTATCCCCATCACCCTGAAGATAGATGCGATAAAGGTCATCCGCCGCGAGGACGAGAAGAAATAGGTTAGAAGCGCAGGCATGCCAGCGCCTTCGGGATGTCAGCCTCGGCGACGACAAACATCGTATCCGTCCAGCAGCTCATCGTCTCCACGACGTTGATGCCATGCTCGGAGAGCCTGCCAGCGAGGAATGCCATGACGCCAGGGGTGCTCTCCATCTCCGTCGGACTGCGCAGGGCAACCAGGGCGAGGCCCCCGGTGCGCCGCAGCATGTGGCGGAGGAACAGCTTCTCCACCTCCGGAAGATACTCCTCGGCAACGATGAGGGTGTACGCGGAAACGCCCTCTATCGCGTAGAACAGCTCCGCCTTGGCGCGCACCTTCCTCTCAAGGTCAAGCAGGTGGTCGAGATAGATGCGCCTGTCCACGATGACGACGGCAATCTTGTTCTTGGTCTCCAGCTTGCTTTTCCGGAGCAGGTTCAGTATCTTCTCCTCCTGGACGCCCCCGTCGCGGAGCTTCTCCGCATAGCGCCGGCATGCGATGAGAATGGCGTCCTGGCTCGCCGTCTTTTCGATGCCGAGCCTCCCTGCAATCAGACGCGACAGCTTCGAATAGTTGACGACCTTCATCCTGAGGCAGTCCCGGATGCTCGGGTGCTCGTCGAGGAACGCCCAGGCGAGCTCGGTCGTGGTCGTCATGGATCGGGAGTGGGGATTGCCCTTCATAAAGTTTCATTCAGGGAGTGTCAGTCCTGAACGGGACATTTGTTCGAAATCAGACAGATAAGTCCATTTTTTTCCGAGTATGGTCACCAGACTTAAGAAAGGGCGGCGTACCCCAAGATTATGGCGCCTCTCAAGCAGAAAGTGGTGCTCGCGTACAGCGGCGGGCTTGACACGAGTTGTATCCTGAAATGGCTCGCAGGCAGCTATGAGGTCATCGCGTTCATTGCCGACGTCGGCCAGCAGGAGGACTTCGGCGAGATCTCACAGAAGGCCCTGGCGACGGGCGCCTCAAAAGTCTATCTGCTCGACCTCAAGCAGGAGTTCGTGGAGCACTACATCTTTCCCGCGCTGAAGGCGGGCGCGGTCTACGAGGGACGCTATCTGCTGGGGACTGCGCTTGCGCGGCCGCTCATCGCAAGCAAGCAGGTGGAGATTGCGAAGGAGGAGAAGACCTCCTTCCTGGCGCATGGCTGCACCGGCAAGGGCAACGACCAGGTGCGGTTCGAGCTGGCGTGGATGCAGTTCCTTCCCCATGTGAAGGTCATCAGCCCCTGGAAGGACCCGGAATGGCTGAGCAGCTTCAAGGGCCGCTCCGATCTCATCGCCTTCGCGAAGGAGAACGGCATACCGGTAAAGGCGACGCTCGGCAAGCCGTACAGCGTGGATGACAACCTGATGCACACCAGCTACGAGAGCGGCATCCTGGAAGACCCCATGCATCTCCCGGACTCCGCGATGTTCACGAAGACCTGCGCGCCTGAGGAGACCCCTGATGAGCCCATGAAGCTCTGCATCGAGTTCTCTGCCGGGATTCCCGTGAAAGTCACCGACGTCACAGCCGGCGCAGAGGTGAGCGGGGCGCTTGAACTGTTCAGCTACCTGAACTCCGTGGGCGGAGCGCATGGCGTCGGTCGCGTGGACATGGTCGAGAACCGCCTCGTGGGCATCAAGTCCCGCGGGGTCTACGAGACGCCGGCAGGCACCATCCTCCACAAGGCGCATCAGGACCTCGAGGGTGTCACTCTCGACAGGGAAGTGCTCCATCTGAAGGAATTCCTCTCTCCGATGGTCGCCCGGCTCATCTACAACGGCCTGTGGTTCTCCCCAGAGATGGCCGTGCTCATGGCCGCCATCGACAAGACGCAGGAGACCGTCTCCGGCAAGGTCCACCTGAGCCTCTGCAAGGGGAACGTTATCATCACCGGCCGCGAGTCCGCGCAATCGCTCTACGACAGCGCCCTGTCGAGCATGGACGCTCTCGGCGGCTTCGACCAGGAGGATGCCAAGGGGTTCATCAGCATCCTCGGCCACCGCCTCAAGCTGCACGGGGCGCGCGCGATGGGAGGTGCGCACCATGACGCTCTGGGCAAAACAGTCCTCAACGGATAGGGAGGCAGCTGTCTTCACGGTGGGGAACGACCACCTGCTGGACCTCGCGCTCGTGCCCTACGACTGCAGGGCATCCATGGCGCACGCGGAGATGCTGCTCAGCATGGGAATCCTGACCGTGGCCGAGCGCGACGCGCTCTTCGTGGGCCTGAAGGAAATCATCGCGCTACATGCCCGGGGGGCGTTTCCGGTGAGTGTCGAGCACGAGGATTGCCATACCGCTATTGAGCACTACCTCACCGCCAAGCTGGGCGATACGGGAAAGAAAATCCACGCGTGCCGCTCCCGGAACGACCAGGTCCAGGCAGCGCTCCGCCTGTTCTACCGCGATGAGGTCGGCAGGCTCCTCGCGGCCGCAGCGAAGCTGACGGACGCGCTCAAGTTGCTCGATACGACAAAGGGACATATCCCTATGCCGGGCTACACCCACATGCGCAAGGCCATGCCCTCAAGTGTCGGCCTCTGGGCTGGCGCATTCCTGGAGTCGATGCAGGACAATGCCACGCTCCTGCAGACCGCGGCAGCTCTCCTCGACAAGTCGCCCCTGGGCACCGGCGCGGGCTACGGCCTACCGCTGCCTGTCGACCGCATGCTCACCGCGGACCTGCTCGGATTTCCTGCGCTGCAGCTGAACTCCCTCTATGTGCAGAACAGCCGCGGCAAGCTGGAGTCCTCCCTCGCCCACGCGTGCCTCATGGTGATGGCTGACCTCAACAAGATGGCCTCTGACATCATCCTGTTCTCCATGCCGGAGTTCGGGTATTTCACGCTGCCGGACAGCCTCTGCACAGGAAGCTCCCTCATGCCGCAGAAGAGGAATCCGGATGCGCTTGAGCTGGTCCGCGCAAAGTACCATGTGGTGCTCGCTGCGGAACATCAGCTCACGAGCGTCATCTCGAATCTCATCTCAGGCTACCACCGCGACCTGCAGCTCACCAAGCAGCCGGTCATGGACGCCCTTTTGGTCACCATCAGCTGCCTGGGGATGATGGCGTCCGTAATCTCCGCACTTGATGTGGATGAGGCCAGCTGCAATGGGGCGATGACGCCCGAGCTCTTCGCGGCCAAAGAGGCCCATATGATGGTGGAGAGCGGCGTTCCCTTCCGCGAGGCATACCATCGCGTCAAGGACGCAACGTATTTATAGCTGCCATCTCCTGTCGCATCGTGGCCTACACCGTCACCCCCTGGGAAGTCTCGGGAGACATCGACTACGCGCGGCTCATCAAGGACTTCGGAACCTCGCCGCTGAGCGACGTCCTGCTGAAGCGGATTGAGAAGCTCGCGGGCGGGCTGCACCACATGCTCCGGAGGAAGATATTCTTCTCCCACCGCGACCTGGACATCCTGCTCAGGAAGCACGAGCAGGGAAACACCTTCGCGCTCTACACCGGCCGCGGTCCCAGCGGAAACACGCACATCGGGCACCTCGTGCCGTGGCTCTTCACGAAGTGGCTCCAGGACCGCTTCGGCGCGGAGCTGTACTTCCAGATCACCAACGATGAGAAGTTCTTCATCAAGGACCTCTCGCTGGAAGAGACCACGAGACTCGCGTATGAGAATGCGCTGGATGTCATCGCGCTCGGCTTCGACCCGGAGAAGACGCATATCTTCATCGACACCGAGTACGCGAAGACACTCTATGGCATCGCCGCCCAGGTCGCGCGCCGCGTGACGTTCTCCCAGGCGAAGGCCGTGTTCGGCTTCTCCAACGAAACCAACCTCGGCCTCGCCTTCTGGCCCGCGATGCAGGCCGCTCCCTGCTTCCTCCCGAGCGTGCTGAAGAAACGCAAGGTTCCGGTGCTCATCCCGGCTGCGATTGACCAGGACCCCTACTGGCGTATCTCCCGGGACGTCGCTCCGAGGCTCGGCTACGAGAAGCCCGCTGCCATCCATTGCGTCTTCCTGCCCCCGCTGCAGGGCGCTGGGGGGAAGATGTCCGCGTCCGAGGCGGAGAGCGCGGTGTTCACCACGGACAGCGCTGCCGAGGTCAAGCGGAAGATCCTCAAGTACGCCTTCTCCGGCGGGCAAGCGACCGTGGAAGAGCACCGCAAGCTCGGGGGAAATCCCGATGTCGATGTCGCGTACCAGTGGCTGCGCTTCTTCGAGGAGGATGACAGCGTACTCGCGCAGCTCTACAAGGATTACCGGAGCGGAGCGCTGCTCACCGGCGAGCTGAAGATGCTGCTCATAAGGAAGCTGACAGGATTCCTTGAGGACCACCAGCGCGAGCGGGAACGCGCAAGGAAGCGCCTGGACGAGTTCCTCCTGAGGGATTAGGTAATACGTACTGTGGCACCCAAAAGTATTTAAATAACCCACCAGGCTTTTTTCTGTTGTTACTTATACAAAAGTAACAACAATCGGGGTGAAGGTTCCAGTGGTTCGTGCGCAGAGAAGTGGCGGTCTACGTTTCCTCGTACTTGTGGCAATCTTCCTCCTGACATTCTTCCGGACGGGCGCTGCGGAGAACCTTGAGGACTGCCTGGACAATGGCAAGCTTTTGGTGTGTCACATCCCCGAGGGAGGGGAAGCGCACACCATCTGCGTGGCCGAGGCCGCCTGGTCCGCTCACGAGGCGCACGGCGACTACCTCGGCTATTGCGAGGAGTCTGACGACGACTCCGACGATGACGATTCCGGTGGAGAGGACGATTCAGGTGACGACGACTCCGAGGATAACGACTCAGGAGACGACGATACCGGGGACGATACTGGAGACGACACCAGCGACGATACCGGGGACGACTCGGGGGACGATACTGGAGACGACACCGGCGATGATACCGGGGACGACTCGGGGCACGATACCGGA
>Ga0209342_10003714_pt1 | contig 16049 bp, 10 predicted proteins | sample RifCSP16_2_FD_184023 | JGI IMG/M metagenome (GOLD analysis project Ga0209342, IMG submission 184023) | Soil microbial communities from Rifle, Colorado - Rifle CSP2_sed 16_2 (SPAdes) (version 2) | ecosystem: Environmental > Terrestrial > Deep subsurface > Rock core/Sediment | place: Rifle... | reverse complement strand
GGGCCAGTACGTTTTCCAGGACGTTCAGTTCTACCACCTGCTGCCCGAGCTGAACGTCCTGGAAAACGTACTGGCCCCGCTGATGATCGCCCAGAGCGTCTGGAGCTACGTCCTCCATCGTCGTCAGCATCGTCGCCGCGCGGCCGAATTCCTCGAACTGGTGGGACTGAGCCACCGGCTGAAACACAAGCCCCGCGAGCTTTCCGGCGGCGAAATGCAACGGACGGCCATTGCCCGGGCGTTGGTGACTCAGCCGGACCTGCTCTTGGCCGACGAACCCACGGGCAACCTGGACGCGGAGACGGGCCGCGAAATCATTGAAGTGCTCCGCCGCTTGAATCGCGAGCGAAACCTGACTATAGTCATGGTTACGCACGACCCCGAGATTGCCCGCCAAGCCGACCGCGTCATCCGCCTGGTCGACGGCCGCGTGGAGACCGCGTAGCTGCCTTTGTACTCCTCACGCTCCGCGTGAGGGCGTCGGAGACGTGCGGCGCGAATACTTTACCTCACGCGGAGAGGCTGTGATTTTTTGTAGGGTGGGCACCGCCCACCAAAAGATGCTGTGTTTTGGTGGGCGGTGCCCACCCTACATTTTGTGGTTTCGACTGTGTTGAATCAAAAAAATCACAGCCTCGGAGCGTGAGGAGTACAAGCTTGCCTCGCGTCCAAATCCCTAAATCCCCAAATCCCTAAATCCCACCCCCATGTCTCTCAAAATCCACATCAACGGCCAACTTGTCGATCAACAAGACGCCAAAGTCAGTGTATACGACCACGGTTTTCTCTACGGCGACGGGGTGTTCGAGGGGATCCGCAGTTACGGCGGTCGCGTGTTTCGATTGAGCGAGCATCTCGACCGTCTCTGGGACTCGGCCAAGGCCATTTGGCTGACCATTCCCTGCACCAAGGAACAAATGACCGAAGCCGTTGAGGCGACGCTTGCCGCCAATGGGATCAAGGACGGCTACATTCGGCTGGTCGTCACGCGGGGCGTCGGCACGCTGGGGCTCGACCCGAACAAGTGCAGCCACCCGCAAATCATCATCATCGCCGACAAGATCGCGTTGTATCCGCCCGAATACTACGAAAACGGTCTCGAAATTGTCACGGCCAGCACGGTGCGCACCCAACCCGCCGCGCTGAGCCCGCGGATCAAGTCGCTCAACTACCTGAATAACATCCTGGCCAAAATCGAAGGCCTCCAGGCCGGTTGCATCGAAGCGCTGATGCTCAATCACAAGGGCGAAGTGGCCGAATGCACGGGCGACAATATTTTCGTGCTCCAAGCCGGCCAATTGCTCACCCCGCCCAAGGACGCCGGCATTCTCGCGGGCATCACCCGCGACGCGGTCATTGGCTTGGCTCGGGAATCGGGCATCGAGGTCCACGAGACGGCGCTCACCCGGCACGACGTCTACGTGGCCGACGAGTGCTTCCTGACAGGCACGGCCGCCGAGGTCATCCCGGTTGTGAAGGTCGACGACCGCCAGATTGGCGACGGCCGGCCCGGCCCGGTCACTCGAAACCTGATGTCCCTCTTCAAACGCCTGACCCGCGGCTAAAAACAGGAGGACAGGCATTCTTGTCTGTCAATTGGTCTGTCTATTGGTCTGTCTATTCCTTAATGACAGAAGACCGGAATGGTGGCTAACAGGAACGGTTACACGGAGACAGACAAGAATGACAGACAAGAATGTCTGTCCTCCTGTTCTCCTTTCGTGGCTGACTGTTCCGATTGAATCGTTTGGCGCGAACCGGCCAGCCCTGCCGACCGCGTCTCGCTCGCCCGCCGCCACGTCGCCCCGACCATAGGCAACCTATAGTTCACTATAGGGAGGACTGGCTTGGCCGTCCTCGCTTAACGCTCTTCCTTTTCCATTGTCGACGCCCACGTCGGGCACGAACGTGATCCGTCATAGGAACCATCGTCGCCGTCGTGCGTTGTCCCCTCACTGGTCCAGGAACGCCATGCCGCTCATTGTCGCCTAACCGTGGAGTAACGCCATGATGAACTTTCGGACTCAATATTCAAGAAACGGTTGCTCGGGAAGAAATCGCCGCGAGGCGCGGAATCGCAAGGGAGTCATTATTGTTCTGGCTTCCCTGCTGATGATCTTCATGCTGGGTTTGCTCGCCTTCTCGATCGACCTGGGATACATGATGAGCGTCCAGGGTGAGATGGACCGCGCAGTCGATTGCTCCGCGTTGGCCGGTGCCGGCGCGCTGGTCGACGGCGCCGACGAGGCCCGACTCGCCTCGCTCGACGTCCTGCTCTATAACTCGGTCGGTTCGCAGGGCATTTCCGAACAAGACAGCCGCCAAGCCAAATTGTACCAGTGGCTCGACAAACACCCGAATGATTTTGAAACCGAGGTCGGCCATTGGAACCCGGCGACCAGGACCTTCGCCCAAAACGACGTTCTGCCTTCGGCCATCCACGTGATGGCTTCCTATGAGCATCCCTCGACGTTTTTCGCCCGCATCTTCGGCATCGACTCCTTCCGTGTCACGTCGGAAGCGACCGCCCGCTATCAGCCGCGCGACATCGCGCTGGTGCTCGATTTCTCGGGCTCGATGAACGACGACAGCGAACTGAGCTATATCAACGAAACGAAAAGGCCCGGTTCGCGCGCGGCCGTCCTTGGCGGCTTGCAGCAGATGTACCAGGAACTCGGCTCGCCGGCCTATGGGAGCATGCAGTTTACGCCCGTCTACATCTCCTCGACCAACGCCACCACGATCAAGAACACCCTCGGGCTGCGGTACAAGGTGGGAAAGAAATGGGTGGAAATTCCCTATCCCTACGCCGACGGCAGTTGGGACGACTACTTCAGCTACGTCCAGAACAGCAGCGTGGTTTCTTCCGCGGGCTACTACAAGAAGTATGGCTATCTGACCCTGATCAACTACTGGCTCGAACAGAAACCGGGCGCCGACCAGACGGCCGACCTCTGGAAGGTGAGCGCTCAGCCGGTGACCGCGGTGAAGGACGCGGTGGGCGTGTTCATGGACTACATCCAGGAGGTGGACTGCGAGGACAAGGTTGCCTTGGTGATCTACAACTCGAGCTCCGGCGACGCCTATAAGGAACTCTCGCTCACCACCAACCTCAGCACGGTCGAAGACACCGTCCACCATCGTCAGGCGGCCCACTATGACAATTACACGAATATTGGCGCCGGCATTCGCAAAGGTTGGGAAGAACTCGACGCCCACGCCCGCGTCGGGGCGAAGAAAATGATCGTCCTGATGACCGACGGAAACGCCAATCGGCCCAACGGTGAAAGCTACGGCAGGTCGTACGCGCTCACGCAGGCCGCCAACGCCGCCGCGAAGAACTATCAGATCGTCACCATCAGCCTCGGCCAGAGCGCTGACACCGAGCTGATGCAAGAAATCGCCGACGCCACCAACGGCGTCCATTACAACATCCCGGGCGGAAGCGCCGTGAACGACTATCACGACGACCTGATCGCCGCGTTCCGCAAGATCGCCGACGACCGGCCGCTGTTGCTCGTGCAATAGGAACTCCCAAAGGCACGGCCGCCACAAACACCACGTCCCAAAGCGAGGCACTGAACCGCTCAGTGCCTCGCTGTTTTTTTGCGCCGTTTCTCCGAAATACCCAAACTAAAGCAATGTGCCGTTATGGCATTTCGCACTTTGTTGGCGAAAACCTCCAACACGGCGAATTCCCCGTGTTCCAAGGTTGACGAGCGCGGTTATGATGGTTAGAATTCCGTGGTCTAATTGGGCCGTTTGACTAACCCCAAACGACGGTTCCGTGCGAAAATGGCCACCGGGGCTGATTAAATAGGGAGCGAACGGTCAGATGTTAGTCCACCGATCGTCGGTGGGTTGGGTTGTCCAGACGCCCGCGAAGTTGAATCTCTTCTTCGAGGTGCTTGGCAAGCGACACGATGGATTCCATGAGATCGAAACTCTCATGACGCCCATCGGATTGCTTGATACGCTACATTTTTTGGAGAATTCAACCGGGCAGATCGCGTTCGAGTGCCGCCGGGCTGGCACCGACGCGACGCTGCCGAACAACCGCGCGACTTCCGGCGTCCCGACGGACGTTTTGCCCACGGACGAGCGGAATCTCGTGGTTCGGGCCATCGACCTCTTCCGTCGCGCGACGGGAGTGCGACACGGCGCCCGAGTGCGATTAATAAAACGTATTCCCATCGCGGCAGGATTGGGAGGCGGTTCGAGCGACGCGGCCGCCGCCTTGGTGGCGGCGAACCACGCTTGGCAAGTGGGCTGGTCACGCTCGCAATTGGCCCTCCTGGCCGCCGAGTTGGGCAGTGATGTTCCGTTCTTCCTCGGCGACGGCCCGGCCGTCTGCCGCGGACGGGGCGAACGGATTGAGCCAATTACACCCGTGGGTACGATGACGTTCGTGGTCGTCCGTCCTCCCGAGGGGCTTTCGACCGCGGCCGTCTATGGCGTTTGCCGTCCGGCAACCACGCCGAGACCGATCGATCCCATCCTGAACGCCTTTCGGCGAGGGGATTCGGCCGCGGTGGGGCGGTTGCTGTTCAACCGGTTGCAGCCGGCGGCCCGGAAGTTGTCCGTTTGGACGGAAAAGCTCGAGGATGCACTGAGCCGGGAAGACTGCCTCGGACATCTGATGAGCGGGAGCGGCACCTGTTTCTTCGCGATCTGTCGTCACGAACGTCACGCCCGGCGCGTGGCGCGGCGATTACAAGCAACCGGCATTGGCACGGCCTACGCGGTTCGAACCACTCGATAAGTCGGCCGACTTTTATGGAGGAAACGCCGTGGAGATCACCGAGGTTCGCATCAAGCTCATGGAAGAGCCGGGAGAACGCCTCAAGGCGTTCTGTTCGATCACCTTCAACGACGCTTTCGTCGTGCGTGATCTGAAAATCATCGAAGGCTCCAGCGGGCCCTTCGTGGCCATGCCGAGCCGCAAACTCACGTCGCACTGCCCCTACTGCGGCAGCAAGAACCACCTTCGCGCCGCGTTCTGCAACCAGTGCGGCAAGCGACTGCGCGAACCCGTCACCGCCAAGGACGAAGACGGCCGCGCGAAGCTCTACGCAGACATTGCCCATCCGATCAACTCGGCCTGCCGCGAGCTGATCCAGGATCGGGTCATCAAGGCCTTTGAAGAGGAGGTAGCCGAATCGAAGATGCCCGGCTACGTCTCGCGTTACGACGAATTCGGCGACGAATTGGCCGCTGCCCGCGCCTCGGTCGTCGAGACCACGCAGATTCAGCCGGCCGAAAAACCTCGCGGCCCGCACGCCCCCATGACCCGCCGCCCGGCCACCGCCGACGGCGTCGTCCGGCAAGGCAGCTTCGGCGAAGGCGTGTTTGAGTAGTGCCGCGACGGAAGAGAAGCATATCACCCCCTCAGGGTCGCGGCTCGGGCCTTCAAATCCGAGCCGCGACCGTAAGGGAACGGTAGAAGCGTAGAATGGTAGGGTGGGGCGACGGACGTTCCGCAAAAACGACATCTCATCCCGAACAAACGTCGCTCGGAACGTCCGTCGCCCCACCAGAAACGCGGCATTGCCCCCTCGCGCCGCTCGGGCAGGGGCTTACGCAAAATAACCCACTGCGTTGGCGAACATCTTCAGCCCGTCGCCGGTCTTGGTGGTTTCTGGGCGAGTCCAACGGGGATGCTGTGTCCGCGTGATGTGTCGTTCGGGATGGGGCATCAGGCCGAACACGCGGCCCGTCGCGTCGCACACGCCCGCCACGTTTGCCTGCGACCCATTCGGATTGTCCGGAAACGGCAGCGTGGAAAAGGGGACTGGCTCCTTTTCCCCATCCAGCAACAAATACCGCAGCGCAAGCTGCCCGCCCGCCGCAAGTATTTTTAACGTTGCCTCGTCCCGGGCAACGAACTTCCCCTCGGCATGGGCCACCGGCAGGTACATCTCGTCGATGTCCTTTAAGAAAACGCACTTGCCGCCGTCCGTGCCCAATCGCACCCAGCGGTCATCGTACCGGCCCGAGTCGTTCCAGGTAAGCGTCGCCGCCGGAGAAAAGGTGTCAGCCGGAGAAAAGGTGTCAGCCGGAGAAAAGGTGTCAGCCGGAGAAAAGGTGTCAGGAACCATTTGCCGGTCATGGCCCGGAGGGTGCTTTGCACAAATGGTTCCTGACACCTTTTCTCCCAGCAGCACACCCAGTTTGATGAGAATCTGAAACCCGTTGCAGATGCCGAGGATCAGCTTCCCTTCGTCCTTGAATCGCGAAACGGGTTCTCCCAGGTGATGCTCGATCTGGTTGGCCAGAATCCGGCCGGCCGCCACGTCGTCGCCGTAGCTGAATCCGCCCGGAAAGCAGAGAATCTGGAAGGCGTCCAACAACGACGGCTTTTCGAGCAATCGATTGACGTGGACGCGCTCGGCTTTCGCGCCGGCCGTTTCGAAGGCAAACGCCGTTTCCAAATCGCAGTTCGTGCCGGGAGCACGCAGGACGAGAACGTGGGGTTGGGGCATGGGAACGAGGAATTTAGGGATTTTGGGATTCAGTTAATAGCCGTGGGCGGAAGCCCTCGTTGTTACACACAAGTCGCAGTCATTTGCCGGTGATGCTGCCCCGTAGGGGCATTTGAGGATAGCCCAGCGATTTATCGCTGGGTTCAGGAGCCGTTATTCCGGCGTTTCCGTCCCGTAGGGACGGTTGAAAACGGACACGATGAGGCGTCCTCAACCGTCCCTACGGGACGAAGGTTTTCTTTATATGGTTCGCCTTCCCGGCAGTGAACTGCCGGGCTACTTTCAAACGTCCCTCCGGGACGAAGAACCGACACCAACTTGTGTGTAACAACAAGGGCGGAAGCCCACGGTAGCGTCACCACGCCAGCGGCTTTCGCCACGTTTCTTTCAATTCAACGATATTCGCGTCAATCAACGGGGAACCACCTGAGGCCGAGACGATGCGCAGCTTCGGTTCCGCAACGACTTGCCCGATCGCCGCGCATGGCACGACACCAGCCATTGCCGCCTCGAACGCCGCCGCGTCCTTCGGTCGCACTTCGCACAAAAAGCGGGTGTTCGATTCACTGAACAACAAAATGGCCGGATGGTTCGCATCTTCTTCGCAAGACATGCCGTTCAATTCGATCGACATGCCGCACCCGCCCGCGAAGGCCATTTCAGCCGCCGCGACGGCCAGACCGCCTTCGCTCAGGTCGTGGCACGCGCGGACCAAACCCGCGTCGATCGCCCGGTGCAACGCCTCGAACGTCCGCCGCGCGACGGGCACGTCGACCATCGGCGCCCGCCCGCCGTCGAGCCGCTCGACCAGCCCGAAATGCGATCCGCCCAGTTCGTTTTTCGTCAGGCCGACGAGGTAAATCGCATCGCCCGGCGTTTTGGCGTCCATCGTCACGCACCGAGACACGTCGTCCACTTGGCCGATGGCGCTGATCAACAGCGACGGCGGGATCGAAATGGGCTCGGCCGCCCCCTCCGGGCGGAATTCGTTGTTCAGGCTGTCCTTGCCGCTGATAAACGGCGTGCCCAGCCCGGTCGAAACGTCGTAGCACGCCCGGGCCGCGCGGACCAGGGAGCCGAGCGTCTCGGGCCGGTCCGTGTTGCCCCAGCAGAAATTGTCGAGCACGGCGATCCGCGACGGATCGGCGCCGACGGCCACGCAGTTGCGCACCGCCTCGTCGATCGCGGCAGCCGCCATGTGGTAGGTGTCTAGATCGCCGTAGCGAGGGTTCATGCCGCACGAGATGACGATGCCCTTCATGCTGTCCAACACGGGTCGCAGCACGGCGGCGTCGCTCGGCCCGTCGTTCGTCGCCCCGACCAGCGGTTTGACCACGCTTCCGCCTTGCACCTCGTGGTCGTACTGGCGAATGATCCAGTGCTTGCTGGCGACGTTCAGCGACCCGAGGATTCGTTTCAACGAGTCGGTGTAGTTGCGGCCGGCGTCCTTCGGCAGCGAGAGATCCTTGACCGGCGGCGGCGTATAGACCGCCTCGCGCACGACCGGCGGCCGACCGTCGTGCAGAAATTCCATCGCCAGATCGGCGACCAGATGGCCGTCGTATTTCAGTTGCAGCCGGCCCGTCGGCGTGAAACGGCCGATCACCGTGGCCTCGACACCCTCCGACGCGCACAACGCATTCAGCTCGTCCCACTTTTCCTCGGGCACGGAGACGACCATCCGCTCCTGCGCCTCGGAGATCCAAATCTCGGTGTACGAAAGCCCTTCGTACTTCACTGGCGCTCGTTCGAGCCACACTTCGGCGCCGATTTTCTCGCCCATTTCGCCGACCGCGCTCGAAAATCCGCCCGCCCCGCAGTCGGTCACCGCGCTATAAAGCCCGCGGTCCCGAGCGACCAGCAGGACGTCGAGCAACATTTTCTCGGTGATTGCGTTGCCGATCTGCACGGCTCCGCCCGAGAGTTCATCGCTTTTGTGCGTCAGTTCGGCCGAACTGAACGTCGCCCCGTGAATCCCATCGCGTCCCGTGCGCCCGCCGAGGGCGACAACCAACTCATTAGCCCCCACGTTCTTGAACGACTTGTCGCGAGGAATCAGGCCGACGTTGCCGCAATAGACCAGCGGGTTGCCCAGGTAGCGCGGGTCGAAATAGACGGCCCCGTTCACGGTGGGGATGCCCATGCGGTTGCCGTAATCGCGCACGCCGTGAACCACGCCCTTCATCACGCGGCGGGGATGGAGCACGCCCTGGGGAATCGCGTCGGCCGGCGTGTCGGGCGGAGCAAAACAGAAGACGTCGGTGTTGCAAATCGGCTTGGCGCCCATGCCCGTGCCCATCGGATCGCGGATCACGCCGCCGATGCCCGTGTTGGCCCCGCCGTAAGGCTCCAAGGCCGACGGATGATTGTGCGTCTCGACTTTGAACACGACGTTATATCGGTCGTCGAACCGGATCACGCCCGCGTTGTCCTTGAACACACTCACGCACCAGTCGCGGTCGCCGGCCTCGCGGCGGAGCTGCTGCGTGGCCTCGAAAATCGTCTCGCGCAACATGTTCTCGTAGGTCTTTTCGCCCTGCTCATCGCGATAGCGAATCCGCCCGGCGAGCGTCTTGTGGCTGCAATGCTCGCTCCACGTTTGAGCGATCGTCTCAAGCTCGACATCCGTCGGCTCGCGGCCTAGATCACGGAAATGGGCCTGGATCGTCCGCATCTCGGCCAGCGACAGGAATAGTTGTCCCTGGCGACTCAACCGCATCAGGGCCTCGTCGTCCAACTGACTCAGCGGCACCGTGACTCGTTGGAACCGGTAGGGCGACCCGACCGCCAGATGCTCGAACCGAAGGGGGCCGACGATCACTTGCTCGATGGCGTCGTTGGCCAGCACCCGGGCGGCCAGCGACTCGACCTGGGCGTCCGTCAGTCCGCCGATCCAATACTTTTTGAGCGTTCGCACGGCGTCGGCCGGGATGTTGAAGTCGGCGATGGCTCTCAGGGCGCTCTCCGCCACCGGATCGGTGACGCCCGGCTTCGGCAGGACATGGACGAGCGTTGCACACTCCTTATCCAAGTCGCTTGCGCAAACCGAGCCGCTTGCGCAAACCGAGCCGCGACCGTGAGGGAGCGGTTGTCCCGTCGCACCGACGCCACCGCTCCCTAACGGTCGCGGCTCGGTTTGAGGAAAAGTTGGTCGCGGCTCGGTTTTTTCATCGCCCACTTTGAAGATCACCGTTCGCTGCACGACGCCGTCGGCCAGGAGTTCGGCCGTGATTCGCTCGACCTGTTCCCGGGCAAGGTTGCCTTCGATCAGATATCCCTGGGCCGCGTCGATCGCCGTCGACGGCGGAAAACCGAGGTCGGCCGCTTCGCTCTTCGCGCTTTCGGCCAGGCGGTTGGGGTGGCCCGAGGCCGGATAGATGTCAACTTCCCAGAGCATCGCGGTTCTTCTTGGCTAGGGTCAAAATCCGTTCCAACTCCGCCTCGTCGCCCGCCGCGATCGCCGCCCGCAAGGCGGCCAGGCAACGGCTGAACTGATCGAGCGCGGCGACGACGTTGTCGCGGTTCATTGTAAAAATGGGCTTCCAGATGTCGGCCTCTCCCGCAGCCAGCCGCGTCATGTCCAAAAGACCGGTGCCCACCAGTTGAAAACAATCCTCCGGCAGGCTTGCCGCCAGCGCCACCGAAAGGGCGTGCGGCGAGTGGCTGGTTATCGCCACGAGCCGGTCGTGCTCTTCGGCCGATAGTTGGACCACCATCGACCCAAGCTGGACCCAAAACTGCTCCAGCAGGTCGTAGTCCTTGGCCTGGGTGTTTTTCGTCGGCGTGATCACGGTGACTCGGCCGCAAAACAGGTCGGCCATGGCGTGGGCCGCTCCCGTCTTCTCGCGTCCGGCCAACGGATGCGCGCCCAAGAAGCGGCACCCACGCGGCAATCCTTCGTCAAGCTGCTCGACGATCGACCGCTTGGTGCTTCCCGCGTCGCTGATCAGCGTTCCCTCGGGACAAAACTTGGCCACCTGCCGCACGTCTTCGACGATCCGTCCGACCGGCGTGCAGACGATAACCAACTCGGCCTCGGCCAGGCCTTTTTCTAGGCTCACGGTGGTCTGATCCACCGCCCCGACCCGGCGAGCGGTTCGCAGGCTTTCCTGCCGCCGCCCGATGCCGACGACGTGCCGTGCCAGCCCTTTTTCGCGCAGCGCCAACCCGATCGACCCGCCGATCAGGCCCACGCCCACTATGGCTACGTTGTTGAAAGTTCTCATGGCGGCACGACCACGCAATGTTCCTAAGGATTTCCCGCCCAATAAAACGGATCATTGTAGCAAATCACCCGGCGTTTGGCGTGGACCCCGCCCTGGGGGAAACCTACTCGCAAATAGTGGGAGGCCCCTGTTTACTAACCCCACCGGGCTCGCCCCGGTGGAAAATGGTTTGACAACTACACGGCGGCTAAAAAGTCCGTTCGAGTGCTCTCCGTCGTCCGCCGCTTGAAGCGGCGGACGACGGAGAGCACTCGTTTCTATTAGCCTCTCGCCTAGTTTCCAAACCAACCAGCCACCGGGGCAAGCCCGGTGGGGCATGAAAGAAATCTAATGTCCAAATGTCGCCGTCTTTTTGGCATCTTGGCCTTGTATATCCGCCTTCTTCCCCCCCGGAGTGCCGATTGGGACGTCCGATTCATAATAGACGACCTGATAGGAGACAGCCTTCTCGCGCACCCCTTCCGGCAGCGGAATGAGACAACTGCCAAGCGTCGTTTCGTCGCCCACGGCCAAATCCGCCCCCTGGCTGTCGCAACCGAGAAGATTCCGATCCTTGTCAAAAAAGGCGACGTAATACTGGCAATGCATCGTCTGCTCGGAATAGTTTCTCAGATTTACCTGGGCGTTGATAATTTCCCGGCCAAGGAAATCGCTGAGTCTAAATTGGCACGTCCCCTTCAGCTTACGACCGACCTCGACCTCAAAAGGCCCCTCCGGATCCCCCGACGGCTTCAACTCGCAATTGCCCGACTTCCGGTCCACGTACAGTTCCTTGGGCCCACGCGGCTTTTTCGCGGGCTTCCCGTCATTCGTCGCCAGCGGGACTCCCTGCCCCATCGTCCCCAGGACTTTTACCACGGCCGAGGCTGCCGATAAGTTTGGCGCTACGACCCTGAAAACACGGGACGCCACTGAAACCTCATGCGAGATTGCTCCAGCCACCGAAGCTCTTCGCATAGGCACGTCATCCACTGGAACCTCATTTACTAATCCTGGTTTGCTGGGAGCCACCACCGGTGTGGCCACGGCGACTACCTCTTGATCTCTTTTACGCCGCGGCGGTACGGGCACGTCCCGTAACGCGAACGGCATGCGAACTATCCGCGAATCCACGTGGACGATCAGCCGCAATTGCGCATCCTCGGGTAATTTCTTTTTATAAGCCAGTTCTTTATCCATGTGATTGTCGTTGCATGACCAACTCGACATATACGCGTTAAGCAGTTTTCCCCGTGAATCGACTATCTCGCATCCGACAACCGGGCTTTCCTTCCAATCGATGGCAACATGCCACCTATCGTCCTTTCCCTTTCCGGGGCCGATTCCCTTTGAAAATGGAAAATCGTACGACGGTTTCTCGGCTGGCTTGATTTTCGTAACCTGCACACTTAATCCGAGTTTCTTCAGCGATTTGTCATCAAAGATCCCATTAAGCCTTTTGATTGCCTTCGGCAGCGTCACCGATTCCATTCGTCCGCCCGTACGCAGGTCAACGCTTCCACGCAATTCTTTGAGTTTCTTTGTTGGCTCGGAAGAAAAATTCCCGAGATTGATGTCGATGCTGTTTCTTGGGAACATCTCATCGCCTCGGTCGATCGGTTTGATAGCGAAGATCGGTTGTCCCCGGTCATCGAGAATTGACTCTATCTTGGGTTCGCTATAACCGCTTGCCCCCGCCGCTGCCGGTCCGTGAAGAAGAATCGTAATCAATAATTCTTTCCTCGTCGCATCGCTGGAGTCCGACTCGTTCCATTCCACTTCGGCCTCGGCGCGGACGTCTTTCGCGTCGGGAGCCGCCGCGATCTTTGGCTTTTCTTTCGTGTCCGCCGGTTCGACTCCCAAAGCCACTCCGCCCAATGCACCGACAACGATCCAGCACAACGTCCACGGCAGCGTCTTCATTTTTCGACTCATGGATCGACTCCTTTCGCTGGGGAACCGGGCCAACCGACCTAAAATCATCCGTCGCGGCCAACGACAATCGCACAACAACGGCGATTCTAGATCTTGAAGCCAAACCTGCAAAGCCGGCTTTGGTTTCCCATCCTGTTTATCCTGTTAATTCTGTCCAAAACCGCCTCGTCAACAAACGCCGGCCGCCCGCCTGTCCCTACGGCCCTCCCCGGTGTTAGGATCGTTGCGTAGATTGAGCCCGTCCGTCAGAAATCCAGGTGCAAACCGTGCCCCCTCTCCCTCCATCCCGCTTTTTCCCCCCCGCCGACATGGCCGACGAGGACGGGTTGATCGGCGTGGGCAGCGAGCTTTCGCCCGAGTGGGTTTTGGACGCCTATGCCCACGGCATTTTCCCCTGGCCCGTTGGCGAGTTGGACGAACCCATGTTCTGGTGGTCGCTCGATCCGCGGGCCATCCTCGAATTCGACGCCCTGCACGTTTCGCGGAGCCTCCGCCGGGTGCTCCGCTCGGGCCGGTTCGAGGTCACTTGCGACCACGATTTCGCCGGCGTGATCCGTCGATGTGCCCGGGGGCCGGGCCGTGAGGGCGGCACCTGGATCACCCCGCGCATGATCCGGGCCTATACGCGGCTTTTCGAGCTAGGCCATGCCCATTCGGTCGAGGTTTGGCACGAGGGCCGTCTGGCCGGCGGCGTCTATGGCGTGGCCATTGCCGGGCTGTTCGCGGCCGAGTCGATGTTTTACCGCGTGCGCGACGCCTCGAAAGTGGCCCTGGTCCATTTGGTCGAGCATCTTCGCCGGCGCGGCTACCGACTGCTCGACATCCAACAACTCTCGCCCCACACGGCTCGACTCGGCGCCGTCGAAATCTCGCGCGGCGAATACCTTGGCCGTCTGGCCGACGCTTTGGCCGTTCCCGTCACCTTTGGCGACACCCTTGCGTCGTCCGGTCTCCCTCCGCCAGAGGGCTAGGGTGAGGGCCCCCCCGTTTTTTCCCACGGCATCACCCCGTTTTTCACCCCTCTTCGGCCCGCGTGATATTCCACTTCCCCGGGATGCGAGTACGATAAGAGGGGATCGTTCGCCGGCTCGCCCGGCATCCACACCCGCCAAGGACCAAACGGCATGGCCAAAGAAGAAGCAAAACCGGAAAAGAAAAAAGTCCTCCTCGTCGACGACGACCACGAAATCATCGAGTCGCTGCGGGTCGCACTCTCCGCCAAGGGCTACGAAGTGGTCATCGCCCGCGACGGCAACCAGGGCCTGGCGATGGTCGAGCGCGAGGATCCCGACATGCTGATTCTCGACATGATGATGCCCAAGCGAAGCGGCTTCCTGGTGCTCGAACGGCTGCGACGCGCCCGGCCGGTGCCCCTGCGGATCATCATGATCACCGCGAACGAGGGCAGCCGTCACAAGGCCTATGCCGAAATGCTCGGGGTGGACGACTATATCCGCAAGCCGTTCGCCATGGACCGATTGTTGGACAGCGTCGGCCGCCTCTTGGGCCAGCCGCCCGAAAAACCGGCCCCCGAACCGCAACCGTAAGGGTAGGCCGGGTCATGACCCGGCGATGAGCGGTAGCGGTAGGCCGGGTCATGACCCGGCGATGTGCGAGATTCGGTGAGATTCCGTTGCCGGGTCGCGACCCGGCCTACGCTCGCAACTCGGCTCCATGCTCCCGGCGACAGGCCGCGACGATCCGCTCGCGCAGTTCGTCCGCCTGCTGGTTGGTCATCGTTCCCTCGCGGCTGCGGAGCACGAGCGTCATCAGGAGGCTCTTTTTGTCCGGGCCCAGCCGTTTGGCGTCGAGATACGTCTCGCGGTATTCGAGCGATTCGAAGAACGGTTCGCTGCCGGCGGCCACCGTCTTCGCGACGTCGGCCCAGCGGACCCGTCGATCGACTTCAAGATTCAAGTCCCGCGACACGGCCGGATAGGCCGGCAACGGGGCGTAACGCGGAACGAGTCGGGCCATTTCGATCAAGACCGACGTCTTCACTTCGGCCACGGTTGTTTCGCCGCGCAGGTCGAACCGCTTGAGCGCCTCGGGCCGCAGCCGGCCCAGCACACCCAAAGGTTTTCCCGCCACGGACAACGCGCAGCACGCGTCCGGCGCAAGCAGGTCGAATCGTGCGTCGACGGCCTCGACCACGGCCATCGGATCGAGCACGGCGACGATCGCCTCGATGGCCCCTTTCACCTCCTCAAATGACCGGCCGCTGCACAGTGCGAGTAATCGCTCTTCGTCCGGAAGCTTTTTGCCACGAGGCAAATAAACCTTGGCGATTTCGAACAACTCGATCCGAGGGTTCGACAGCGATTCGTTCGTCCGCCGGGCTTCCAGCAGGCTCGGAATCAGGCTCAGCCGCAGCCGGTCGGCCCCGCGCAACAGCGGCATGAACGTGGACAGCGGCTCTTCGTCCGACCACGGGCTGAACGCCGCCGCCGCCGCCGCGTCAACCATGCTGGCCGTCATGGCCTCGTCGAATCCGTCGGCCGCCAGAACGGTCCGCACCTTGGCCAATACACGATCTTCGTGCCGCCGGGTGGACGCGACCATCGGCACACCGACGTCCTCCGGGATCTCCTCGTACCCGTGGATCCGCGCGACCTCTTCGATCAGGTCGATTTCGCGTGATAGATCTCGCCGCCAACTGGGCGGAATCACTTCGACCTGTTTCTGGTCGGCCCGCGTTTCGACGTTGCCCAGGGCCGCGAGGATGCGCCGCACCTCGTCCTCCGGCACCGAGATGCCCAGAACCCGTTCGATCTGATCGAGCCGCAGGACGACCGGTTTGCGTGGGGGCGGCGGTTGTCCGACGTCGACCACGCCCTGGCAAAGCCGGCCGCCCGCTAATTCGAGAATCAACTCGCAGCACCGGCGGCTGGCCCAGTCGATTCCCTCGGGATCGACCCGTCGCTCAAACCGATAGGATGAATCGCTGTGGAGATTTAGTGCCCGGGCCGCGCCGCGAATCGCCAGCGGATCGAAGTCGGCCGACTCGACCAGGATGTCGGTCGTCACCGGAGAAATTTCGGTCGACGCCCCGCCCATCACGCCGCCGATCGCCACGGGATTCTCGCCGTCGGCGATGATGCACATGCCGGGCTCCAGCCGGTAGTCGCGATGGTCGATCGCCTCGATCGTTTCGCCTGGCTTCGGCTGTCGAACGATGATTTGCGATCCCTTGAGCTTGGCGAAGTCGAACGTGTGCAACGGCTGGCCGCATTCCATTAGCACGTAGTTCGAGATATCAACCACGTTGTTGATCGCCGCGATGCCGATCGTCTTCAGCCGGCGGACCATCCACGAAGGACTCGGCCCGATTTTCACGCCGCGAACGACCCGGGCCGTGTAACGCGAGCACAACTCGGGACAGTCGATCCGCACTTGGACCAGCTTCTCAACCGCCGACCGACTGTCC
>Ga0209342_10003712_pt1 | contig 16051 bp, 19 predicted proteins | sample RifCSP16_2_FD_184023 | JGI IMG/M metagenome (GOLD analysis project Ga0209342, IMG submission 184023) | Soil microbial communities from Rifle, Colorado - Rifle CSP2_sed 16_2 (SPAdes) (version 2) | ecosystem: Environmental > Terrestrial > Deep subsurface > Rock core/Sediment | place: Rifle... | reverse complement strand
CGTTGCGCCAGCGGCTGGCGGCGACGCTGGAGGAGAGTTTCCGCAGCGAGCTTGGCCGCGGGCTCGAGCGGCTGCAGCAGGCGATGGCGCCGTACCGGCGCTTCGTACTCGAAGAAGAAGGTCGTTTGCAGCGGGTCGCCACCGGGTTGGACGAGATCTCCGGCCGGCTGGCGGCGCTCGAGTCGCTCTTGGGCGAGGCGGCGCCCGCAAGCTGAGGGCGTGACCGCCCCTCACCCCGCGCGACCCATTTTCCCCTCAGAGAGCCTCTTGCCTCTCGTGGTAGCGCCTCCTTGGCGTGAGACCACTGTCTGACGTGGCCGGGCGTTGCCTGGCCTTGACCGGGCTAAGCCGGGAGTCCAGCACCCTTGACCGTCTTTGACCCCCATGCCCCTCGACCCGGAATCGAAGAAGGCGCATAAGGTTCTCCCTCCTTTCCGGAGACCCTTCCACGCCCTCTAACGATGCCCCTTATTCAGGAGGCGACGGTGGGACTTGCCTGTCCTGAGCGAAGCCGAAGGAAACCCACGCATGAGGGTTTTGCAGGATCCGGCGCAGACGATTCAGACTCTTGCTCGCCTTTGGCCGGATTCCGTGTAAGGGTCTTGCCTCTCTGAGATGTCTGGCCGACCGAGACCCTTGACCGTCTTCTGGGGCCAGGCAACAGACATACGACGAGTCTCAGGGTCGAAGGGCAGGCTACCACCACCGGGGCCAGCAAGTCAAGGCGGAGGCCGCCCGGCGGGCAAGGTAAGAGTCGACTAGGCGCACGAAGGCAGGTTGGCTCCACCGGGTCAACCGGCGGTGGTGGAAACGAGGGCTATGGGGCCGGGGTTGGCGTGCAGTAGCGCTGGTGGCCGGGGTCAGAATTGCACGAATGCGGGTTCACCTCGGGCCCCGCGGTTGGGGAGGCAGGTGCCTGGGTTCCCGCCGGGGTAGGCGAGCCAACCACAGTCGCTGTTGCGGTGGGAGACGACGGAGCGGTCGTTGCGGATCCGTTCACAGGATCCTGGGGTGACGGCTCGCCTGAAGTGTCCGATGGCTCCGCAGGTGGGAGGTTCGCGTCGCTCGTCTGGACAACGGCATTCTGATCCCCAATTTGCAGGTCCGAACTACCAGCGACTGTCGGCGCTGACGCATAGGGGGTTTCTGAGGAGGAAATGCTCGTCTGCTCCCTCTGCTCGCCCCTCAACAGTCCATCCAAGAGGGACCCGCCCACGGAGGTGGATGAAAGAACAGGCACCGAGATCGCGAGACAGGCGATGAGCGCGAGGGCCGAAGCGAGAATGGCGGTCCTCCTGGGCTGTGGCCGGCCGCCCCTTGGTGTGGCCAGCGCGGGCGGTCGGTCGGGGGACGGCCTGGGTTCCGTCGCGAACCCCATGCCGTATTCGAACTCACGGTGGAAGGCCTCAAGGCTCGGGAACCTCTCCCTGGGCGTGGTCTGGAGAGCGCGGCCAAACGCTGATACGACGCGGGATGGGAGGATCAAGCTATCTCGTGTCGTTGCCTTAGGGGCACCCGATGTGCTCGTCGCCGCCTTCCTGAGCCAATCCAAGGCAAGCGTGGGCGTCTTGTGACTCAGCACAGTGAGCAAGACAAGAGCCAGCGAGTACTGGTCGGAAGCCGCCGTAGGAAGGCCGCCCGCTTTCACCTCCGGTGCTGTGTAGTCCGAGCCATTCTCGCCCTGGCCCCCTCTGGCGGACCCGTTCCCCTCCGTCGGCCCTCCAAGGAAGAAGTCTGTGATGTGGATGTGGCCCTCTTCATCGAAGAGGATATTCGAGGGTTTCAGGTTGCCATGGTTCAGCCCACGGGCGTGGGCGTGTCGGAGGGCATCGCTGATCTCCGCTGCGAGCTGGCGGACGTCAAGGGAGGATAGGGTTTGTTCCCTTACGCGATCCTCGAGACTGCCGGCCACAATGAACGGGGAGATCAGGACCAGCCCATCTTGAGACCAGCCCGCTCTGAGAGGGACCACGAAACCCTGATGCGCGATCCGCCTCCACCGCTCGATCGTCTCCGAGGCTGAGCGCCGCGCCTCAGGCTGGGATAGCCACGGCAGTCTCAGGACCTTGATGGCCACGGGCCCGGTGCCATCCGGTGACTCGGCCCGCACGACGGTGCGGCCCTCATCGGCCCTGAGCTGTTCAATTGGTTTGTACCCATCTAGTGAAATCATCGCAGCCCTATCGCCAATGCCTCGACTAGGCAGGGCATGCCAGCCCGCCGTCGGGAGGTAGAGAGCCTCTTTGTCGCCCCATTAACTGATAACGAGGCACGCGAGCCCCCGTTTCTTCCCCGCGCTCGGAGGATCCCATACCTTGGGCCAAAAGGGCCTACCTGTAAGGCTACTGTAAGGTCGTTTGAGGGATGCGCCTTCTGGGCCGACGATCTAGTGCGCAGTATGCAAGGGGATGGGGCCACGCCTCGACCGTCGCGACCGCGCGAACCTTTCTCCCGCGGTGACCCTAACTGGTGGCCGGTCAGCATGTCCGACCCGTGCCGTTCCTTTTCGTGCTGCAATGAGCCCGCGTTGACATCACCGGGATACGTGCAACGGATGAAAGGGCATTGTCTGGTGTTGCCTGGTGCCGCCTAGCCGTGAAGCGGCCCAACCCGGACAAACCCCGGTCGGGTGAAAGCCCCGTCAAGCCAAACGGAGGTGCGCCGTGTTGATCGCGGCAGCAGCCATGGTCGCGGCCGGCCTGATGCTCGTTCTGCCCCGGATCGCTTCGATCCGTGACAGGCTGGGCCCGCAGGCTAGAGCGGAGATCCTGAAGAGGCTCCGCCAGGTGACGCAGTCCTAGGCCGGACGGAGGGCGAGGGCCATCAGCCTTCGCGGGAGGGAGGCCACCGGCCCGGTCCCTGGAGAGATGGAACCTTCCGTCTCTCCAACCTCGCCTCCCGGGTGGACACGGGCGGGTTCGACTCCCGCCGGGGCGACCAAGCACCGTTCATGACCGCGAGAGCCTGCGGCACGGCGGTGCGAGATGGCAGGGCACCTTAACAACCGAATAGCCGAGATGAGCGGCAAGGTCCTTTGGGACCTTGGCCACGGAGGTATGCTGTGTCCGCTTACTCCGAGTCGCTGCGGGAGTTCCTGCGGAAGCCGCAGAAGATCGAGCGGATCGCAGATGGGGATGATGATGTGAGGGTGGGGAGGGTGGCGACCTACGTGGTCGTTCGCTCCTTGGTGCGGTTCACGCCCAGGTGACCATCCCCTCAGACGAGGGCTCCTGGCTCCGGCGGTGCCAGACAGCTGTGTCGCACAAACCGGGATGTGGTCAGGCCAATGAGGCGACGTGTGCTACTGCCTGAGTGGCTGTCCTCCAGGCGTCCTCGAAGGTCACTCGAATGCGTGATGGGAGGAGGTGAATTAGATTCTGAGACCAGTCACGCTCGAACTCCAGCTTCCTCCCATCGAATGCAGTAAGGTCGATGGAGCCAAGACCTAGCCCTCTAGCTGCGAATTTCTGGGGCAGCACGGAGTCAACGACGCTCAAAGAGAGCCCACCTTGGGTCAGCAGGAAGTGGAGGTCATAAAGGTCCCGGGAGACGGCATGCCTCCGCTGGCCTGAAATAGCCCGGACTTTCTCGGCCAGGGTTTCATGGAGGTCATAGCAGAGAACATTGGCCGGCTGGACGAGATGCCTGTCGTCGTAAGGGTGGTGGAGCGGGCGGGCGACACCCGGGAACGCGAGGTGCTCACGCACAGTGATGTGGAGTCGGATTCCTCGCGGGGCGCCGGTTCTTCTGAGGGGACCCCGATAGTAAAGCCTGGCCTCGATAGAGCCTTCCTCCTCTTCTTCGGTCATCTTCCTGAGTAGAGGCGGTGCCGCGGCCAAGTCGATCCCGAACGTGTCGCCGACCCTTCGGATGAGTCTCTGCACGATGCGATCGACCCCCTCGATGTCGATCTGCTCCTCCGCCGTGAAATCAAGATCCTCCGAGAACCTGTAGTCGGCGAAATAGCACTTGCGGAGGCAGGTGCCGCCCTTGAACCGCAATCTGGACGCATTCGGTTCGAGGCTCCACTGGCTCAGGAAACACCCCAGAACGTAGTCGAGATCGACGATCATGAGGTCGATCCGCCACATTCCGGCCGCACGGCGGAGCTGATCCTCCGAGATCACTGCGCCCTCCGTAGGGCCCGGACGTTGACCCGGATACGCCAGTGGGTATCTACGGGACCGTCGCGCGGTCCGCCAGGATCCAGCATGGCAACCCCCTCTGTAAGCGCCCCACGCCACCTGCGTAGCCGGTCGTCTCGCTCCTGGATTGGCAGGTCGAGCCTCTCGACGAGGAAACCGAGCCGCTTGTAGACGGCCCCCGATCTGAACCTCGATAGGTAGTCGTCGACCTTGGACCAATCCGGTTGTGGGGCCGAGCGGAGAGCGGCCACAAGCTGCTGAACACCTCCGCAGAGGTTTGGGCGATCGCAGGCGTCGACGACCGTCTTCTCCCGGTCGGTCACTCGGAAGGGAAGCCCGTCGCTCGTCTGGGAGACGACCCCGAATAGCTTCCGAGGCGTCACAACCACAAACCGGTATCGAACTCCCAGGATCTCAACCTGCGGGCTGAAGCGTCGGCGCGCTGTCTGGACGAAGGTCGTTCTGGGCAGTTGTTCCGTCATGCCCCAGAAGCGAAGGGCGCTCCAATAGGCGACCGCTGCCCCCGGATCAAGTTGGCTCGCGATCACGAAGGGGTCTTCTGTCCATGTCCGGTCCTGACCGGCCTCTAGGGGGACGATGAGGTAGGTGGCCCGTTCGAGCCGCAGGAGCCAGCCCTTGCTTTCGAGCCTGCTCAGCGCCTTCCAGGTCTGGTGCCGGCTGGCCCAGAAGGGGAGCGCATCCTCCGTCTTGAAAACACGTTTCCCTGCCCCTGCCAGTCCGGTCAGGAAGCGACGTTCCTGTGGGCCAAGGCGATCAATCTGCTCGGATGTTACATTCTCTGTCATGAAACTACCCTTTCAACGGGTATGTTCATGACAAAGAATATCACATCTCGGCAGGCCGTCAAGCCGTCCCGTCCGCACCATCTGGCCAGCTAATCCCACCCGCCCAGTCTAGATTGCCCAAGAGAACCGATGCCACCAAGGCGTAGGAGGTCACATGCGTGAACGCTACTACGTAATAAGCGACTGCGGGTCGATGGACCTGCACACAGTCGTCGAAGGCCTGTGCGGAGCCACGGGCCAGGAGGAGGTGACACTCACACCGGAATTCGACAAGGCCACACACCTGCTGGCCATCGGCAAGCTGAAGGAACACACCCAGGCACTAGTCCGCTTCATGGACACCCCGGACATCCCCCTCTTGGTTCTTGACGATCGATACGGGGAGGTGATCAGGACCACTATCAAGGAGGCCTTGGTCTCAGTCGAAGCACGCGAGACCGGCCCGGATGCGGGCAATGCAAACGGAGGTGAGACATGAACGTCACGATGATCACAGGCCGCTTAGGCCGCGATCCCGAGGTGCGCTACAGCGGCGACGGGACACCCTGGGTGACCTTTTCGGTCGCCGAGGGGCGGAGAAAGGAGGAGCCTACCTGGTTCGAGTGCAAGGCCTTCGGCCGAATGGCTGAGGTCATCGGCCGGTACGGCGCGAAGGGTCGGCTCGTCCTGGTGCAGGGCCAGATGGTCCAGGAGCACTTCGAGACGAAGGAGGGCGAGAACCGTCAGGCGTGGCGGCTCGTCGCCTGGTGTCTGGAGTTTCTGGACGCGCACCGCGAGGCCGCTGAGGACTCAGCGGCTCTTGAGGAGGGAGCACTCCAGGAAGCCGCCTCCTAGCCCAGCGCCCCGATCGCTGCTCCCGGTGGTGCGGCTCCCGCCGCTGGAGGTCGACCCAACCGGCGAAGTCCTTAGCGTTCAGCCACGCCCGTCCGCTCCTGTCGCGGGTGTGAGGCGCTCCGAGCCTGATCCATTGCACTAGGAGCTGCTGGGTGATGCCCAGCTCCTCGGCGAGGACCCGTGTGCGGTGGAACACCGGCAGGGGGCCTGGCGTGAGGAGTACGACGGGGCCGACGGCGGTTCGCTGTCCGGTCGGAAGAGGTCGATGGTGTGCTCGCTGCGGTATCCCCCGTGGGTGCCGCCGTCTCCCAGCTCTTCCCCTATCGTAGCAGAAACCCGGTGTCTCGGAGGCATCGGGTTTCGTGTGCTCTCAGGAGGCGACGATGGGACTTGCCCGCCCTGGCTTCCGCTCATGGACTGCACGCCGTCTGGGAGAGGCTCCCTGGGAGCATTGCCTAGCTCGGTGGGCGGGCCAGGGAACCCACGCATGAGGGTTTTGCAGGACCCGACCCAGGCGATTCAGACCCTTGCTCGCCTTTGGCCGGATCCCGTATAAGGGTCTGCTGATTCAGGGCTGCCTGGCGGACCCAGACCCTTGACCGTCTTCTGGGGCCAGGCAACAGACAATAACGCGTGTCACAATTCAGGAATCAGGCTACCTCGTCGTCGCCCCGAAGTCAAGGAGCCCCACGCGCGAAAGCCTATGACCAGTACCCAAGGGTGCGTGCGTGCTCGACCTGGGATCTTCGCTCGCTACTGCAGCCGCTTTCGGACCAACATAGAACCTGGTACAAGAAACGGGGGCAGGTCAAACCATGCCGATACTAGTGATCGATCGTTACTCTTCTACCTCGAGGCGATCCACCAGGATCTGCGAGCCGTTGCAGTCAGGCACGTTGCTCAGTAATGTGCCAAAGAGATGAACGATCCTGCCGCTGTCGCGTAGCGCCTCGACCTGCGCTTGTACTGTTGGGTCCCTTGAATCGATGCCAAAGTAGATTATCTGCCCCAGGTCCTGCCGCTCGAAGTAGTCATCATACTGTGCGCCGGGTTCCGTGCTCTTGATGACCCCCCACCAGTCTGCTATTTCTTCTGAAGTACCTGGCGGCATATAGCCGCCCGAGGCATTTCCTCCTGGGTCATTATTCCCTCCTGGACCACCACCACTTGCTTCTGTTGTTGACTCAACGGTCATGGCAGGGGTGGGACTTTCTTGCGCTGCGAGGCCACACTCTCCCCGGAAATAGGCCCACTCGTCACAGGTGCTGCCATCCGGAAAGACACATATTCCGTTTTGGCTGCCATCGGAAGACGTTTGAATCTTAAGTGTATTCCCATTCTGCTTGCAATAGACCGAGGCCGGATTCGGTATATTTGCCTGAGGCGCCGCACAAGCTGCCAGTGCGATCAAGATCATTGTGAATGTGAAGAGCCTTTTCATTTCTCTCCTTGTATTCTGTGGTCTTCTCCCATAGTGATGACGACTTTCCCCTTGGGATGAACCTTCTCAAAATACCGGAAAGCCTCAGGAGTCTTGCTAAGCGGGTAACATCCATCGATAACAGGTACGACTTTGCCGGATTCAAGGAGCTCTTTCACAAAGATCAAATCCTTCTGGCTTTGCACCAGCGAAACGACATGCGCTTTCTGGCTCCCGGTCTGTGAATTCCGTCGGCCCCGGAGCGAAGCCTGGATTAGTTGAACCATCGAACCTCCGGCGACGATGTAGACTCCCCCGGGAGTCAGGGCCCGCAGATAGTCCGAAATCGGATGGTATCCGTTTACCGCAAGAATCAGGTCATAACGGCGCCCATTTCGGGTGAAGTCTTCCTTCCTGTAGTCGATGACATGGTCTGCCCCAAGTGACCGCACCATGTCCAGATTCCTCGTGCTGCATACTCCGGTGACTTCAGCCCCCAAAGCTTTGGCGATCTGCACCGCGAATGTTCCGACACCACCCGAAGCTCCTTGGATCAACACCTTCTGCCCGGGCTGGATGTTTCCCTTATCGCAAAGGCCCTGCAGGGCAGTGATTGCCGCCAACGGTACAGCTGCCGCCTGCTCGAACGACAGGTTGGCCGGCTTCAGCGTGATTGCATTCTCCTCGGCACATACATACTCGGCGAAAGTGCCACGACCGGTTGAACTAGGTAAGTACCCAAACACCTCATCGCCTGGCTTGAACTGCTTGACGCTACTGCCAATCGTCTCAACCTGCCCGGCCACATCAGCCCCGAGTATCTTGTTCTTGGGTTGCAGAAAGTTTCCCGGCACCAGGCGGACAAAGAACGGAGTTGCTCGCATGAAACGCCAGTCACGCGCGTTGACGGATGCCGCATGGATTTTGATCAGGACTTCTTCATCCCGGGGAGCGGGTTTTGCCACCTCCTGGAGTTGAAGAACATCCGGTGAACCGTATTCTGTGCAGACAATCGCTTTCATATGAGTACCCCTTCCCTATTCCGCTGTTTGATCGTGCAGTTGGCTTCTTGGCTTGAGTATGGGATATGCGCACAAACCAATGCCCACAACGTAGAGCATGCTCTGAACAACGTTCACCTGCCAGCGTCCATTCCCAATGTATGAGGAAGCGAAAAATGCCATTACTTCCACAAAGCCGATCACGAACACTAACATCCAGAAAGCCGATGTTTGACCGGCGAGCAGGTTTTTGCGGATGAGCGGCCATGTCAGCACCGAGATAACCAGCGAGCAAGAGTTGTACAGGATGGTAAAAGAATTGAGCGCTGCAATGGTCTTGGCACTCAGGCTGGCAATTTCAGCCTCTGAAAAAGAAGCCACCTGCAAAATCGGCGAGTCCTTTTTGAGAACGATGACATAGGACAATATGATAAAGGCGAGTATGAAGTTGATGATGCACCATATTGAAAGAACGATCGAACCTCTTCTTAACATTCTTCTATCTCCTTATGATGTGGGGTGTCCACTTGTTACAGTCTATCCACGAGCATTACCATGGTGCCGAGCGGGGAGAGGGAGGGCTGAAGACCCTCCCTCTCCCCTATCGTGCAAATCTATGCCGCGCTCAAGAGCTCGTTCGTAGAAGTTCTTGCAGCCCCGGAAGCGACTGCCGACGGATTGAACCCTTTCGCGATCAGCCAGACCGCCAAAACCAACTCCTGCGGGAGTATCGGCATCAGGAGAACAATCAGGATTGTCCCAAAAGGAGGGAGGAGATGGAACATCACCAACAGAGCGCTGATGATGGTCAATGTGATTCCAACCAGACCCCAAACGGTTAGCCATCGAGGAACGAGTCTGTATTGATAGAAGACAACATAGTACATCAGGGCACCGATGCCGAAAGTCAACAGATTGGCCGCATCTCTAAACCAACCGATTCCTGTGTTGATCAGTACATCTGCTGTCTGAAAGTACGATGACGCCGGAGCCCCAGCTTTCACGAATTCCTGGCTTAGTGCCAATAGGACAACATAGAGGAGAGCGCCAACAACTTGGACCGCTCCCTCGATAACCCTGAATCCAGCCGCACCAAACGCCAGGCCTTCGTTGTATTTCTTCAGAATCGGATACAGCGCAAGGCCAATACCGGCACAGGCAATACCCATGATGAATTTAACCGCCGTGAAGATGACCATCTGGCCTTCATTTGTTGAAATTGCAGTCAGATGATCCGGAGCACTCACAGTGTTCAACATTAGTGGCAGGCTCAGTAGGGCCGGAACCGTCCCCAGGATGAATAGCACGCCCACAACTGCTGCGGTCTTTCTGTCTGTCCCATGGGGACTTGCTTTGGTCGTATTCATTTTCTATCTCCTTGTTGTGATTGACTTTGGCGTAAACAAGCCGCCTACGCCTATTCATCATTTGGCATTTGACACATCTGCCTGGCCTGTCCCGAGCGTAATCGGGGGCCCGGGTTGGACAGGACTGACCGAGACCAATGGCATTCCTAAATCACGCACTTTCTTGAGCAAGCCATGCAACGCAGCCTGGTCAACCACGGGTCCGGTCAAGAGCGTATTGCCGTCCTCTTCCAGTGTGATGGCCAATCCCTCAAACCAGTCTGTCCACTGAGAACCCAAATGGCCCTGGACCCTGATTTGATAGAGCACGGGGAGACACGGGTCATGTTCGGGATTGAGTGCGTCTGACATTCGCCTGTCTCCGTGGTGGCCGGCAATGATACGAAGTGCCACCTGCTCAAGACACAGCCAATGTACCCGCACCCCAGGCTCGCTGGCTAGACACTTTGGTGTTGTTCGGAGGTGTTGTCTTGTGCTATCGAGAGGGGGAGAAGTTGAAGAAGCCTGACGGCTGTGCCTATAGCAGGCCCAGCTCGCGGCCGCGAGCGATAGCTTCCGAGCGCCGCTTGACCTCAAGCTTGTCGAAGATCCTTCGGTTGTGGCCCTTGATCGTGTCCAGCGCGAGGAAGAGGCGCTCGCCGATCTGCTGGTTGGACAGCCCTTCCGTGATTAGTCTGAGGACTTCGAGCTCACGCTGGCTCAGTAGCTCGATGCGGGGCCGGGGGGACGCCACATCCGGCTTGACTTCAAATGCGGCCAGCAACCTGGCTACATAGTCCGGCATAGTCTGCCGAGCAGCAGCTTCTGATAGCAGCCCGGACATGGGAGTTCCCTCGTCGAAGAATGTACGGATGAAGCCGCCCGGCTCGGCCAGCGCCAGCGCCTCACCCAGCAGCTGCACAGCCTTGTCCTTTTCGCTCTGCGCATACAGAGCGATGGCTTCTAGAACCATCACTCTGAGCCGTTCATCCTGCCATCCCTTGGCTTCCATTTGCGAACGATACGGTGCCAGCACCGCCAGCGCTCTGGAGGTGTCCCCCTGGGCCAGGAGTACCCTGGCCTTGCCGATGGGGAGATCATGGGTCCGAGCCAAGTGAGCGGCTGCCGCCACATCGCCCTGTCGAAGCAGGACAAGCACTTGTGCCGCAGCCACCTCACGTGTCCGATGCACGAAGTTATTCTGGCGCACGGACTGCTCGGTCTCCGCTAGCATAGCAGCCGCAGAGGCCACATCGCCACGGGCCAGTTTCAGGCGGGCGAGGAACACCTCACAGATAACGAATCTGTCAATAACACGATCAAACTGCCGTGCCAGTTGGAGGCTCTGCTGCCCGTGCTGCTCAGCGGCCTGCAGGTCGTTCCATTCGTAGAATATGCGGGCCAGACCAAGATGCGCTTCGTTTTCAAACGGCTGCGGATGATCACCTGCCAGCTTTAGGCCACTCCGAAAGGTTTCGGCCGCCTGATGGAGGCGAGTCTCAAGTTCCTGTATTGCGCCCAAGCTGATGGTAGCCACTATGGCCATTCGGGTATTCCCGGACGCATGGCTGATAACAATGGCTTCGGTATACGCCTGACCGGCCGCGGCACGGTCCCCCTGTACCTGGTAGGCAAACCCCAACGTATGGATAGCCCTAATGCGGGAGAACAGGCTTTCGGGGGGTAGATATTCCAGGGCGCGGCGCGCCTGGGTGATCATGGCTTCTGGCTGGTAGCGGGTCAGAGCCAAAGTGGCCCTTGCGCCGGCAATTTGCCCAATCAGGTCGCGGGTCCTATCGTCTGGCTCGGTGCCTTGCAGGGCAGCAGCTATGGCCGCCTCGGCCGCTTGCAGTCTCTCTTCTACGCCGGTCGTTTGTCCGGCAACCAGCGACAACGTGGCATACCTCACGCACAACGAGGGCCTGGCGTCCAGTACTATCTTCGGCAGCGACGCCAGCCAGTCCAGCATGGCGGCCACCGCGCCACGTAAGTGCAGGGGCATCCCCTTCCCTTCGATCAGGCGCTCGGCGCGCCCGATATCATTGGCGGCGGCGGCATGGCGAAAAGCATCAAAAACCAGGCCATTGTCTTCATACCAGCGGCTGGCACGACCGTGGAGCTTGGCCATGCATACCCCCTCATCCCCCGCGGACTTTGCAGCGCTCTCATGAAGCCGCTGCCGCAGCAAATCAGCCAAGAGATGGTGATAGCGGTACCAACGCCGCTCGCTATCCAGCGGCACGATGAACAGGTTAGTGCGTTCGAGATACTCCAGGGTTTCCTGCCCCGAAGCAGAAGGAGAACCCAAGACAGCGTCACAAAGGGTCCCGCACATGCGGTCGAGGATGGATGTTCGCAGCAGGAAGGTCTGAACGCTTTCGGACTGCCGTTGCAGGACTTCTTCAACGAGATAGTCCAGCACGAAGCGGTGGCTGCCGGTGAACGATCGGATGAAACCGGCGATGTCTTTCTGCCCCCGCATGGAGAGCGCGGCCAACTGCAGCCCGGCGATCCACCCTTCGGTGCGGCTCTCCAGGGCGGCGATGTCCTCCGCCGTGAGCTCGAGGCCCATCACCCGGCAGAGGAAGTCGGCCGCCTCGTCGGGCGAAAAGCGCAGGTCGGCGGCGCGCAGCTCGGCAAGCTCGCCGCTGGCGCGCAGGCGCGCGAGAGGCAGCATCGGGTCCTCACGGGTGGCGATGACGAGCCGCATGCGCGCGGGCAGGTGCTCGAGCAGGAAGGCGAGCTCCTCATCGACCTTGGGGGAGTGGACCGCGTGGTAGTCGTCGAGCACGAGGAGGATATCCCCTGTGATGCCGTCGATGTCGTTGATCAGGTCGGTGAGGATCGACTCGGCCGAAGGCGGCTGGGGCGACTGGAGGGCGGCCATCGCGTCGGCCCCGCAGCTCGGCTCGGCGCTGTGCAGAGCGGCGGCAAGGTAGAGAAGGAATTGGGAGGGGTCGTTGTCCCCCTCGTCGAGGGAGAGCCAGGCGACGCGAAGCTTCGGATCCTGCCGTGCGCGCTGGTCGATCCATGCGCTGAGCAGCGTCGACTTCCCGAATCCGGCCGGGGCAGCGATGAGGGTCAGTCCGCAATGCAGACCCTCGTTCAGCCGCTCGATCAGGCGGGGGCGGAGGACAAGGTTGGCCCGGGGTGGGGGGACATAGAGCTTGGTGGACAGAATTGGCGTGGGCACAGGCTAATTGTAGAACGCAACCCCCCAAGTATCCAGGATCGGGGGAAGATCTGAGGGTATCGACATGGACCCTGGGAGAACACCAGAGACTCCGACCGCTCGGCTAGGCCCTAGATAGTATCTAGAATTCGTCCCGGCGAAGCCCGTTTGATCGACCTCAGGGTCAGTCGACAGCGTGAACCGCGGATGGCTGTAGTCAACCGCGCGCAGCACGCGAGGCAGGCACAAAGGCGTTACGTGCGCAGGAGACGTGTTGTCTGGTGTTGCCTGGGTGCGGGAGAGCGCGCGAGACCCTTAACCAGTCTTGGTGCCTACGCCCCTCATACGGAATCCCGGAAAACGCACAAGGGTCTCCCTGATTCCGGGAGACCCTCATACGGTCACTAACGATGACCCTTACTCTAGAGGCGACGGTGGGATTTGAACCCACGCATGGGGGTTTTGCAGACCCTTGCCTTACCGCTTGGCTACGTCGCCGCGCAAAGAACCGCCTATCGCCCGAGCCCTGCAGGACGATAGGCGATCTCGGTCAGAGCGGGCGATGGGATTCGAACCCACGACCTTCTCCTTGGCAAGGAGACGTTCTACCACTGAACTACACCCGCACGAAGCCGTGGCGAGGATACCGTAAAGGGGAAGGGGTGTCAAGTTGAGAGCCCCTCCAAGCCGCCTCGGCGCCGTGTACACCATGCGCTTGCGGGGTTGGCCGTCGGACCCACGGGGCATCTCGCCTCTTGCCTCGCCCCTTCACTGAAAGCCCGCAGCTGGACCACCGCCGCGGCCAGCCTGTGGGCCTGTGCCCAGCACCTGGCTCCTCGCCTCTCCTCGTTCCTTGGCAGGGTCAGCCTTCCGTGATCGATCCCCGCCGCCGACTCGGAGAGAAGTACTCCGAAAACGGCTATAATGGCGAGAAGTTTGTCGCCGCCAAAAGGAGGAGAGAGATGATCAAGGTGGAAGCCAGTGTGCTGATTAGCCGGCCGGTGGAAGAGGTCTTCGCATTCTCCAACAATCCCGCCAACAGCACGAAATGGCAGGAGGGGCTGGTGGAGTCGCGTATTACGTCCCAGGGCCCGATCGGAGTGGGGACCCAGATTACCGACGTGCGCAAGTTCCTGGGCCGAGATCTGGATTCGAAGCTGGAAGTCATCGCCTACCAGCCCAACAAGAGCATCACCCTGAAGACGGTGTCGGGGCCAATCCACTTTCAAATCACCCAGACCTACGAAGTGGCGGAAGGCGGCGCCAAAATGACCACGATCGGCGAAGGGGAACCGGGCGGCCTGTTCAAGCTCGCCGAGGGCGCGGTGAAGAAGCAGTTCGAGAATCAAATTCAGGGGGATTTGGCGAGGCTCAAGAAAGTGATGGAGGGCTAGGGACCATCGAAGCGGACGGCACAAGGGGAAAGAAGCGACCCAACGTACCTACGCCCGCTTAGACCCTCTTCCTGCGTTCGCGAAGACCCAGAACCTCTCGATCGTCGCGAGCACGCCGCGCTCCCGTGAGCGCAGAGGGTGTGCACCAATCTGGGTGCACCTCGCCCGACTGGGAGGCCTCATGGTGCGTAAGGCCCCGACGCCGAAGCGATGGGAGTTCGCTTGGGGCACGGGTTGTGCGAAGCCTCCGAGGCGTACCGGCTAAAGCATCGGCTCCCGAGGGCGCGCGTGGAGTCGAGGCTTTAGCCGATCCCTGGGGATCCTTCCCATGCTTGTAGGCCCGGGCGGCTGCTCCTGGATCATGGCAGCCTCAAGTCTGGCGGTCCACTCCATACCGGCCGTATTCGTGAGCATAGCGGTAGAGCTCGAGGATGTTGTCCGCAGGGACGTCCACCTGAATGTGATTGGTGGGTGCCATGATGAAGCCACCCCCCGGCCCCATGCCGTCGAACACCCGCCGCACCTCGGCGCGGATATCCTCCAGGGAGCCTCTCAGCGCGCCCTTGTTGTCGAGGTGGCCGTGGAAGACAAGCTCGGAGCCGAAGGTCCCCTTCAGGGCCTCCGGCGTGTTACCGGGGACATCCGGCTCCACCGGGTTGAGGATGTCGACGCCGATCTCGATGAATGCGGGAATGAGCTTGAAGACCGCTCCATCCGAGTGCAGAAAGATCTTGGCGCCCGGAGCCTTGTTCTTGATCCACTGGTTGAGCTCGCCGCGCGCCGGCGCGATCATCTCGCGGAAGGTCCCCGGTGAGATCAGCGGGCCGCTCTGCGCGCCGTAGTCATCCCCGGTTTCCACGATGTCCACATACGGCCCAACCGCCGTCAGGAGGGCGTCGTAGAATCCCATCTGCACTTCCTTGAGCTTGTGGATCAAGGCCAACGCAAAGGGCTTGTCGGTGAGCAGGTCCATCAGAAACTGCTGCATGCCGCGCAGCCGTTGGGCCAGGTCGAATATCCCCAGGGTGGGTCCGCGGGCGACAAGGGCGTAGCGCCCATCTTCGTGCAGCCTTTTCGCCTCCTCCGCTAGCCCTTCGACGCGGCCCGGGGCCCGTGGATCAGGCCAAGGGTAGCGGGCTAGGTCACTCACCGTCGCACCTTCCAAAGGCGCGTTGACGTAGCTGAGCAGATCGCCGATTCGCCGGCGGCGCAGTCCCCACGCATCCTCGATCGTCCCGGCTTCGGCCAGGCGCGGCTCCCAGCCGGCCGGCTCCCGCAGCCACACCCTGCGTAAGTCCACCCCCAGCGCTTCCAGGATTCGGTCATCATAGAACCGCGTGTTCTCCCCTCGGCGGAAGATCCGGCCGTCCCCTTGAAGGCCCATCCGATCTCGCAGCGCATAGTAGGCCGCATCGACCATACAGGAGGCCGTGCCCATGAAGTCCACCGGGAGCCTGTCCGGCTCCTTGTGGGCCAGGGCGGTCAGCACGCGTTCGCGTGGCGTCATCTCCGGCATAGCAACGTTCTCCTGCACCTTTTCGACTCGAACCGGCACGGCCCCGACCAGGGCTCCTCCGGAAAATCCCCGACCTCCCGGAGCGAGCCGCCGGCCGACGGTCCCCCGGACGGAGGGCTAGGTCTTCGCCGGCTTCGCGTCCGCTGTGGGGACGAGAGAGCGAGCCAGCCGGGCCCGATAGCGGGCGACCAGGCGGGCGTTGTGGGAATCTCCCTCGGGCAAGTTGGAGCTGACCAACACAGGCGGGGTGAGGCCGCGATCTGCCAGATGCCCGGCGGCGGCCACGGTGATGGCGTTGATGATCGCCGCGCCTAGGACGGTCGAGGTCGGGCCGACGCGGCCCGGCACCGAAGGAATCTCGAGCACGGCGTCGCCCGGAATCCCTTGGGTGTCGATGATGATGTCGGCCAGCTCGTG
>Ga0209342_10003711_pt1 | contig 16056 bp, 23 predicted proteins | sample RifCSP16_2_FD_184023 | JGI IMG/M metagenome (GOLD analysis project Ga0209342, IMG submission 184023) | Soil microbial communities from Rifle, Colorado - Rifle CSP2_sed 16_2 (SPAdes) (version 2) | ecosystem: Environmental > Terrestrial > Deep subsurface > Rock core/Sediment | place: Rifle... | reverse complement strand
ATTCATCTTGCCTTGCTCGTCTTCAAAAATGCGCAAGCGGCTCAACTTGTCGGATAAAAATTCCGCCTTGCTCTCGTCGTCCGTTTTGCCGACGCCGATAAAAACGCAGAGCCCGGCATCGATTTGGCCGACGATTTTATCGGCCACGGCGACGCGGGCGCCCGCGACTCTTTGGATGACCAGGCGCACGGTGGTTCAGCTGGACAGCAAGGATTGCTGCCCTCGTTCGAAAATTGACAGAGCGGCGACTTGCGCAAATCGGCACGACCGGTAAGGAATAATTCGCCCGCTGAACATGTTATGGTTTGTTAACAGAGAAATATGATACTGACAACCGGGCCGGCGATGAAACGAATTTCGATCATTCTACGACTGACGATCTTAGGTTTGCTGGTTTCTCCTGAACGGTTGCCGGCGGAAATCGCCGATCAGACATCATCAATAGGGCAGCCGACGGCCGATGGCCGAGCGAGGATCAGCGGTAAAGTGTCTCTCGCCGCCATGCAGCCATCAACGAAGCGCCTCCCGGTTTTTAAAAATCGCGGATTCTGCGGACCCTCGGTCCCCAATGAAGCCCTTCTTGTCAGCAGGGAGGGGGGTCTGCGCAATGCGGTTGTGCTGCTTTATCCCCTCGACCGGATTGCGACCGTTCAACCTGGGCGCATGGTTCTGGACAATATCCAATGCGCATTCGTACCCCATGTTCAGGTCGTTCCCATCGGCAGCGAACTGTTGCTCAAAAACAGCGACCCGATTCTGCACACGGTGCACGCTCGGCTGGGTAAAGAGACGTTGTTCAATGTCGGCTTGCCCCAATGGCGGCAGATTAGCAAAGTCTTGAAACGGCCCGGCGTCCTCAGGATCAACTGCGACGTGCTGCATACCTGGATGAGCGCGGCTATCGTGGTCACGACGACGCCCCATTTTGCGATTTCCGACGAAAAGGGTTTTTTCGCGCTGGATCATCTGCCTGCGGGCGCCTATGAAGCGGAGATCTGGCATGAGAAGCTGGGCACGAAAACCCAAAGGATTTCCCTGGACGGGGACACTTCGCTTACTCTCGAAGTGGTTTTCGGGTCGGGCCAAGAGAAACGGTAACGCGGGTTAGAGCTGGGACATCGTCTGATGTCGCGTTCGCCGCCGCGGTGGCTGCATGATCTCATGGCGCGCAGCGAAAAGAGACGCCTGATCGCATTGACAATCGCGGCAAAAAAAGAGAGCTTGAAATGATGAAACGGGCATCGAAAACGCTGCCGGCAGGTGTTCTCTTCTTGGCCTTCGCCCTTGGAATGACGTGCGCCGCTTCGGCCGCTTCTGGCAACTTGATCAAACCTTGTTGGCAGATCAGCCAGGCGACGGACTTATCCGATTGCAGCCATGTCGCCTTCATCTGCCCGTTTGCGGCGGCACCGTTCTCTCAAGGGTTGCCAGACTCCTTCCGGTCGACGATTCACCCCAACGGCGCTGGGGACATACGGCAGTTCGGCGTTGCCGTTGCCGCATTGATAGATTTACCTCTTGGGATGACGCGAGGTCGGCAAGACGCCCATTGGATTGGCCGTTTGTCGAGCGTCTCCATCGGTCTTTTTAACTCTGTATTGAATATCTGATTTTACACCCCTCGTTTACGAATCTTTTTTTCTTGTTCGACAGATGCAGTAGAACGCCGTCATCCGGCGAGAGGAGGTTTATGAAGAAAATCGGTAAATGTTCATTGGCGATTCTGATGACAATACTGTGGACGGCGAGTTTGACGACGGATGCCGCGGCCCAGAAAAAGATCTCTACGGTTTTCGAGCATGTGCATGCGCTGGCGGTCGATCCGGCTGGCGAGGTTTTGTTGCTGGGCGCTCATACCGGTCTTTTCCGCAGCGCCGACGGCGGCCGGTCTTGGAAAAAAATGATCGTCTCAAGCAAGTACGCGCATCTCGATTTGATGTCGATCGTCATCGATCCGAAAGACGCTAGGGTGATCTACGTCGCGACCCATGAGGCGGGGGTTTTTAAGAGCGGCGACGGCGGGCTGACCTGGAAAGAGATGAACAAGGGTCTTTCGGGAGTGGACGTGCACGGACTCACTCTCGATGCCATCACCCCGTCGAAGTTCTATGCGGCCGTGCGCGAGAAGGAAGAGGGAATTTACCGGACAACCGATGGCGGCACGAAATGGACCCGGGCGGCCGACGGCCCCGAGGGCGAGGTCAAGACGCTCGAGTCCGTCAATATTTCCTCCGGCGTGGGCGGCATCTTTCTCTATGCGGCCACTTCGATGGGTTTGCAGCGTAGTCCCGACTGTTTTTGAGGCTGGCAATCAGTGGGCGGTCTGCCCACTAATCGAACGGTCAACGGTTTCGCGGCGGATCCGAAGAATCCTAAGATTATGTATGTTGCCATGCGCGATGGGTTTTACAAAAGCGCCGATGCCGGCGGGACGTGGAAACGTGCCGGCAGCGATCTCAAAAATCTTGCGGCCGTGGCGGTCAATCCGAAGAAACCAACTGAAGTCTATGTCGCCAGGGCGGATGGCGCGATTTTCATCAGCGCTGATAGCGGCGTCAAGTGGAAGAAGCAATCTAAATAGGAGAGCAGTATTGTTGAAAGGCGCGATGCCGGTCTAACTGTCAGCGCTGATTTTACCGGCCACTCTCTTTCGCGGGTCAGGCGTTCCGGACGGAGACTCAGCCGCGTTTCGGGTGCTGTTTTGATTCTAGCGGGGATCCATGACACGCTTATCTACTGGTTTATTTGAAATACTCGGGTGGCTGCATGCCGCCTTTTTTTCGAGTTTCCCGGGATGAGCATCGTTGCGGCTCACGGAGAGAAAAAAACCGATGGACCACTGCAGAGCGCATTATGGGAAACGAGCGATGCAAATTGCGGCGTTCACGCTGATAGGTTGTTTCTTTTTCGTCTCGATCTCTCAGGCCGCTGACATTGAAAAAACGCTCCCGGCTCTAGGCAATCAGACGGCGTTGGGATCGGCAAGTGCGCAGGTGAGGATCGTTGAATTCTCCGACTTCCAATGCAGCTTTTGTAAGAAGTTTTGGGCCGATACCTTGCCTCGGCTAAAAAAAGCTACATCGAAAAGGGGCAAGTGCAGTTTAGCTATCGCCACTTTGCCGTCCTGGGAAAATTTTCCGAGCAGGCGGCCAACGCCGCCGAATGTGCAGGGGAGCAAGGAAAATTCTGGCAATATCACGACCTTCTGTTTGCCAACCAAGGCGGGCTGGCTTTTACCGATTCTAAACTCAAGCAGTATGCCCGGGAACTAAAACTGAACGACCGAAGCTTCGGCGTATGTTCGGCTTCCGGGCGCTATCTGAAAAAAGTCGAGCGGGAGACCGGGGTGGCGGCGTCGCACGGCGTGCGCGGCACCCCTTCATTTTTTGTCAATAATCGCCTGCTTGTGGGATCTCAGCCATTTGAATTATTTCGCACGGTTGTGGAGGAAGAGTTCAAAGCAAAGTCGGTTAGAGGAAAAACGGAGTAAGCGGCCAAGTGCGGGTCCAACCGGAAGTTTCCCGGAGATGAATTTCCCGGCGGCTTCTGTTACCATTCGCGAAAGGGATTTATTATTCTGCTCTCATGTATCCCATTCTATTTCAAATAGGTCCATTGACCCTTTATAGCTTCGGCGCCTTCATGGCGCTGGCTGCGCTGTCGGCCGCCTGGGTCATCCAACTGGAACTCAAACGAACCGGTCATGACCCCGAGTTGACCTCGGCGATCGTTTTTGCCGGCGTGATCGGCGGGCTGGTGGGCGCCCGCTTGCTGTTTATCGTCGGGGAGTGGCCCGACTTTCTGCGCGCGCCGTGGAACTATATTTTCACCGGCGCCGGGTTTACCTGGTACGGCGGTTTCTTGGGCGGCGCTTTGTCGGTCAGCTGGGTCGTCCTCAAAAGGAAAATACCCTGGCTCGTCGCGGCGGATATCGCCGCGCCGGCGATTACGATCGCCTACGGCGTCGGACGGCTGGGTTGTCATGTTGCGGGCGACGGCGACTGGGGCACGGTAACGGATATGCCCTGGGGAGTGGCCTACACCAACGCGATCATCGGCTGGGTGGACCCATCGACGGGCATTCCCTATCCGCCCGGCGTCCGCGTTCATCCGACGCCGATCTATGAGTTTATCGAGTCGATCATTATTTTTGCACTCCTTTGGTCGCTCAGAAAAAAGGATTATCCGGCCGGGACGATGTTTTGGCTCTGTTTGATTCTTACCGGACTGGCCCGTTTCGTGGTCGAATTCTGGCGCATCAATCCGGCGGTCGGCGCCGGATTGACCGAAGCGCAGTGGTTCGGCTTGGCCCTGAGCGTCGTCGGTTTGTGGCAGCTGGTCGTGAAATCGAGGTCCGCGCCCCAACTTGACAGCAAGAAAAGCAAAAGTTAGCCTGATGGCTCGTTAGAAATTGCATCAATGGTTAGACGTTACTTCATTTTGCTTTTCTCCCTGTTCGTCCTTTTCGCTGGAGCTGCCCCGGCCCTCGGCAATTGTTTCGAGCGCCTTAGCCATCACGATGATGATCAAGACCACCACCACGCGGCCAACGGCGAGATCGTTTTAGTTGATTACCACGGGCGTGATGACGCCGCTTCCAGGATTCACTGTCCCGACGTAAACTTCCGTCTGACGCTGGCCCGGATGTCGTCGAGCTCTAACTTCAAAACGCAGCTTGACGAAGACCGTCTTTACAATAATTTTGACTCTGCGGTTCAAGAAACGGCGAGCGCTTTGATGAGCTCCATGCTCGTCCGCGCGGGCAAGATCCCGCCTCATTTATTGCAGCTATCTCTTTCACCCCATCTGCTTCTTCCCGTTCTTAGAATCTAGCTCCCGGTGCTCAGTTCGATTCACTGCCTGAATTCGGCAGTGGTGTTTATCAAATTACTATTATCGCGACATTAAAATGGGAGGCCGCGCATGTCTTTACAGCGCCGTGGGCCAGCGTTCTGGATTTCCTTGGTTCTATTTACGACGGGAGTTTCGTTGGCGGGCGGGGACGAGAAAAAGCCAGCCGCAAAAAACATCGAATCGCACCACCACAAGGGATGGCGGTTCGCCATGCCCAAAGGGAACCCGGTTCATGGCCGGGCGGTATTTGAAAAATTCGAATGTTATACCTGCCATCAAATTAAAGGAGAAGACTTTCCGTATCCGAGCGATTACGACGGCCCCGAGCTCAGTCAGATGGGCCCTCTGCATCCCTTGGAGTTTTTTGCCGAGTCGGTGATCAATCCTAGCGCGGCGGTGTCGAAACAGTATCGCGAGACCGATGGCCGTTCGCCCATGTCTACCGAGCATCTATCGCGAATGACCCTTCATGAGCTGATCGATCTATCGAGTTATCTGGCGTCGCTCAAGCCACCGCCGCTTGCCAAGACCGTCGAAGGAGAAGGGAAGATCGTCGCTTTGGTGCCCGAGAGCGGCGAGGTCGTTTTGGATCACGGCGCGATCAAAGGATTCATGAGCGCGATGACGATGGGCTACAAAACAAGCTCCCGCGCGTTGCTCAAAGGGCTTCAGCTTGGCGATCGGGTTCGTTTCACCGTAGACACCGATAAGCGGACGATTAACAAAATTCAAAAGCTCAAGAACTAAATAGAGAAAAAGGACAATCCTATGAGATCGAAGCTAGTCACTGTAAGCGCGACGGCGCTTTTAATCTTGACCGGGTGCACGGCCTTTGAATTGAAGCCGCTCCCGCGGGCGCACCCGGCCCACCCTGAAGCAGCGGTCGCCCCTGATCGTCCGCTTTCGAAAACATTAGCCTACACAGCGGCAGATATGCCGGCGACACGGCCGGCGGCCGCCGTCGCTGCGGCGCAGAGCGGCGGGCGCGACAGTCATGATCCGGCCCAGAAGCAAGGGGGAAATACCGTTGTGGGCGAGGGCAAGGTGATCGCGACCGTGCCAGGCGCCGGACAGCTTGTCATCGAACACGGAGAGATCAAAGGCTTTATGGATTCGATGACCATGGGTTACCGGATCGATCCCCCGTCGCTGCTGGAAGGACTTAAATTCGGCGACAAAGTTCGTTTTACGATCGACATGGAAAAGAAAACCATCGTCAAGATCGAAAAGCTCGACAAGTAAGCAGTTTGGGCGATGTTAACTGGTGCCGGAAAGGATGAGCTAGCCATGGGAAGGCGATATCAGTGCGCGGGTTTGTTGGCGATGGCGCTGGTTTTAGCAGGATGCGCCTCGGTTAAACTGAACGCCGGTTTCGACGATGTCAGCGCGGTCGTGGAGCAAAGAAGCCGGAGCCGTATTTTTTGGCATAACGGCACGGAACTCGACCGGGAGGCGGTGGCGAAGCTGCGTTCGCTGCTCGACGATAAGCTGACCGCTGAGCGCGCGCTGCAAATCGCTCTGCTCAATAATCGAGATCTGCAGGCGGTCTATTCCGATTTGGGCGTTTCGCAGGCCGACCTGGTACAGGCGGGCTTGCTGAAAAATCCTATATTCGATGCCGCCGTAAGGTTTCCGGTTTCCGGCGGGCGGCCCGACTGGGACATCGCTACCGCCATGAACTTCCTGGATGTCTTCTATGTACCGCTGCGCCAGCGGGTGGCTGCCGCGCGGTTCGAAGAAACCAAGCTCAGTGTGACCGGGGTCGTGCTCGATTTTTCCGCTCGAGTCCGCGCGGCCTTTTTTACTCATCAGGCCAACGAGCAAATGCTCGAATTGCGAAAATCAATTCTTCAGGGGCTTGTGGCGTCGATGGAGCTAGCCCGGCGGCTGCGCGAGGCGGAAAACATTTCCGATCTGGATTTTGCCCGGGAGCGGGCCGTCGCCGAAGCGGGCAGGTTGGCGCTGCGAAGCGCCGAAGTCGGCGTGCGCCAAGGCCGGGAGGAGCTAAATACGCTCATGGGCCTGTGGGGGCCAGATACCGCATGGGAAATTGACGGGCATCTGCCGGAACTCCCACGGGAGCCCGAGCCGACGGATAGGCTTGAGCCTTTGGCGCTAACGAGGAGCGTCGATCTGGCCCATGCCAGACAACGTATCCTTGTCGCGGGTGAACAGTTGGGCGTCAATCGTGCCACCGCTTTGATCCCCGAACTCCACTTGGGCGCCAACGGTGAACGGAGCGGCGGATATTGGGACGTGGGTCCTGTGATCGAGTTTCCCATCCCGCTTTTCGATCAAGGCCAGGCGCGGGTGGCGCGTGCAGCGGCTGAGCTACGGCGCGCCCAGCAGGAATATTACGCCTTGGCAGTTCGCGTCCGATCGACGGCGCGCGCCGTCCGAGATCGGCTGGAGGGGGCGCGGGACCGTGCGTTATACTACCGGGATATTTTGCTGCCCTTGCACGAGCGCATCGTCAACGAAGCCCAATTGCACTACAACGCCATGCAACTGGGTCCCGTGCAATTGTTGCGCGCACGCGAGCAACAGATCGCGACCGGTGTCGCCTATGTCGAAGCATTACGCGACCATTGGTTGGCTCGCATAGACTTTGAGCAAATCGCCAGTGGCCGTTTACCGCGGATCAGAGGCGTTCAATCAGGTCGGACGCCCGCGCAATTGAATACCAATGATCGAGAAGGGCATTGAGGAGTAGCCATGGCTGACAAAATATCGAGGCGACAAATACTCGGGCTCGGCGCCGCGACCATCGCCGGCAGCGTCGCTACTTGGGGCAAACCGAGTGCGGCTGGTACACGCGGTGATGCCGGACAATATCAAGCTGTGGTGCGTCAAACGACGCGGCAGAGCGAGCGCGCCCATTGGGAGAAGAGTTACAGCGGTGGACCCGTCGAAGTGAAGGCGCTGCCGCCGGGTTTGCCGGGAAAGGGCTACAAGCCGGTGGTCGTTCCCGACGGCACAGTCCTGCCGTTTAAAGTGGTCGACGGTGTGAAGGTCTTTCACCTTATCGCCGAGGTGGTCGATCACGCTTTCGACTCGGGATTGCGCGCGCGGTGCTGGGGCTTCAACGGTCGGGTTAATAGCACGGTGATAGAAGCGGTCGAGGGAGAGCGGGTGCGGATTTATGTCACCAATCGATTGTCTGTTGCCACCTCGATCCACTGGCATGGACTTTACCTTCCCAACGGCATGGACGGCGTCGGCGGCCTGACGCAACCCTATATCAAGCCGGGGGAGACGTTTAAGTACGAATGGACTTTGCGCCAGCACGGAACCTTCATGTACCATTCCCATCACGACGAGATGACGCAGATGGGGATGGGTATGATCGGCATGTTCATCATTCATCAGAGGAATCCCGCCCCGGAGTATCGTGTCGACCGCGATTTCGTGCTCATGCTCAGCGAGTGGACCATCGAAGCGGGCACGGCGCGTCCCAACACGCTCAAAATGAGCGACTTCAATGTTCTCACGATCAATGGCAAGGTTTTTCCGTCGACCCAACCGATGGTGTGCAAAACCGGCGACAAGATCCGCATGCGCTTGGGCAACCTCGGCGCCATGGACCATCACCCGATCCATCTGCATGGCTTTCATTTTCGCATTACGGCGACCGACGGCGAGGATATCCCTGTTTCGGCGCAGTGGCCGGAAACAACGGTTCTGGTCGCCGTCGGACAGACGCGCAACATCGAATTTATCGCCGACGCTCCGGGCGATTGGGCGATGCACTGCCACATGACGCACCATGTGATGAACCAGATGGGACACGAGTTTCCCAACATGGTCGGGATCAAACCTGATGGACTGGAAGAGAAATTTCGTCCCCTATTACCCGCCTACATGACGATGGGTCACACCGGTATGGACATGGGAAAGATGGCGGAACTCATGCCATATCCGCGAAATACGATTTCCATGAAAGGCGCTACCGGACCTTTCGGCGACTATATTTCGATGGGCGGCATGTTCACCATGATTAAAGTCCGCGACGGTTTGAAGAATTACGATCAAAATCCCGGTTGGTACGAGCATCCGCGGGGAACCGTGGCGTTGAAAGCAAGCGACGCTGATCTCGATCGGGACGGGATCGAAATCAATGAGCGAACAGTCAAACCTGGGCAACGGCGATGATGGAGAAGACAGATAAAGGCGTTCTTCTTGATATTGGGCAATTGATCGGGCCGGCAATTTCTTCGCGCTCGGTGTATCCAAAACTTGAGAGATTGTCCGGCAACTCATAGCGGCTTCCAGCCGCCTCTTAAACATTGGGCAGCCGCATGGTAACGGTCTAATCATGGAAATGTATCGACTGTTTGTGGCTCTTCACCTTCTCGGCTCGGCGGTTTGGGTCGGCGGCCATCTCGTGCTTTCGCTGTCGGTTCTGCCGCGCGCGCTGCGGCTGCGCAGTCCGGCAATCGTTCAAGAGTTCGAAGAGGGTTTCGAGCGCATTGGAATTCCATCTCTCCTCCTGCAAGTTGCTACGGGCCTGTGGCTTGCTTATTTCCGTTTGCCTGACGTTGCGAGTTGGTTCTTTCCATCCTCGCAGCAGGCTGCGTTCATCCTGGTCAAGCTGGCGCTGCTAACGGCGACGGTCGCGCTGGCCGCTCACGCTCGGCTCCGCATCATTCCAAAACTCGACAGCGCGAATCTTCGCTTTCTCGCTTATCACGTGGCGGCGGTCACGTTGTTGGGCGTGGCCTTTCTGATCGTCGGGGTTGCTATTCGGACTGGGGGTATTTGAAGAAATTCCGACATCGTGAATTCGCAAGGACAACTAAAAAAGGGGATATAACGATGGCAAAAGATCCGGTTTGCGGCATGGACGTCGACGAAAAAAAAGCGGCGGCAAAAGCTGTTTACGAGGGCCGAACATATTACTTCTGTGCCCAAGTTTGTAAGCGAGCCTTCGAAAAAGACCCGGAGAAATATATAGAGAATTAAACGCCTCGGTGACTGCTTGACAAACCCGCCCCGATAGTTTATAAATCAAATAGTTTGTAATACGAAGTAATTAGAAACGCCGTGATAAGGCAACGCCCAAGTGACAAGCTCCATCTCCTCGATCAGTATATTCACGCACTGGTCAGGAGTTTTTACCTCCGCGCCTCCGCTGACGGGGGCGCTGCGGAGCTTGGCGGAAGCGAACTGTTCACTTGCACGACTCTCGGGAGGAAAAGAAGATCGACCATGACCGAGCTTTCCAAGGAGTGCCGTCTGGCGTTAAGCAGCATGACCGGCGTGGTGGACCGCATGGTCGCAAAGGGGTTGGTAAAGCGGGTCCGGGACGAGAACGAAGATCGGCGAAAAGTTTATGTCGAACTGGATAAAAAGGGCGAAAAAATTTATCAAATTCTGCTCGAAAATGAGATGGAATTGATCATTACAATGATGGATGCTTTGAAGCCGGAGGAGCAGGACGCGTTGCTCAAGGCATTGGGAAAGGCTGTAGGGTCGCTAGAGAAATGAGTTTTTTTGTCAAAATGGTTCGCCGCTCGCATTATTTGCTTTGCAAACTTACAAGAGATTGGGGCGTACTATCGGATGTGTATTTCTAGAGGAGGCTTTAATCTTCAATCTTTGAGGAGTTCGATTCGTCGTGCGGAAGGCAGTTTAATGCTGATGGGGCTAAAAGCGACAACAAGCCCGAGCAAAGAGGGCGTCTGTAGAAAAGTGTTTCAATGAAAAGGAGGATGGGAAAATGGCAAAGGATCCAATCTGCGGGATGAATGTGGACGAGAGCAAAGCGGCGGGTACGGCTGTCCACAAAGGAAAAACCTATTACTTCTGTTGTGCCGGATGCAAGACGAAGTTTGAAACGGAGCCGGAAAAATATACTAAAGACTGATTTGGGAAGCTGGCGGTTAAGAGTGGCAGGGTGTTTACCAGGATCAAAGTCCGATTCGATGATGACCTTTGTTGGCATGAGTAGCCGAGAAACCGTTGCGCCGAGGGCCAGTAACGATTATCTTGGTCGGGACGGGATCAAAATATAGCAGCGGATAGTCAAACCAAGTAATGATGGAGAAGCCGGAGAGCTGTAAATTTCTTGGAATTACCAAACTAACCGGCTGGCTTTGCCACGCTTGCGAGGAAAGATAGCGACATGGTCGGGTAATTCTATGGGGTTCTGGGTTGGGTGCTGGCCGCCATGTTGATTATTTAAAGTCAGTGGCAGTGGGCTTCGACATGAAGAGTAAATTTCTCAAAACCTTTGGTACGGTTTGGCTCTCAATGCTCGTCGCATACACCGGTGTGGCGTGGGCTTTCGACGACTGTCTAAAGGACGGAGATGAAACGGTTCAGGCGCAGTCTCTTGACGGAATTCGGGCAAGCGACTCTCCGTGGTGGAGCATTGATTCGTTTCCGCACGGACCATCACAAGTCAAACTGCACTGTCCGCCTGGATATTACGAGATCAACGCCGTGGCACAATCTTCGTCGGCTTCACTCACACAGGTTCGCAAAGCTAGCCAATTAAAAAAGTCATTTCTCGCTGGTGCATTGACCTCGCTTAACGATCTTGAAACCGCTCGGCGAAGCCCGCATATGGATTGGTTCGTCTCCTCTTCGCCTCCAGGCTCCTTGCCCCGTTATCTTGTTCTAGCCGTTTTTATCATCTGACTCGCCTCCAAATTGTGGGGATGCCCGTTGGGTCGAGGCATTCCGGAGTGGGGTATTTTATTCCCGACCTTTGGCCGTGCGCCGAAGGCAGGAGAGTGAATGAACCCGTATAAACTCTTTGTAGCCATGGTTGAGGAGTCAACGACGATGAAGGGATTAAAATCAATTCTGACAGTTTTGCTTTTGGGATGTTTCTCCATTGGTGGGCAAGCGACCGCTGGCGCCGCCGATGCGACGCAAAGCGTTTCGGGGAGAGGAGTGACGGTCAAGGTGACCTATATGAATCCACGCAGCGATGAAAATCCCCGCTTTCAAGCGGTGCTCGATACCCATTCCGTTGCTTTGGACGGCTACGATCTCAAGAGCTTGGCCTTTCTGCTGGATGATACGGGAAAAACTTATGCGCCGACGGTGGTCGAGAACACCGGCAGCGGTCATCATCGACAGGTTGTGTTGACCTTTCCGAAGTTGTCTTCCCAAGCCAAGCGTATCGAAGTTGTGATTAAGGATGTCGCCGGCGTGAAAGAAAGGAATTTCCGCTGGGACCTGCGCTAAGGTGTCGGGGCGTGCGCGAAAGAAAGGAGAGTCGTCATGGTCGAGTTCCTGCAGAATAACTGGGTTTTGTTGGTCGTGGTGGGCTTCCTCGTCTGGTTGTACGCATCGGGCTTGGGAGCGGGCTGCTGCGGGCATGCTGGGCACGACAAAAAGAAAAGCGAAGAGGGCAGTGGGCATCAGCATTAGATTTTCTAGGGTGGCAGATTTGCCAAGATGATCAGTGATCCAAGGTGTGAATCGGCATGGGCTTAGAGAATGAACGTTCAGATCGACAGTTCGACGAAATCGTCGGTCGATGCGACGGAATGGTCGAAGGTCGATTGATTTTTAGGAACGGGAAAACCGGTAAAGTCGAAACAAAGGCGATCCTTGAGTACACAGAGTGTCGGCACGTAAGTTGCTCGGCAAATAATTCGAAAACAGAGTAATTTGATATGCGGAATAGAATCGCGGTTCGGGATATGGAAATTGATCTGTTCGACGCAGCATTAATACAAAGGGGGAGCAACTCGATGAAGAACCGAAATGTAGGCCTTGCCGTTACAACTCCGAGTTGTGCTTGCTGGTTTAGCAAAATTGAGGAGAAAATCGAAGCGGCCCTGCGGTTTCCGCAAGAAGCGCTGAAACTTGTCGTACCCTTTGCCGCGCGGCTTGTTTTCGACCGGCAGCTGGTTGAACTGCGGACGATTATTGAAACCCTGAAAGAGGGGATCTGCAAGTGTGCCGTCGATCGGTTCCAGTTCGGAATACCGCTGAGACCCTTATTTTTGCCGGCCGTATGGAAAATAAAGGTTGATAGATTGAGCAAGGAATTGCGGGGAGTGATTTCTGCCTCAATCGATTTTGTCAGGTCCGTCATTGCAGTGGACTACCTGCCAGCTCTGGTCCAACCGCATGAAATTCGGAATATATTGCTGGGACGCGGGCGCCGTCATTTAGTAGACCCTCGCCAGGGGGAGAAGAGGGAAGAGTATCTTATTGATATTGGCGGATATCTCCCCGATCCTGAACGTATTCTCCGTAGCGACGTTGATGTGCCTTCATTCGTGGGAAAGAGCGTCTTTCGACCTTGCCACTGCAACAGTTCCGACGGCATGGCCGCTTAATATTGATTCTGTATTCAGGTGGTAGTGGAAGAATCGACAAGGATATTAGACTGGAATCATTCGGATGACCGTTGGTGGAAGGAAGGACACGAATTGGCCAATTGTGTTTGGCTCTGAACGAGGGAGGTCAATTTAATGATGTCGGGAGGTGTGATGGGTAGTTGGGGCATGGGCTACGGGGTATTTGGTTTTTTCGTGATGCTTTTTGTCTGGGTCCTGATAGCCGCCAGAATCGTCGTCGCCATCCGCTGGATTTTTCACGGCGCTGTCATGAAATCTCCACTGCGGCAAGAAAGCCCGTTGGAGATTCTAAAAAGACGCTCTGCCAGAGGGGATATCGACCGCGAGGAGTTTGTGACGAGAAAGCGGGAGCTTTTGTGATGTGACGACTGCGGCGCGTGCATGCCCATGCTTTACGGTGTGAGCGTTCTAGCGCTTGTGTAAGGAGTGGCGTTTTCGACCGTTATGGACCGGAGAATGCTCATTCGAATTAAGCGGAATGGTTTCAATTCGAATCACAACAATAGGTAGAGGAGGGAAAATGAAAAAGGAAACGATCGTTAGTTTTGGGCTGTTTTTTTTACTGTCTCTTCCTGGGTATAGCATGGCGCAATCGCATGGTGGATCGATGATGGGGTCAAACCAGAATGGCTCATCACGACAAATGGGGCCGGGCATGGGGAGCGGTGGATCTATGGGTTCCGGCATGATGGGCTCTGGAATGATGGACTCGATGGGCCGGTGGCTGGGCGAGATGGGAGGGATTTTTGGGTCGGGCACGGACATGGATCAGCGCAGAGTTGCCGCCAATCGGGAATCAGCCCGCTCCCAGGCTGGCGGCGGCGTCACTGTCACGGCTACCTATCTCAATCCTCGTAGCGATGAAGAGGCGAGGTTCGACGTGGCGATGAATACCCATTCGGTGGATCTCGACGGCTACGACTTAAAGGCTTTAAGCCTGCTTCGCGATGAGACGGGTAAAGAACAAAAGCCATTACGGGTGGAAAACGAAGGAAGCGGCCACCACCGTCGCACGACTCTCGTTTTCCCCAAGCCGTCTACGAAAGCGAAACGATTGGAGCTCGTGATCAAAGATATCGCCGGGATCAAAGCGCGATCCTTTCGTTGGGATCTCGACCAATGACGCGCTCCAAATCGGAGGCGGCAACCATAGACCGTGGGCAAATGTATCCACAGCCGTAAACGAGGTAGGCGATGTGTCATCTTCTACTCCTGATGCCTTTTGTGTCCTTGGTTGTGTTCTGGTTGCTGCCTTTCGAGCAAGCCCTGACGATTTACCTGGTCATTCTAGCGGCCTGTGCGGTTTTGTACTGGCTGATTTGGAAAGCCTTGAGGAGGCCGGTTACGACCGGCGTAGAGGGAATGATTGGAGGCGTCGGCCAAGTTATCCAGCTCGGCAAGAGAACGACCAAGATCTTTTACAAGGGTGAAATCTGGAATGCCATATCCGCCGACCCCTTGTCGGTCGGTGATTCGGTTGAGATTGCAAGGCTGGAGAGGATGACGCTGATCGTTAGAAAAGTTGTCGAGGGTCAAGCCCGGCAGGTGATAGGTTTGGGTTGTCATTGATGCCGGAGCCGGGCTGGCTCTGAAAAGGGGAATTCATGTATCCGATACTGTTTCAGCTTGGCCATTTCGAGCTTCGTTCTTACGGTCTCATTGTCGCTCTGGCTTTCCTTGCGGGTCTATGGTTGGCCACGAAAGAAGCCAACAGAAAAGGAATAGACCGGCAACTCGTCCAGGACTTCTCCGTCTATGCCCTTTTGGGAGGAATTCTGGGGGCGAGACTCTACTACGTTGTCTTCTCCCGCCCGGATTATTTTCTGCAAAATCCATTGGCAGTCTTGGCAGTGTGGCAAGGCGGAATCGGGGTTATCGGTTCACTTCTGGGCGGCCTGGTGGCTGCGCTTTGGTACGCGCGTAGAAACAAAATCTCCTTCCTGCGCTTTGCCGATACGCTCGCTCCGGCGATTCCCCTGGGCCAAGCGATCGGCCAATTCGCTTGCCTCTTAAACGGCGATAGCTACGGAAAGCCCACGGATTTGCCCTGGGCGATCACCTACAGCGATCCACGGTCACTGGCTCCGCTCAACATTCCGCTTCATCCCATCGAGATTTACGAAATGTTGGGCTACTTCCTGGTTTTTTTGCTCGTCTGGAAGACCCGAAAACTTTACGCCGCTGACGGTTCGAGCTTTCTCACTTATCTCGCGGGCTATGGTGTGGCGCGGTTTTTTGTCGAGTTTTTCCGCGGTCAGCCGGCGATTTTCGCCTGGAACATTCCGGCGGCCCAGGTGTTTAGCGTCGCGTTGATCTTAGGTTCCGTGCTGGGATTTTACCTGCTGCGGACTCATGCCATGGAGTCGGTTGGTGGCAAAAAACGGCGTATCAATAGCTCGGCGAATGTTTTTGACGAGGTGAACAAATGAAGCGAAACCAAGTCATTTCAAAAGCCGCGGCGTTAGGAGTTCTGGCGACCGCTGGGCTGCTGGGGTTTTATTTTCTCATATTGACGCTGGTATCGGATTGGGCGTTTACCGTCGATCAATTTGTTACCTACCGATACTACATCGTTAGCTTGGCAACGGGCTTCGGCATTCAAATCGGTTTATATACGTACCTTCGGAGCGCGATACAAAGCCACTGCTCCTCCGGCAAAGTCGTGGCCGTCTCGGGAACGACGTCCACGGTAGCGATGATTTCCTGTTGCGCTCACTACCTAGTGAATATCTTGCCGGTCATCGGTGCCACCGGGTTGGTTACGCTGGTGGGCCAATATCAGGTCGAATTTTTCTGGATTGGGCTGGCATCAAACGCCGCGGGCATCCTCTACATCACGAGTAAAGTGGTGCGGTTTTCCAAGGCGATGCCCGTGGCG
>Ga0209342_10003707_pt1 | contig 16065 bp, 9 predicted proteins | sample RifCSP16_2_FD_184023 | JGI IMG/M metagenome (GOLD analysis project Ga0209342, IMG submission 184023) | Soil microbial communities from Rifle, Colorado - Rifle CSP2_sed 16_2 (SPAdes) (version 2) | ecosystem: Environmental > Terrestrial > Deep subsurface > Rock core/Sediment | place: Rifle... | reverse complement strand
GCCCGGCATCGAAGTGCTGGTGCACGACTCCGTGCACCTCGTGCAGGGGAAACGCCTCGGCCTGCTCTCCAATCACACCGGCATCGACCGCCAGGGCCGCCGCGACGTCGACGTACTCCTGGCGCGCGGCGCCCGCGTGACGGCGCTGTTCAGCCCGGAGCACGGCTTCCGCGGGACCGAAGATCGCGCCGGGCTGCCCGATGGCGTGGACTCGGCCACCGGTCTTCCAATCTACAGCCTTTACGGCGGATCGCCCGCCGCAGCCCGCGCGGCGCTCGACTCGGTGGACGTGCTGCTCATCGATCTCCAGGACGTCGGCGCCCGCTACTACACCTACATCTCGACGGCGACGTTGTTGATGCGCGGCGCCGCGCGGGCCGGCAAACGGGTCCTCGTGCTCGATCGCCCGAACCCTCTCGGCGGGCGCGAGGTCCAGGGCAACGTGCGCGCCCGGGCGGGGGATCCCGACTCGGCGTTCGTCGGTTTCCTGCCCGTCGCGATGCGTCACGGCATGACGTTGGGCGAGCTGGCGCGGATGGCCAACGATGTGCTCGGCCTCGGCGCCGACGTGGTCGTGGTGCCCGCCGCGGGGTGGCAGCGGAACATGCCCTACGACCAGACCGGCCTGCCGTGGGTGAAGCCGTCGCCCAACCTGCCGGACGTGGAGAGCGCGCGGCACTACCCGGGGCTGTGCCTGTTCGAGGGCACCAACGTGTCGGTGGGCCGGGGGACGGGCGTCGCCTTCCAGGTGATCGGCGCGCCGTGGCTCGACGCCGATCGCGTGCTGAGCCGCCTGCAGCCGGGGGATTGGCGGCAGTCCCGGGGCTCGGCGCTCTCGGGGGTACTCGTGACGAAAGCGGTCTTCACACCCCGCCACCCCACCGACGGCAAGTACGATGGCGTGGAGCTGCGGGGGCTCCGGGTGCGCGTCACCGATCCCAAGCAATACGACCCGACGCGGCTCGCCGTCGCGCTGCTCGCCGCGATCCGCGCCAGCCATCCGCGCGACCTGAAGATCAATGCCGAGAGCTTCGATCGCCTGGCGGCGGGCCCGGAGCTGCGGCGGGCGCTCGCAGCGGGCCGGCGGGCGAGTCGAACTCAACCGTCAGGCCGCGCACGCGCAGCAGCGGCGCATCGGCGCGCGCCGGCTCGACCCGCAGCCACCCCATCCCCTCGGGCTCGGCGACGTTGACCGATCGGTCACGCTCGAGGTGGTGCCGCTTCAGCCGCGGGTTGAGCACGTCCTCGAGGGCGGTGCCGAGCAGCGTGGTACCGACGTAGAACTCGACCTTGGCGACGCCCTGGTCGTCGGCGGCGGTGGCGGTGAGGGTGACGCTGCTGGCGGCGGTGACCGTGGTCGCGCTGCTGGCAAGCGAGACGGTGGGTGTGGCGTCGGCGGTGCTGGCGATGTTCACCGTCACCGCCGCTGGCGCCGAGGTCGTCGACTGGCCGAAGGTGTCGTAGGCTCGGGCGGTGTAGGTGTGGGTCCCGTTGTTGACCCGAGCCAGGGCGACGGCCTGCGTGTACGGGGCGGTGGTGTCGGTGCCGAGCAGCATGGTGCCGTCGTAGAACTCGACCTGGGTGACCCCCTTGTCGTCGCTGGCGGTGGCGGTGAGGGTGATGGTGCCGGCGGCGGTGACGGTGGTCGCGCTGGCGGCCAGCGAGACGACAGGCGGGTTGTCGGTGTTGTTGCTGAAGTCGATCGGCTGGCCGTTGATCGTGACGCTCACGATCGTCGACGAGGTGAACGTCCCCCCGCCGATGAAGCCCACGTTCCAGGTCTGGCCGGGCTGGATGGGCTGGTTCTGGAGCCAGGAGGGCTCGGTGGCGGTGTAGTTCCCCGAGGCGTCGGGCCCGGTGATGGTCCCGTTCCAGGGCACGCCGGTGACGGAGCCGCTGCCCAGCTTGAACACGATCGCGAACGAGCTGATGGGGCTGGAGAAGGAGGTGTCGATGAGGCGGACCGCGCCACTGAAGCCGCCCGACCACGCGTCCACGGCGACCACGTCGGCGGTGATGCCGCCGCCGGTCACGGCGACCGCAGCGCTCCGGGATCTTCTCTCGGTGGACGGGGCGCCGGAGCCATGGCAGGCGGCGAGGATGAGGCCGACGACGACGGCGGCGAGAGGTCTCGAGGCAGAGACCTTCCCTCGCAGCTTCAGGGTGGCGAGCATGAAAACCCCCTCGAGGAGAGACCAGAATTTAGAGCTTCCCGATGCCCGCGTGCGCTGGCACGGAGCTGTTGAGCGCGCTCGCGCTGCCCTTGCTGTACGAATACGGCGGCGTGAACGCGTCGCCGCTCGTGTCGCGACCGCCAGTCGAAGTCGAGCCGGCGTACACGTTGCCGGACGCCTCGATGATGCCGCCCTCGTTCCAGTGCGGATAGCGGCTGTTGTAGTAATGGTTGTTCTCGACCAGCAGCTGAGAGCTCGCTCCGGAGCTTGCGCAGAAATAGGACACGCTGTCGTAGTAGTTGTTGTAGAGGTGCACGCGCGACACGTCGGTCACCTTGGGGTTGCGGCCGCCCACGTGGTCGAAATAGTTGTTGTTGAAAGTGACGTCCGAGTCGGAGACGAGCGAAATGAAGTTGTGCTGCCCGCCGCACACGTAGCTATTCCTGCCGTCGACGTGGTTGTACGAAAGGGTGACGGCCTTCGACCCGTAGCGGATGTCCGCGTAGCCATCGCTGATGTTCGAGAAGGAACAGCGGTCGATCCAGACGTGGTGCGAGGTGTTGATGGTGAGACCGTCTCCCGCCTCGATCAAGCTGGGGTTCACCTCGCGCAGCGCGATGTTACGAATGATGACGTTCGACTTGCTCTCGATGTCGAGCGATACTCGCCCGCTCTGGACGCCCACCAGGTAGATGACGTCGCCGAGCGTCACCCCCAGCACCTCGGTCCCGAAGCCATCCCCCGTTCCGGAGGCGTCCCGCCCCGGCGAGCCGCAGCCGGCGAGGGCGAGGGCGAGCGCCAGCGTAGAGCAGATCCAGTTGCGACCCGTCATGACAGCTCCTTTCAGGACTCGCCGCGGCTCGCGTGCGGTGGCGCCGCGGATGATAGATGCCGCGCCCCTGCCGAATGGGTCACGCCCGCGCCCGCCGGCGAGCGTGGAGGTGACCCCGCGAGCCCGGCGCGGAAGCATCGAGGCGACCTGGGATCAAGGGATACGCCGGTGCGCTCTCCTGGTCCTATACCGACACGTCGTTTCCATGGAGCTCGCTCGACCTGGAGACCGCGCCCGCCGCCGCGACGAGGCCGCAAGCGCAACCCGCCGAGGGCGAGAAGATGTAGCGGCTGCGCGCGATCGTCGATGACGACCCGAGGGCCGCGCTCGAGCTCTCCCGCGAGATCGAGCGCGAGTTCCCCTCCGGGCAGAGGGCTGACGAACGCTGCTTCTCGACGATGAAAGCGCTGGTGCACCTGGGGAGGATCGCTGCGGCGCGCGACGAGGCCACCGCGTTCTTCGAGCAGCATCTCGAGAGCCCCTGGGCGGAGCGGGTCGAGCGGCTCACCGGCGTGCATCCGCACGGCAGAGGGCCCCGTAGGTGATCTCGTGCAAGGACAGGCTCCTACGATCGCACCTCGAGGCCCACCTCGGCCCGCACCCGCTTCGAATACGCCCGCCGGGCGGCTAGCCGCTCCTCGTCCGTCTGCTGGCATCGACAGAACGCCCCGGCGTTGTCCCGGCTCTGCACGAATTCGGAGAGGAGGCTCTCCTCCATCGAGGCGCGGCGACGGGCGAACTCCGGAGTCCTGTCCAGACCGTCCTTTCGCGCCTTGGCCTCCAGCGCCAGCATGTCGAGGAACGAGCGGAGCATGCCTCGCCGGGCGCCCGGGCGAGCGTAGGCGGCCGTGCGCTGCTCGGGCATCAGGGCGTCCTCGAGGAACCACCGGAAGTCCTCTTCGCGGATCCTCCGTCCTCCGACCTCGGCCAGGACCTCCCCGGGAGCGACGGCCTTCTCGTCCAGGAGGGACGCGTCACGCTTCCCGGCCTCTCTCCACCTGAGCCCCACCTCCTCGGCGATGGGCGCCAGGAATGCCTTTCGCGCCTTCTCGGACTTCGCTCGAGCGAGGCGCTCCGTGATCATCCCCTTCACCTCGTCGAATGGCCGGGGCGTCCCCTCCAGGATCCGCTCCACCACCTGGAGGACGTGGTAGCCGAAGGCGGACTTGACGACTTCTCCCGGTCTGCCGAGCGCCTGCGACCGCACCGCTCGCTCCACCTCCGGCGCGAAGTAGCCGAACTGGCCGTCGCGGATGAGCCCGGCGTGCTGGTTCGTCGGGACCTCGTCGGAGTAGGTCCTGGCCACCGCCTCCCAGCTCGCTCCCGCCCGGAGCGCCGCGAGGGCCCGCTCCGCCCGGGCTCGCGCCTGGCCGTCCGCGAGGCCCTTCTCGGGAAACGCGGGGTTGCCCTTGACGTAGACGAGCAGGTGATGGGCGGTGAACCGCGGCACCTCGGTGAGCTTGGCCCGGTGCCAGACGTAGTAGGCCTTCACCTCCTCCGGAGAGACCTGAGAAGCCGCGTGGAAACGATCGCGGTGCCGCTCGGTCACGAGCTGGGACAGGACCTTCATCTCCATCAGCTGCAACGCCTTCTTGAACCGGAGCTCCCGGTCGATGCCCTCCCGGCGCGCCTTGGCGACCATGGCGAGGAGATCCAGGTACTCGTGCAGCGCGCTCTGACGGGCCGAGGGGCTCCGGCGGATCTCCTCGATCTGCTCCGGCGGATGCGTCCGGGCGAGGTAGCCCTGGAAGTCGGCTTCCCGGATCACCCTGTCGCCCAGCGTGGCCAGCGGCGTCTCCCGGCTCGGGACGACGGACGCGGCCATCGAAAGGACGACGAACCACGGTGCGAGCCAGGAAGCCACGGGCCAGGCGACGCGACTACTTGTACCACTGCGTGTAGATGGCGGCCTTCCCGGTCACGCCGTTGCCGAGCGTCAGCGTGTAGCCGTACTTGGTCGTCCCGCCGTCGTAGACGTAGTTGGTGTTCGCGATGACGGCGACCACGACGTTGTCCTTCACGCTGCTCAGCGGGATGGAGCACGCGCCGCTGGCGACGGGCGTGCCGTAACGGATGTTCCCCGACGTGTCGCGATAGACGAGCTGGCAGCTCATGTTGGCGCCGGTGGGGTTGAACGTGACGGTCGCGGAGGTGGCGCCGGAGCTCACCGTCAGCGGGATCTGGTTGGCGCCGGACCAGCCGGGGAGGGTGCGCTCCTCGGGCGTCAGGGTGCTGCCGCTCTGGGTCGTCGCGGCGTAGCAGGTCGAGTTCCAGGTGGCGGCGTTGATCCAGTACGGGCTCCACTCCGGGCCGATGGCGACGTTCCAGTTGTCGTTCAGCAGCTTCTTGTACGCGGTGGACCACTTGCCGAAGTCGCCGAAGGCCTGGCGCGCCCGGTATTCCTGGATGAGACGCCGGGTCTGGGTGGGCCCCAGGCCGCCGCTCACCTCGGCGAGATCCTGGAGGACCCGCCCGCTGGCCTGGCAGTACCGCCAGATCCACGCGACGCTCTTCTCCCCCAGGATGACCTCCAGGGCGTGCGGGAACGCCTCGCCGTACTGCGTGCCGCCCAGGAGCCTGCGCCAGGTGCAAATCTGTTGACCGCTGGAGTTGAACATGTTCACGCGCTCGGCGCAGGGCCCGCCGAAGCTGCCGTCCTGGAGCCAGCCGGAGTACGTCTCGATGGGCATGAAGGGAGCGATCGCGGCGCCGGCGCTCAGCCACCCCATCTCCGTCGGCGTGGTGCCAGAGCGCCTGGCCTCCATGGTGGCCTGGAGCCAGGTGTTGCCGCCCTCCTGGAACCAGCAGGCGTTCTTCGCGCCGGGCATGGTGGCCAGAATGGAATGGATTCCCTCGTGGATCATCGCGCCCTGCTGCGCCACCTTGTCCGAGTACGGGCAGGCAGGGTCGAAGCTGTAGACCGGGTAGTACGAGGCGAGGACGATGGGGCCGTTGCCGACCCAGCTCTGCCATCCGCCGGTCTCGGTGTTGGAGGCGGAGTCCGTGCACAGGCCCGAGCCGTAGAGGTAGATCGCGCTGTAGTTCCCGCTCCGCGCCCGGCCGTCGCGTGGCCAGCGCATGACGTCGGTGATGTACGAGAAGTCGGTGTTGAAGCGCTGCAGCATGGGCACCCACGCCGCCGAGGTGACGAGGGAGTTCTTCCTGGCGCCGTAACGGAAGGTCCACCACCCGCTGGTGTACGTCCCGGCCACGCCGCTGCAGTCGTTGGCCACCGACGCCGGCGGGGGGATCGTCCCGTACTCGTCCGCGTAGTCGTAGGCGATGCTGGGATTGTAGACGGGCCAGGTGTAGAAGCCACCCGGCGGAGAGCCGACCACCGTGAAATCGGACGCCGACGTCGCGGTCGCGCCGCCCACCGTCACGGTGATGCGCCCGGTGGTCGCCCCTGACGGCACCGTCACAGTGAGGGAGCTCGCGGTCGCCGCGGTGACCGCCGCCGTCGTCCCGTTGAACTTCACGGTGTTGCTCGACGCCGTGGTCGAGAAGCTCGCGCCGCTGATCGTCACCGACGCGCCCACCGCCTCCGACGTCGGCGAGAAGCTCGAGATGCTCGGGCCCGCCGCCGCCGGCGCGAAATTCGCCGTCAGCGTCATGTTCCCATTCACCGTGACGGTCAAAGGATTGGCCGTCCCGGTCGCCGACCCGCTCCAGCCCGTGAAGGCGTAGCCGCCGGCCGGCGTCGCCGTCACCGCCCCCGTCGTCCCGGCCTGGACGGTGTAGGTGCCCGGCGCCGGGCTCGTCGTCCCGTTCCCGCTCGTGGCGATGGTGACCGTGTAGCCCGCCACGTCGCTGGCCGCGACCACCCTCCACTGCTGGTTGGTCCCGCTGTTCTCCGGCCACTGGATGATCCTCGTGCCGCTGGCGGTCCCGGCGCCGTAGGCGTCGACGGCCATCCCGCTCGAGCGCGAGGTGATGCGGTAGGCGCCGCCCACGTCCGCCCCCGACCACTCCTGGCTGGTGGCGCCGATGCAAGTGGCCTGGACGATTGCGGCGCCGGCCGAGGTGGAGGCCCCGCTCACGGTGAGGCACCTGTCGCTGCCGACCACGCGCAGGACGTAGTACCCGTCCGCGGTCTCGAGGCGGAGCTGCTGGGTCGCCGAGTTGATGCAGTCCTGCAGCTCGAGCGCGGCCTGATCGGCGGTGGAGCCGCCGGCGACGCCCACGCAGCGGCCGCTCGGGGCGCCCACCAGGTAGATGATGTCGCCGAGCGTCACCCCTAGCGCCTCGGTTCCGAACCCGTCGTTGGTCTGGGTCCCTGTCCCGGAGACGTCCGATCCCGGTGAGCCGCAAGCGGCGATCGTCGCGAGGGCCAGCATCGTTGCGATTCGAGTCGAACAGGCCAGAGTCATGGCTTCCCCCGTGGGCGAGCGGAGCGGCACGCGCCGGTGCTCGGCGGGACAGAGGCCGCTGGCGCGCGAATCGGGTCAGCGCGGTACGGCTCCGCCCCGGGTCTCGCCCGCGGCCGGCCTCGAGCACGAGCGCCCGTTCCGCCGCTCCCGCCGACCGCCCCGGCTGGCAGATCACGCTGCAGGACGAATTCGAGCGCGCCCAGGTGGACAAATGAGCGACAGCAGGAGGAGAAGTGGGTGATGATGCATTCTCGATTACGAATGAACGAAACAGGCGCGCAGGAGAGCGTCCATCGCGCGGAGGTCGAGCGATTACGAGTATTACACGTCGGCGCGGATCCATCACCACAGTCGGTCAATGGAGTGAGCATGGCGGTCTGGGGCGCAGCTTCGCGGCAGGCGATGCTCGGCCACGAGGTGACGCTGCTGCTGAGCGAGCCGCCCGATGGAGCGGGCCAGCGGCTGGCGGCGCAGACCGGGCTCAACCTGATCACCATCCCGGCCAGCGGCTGGAGCTATGACCCGGAGCGGATTCAGCATCTACTCGAGCAGGCGCCTCCGCAGGTCGTCCACTTCCATTCCGTCTTCATTCTGCGGCAGGCGAGGCTGGCTGCCAAACTGTCCAACCATGGAATCCCCTATGTCATCACCCCGCATGGCGGAATATCTCCGATCAGGCTCGCGCGTGGAAGGCTCGAGAAGGTGCTCTACAGCCTTCTCATCGAGAGGTGGCGTTTTCACGGGGCCGCCGCCGTGACGGTCGTCACTCCTGGCGAAGTGGACGACGTGCGCAGCTTCGTCCCACGGTACCGGCGAGGGGTGCGCTGGATCCCCAACCCGGTGGAGGAATCGCTGCTCGAGGCCGAGCGCTGGACCGGGAGCGCCGGGCCGAAGAGGCTCGTCTTCCTGGGCCGGTTCGATGTCTACGTGAAAGGAATCGATATTCTGGTCGAGGTGGCCAGGCATCTGCGCGACGTGTCGATCGACCTCTATGGTACAGAGGACAGCAAGACCATGGCGGACATGGAACGGCTCAGGCGCAATCTGCCGCCAAACGTGAAATTTCACGCCCCAATCTTCGGCGCGGAGAAGATAAGGGTGTTGACCGAGGCCACCATGTACATCCAGACGGCGCGGGCCGAGGGCTTTCCGATCTCGGTCGCCGAGGCGATGTACCTAGGTGTTCCCTGCGCGGTCGCCGGTTCGCTCACGCTGGCCCAGTTGTTCCGCGACCATGACCTGGGGCTCTTGCTGCCGCCCGAACCGCAAGAGGCGGCCGAGCACATCGCCCAGGCCCTCGCGAACCCGGAGTTGCTGCGGGAGTGGTCGCAGCGCGCCGGGGCATTTGCGCGCAGGCACTTCCACCCGCAGACGGTCGCGAACCGCTACCTGGAGCTTTATCGCTCCGTGCTAACCAACTGAGGAGCGTGCGTGGTGCGTGACACCTCCTCATCACCGGCGCGATGAGTGGCGCTATCAGGGCCGCCAGGCGTAGGGCGGCGCCGCGTTCACGTCGGAGATCGACTGGGGCTGGGAGCTCGAGTCCACCAAGCCGGTGTAGGCGCCGCTCGACTCGTTCAACCCTGCGTTCCGGTACTCCACGTCGCCGTAGAGCCACGCCGTGCCGGAGACGGACTGGCCGTCCTCGAAGAACCCCAGCGGATAGAACGTGGTCTGGACCGTGGCGGAGTCGCCGACGCTGAACGAGCCGGCGACGATGCTGAGCGCCCCGACCGTCCCGCCCGACACCGTGCCGCTCACGACGGTGGCGTGGTCCTCGATCCGGGCGCTCCCGCTCACCGCCCCTCCCTCCACCGTCGCGTACGGTCCGACGTACACCGAGCTCGGCAGGCCCGCCGGCGCGCACCCACCGCCGTTCGCGTGCCGCGCGAGGCCCGAGGGGCAGGGGTCCGGCGCCCCGCCCTGGAACCCGTCGGGCCAGGCGTTCTCGAGCTGGACCGTGTACGGGTAGCGGCGGACGGTGTCGTAGGCCTGCGCGTAGGCGAGGTGCTGCTGCACGGAGGGCGTGCCCATCACCACCAGCCACAGGCTCTCGCCCGCGCCGACGCAGAAGGAGAGCTGGCCGTCCGCGCCTCGCTGCAGCGCGCTGTAGCGAGGCGTCGTCAGCGCGGCGTCGGTCGCGACGAGGCCCCAGCGCCAGTCGGCGTCCGCCCCGCTCTGGCTCACGCCCCGGAAGGTCACGGTCACGCTCGCGGCCCCGGCGTCCGGGTGGAGGCGCACCACGTTGTAGCCCCAGCGTTGCGGCGCCCAGAAGTAGGGCGAGGAGAAGCGCCGGTTCGTCGCGTACTGAGAGTCGAGCGGCTCCAGGGCGGTGAGCCGCAGGCGCCGCTCCGGCCGCGAGCGGTCGGTGATGAGCCCGTAGGCGGCGCGGAGGGTCGCGCCCGGGTCGAGCGTGTCGTTCGCGACCGGCGGCGCCGGGTTCCTGTAGTCCCAGGTGACGTTGTGCATGGCCCACTCGCCGAGGAAGTCGTTGAGCTGGCTCGTGGTCCAGCCGCGCGCGGCGGCGATGTTCGTGAAGGGGTCGTCGCTGGGGGTGGGCGCGGTCCAGATCTCGTTCACCGCCTGGAAGCAGTAGCGGTCCTTCAGGTACTCCATGAATTGCCAGTTGCAGTACTCGTCGCGGGCCGACCCGAGGTACAGGTGCGGGGCGTTGAACAGGTACTCCGAGCAGTGCGCGTAGACGTCGGTGGCCGCCCGGAACTCCGGCACCTGGTGCACGGCGAAGTTGGCGTGGCTGTACCCGATCCACTCGCAGCCGCCGGCGGCGCCGCTGCACTCTAGCCCCTGCGTCTGCGTATGGGCCGCCGCCATGAGCGAGAAGGCGAGGCCCCAGTGGTCGTCGATCGCCGTCGGGCCGATGAAGATCCCCATGTACCCGCCGCCCCAGGCGCCGCCCTCGATGCCGTAGCTGCCGCGCACCAGGACGCTCGTCTTGTATTTGGTGCTCGAACGGCAGTACGGCTCCGGGAAAAACATCGGGCTGCCGAAGAAGACCGGCCAGATGACGTTCTCCAGCTCGTCCACCGCGGCCTGGGCCTGTGTGGCGCTGATGACGCCGGACGGCGCGTAGACGGCGAAGTGGGTCGACTCGGCGAGGGGAGCCGGCTCGTCGTCCGGGTTGGGCGTGCCGGCCGCCACCCACATCCCCGCGGCGCAGCTCACCGGCGCCGAGGTCGGGCAGCTCGGCGCCCACGAGGTCGCCGTGGTCCCCGGGTCGCAGGCCCCGCCGCCGCCGGAGCCCCCGCCCGAGGTGCTGGTGGCGATGATGTCACGGACAGTACATGAACAGAGGAGCGCGAGAGCGCCGGCCACGAGCGCGCGCGCTCCTCCCGCCGGCGCCGTCGCGCGCAGCGGGATCCGAGAGCGGCATGGCCGTGGGTGCCCCCGCTCGCGCGGGACGCCTGTCGATTCATCCATGAGACGACCTGAAGCCTGGAGCGTGGGATTGTCGTACGCCCCCACCCACCCAGGCGGAGACTGCCAGGCACGCACTCTAGGAAAAACTATCCCGATGCGATCCTCATATCACGGGCCGCTGGGCTGGTGAAGCCAGATTCGCACTCGCATCTCGTCCCCTTCGGTCGAAGAGAGTGACCCGTCTCGCCCGGAGCCGGCCTCTACACCCTGAAGCCAATCTTTCTAGCGCTCCCCGGGGGGCCTCGGATCGCAGTCGCCGTTCGCCTCGCCCCCGGGGCGCGAGGAGCCGCTCGTGGGATGCAATGAACGCCTCTGGCTGAAAGGAGCCGTCATGAGGGGTCGCGCTTGGATCTGCTCGGCGCTGGCGCTCGTCCTGTTCGCTCTCGTGGGTGCCGGCTGCGGCTCGCAGGGGCGGGACGACTCCGGAGCCGGGTTCGGGGACGGGTTCGGCACCGAGGCGCTGGGGGTGACGCTCGGCGACATCATCTACCTGGTGGGTGTCCCGAGCGGGCGCTGCATGAGCGTCGTCGACGGCTCCACCGCCGATGGGGCGGCCCTCGAGCTCAGGGATTGCAGCGGCGCGGCGAGCCAGCAGCTCCGGCTCGAGGCGGCGGACGGGTACTACGTGCTCCGCGTCGTGGGGAGTGACCGGTGCCTCGCCGTGAGCGGGGCCTCCACCTCGGCCGGCGCCGGCATCGTCCAGGCCACCTGCAGCGGCGCCGCGAGCCAGCAGTGGTCCGGGGCGGACGTGGGCGGGGCCTACCGCATCACGTCGCGCGCGAGCGGGATGGCCATCGACGCCTACGGCGCAGGGACGGCAAACGGCACGAAGATCGTCCAGTGGCCGGAGAACGGCGGGACGAACCAGCAGTGGAGGGTGGCCGCGGCGAGCGACGTGGCGAGTTACACCGTGACCATCGCCACGAGCGGGAGCGGGACGACGAGCCCGGCGCCGGGCACCTACACGGTCCAGGCGGGGACGACGGGCGCGGTGACGGCGACGCCTGCGAGCGGCCACACGTTCACGGGCTGGAGCGGGGCCGCGACAGGGACGGCCAACCCCGTGACCGTCACGATGGACGGGAACAAGACGCTGACCGCGAGCTTCGCGCCGAGCGGCGGCAGCTGCGAGCAGGGGAGCACGAGCACGGCTTGGGCCACGAGCTGCCCCAGCGCCCCGGCGACGTGCACCGCGGGGACCTGGACGCCGGCCGGCTCCGAGAACGGCGATCCCCTGCAGTACGAGTCGGCCCACTTCGCGTTCTACTGGAGCGGCAGCACCGTGACCACGGCGCAGGCGCAGACCGCGGCGAGCTTCCTCGAGAACACCGTGTGGGCGACGTACATGGGGAGCCCCGTCTACTTCCCCGAGCCCTACTGCAGCTCGTCGAACAAGAAGAAGGCGAGCATCCACATCCGGAGCGAATACCCGCTGTGGGGCGGTGGCTGGGGCAGCGGCTACATGGGGATGTGGATTGGCCCGGGTGCGCTCTCCGACCACTGGGGCCTGGCGCACGAGTTCATGCACGCCCTGCAGTCCACGACGGGCGGGCTCCAGGGGTGCAACCCCAACACGTGCGGCTGGATCTGGGAGAGCCACGCCAACTTCATGCCGCACCAGCTCGCGGAGTACCGGGGCGACGTGCACTGCTCGGAGATGCTCGTGAACGCGCCCCACATCTACCTCGGCTCGACTCGCGACCGGTACTGCAACTGGCAGTTCATGGAGTACCTCAAGGACAGGTACTGCTACAAGGCGGTGAACGACGTCTGGACCGGGGCGGCCGCGCAGCGGCAGGGCGACCCCTTCCTCGCCCTGCGCGCCAACATGGGCTGGAGCCAGGCGCAGCTCAACGACTTCTTCGGCGAGTGGGCGATGCACAACGTCACCTGGGACTACCAGAACCCTCCGCCCACGAGCGGCGGCAACCAGGGATCGACCTACCGCTCGCGGTACGGTGCCATCACCAGCAAGTCGGCGCCGGAGCGGCGGCTGCGGCTGACGCAGCTCGACCCCGTCGACCTCGCCAGCCGCCGGTTCGCGACGCCTTCGGCGTGGGCGCCGCAGCGCTGGGGCTACAACGTGGTGCGCCTGGTCCCGGACAGCGGAGCGACCAGCGTGACGGTGAAGTTCCGCGGCGTGACGGGCGGGAACAACGGCTGGCGGTGGGGCCTGGTGGCGACGGACTCCGGGATCACCAGCGCGCGCTACAGCGCGGTCCAGCCGGGGACGGACGGGCAGCTCACCTTCTGCGTGAACTCGGGCGAGAGCCTGTGGCTGGTGGTGGTGGGGGCGCCGACCGCGCACGAGACGATCGTGTGGGACCAGATGTACAACACGGTGCACCGCTACCCGTGGATGGTGGAGCTCTCGGGCGCCTGGCCGGAGGGGTGGCAGGGCGGCGCGCAGGCAGCGTGCCCCTCGGGGCTCGCGCGCCACGCCAACGGCGGCGGGTGCGCGCCGTCGAGCCTGTCCTCGTCGGTCTACGTGGGGCCGTACGCGCAGGTGCTGGGCGGCAACGTGAGCGGCAGCGCGCGCATCGACGAGCACGCCCAGGTGGTGAGCGGCACCGTCTCGGGCGGGACGGTGGCCGGGCTGACCATCCTCAGCGACTCCTTCACGGTGAGCGGAGGCAAGGTCGCGACGACGTTCTACCCGCTCGGCTTCTTCGAGTCGGGGCAGTCGGTCTCGGGGTCGGCCCAGGTCATCGGTGACGTGGAGTACCGGGGGCAGGGGCTCTCCAAGTCGAGCGGGACCTACTACGGATTCGTCGACTCGAGCACCGGGCCCGCGGGCAACACCACCGACGTGAGCCCGGCGCCGCCCTACACCTGGCGGCCGTAGCGCGCAGCGGCAGCTCCGTCGAGCAGCTCGTCACGACCAGTGGACAGTGGTGCAGCGGCTCGGGGGGCTCAGGGGCCCCCGGGCGCGGACGACGGCAACGGGAGGCGGGCGCGGGAGGGCGCGCGGCCGTCTCCATTCCAGCATCGAGGAGCGGATCCATGCACACGACCAGGGCAACTCCCTCGCCGCTCGCGCTCGCCTTGGGCGCGGCGCTCCTGCTCGCGACGGGCTGCGCTCAGCACGCCGGCGAGCCGGAGACCGCCGCGTCCCAGATGACGTTGACCGCGGCGCACGAAGGGGGGCTGGTGAGCATCGCGTCGAGCCAGATCGTCGTGGTGAGGCTGCGGAGCAAGCCGTCCACCGGCTTCATCTGGGACGTCGCGCAGATGGACGCCTCCGCGCTGAGCCCGCTGGACGAGTTCCACGAGTTCTCGGGCGAGTCCAGCGGTGAGGCGACGCACGTCCACCGCTTCGTCCCCCTCCGGCGAGGGCGCACCCGGCTCCAGCTCGTCTATCACCGCCCCTGGGAGACGGACGTCGCGCCGGCCCAGACCTACTCCGTTGACCTCGACCTCCAGGGAGCCTATGCGGGGGCCGCGCCCACCCCGGTCGACCGGGCCGCGCAGGCGCGGCAGGCGCTCGCGGCGGCGGCGGCCACCGTCGCGGCGGCCGACCTGCCCACCCGCTACAGCGTGTGCGACGGCGGCTGCACGCCCATCAAGGACCAGGGCCAGTGCGGCTCGTGCTGGGCGTTCGCCACCACCGGGGTGGTCGAGCAGCTCATCCTGACCAAGGACCAGGTCACGCGCGATCTCTCGGAGCAGTACCTCGTCTCCTGCAACAAGCAGCGCTGGGGCTGCGCCGCCGGCGGCTACGTGGCCTTCGACCTGTTCATCGACGCGGTCCCGAGCGGCGAGCCCGCCGCCGGCGCCGTCTACGAGGCGGACTTCCCGTATCGGGCGTCGGACGCGGCGTGCAACCCCCCGCACACGCATGGCGAGAAGCTGGTCAGCTACACCCCGCTCCGGAGCTCGGCGGTCGCCGACATCAAGGGCGCCATCCTGGCCCACGGCCCGCTCTGGACCTCCGTCTGCGCCGACGACAGCTTCGCCCGGTACAGGAGCGGCGTCTTCACGGGCTCGGGCTGCAGCGAGCCCAACCACGCCGTGGTCCTCGTGGGCTGGGACGACAACAACGGACAGGGCTACTGGATCCTGCGCAACTCGTGGGGAACGGGCTGGGGCGCGAGCGGCTACATGAACGTCGCGTGGGGCGCCAACTCCATCGCCGCGGCCGACAACTACTACGCGACCTACGCCGGGACCGGCACCTGCACGCCCACGACCTGCGCGGCGCAGGGCAAGGACTGCGGCACCGTCTCCGACGGCTGCGGCGGCACGCTCAGCTGCGGCAGCTGCACGGCGCCCCAGACCTGCGGCGGCGGCGGCGTCGCCAACGTCTGCGGCGGCGGCGGCGGACAGCCCGACACCTACGTGCTCCGGGGCGATGAGAGCGGGCGCTGCATCGAGATCGCCGGCGGCTCGACGGCCGACCTGGCCGCTGCGCAGCTCGGCGACTGCACCGGCGCGGCGAACCAGCAGCTCCACGTCGAGGGCGCCGGCGGCGCGTACTTCACCCTGCGCGTCGTCGCCAGCGGCAAGTGCCTCGACGTCCAGGGAGCGTCCACCTCGGCGGGCGCGAGCATCGTCCAGAACCCCTGCCAGAGCGCGGTCAGCCAGCAGTGGTCGGTGGTCGACCTCGGGAACGGCGAGTTCAACATCGTGAACCGCTCGAGCGGATTGGTGCTCGACGCGTACGGGGCCATGACGGCCAGCGGGACCCCCATCATCCAGTGGCCGTCCAACGGCGGGGCGAACCAGCGCTTCAGGCCCTTCCCGATCGGCGGCTAGCCAGTGGCGCGCGGCGGATGTCCCGTCCGGGGGCGGCGCTCCGCCTCCCCCGCATCCCGCCTCAGCGGTTGTACAGCTTGGCGACGAACTGCGCGCCGGGGTAGCGCAGCTCGGTCCAGCCGACGCCCACCGCGCCGGAGCGGTTGGCCATGAGCTGCGGTCTGTTCAAGAAGCTGCTGGAGAGCGTCCCGATGTCGGTGGAGATGGAGTTCCACTTGCTGCCGTCCCAGGCGACCACCCGCATGCCCGCCGGGCTCGCGTGCTCCTCGTACGCCAGCAGGAGCTGCTGTCCGGTAGGACCAGCGGCTCGATGGAGGATGGCTGGGTGGCGCGCGTCCAGGCCGAGGGGGCCGCCGAGCGGCGTGTACCGGCTCGCCGGTGGCAGGCCCGGACGGACGACCTGCACCGCGCCCGCGGTGACGTACGCCGCCACCGGCTGGCCATCCCCGTCGAAGGTCAACGAGACATCGGCCGACGTGTCGACGTCGTAGCCGTT
>Ga0209342_10003706_pt1 | contig 16066 bp, 16 predicted proteins | sample RifCSP16_2_FD_184023 | JGI IMG/M metagenome (GOLD analysis project Ga0209342, IMG submission 184023) | Soil microbial communities from Rifle, Colorado - Rifle CSP2_sed 16_2 (SPAdes) (version 2) | ecosystem: Environmental > Terrestrial > Deep subsurface > Rock core/Sediment | place: Rifle... | reverse complement strand
CGCCCGCCGCGAGCAGGCGCTGCTCCGGCTGCAGACGGGCCTGGCGCGTCTCTACACTCGAATCTATGCCCCCGGGAAGTGAGCCGATCCCGGGCCGGCGTGCTGATCCAGAGGACGGACGCGTGGGATATCAGCCTGTCGTCGAAGTCCTCCGCGGCGGGATCGTCGAATCGGTCCACTACGGCGCGGTGGCCGTCGCCGATCCGCTCGGCAACCTCGTGGCGTGGTGGGGAGATCCCGAGACGGTCACCTTCCTGCGCTCGAGCGCCAAGCCGTTCCAGGCGTTGCCCCTGGTGGAGAGCGGCGCTGCCGACCACTTCGGCCTGACCCCGGCACACCTGGCCGTGATCTGCGCGTCGCACTCCGGAACCGATGAGCACGTCAGGATGGTGGGCAGCGCGCAAAGCCAGACCGGGGTGAGCGAAGACGACCTGCTGTGTGGCGTCCACCCTCCGGCTGATGCTGAGACCGCGCGCCGGCTGCGGGCCGAGGGCCTCGAGCCCACCCCAAACCGGCACAACTGCTCCGGCAAGCACACGGGAATGATTGCCCTCGCCCGGTACCTCGGCGTTCCGACCGGCAGCTATATGGAGAGGGGCCATCCGGTGCAGGAGCGGATCCTGCTCGCGCTCTCCGAGATGTGCGCCCTCGAGCCGGGGGCGATCGGCGTGGCGATCGACGGGTGTTCCGTCCCTACGTTTGCCGTCCCACTGCGCGCGGCCGCCATGGCCTACGCTCGCCTGGGCGATCCGTCACGGCTGCCGCCCGCCCGTGCGGAAGCGTGTCGGAGAATCTTCGAGGCGATGGCTTCGCATCCGTTTCTGGTCGCCGGCCCGGGGCGTTTCGACACTCAATTGATGCAGGTGGGGGAGGGCCGGCTCGTGGTCAAGGGTGGGGCCGAGGGGTATCACGGCATTGCCGTGGCGCCCGGCGCCGCTGGCCCCGGCTCGCCTGCTTTGGGGATCGCCCTGAAGATTGCGGATGGGGATCAAGGCCGGCCGAGTGACACACCTCCCGGGCAGCGCGCCACCGCGCGGGCGGTCCTGGCTGTCCTCGGGGAGCTTGGCGCGCTCGACGCGGCGCAGCGTGGGCGGCTGGCGGAGTTTGAGGAGAGACGCCTCACCAACTGGCGAGGGCTCGAAGTGGGGGAAGTAGGCGCCTGCCTCCGCCTGGAGCGCTCGAGCTAGGGGCACCGGTGGCAACTCGGCCCGATCTGGCGGCGGCGGCCCAGCGCCTGGTGGGCCTCACTCTGAGGCCCAGCCAGCTGCAGGCCTTCAAACGCTATTCCGCCGAGCTCATCGCGTGGAACGAACGCGTCAACCTCACCGCGATCACCGATCCCGAAGCCCTCGAAATCAAGCACTTTCTAGACTCTCTCACCTGTCTCTTGGCCATGGGTGCCCGGCCCGTCGGGCGGGCCATTGACGTTGGAACCGGGGCAGGTTTTCCGGGGATCCCGCTGAAAATCGTCCAGCCTCAGATTCGCCTGACCTTGGTGGAGGCGACCGGGAAGAAGGCAGAGTTCTGCCGCCACATCGTTGCCCTCCTGGAGCTGGACGGCGTCGAGGTGGTGCATGCGCGAGCCGAGGAGATCGCTCATTGGCCCGAGCACCGAGAAGCCTATGACTGGGCATTGGCGCGGGCGGTCGCCGGCCTACCCGTGCTCGTGGAATACCTCCTTCCGCTTCTTCGGCTGGGGGGCAAGGCAATCGCTCAGAAAGGCGAGACCGGGCCGGCGGAGGCCCAGGCCGCTGAAGGGGCGCTGAAGCTCGTCGGGGGCAGGATTCATCAGGTGATCCCGCTGGAGCTCCCCGGGGTCGTGGAGACACGCTACCTGGTTGTGATGGAGAAGGCGGCCCGCACGCCGGCCGACTATCCCCGTCGGCCGGGTATCCCGGCGAAGAAGCCGCTCGGATAAGGGAGACGGCGCGACCAGCCTGCCTCTCGCTCCCCTGCCAGATCACGGCGTCTTGCGCCGAACCCTCGCGCTCCCATGGCCAGTCGAAGTCCGAGCATCCCGTTCAGGCCCGAAGCCCTCCCGAAGGGCATGCCTTGCACAGTGCGGCGCAAGAGTTCAGCGGTGCGGCGATGTGTTGGGCGGCCTTACGCAAACATCTCCGTCAGGGCCGAGAGGATCTGGGCCTGCACCCCGTCGCTGATGCGGCTCAGTCGCCTGACAAGCCGGGCCTTATCGACTGTCCGCAGCTGGTCGAGCACGACCTGTCCCGCTTTGCCGCGAAACCGGCAGGACACCCGTGTCGGGTAGGAGCGCGCCTTTGTCGTCATGGGCGCCACGATCACCGTAGAGATATAGGCGTTCATCTCGTCGGGAGAGATGACCAGGCATGGCCGCGTCTTCTTGATCTCACTCCCCATCGTTGGATCGAGGGCGACAAGGAAGACGTCGAATCGCTTGACTACCATTCCCAGTCCTCGGCCTCCCAACGCGTGGGGACCAGCTCGTCCAGTAGCTTGTCATCGGACGCCGCCGCCATTTGCCGAAATGCCTCCCCCCAACCTTCGCGTGGATGACGAGGCCGGCGGATGACAAGCTTGTCGTCGTGAACGGCCATCTCAACCTCGTCCGAAACGCCCAGTTGTTCCAGCCAGACCTTTGGGATCCGGATACCCCGGGAGTTGCCGATGGGGACGACCTTTGCCCGAACAACGTTTTCCATGGGCGGTCTCCTGCGCGCCAGAGTAATTACATTGTAAGCCCGCCGCGAGGATTGTCAAGGCGCGCTCCGGCGAGGAAAAGCCGCCCAACTGTAGCCCTTACGGCAAGGGGAGCGGCGCGCCAGCCCACGAATTGACCACGCTGATCCGATAGAACCGGCAGGCAATCGTGGGGGCCCAGGGGGTCCATTCAGGAGGACCGGGAAATCCCAGCCGCTCAGGAAGGCCATCGATCCCCCGCGCGCCACGAACTGGGGGCAAGGCCTACTTAGGCACGCCCTTTCTAGTGCACGACCAGCTCGACCCAACCGGTGCTGACAACCCCCGGCCCGTAGAGATCCGGCTGGCCATCGCTGTCCATATCGTAGCCGTCGCTCACGGCTTCCGAGAGAGTGACCTCGATCTCGATCCGGTGAGTCCCTCGCGGAAGAGGCGGGAGCTGCCAGAACCAGGTCGAGGCGTAGCCCTCATACTCTTGGTTCCAGGTGATCTCGCTCCAATCGCTGTCCCCGATGCTCCAGAGGACGGGATCCGCAGAGCCGTCAATCCACACTCGCTGAGAGCTGGCGTCGATGTAGGCCCTGGTCAGCTCCTCGGTGGTGGCCACCCAACCCCATCGCAGGAACACCGTCTGACCCAGTGCAGCCGTCTCGGTGCAGTTGCAGAACGGCCGGACGTAGACCTCGGGGAGCAGCGCGCCGGGCGGGGCCTCGGTCGGTGCGGCTGCTGCGCCAAAAACACCCTCCAGCCTGATGAGAACATCGGCGAAGAGACGGAGGCTTTCGGTAAGGGCCTCATCTTGCGTCGCTTCCCATGTTGCCACGGTGATGAGCACGTTGATCTGCGGGCTGCTGCCGAATGACCACGGTCCCCCTCCAACCACGAATTGCAGGCATGGCCGAGAAGGATCGGGGACATTCCCATCCGTGTCGCAGGTCCCGGCATTCGAGAGGAGCGATCCGTTCTCTTCGGGGCCGGTCGAGGGGACGCCCAGATTCGCCGTCAGGCCATACCAATACTCGAGCATCTCGTCTGGCGTTCGAAAGACCCACACGGCGAACATCGCCCTGAGGGTGTCTGCCTCCCACATGGCCTGGGCGGTGGCGAACTCCGACCGGGGGGAGGCAGGGTAGGAGCCTCCCTCATGCGGGCCGACGGCGGCCTCCTCGATTCCCCACTCGGGCCCCGGCAGCGGGAATCCCTCGAAGGCCGCCTGGAGCAACCGGGCGCCCGTGGCGGCGTCGGTGAGGATCCGGGACGCCGGAGTGGCGGTGGCCGTGGGACGAGGGGTTGACGTCGGCCTCGGCGTGGCGGTCGGGGTCGGGGGGTTCGTCGCACTTGGTTCCGGCGTGTCTGTGGGAAGAGCGATCCCTATGGCGGTGCAGGCGATGACCGGCATCAACGCCACCGCCGCAACCAGAAGCGCCGTCTTCCATGTGTTCATGGTGGACTCCTTCCGGCCTGAGCGTGTCTCCTTAGTGCACAACCGAAGCTCCCTCCCAGTGGCCATAGTGCGGGGCGGGCTCCGTGGGGGTCTGCGGAACCCGGGTCGGCCGCTCGGCGGTCGGGGATGGCGGCGGGGCCGCATCCGGTGGTGGAGAGGGTTCGGTGTCGGCTGCCGGTCCTCCCAGGTTCTCAACCAGAGAACAGGCGAGGCCGGCGAGGATCATCGCGGAGAGCACAAGGGCAGGCGTGTGGGGTTTCATGGGCGCTTCTCCTTCGCCAGGCCATCGCCCTGGCGAAGAGTGTACATGGATTCCGGCAGCGTCGCTGCGTGATCAACGGGGGAGATGGGAACGACGCGCGGCCACCCGATCTTGGGGGGAGAAGTGCAGCGCATCGAGGATTACAGGAGAAGAGGGGATTCGGCGGAAGGTCGGTCGATCACTCTAAGGGGCTACGATCGCGACTGACGATTACCCAGGATTGCGGCAGTGTTTACCACAAGCGCGGCTAGATTGGCGAGACACAGCAGCGCCGATACCGCGGCTACAACGATGAACTTAGTGTCCAGAGGAACGCCAACGGCTAGTGCGAAGCCGATTCCCACCGGGTAGAGCGCGAACACGACTGTTCCGCCAAGCGGGACGAAAACGGCCAGGAAGCCAGCCAGCCATCGGCCACCGAGGCGGTGGAGGAATCCATGAATGCGTTTGTGTAGCCCCGCGAGGGCCGCGCCAACTATGAGAAGGCCCAGCAGGACATAGGCAACCGCGGACGTCCCCTCAGATACGAGGGCCGAAGAGGCAGCGGCTCCCCCTAGGCTCAGCAGGCCGACAAACCAGGCTCTTTCGCTAGCCTTCGCGGTCTCTGCAGTCTGCATCAGACCCACCCTCCATTCGGCAGAAGTTGTATCTGGCGTCGGAGTCATGCTGCCACCAGGCGATCATGGCATTCGCTAAATCTCCAGCATCTCTCGCGATTTCGTTGCCGGTGTACAGAAATCCGGCGACGGAGCCGCCGCAACCAAGTAGAAGGGCCACTGCTAATGGGATCCCCGCGCCTGTCATTGCGGCCACCGCGGCTCCTCCGCAGGACCCGCTCGCTGCATAGAGCTCGAAGAACAACAGGCCCAGTTCAGGCCATTGCGCGGCAAGGTCCTCGATCTTGGAGAGCCTCGACTGCCGATTGAGGGCCGCGAGCCGAAAGGCCTGCAGGTAGGGGTCATCACGGCTCACCTCAATGACTTCGTCTGGGTTATCCACACATAATAGCTCTCGCCACCTGGTGCCAGGCACGATCCCACCTGTTCATCCCCAAAGAGCTCGGCTGTGCCGCACAGTTCGATCGCGTCGGCAGACGTGAAAGCACCCTCGAGCGTAGAGGGGGTAGCTCCGGGAGTGCCCACGTCGGGGGGGTGTCCCGGGCGCCTGGAAAGTCTCTGGGAGCGCGGTTCCGGGGGGAGGGGGAATTTCGAGAGGCTCGACGTGCGGCTCAAAACCGCATCCGGCGAGGTTGGCCCATATCGCGAGGATCAAACCACTCCGCAGAAGGATAACGGGCTTCGTGCTCATCGTACCCCCTTCCTAAGCGAAGCCGCGCGGCCGAGGGGTGGGCGCCTGCGGCGACGCGCTGTGAGGCTTGCGTAGAAGATGTGCCCTGCTGACATACTACGGCGGACCGCGCGACAATGCAACATGCTGTTTCCGGGTCAGCCGCCGGATGCTCCCTCCTCTGCCAAGCAGGCGTCGGGGAAGGAGGGAAGGCGGGTTACGAGGTCTTCAGAGGACGAAGGGCTCCGCCGGAGATCTCCCAGATGGTGGTCTTGTGGCGGAAGTCGTCGGCGAACATGGCCAGATCGGCCGAGGTGAGGATGGCCTGCTCGGCCGAGTGGACTCGGGCCAGGAGGGAGGCCCGCCGTGCCACATCGAGCTCCGCCAGAACCTCGTCGAGAAGCAGCACGGGCCATTCGCCGGTGCGCTCCCTCATCCACTCGATTTCGGCGAGCTTGAGGGCCAGGATGGCGGTGCGATTCTGGCCGCGGGAGCCGTAGGTAGTGAGGTCGATGCCGCTGGCCCGGATGCGGAAATCGTCGCGGTGTGGCCCGATCAAGGTGAGGCCCCGGGCGATCTCGTCGGGATAGGAATCGCGGAGCGCGGCCAGGAACCCCTCCCGCAGGCTTTCCCGGCTGGGAGCAGGTCGCTCGGGCGGAGCGTCGAGCGGGAGGCCAAGCTGCCACTGCGGCTGCGGGAGGGGGTTGAAGGAGGGGTGGTATTCGAGCCGCAGGCTCTCGGCGCCGCGGGTGAGGTCGCTGTGGATCGGTTGGGCGAGGTGCTCGAGCTCACGCAGCGCCAGGGCGCGGCTTCGCATCAGGGTGGCCGCCAGCTCGGCCAACTGCTCATCCCAGAACGCGAGCTGATCTCCGCCCGGGCTGCTCCCAGCCTCCTGGATCTGCCGCAGGAGCGCGTTGCGGTTGGAGAGCACTTTGGCGTAGTGAGAGATGGCCTCGCCGTAGGCGGGGTCGGCCTGGGAGAGGGCCTCATCCAGGAAGCGGCGGCGGTCGCCGGGCGAGCCCTCGACGACCTGGAGATCGCGCGGCTGGAAGAGGACGGCATTGAAGGTTCCGGCGAGCTGCCGCGCCGGCCGGCGAACCCCGTTTACCAGAATCTCCTTTCGCAGCCGCGGCCCCTCACCCGGGCCGCCGGCCTCCTCGACGATGCGGATCTCGATGCGCTGCGGGAGATCGCCCTGCCGCAGCTCGGCAACGATGCGGGCGAACGGCGCGGGCTCCCGGAGGGCCAGGAAGTTGATGAGCTGGCGGTCACTCGAGGCGTGGGCCGAGGCGGCGCCGGAGAGGTAGTAGACGGCCTCGAGCAGGCTCGTCTTCCCCTGGGCATTCGCACCCACGAGGAGCGTGGGGCCCGGTGGCCAATCGGTTTCCAGTCGGACGAAGTTGCGGAAATTCGTGAGCGATAGATGGGTGAGGCGCATCGGCGCGCGGATTGTAGCACAGCGACGTCTCCGGGCGTCGCACCTACTCTCGCTGTGGACCTGCGGGCTTCGCCCCCCCGTGCGCCTCCTGCAGACCTTCGAAGCTCCACCGCGATTGACTCGCAGGATTCCAGTGTGATAGACTGAGGTCGGCCGATTCGTTCCGGGCTCCTCGGAGAGGAAAGGTCGATCGGAGGAGGGGCTCCACTCCAGCCCTTCAGCGCTGTCCCACCCCCAGGGTAGCGAGCGAAGGGAGCATATCCTCAATCGGACGGGCGACGGCGAGAGGCGCCGGGGATCCGGGTAAGCACGCCTGCGAGAGCTGGCCAAGGTATCTTGGGTGCTGCCAAAGGTGGTGTGTGCATCCAGACGCCTGGCTCGGTGGACCGGGTCGGTGGTTTACTCTCCTGACTCATACGGATCGCAGGACTCGAGGCCGCGGCCAGGCACAAGGGGCCGACCGGCCCAGACCTCTATCTCCAACTCGACCGCCCAGGAGTGCAGCGCCGCTAGAGGCGTACGTCTGGGCTCAGTTCCGCCCGGAATGCCATCGGCGATCCCGGATCGTGGCGATGCAAGGTTGCATACGGTGACAGGCCGAATCCGAATCCTGCTGATCGACGACGACATCAGGAGCCTCGAGCTCCTCCGCCTGAGCTTCGTGAAGGACGGTTACGAGGTGATGACGGCCTCCTCGGGTGCCGAGGGCCTGAGGCAGGCCTACAACCATCATCCGGACGCGATTCTTCTCGATCGGATGATGCCGGGCATGGAAGGGCTGGAGGTCTGCCGGCGGCTGCGGGAGTTGACGGAGGCCGTCATCATGTTCCTGAGCGTGAAGGGCGTGACCGACGACGTCGTCCGCGGCCTGCAGAGCGGCGCCGATGACTACGTGGTCAAGCCGTGCAAGTATGCGGAGTTGAAGGCGCGGCTGGAGGCATGCCTGAGGCGCCGAAGCGCGGCTGCGGTTGGCCCGCCCGTGCGCCTGGCTGGAGGGGAGGCGTTTCTTGTCGCCGATCCTTCTCGGCGGCTGGTCTTTATCAATGGCGGGCGATCCGTGCAGCTGACTCCCAAGGAGTTTGAGCTGCTGGAGTTTCTGATCCGCAATCGGGGGCGGGTACTGAGCGCGGCGACGATCCTGGCGAACGTCTGGGGCCCGGGGTATGAGGGGGAGAGGGACTTGGTGAAGCAGTTCATCCACCGGCTGCGGGCCAAGCTGGAGGCCGACCCCGCCCGGCCGGGGCACATCGTGACCATCCGGGGCTCCGGCTACTCGCTGGAGGAGGAAACGAAGCCGATTCGCAGGCCGGATGAGAGTGCGGAGGCGGGAGAGGCGCGCTCGGCGGCCTAGCCGGACTCACGTCAATTGGTTCTGCCTCAAGGGCTTGGTCGGTGGCCGGGCCCTTATTGTTTCTGCACCCGGGAGGCGGTTCCTGGAAGCGTCGCCATTCACCTGACGTTTACCCATCCGTCACCGTGGCGGCGTAGACTGGAGGTGGAGGGAAATGACCGCGGAGGGAGGCGGGCCGGAGCCGGTGTGGGGAGGGGGAGTAGCCAGCCGCTGGCCACCCCGTAAGCCCCTCTAGACCCCATACCTAGACGCGTCGTTTCCTCAGGCGTGTTTCCAGGCCCGACTAGAAGGTCGAGATCCCGACCAGTCGACTCCAGGTCGGCTTGTAGGTTCAGGCGGTAGGCGTTGCCCTCGGCCGATCATGACGAAGCGAGGCGGTGTACTCACTCCTGGTCGCGCGCCCTGATCGACCGGGGTGGATTGTGCCAAGCGCCGCCTGAAGTGGGAGGAGGTGAGGAATTCAAGAGCCATAGGCGCGATCGGCACGTGCCTCATCAAAAGCAAGTCAGCCTCTTTGAAGGAGGGGAGCCATGCGATCTAGGGCTTTGTTCAGCGTGCTTGTCATCGCCGCGGCCCTGGCGTTGGTCGGTGGCGCGACATTCGCGGTGTTCACCGATACCCAAACGGCAGAAGGCACAGTAAATGCAGGTACCATAGACCTCTACCTACTGGAGTCGGACGACGACGACAACGGGGCCAATGAGTTCGTCTTCGAAGTGACAGAGAACCTACTTCCGGGAGAGACAGCGACCGGGACGGTGCGACTACGAAATGATGGGAATCGCGCGTTCGACCTGGTGCTGCCGGTTGGAATCGCCGTGCTCGAAACGAACGATCCGGGCGGTGACTGCAACTCCGAACCGACGCCACACGTTCACTTGGCATTTGTGGTTCCCGACGACCATGGTGGCACGTACCATCTCGAACCAGGGGCGCAGCAGGACCTGACGGTTGATGCTCATCTTAGCTCCGGGGTCACCAACGAGTGCCAGGCGAACGCCTGGCTGATAACCTACACATTTGAAGTGACCCAGCACGGCCCCTAGGCGATGAACCTTAAGAGCTAGCAGGGCAGGTAGGACTGAGCTTGGACGGGAACTGTAGCTCCCGGGTGGGCTGCAAGGCCCGCCCGGGAGAAGACCCTTCGCTGTATGGGCGGGGCTTCGGTCGAGCAGGGTTTGCATTTATGGGGCGATACGTTCTCTGGATCTCAAGAGCGGGCTTTGCCCTCTTGCTTGCTGGGATTGTCGCCCTGTTCGTTGTGCCGCGGCTTCTCGGCTGGCAGCTCCAAGTGGTGCTCAGCGGGAGCATGGGGCCGGCTCTCCCCGCGGGCTCGGTCTCCTTCGTGGAGCCTGTGGATCCCCAGAGCTTGGAGGCCGGGGACTTGTTGGTATTCCAGCTCCCTCGAGATCCATCGCAGCAGGTTTCCCACCGCATCGTGGAGATCCGCGGCGAGGGCGAGGCTCGGGAATTCCACACGAAGGGGGACGCCAACAACGCTCCCGATGAGTATTGGGTTCCGGCCTCGAATGTCCAGGGGGCTGTTCGCTGGGCCATCCCGTATGTGGGCTATGTGGTCCCCCACGTTCGCACACCTTTGGGCTACGCAATCCTCATCCTCATTCCTGCAGTCATCATCATTGTTGGGGAGGCTCGGCGCATCCGGGCCTCGCTGCGGGGCGCGGATGGCAGTTGGGGCCGCTTCCCGATCGAGGGCGAGGTCCCGGTGCTTGTGCTTCGCCGTCGTCAGAGGCCAAGAGAGAGAATATCGTGAGTTCAAGGCGTAGATTCCGGGTAGGCCGCATCGCTGCGAGCGCAATCGTGCTGGGTTTGCTCATGTTCCCCCTGAACACCCGCGTGCAGGCAGCTGATACGGGCTTCCTCAGTCCGAGCGCTCAGGCCGCGGATACCGGCGGCGACGGTAACGGCTTCGAGGTCAACCCGACGAACGCCTTTGCCAACGATGCAACGTTCGCCCAGAACCTCAACGGTGCTGAAGATCGCCATCGCTACCTCGACTACGGCGCCTCCATCCCGCCCGGGTCGTTCATTCATGGCATTGAAGTGCGGCTCGATTGGAGGCTGGACAGCAAGTTGGGCAACAACAGTATGCGGGTTGAGCTCTCCTGGGACGGAGGCGTTTCGTGGACCAGCGCAAAGACAGATGCGACCGAGACGACGTCTGAGCACACGCTCGTCCTGGGAGGCCCAGCCGACTCGTGGGGGCGAGATTGGGCCCCCTCGGAGCTCGGCAACGCGAACTTCCGGGTGCGACTGACTTCGATCTGCACCTCCTCCAGCACCTGCGTCAATCGCGATTTCTTTCTGGATTGGGTTGCGGTGAAGATCTACTATAGCCCGGTGGGGCCGAACCCGACGTTGGGGGCTTCCTGCGGGACCGACATAGTCCTGGTCATTGATGGATCCGGCAGCATCAGCGCCGCCGAATACGCCCAGATGCAAGCCGCCTTAGTGGGATTCGTCGAGGCCTTCACGGGTACGCCGACCGAGTTCGCCCTGGTGGAATTCGCCACGAGCGCCGTGCTCCGGCAAGGCTTCACCAACGATGCGGCAGCGATGATTGCTGAGATCAGCGAACCTCGAGTGCAACCCGGAGGAAGTTACACCAACTGGGATGACGGGCTTTTCGACGCTCGCAGTCTATTCCCCCACCGCTCGAACCCAGACTTGATTGTCTTCGCCTCCGATGGCAACCCGAATCGAAGAGGTGGGCACACAGGTCTCGGTCATACCGGGACGATTCAATCGGTAAGCGAGAGTGCCGCCATGGAATGGGCGATCCAGGAGGCCAACGCCGCCAAGGGAGCGGGGGTCCGGATCGTCGCCCTTGGGATCGGTGGGGGTTCAGGCGAGAGCGAGGCGCTCGATCTCCAGAACCTGATCGCCATCTCAGGCCCCAACGTGGCAGATACGCCGGGTGAGATCACTATCGGCACGGATGTCGTCCTTGCCAGCTTTGACACCATGGCTGACGCCCTGGCCGAGCTGGCTCTGGAGCTGTGCGGGGGTACGATCACCGTGCACAAAATCGTCGATGGGGACGGGAGCCTCAGCACCGTGGGAGACCAGACTGATGGCGCGGGCTGGTTCTTTGCCGCCGATGCTGGCCCGGACGACGCATCGCCGCCATCTGGCCTCACTGATTCTGCCGGCCTGATCAACTTCGACATCGACCTGGGCCCTGACGGCATCGCCACGGTGGACATATTGGAGTCCCTCGAGAGCGGTTACTCCTTCCTTTCGGCGGACTGCACCGACCAGGAAGGCACGGCCATCGGCACTCCTGTCACCAACGCTGTGAACGACATCATTATTGGCCCCTTGGACATCGTAACCTGCACGTTCTACAACCGCGGCACCGTCGACCTATACATCTTGGATATCGATGACGACCTCGAGGGTGACGAGCTGATCTTCAACCTAGTCGCGGAGAACATGTTGCCCGGGGAGACGCAGACCTGGACTCTGTCACTCCGAAATGACGGCACCCTGCCCTGGGATCTGGACCCTCTGACCGACATCGATACTAGCCTTTCGAGTGGCTGGTCTTGTGAAGGTGGCCCAACTCCAGAGTTCTCAGTCATGTTCACTCCGGTCTCACCGTTCCCTGACGGCGTCGACGACCATGACGAGTTGATCCATGTCGAACCCGGAGATGCTCAGGACATTGACGCCGGGGTCACTCTTGCGCTGAGTGCGGGAAACGACTGCCAAGGAGAGGCCTTCAATCTGGTGGCGGTGTTCACCGCAACGCAACACTTGCCGTAGCACGGAAGAAACTGTGGGAGAGTGATCAGCCAGATGCTGAGATCGGGAACAAGATGACCCGACGGATTGCCTTCCTAGTCCTAGTGACGGCCGCCCTCAGCTCACTTGTTGGGGCGACGCTGGCGAGTCTTTCGGATAGCCAGGTCGCGCAGGGCGAGATCACAGTAGGAGTCTGGAGCGCTTCCGAAGGCTGCTCGCATGGCTTCTGGAAGAACGACGCGGAGGCGTGGGGGCCGACGGGCTACGCCCCGGATCGGACGGTGGGGTCTGTCTTTGTTGTGCCCGTTGACTATGGGCTCGACATCGATAGCTTGCAGGCGGCACTGGAGTATGGGGGCGGGGACGACGTGGCGGGTGGTGCCCGGATTCTGTTGCGTGCGGCTGTTGCGGCATTGCTCAACGCGGAGCATCCCGGGATCAACTACCCGCGCTCATCTGGCGATGTCATTGCCAGTGTCAACACTGCCCTGGCCTCCGGAAACCGAGACACCATGCTCGCCTTGGCGGGGGAACTAGAGGCCGACAACAACCTAGGGTGTCCGCTATAGCGACAGGCGAACTCGCGGCATTGGAGCGAGAACACCAACGCCGGCGAGCGAGTCCCCGAACGGAAGAGACCCTCAGCGACAGAGGAACCGCGCCGTGAAAGTAGGGGCGTTCCATGGAACGCCCCTACTTGGATGATGAAGGCCTGTGCAATGGATCCAGGGTCTCGGTGCGGGAATCGATTTCACCGGGTGAGAGAAACCGGGTTTCTTTGGCCCCCTTCGGGGGTGCTACGCGAAGGACCCCCGGTTTCTTGACTTCTCGCTGGAATGCAAACGGCTCCCCCGATAGAGGGAGCCGTCATCCCTGTTCAGGGCTTCGCGGGCGAGTCAATCCGCCGGGATCGCTTCGGCGGGCGAGCCCTCTTCCACCCTCCAGACGTTGTGGGCCCGATCGATATACAGCACCCCGTCCAGGTGGTCCATTTCGTGCTGGAAGACGCGCGCCAGCCAGCCATCCGCCTTCAGGCGGAACGGCCGGCCATGCCGGTTGAGACCCTTCACGGTGATCGACTCGAAGCGCTCGACGTCGCCATAGTAGCCCGGGACGGAGAGGCAGGCCTCATTCGCCACGACGGTCTCTGGGGAATTGCGGACGATCTCCGGGTTGATCACGGCGCGGAGCTTGCGTGGCTTGGGAGGGCTCTTCCCGTCCTCGCCCTCCTCCCCATACTCGACGACGATCACCCTCTGGCTCACGCCCACCTGCGGCGCGGACAGACCGACGCCGGGCGCCGCCCGCATCGTCTCGATCATGTCGTCGATCAGCTCCTGCAACTTGGGGGTGAACGATCTCACCTTCTGGGCCCGCACCCGCAGCACCTCTGCAGGCGAGGTGACAATCTCACGCACCGCCATCTCTACCTTCACTTTTCTTCCGCCCGCCGCGGGACACAATCTCGCGATGGTAGGCGTCGATCCATTCTACCATCTCCCCTCGCCGCCGGTCCTTTTCTGCGAGCTTCTTCCTCTGAAAGAGAGCTTCCTGGCTCCGGACCAGATCCAGTTGGACGCCGGAGGGATTGTAGATCCCCTGGAAGGTAAACTGAGTCGTTCCGACATTGGCGATCACATCACCGTAGTTCAGCAGGAGACCCAGAAGACCCTTGCGGTCCACCTCGGTGCCCAGGATATTGTCCAGCGGCGCCACCTTGCGCACCTCGGAGGAGAGCGGTTTCTTGTGGATGTCGACGATCTGATCGGGCGTCACCTGGTAGAGGTCGTTGGCCCAGTCGGCATACTGATACAGCCACCAGAGTGCCAGCGGGACGAGGATGAGCAGGGCGCCCACCACATCCGCCGCAAGAGAGAAGAGCTGGAAGAGCCCTCCCAACCGGGCGCCGAGGAGCCCCACCACGACGAGGATGAGAACCGCCGGGAGAAGGGTGGCTCGCAGAAGGACCATCCAGTGCTTGCGGTAGGTGATGATCCCCTTCTCCTCGAAGCGCACCTGGAAGGTCCAATGATCCAGCCCGACGCGGGCGGGTGGGCGCGGCGCCTCCTGCGCCGGGCGGGGCGCTGAGGCCGGCGAGGCCGGCGAGGCTGGCGCGCCGAGGCGTTGCTGCAGGGTCTCAACAATCACCTCGCGCTCTGCTTCCTGGTCTTCGGTCTGCGACCGACGCCAGAGCTCTTCGATCAGGGCGACCATGGCGCGCGGTTGGGCGACGGCGCGGAAGAGGATCTGGCCGGTGTAGGTGCGGATGATCACATCGCCGTAGTCGAGCATCCGGCCGGTGAGCTCGCTGCTGCTGCTCACCGAAAGCACCATCCGCAGAGGTGCTTCCTGCCGGCTCTCGTAGATTCCGATCACTCGCTCGAGCCAGACCACCCGGCGATCGGTGACGATGTAGTAGTCGTTGCCCCAGTCGATCCACTGCCAGGCGGCGAGCGCCAGGCTGACACCGACGGTGGCGCCGGCCAGCCATGCCGGCAAGTCACTCCCCGTGGCGAAGGAGAGCCAGGCCAGGCCGACGGCCAAGGCCATGACGAGGAACGGAAGGATGAGAGCCTTGTAGAGGAGCACCAGGTGTTTGCGCGAAAGGCCGTAGACGGCTTCGCCGTCTTCGAGCCAGCCGAAACCCAGGCGAAGGGCGCGCTCCTTGCTTTGCGCGGCGAACTTCAGCCCGAGGAGTGCCGCCGGCCGGCGGCGGAGGAACGAGGCCACATCCGCCCGGTCCCACCGGTAGAGCACGGCCGGCTGAACGACGCGGACCGTGGCCGCCCAGGGACGCCGCAGGAGCACCTCGCGCTCCCCAAGGAGATCGCCGGGTCGCAGCACGGCGGTCCGCTGCGGCTTGCCGTCGCCTTCCGTGCGCAGAAGCTCCACCTCCCCCTGGGCGACGATGTAGATGGCGGACGCCAGGGACCCTTGGCGCTCCACCACGGCGCCGCGGGCGCGCTCCTCGCGCACCAGCGACTCGGCCGCAAGGCGGAGCGAGTCATCATCGACATCTCTCAGGAAGGGGATCCCGCGGAGGACCTGGGCCGCGTCGGAGGCCGCCATCGCCGGAATTGTAGCACGGGGGCGGCGAAGGGGCGGTGGGACCAGCGTGCTATAATCCCGCGACCGGAGGCAACCCTCTTGGCCAAGCGAAGTGCGCGAGCAGCCCCCGGCCGAAGCAAGCGAGGATCTTCGCGGCGGCAAACTTCAGCCCGGCCGTCCGCCGCCCGACGATCCTCCGGCCGATCCGGACGACGGAGCGGCGGAGCTCTCGGCGGGCTTTCCCCGGAGCGCAAGCAAGATCTGATCGGCGTGATTCTGGTGGCCGTCAGCCTGTTCACCCTGGTGAGCATGCTCTCCGCCACGCGCGGCCTGGTCACATCGGCCTGGCTGGAGATGCTGCAGGCCGGCTTCGGGTGGGGTACGCTCGTCATCCCTCTGGCGATGCTGGCAGGCGGGCTGTGGCTCTTGCTGCGCCGATTCGAGGAAAAGCTCCCGCAAATCGATCCCGAACAAATCGTCGGGGTGGTCTTGCTCTATCTCGCCGCGCTCACCCTCTTCCACGTTCTCCTCCGGCCGGAGGGCTGGGCCGAAGGGCTTGCCCTGGCGCGAGAGGGACGCGGCGGCGGCCTGGTGGGGGCGGCCCTGCTCGAGTTCCTCCTGAGGGCGTTGGGTGCCGGTGGCCTGGTGGTCGCGCTTCTGGCGCTCGGGCTCGCCGGGATCGTCTTTACGGCGGGGCTCTCCGTCCCTGAGTTGGTGACATTGGCGATTCAGGGAGGCGCCCGGCTGCGTTCGCGCCTCGTCCGGCCGCGAGCGCGAATGTCACCAACTCAG
>Ga0209342_10003704_pt1 | contig 16070 bp, 11 predicted proteins | sample RifCSP16_2_FD_184023 | JGI IMG/M metagenome (GOLD analysis project Ga0209342, IMG submission 184023) | Soil microbial communities from Rifle, Colorado - Rifle CSP2_sed 16_2 (SPAdes) (version 2) | ecosystem: Environmental > Terrestrial > Deep subsurface > Rock core/Sediment | place: Rifle... | reverse complement strand
GCTGGCCCCGGGGCAGACGCTGGCGCCCGGGAGCGGCCACTCCTTCGTGGCCCAGGCGAGCGGCACCGGGACGGCGCACCCCACCGCGGGCGACGCCTACACCGTGACGTACACCACCGGAGGCGTGAGCTACACACAGAGCGGGCACTTCTAGCATCGCGCGCGCGAGCGGCTGCGCTCTCGCGCCCGGCGCCTGCTGCCCCTACCCCCTCAGGGGCGGCGGCGGGGAGGGGGCCATCCGGCCCCCTCCCCTTTCCTTCCCGCGGCGGATTGCTTCACGACCTCCGTGCCCGGCGACGCCGCAGCGCGAGCGGCAGCACGGCCAGGAGCGCGAGCGCGCCGCCGCCCCCCGCTCCACAGCCGCTGTCCCGCTTCGGCACCGGGCAGGACTGCGGGGACGAGACGCCCACGAGGATCTGCGCAGCGGGCTGGCCCGGCAGGCCCGTGGTCGGCCCCGTGACCGTGCGGCCGCCCGCCGGGTAGATGCCGCACACGGCGGCGACGTCGTCCTGCGTGAGCGTGCGCTTGGTGAGGTCCCCCCTGTCGGCGGTCGCCTCCATCACGGAGCCGCCGGCCGGGCAGGGGCCGGTCTCGTCGCCCGCGCCCGTGCAGACGTGCTGCAGGCCGAGGATGTGCCCCGCCTCGTGTGTGACGGCGTTCTGGACGTCGGTGTCCGCGCAGCCCGAGGCCCCGTACGGCACCGCGGAGCAGAGCGTCGTCGTGGCGGTGCAGGTGAAGTAGACGCCGGCCGGGTTGCTCGTGTCCCCGTTCCAGCCGTTGAGCTCCATGTCGGCGTCGACGATCTCCCCGGTGGCCTGCAGCCATGTCACCGTGGTGAGCGCGATCGTGTTCGACCCGTGGTCGCGGTCGTCATCCGCCCAGCAGTTGTACTTCGCGATGCAGGCGCTGAAGTCCGGCCGCCCCCGCGCGGTCAAGGGAGGGTTCTGGCAGAGCGGATCGGCGTGGAGGGAGCAGAGGCCCCTGCGGAACACGACCAGGTTGACGTTGTTCCCTGGGTCGCCCTGGTCGTACCCCAGGTCCGTCCGGGTGGTGGCGCCGCAGTCGTTGAACATGAAGTCCGTGCAGGCCACGCCGCCGCTCGCGGCGTCCTGCCAGGCCGGGAAGGAGGCGCGCACGGCGGCGGCCGCCTCCTCCGGGCCGGCGCACCCCGCCCCGACGAAGTCGCTGGCGTTCACCTGGAAGGCGATCTGGCGGGGGCGCCACCACAGGTCCAGCGCCGGGCTCGGCAGCTCGGTCCGGTCGGTGGTGGCCCGGGCGAAGGCGAGGGCGGAGGCGGCCGGCGCCAGGAGGGCGCAGGCGGCGAGGGCGCGCAGGAGGCGGCTCATCGGGCCGCCCTCACCCTTCGCTCCAGCTCCTCCACCGCCATGGGCTCGGCGCCGCGCTCGCCGGCCCGCAGGGCGCTCCGGCGCGAGAGCGACAGCCCTTCCAGGTGGGGCCGCGCCTGGCCCGCCACCACCGAGAACTTCCCCTGGCCCAGGCCCCGCACGCGGTAGTCGCCCCACTTGCTCCTGGACAGGAAGAGGACCACCTCTTCGCCCTGGGTGAACGTCGGCGCGCCGATCACGCGCTGGCCGATCCCCCCCACCACGCCGCCCGAGACGGCCACCGTGAGCCGGGCCGGGGCGGCGCCGCGCCAGACGCCCGACGGGACCACCTCGGCGTAGGTGAAGATGCGCTTGCCGTCCGCCGACCGGTCGTACACGATGCGCTCGACCTTGCCGCGGACGACCGTGTCGGAGCGGCGAGCCAGATCCTCCACGCTCGACGCCTCCACGAGCGATCCCAGCGCCGGTCCGGCCAGCGCGAGGGCGAGCAGCGAGGCGATGGCTCTCGGGGTGTGCATGAGGGCACCGGTGTTCGCGCTCGTTCTTGCCAAGTTGGAAATGCCCACTAGTTGTGTAGCTACCGCCTCCGGCGGTGTACACCACCGAGGAGGGGCTGGTCGAGAGCGCCGCTCCCCGACCCGCCCCCCCACCGCAATCAGCGAAGGGCGAGTCAGAGCGCCGGCGTCGCGTTCCTGACGAGCATGAAGAACTGCTCCTCGAACCAGTGCCCCGCGGGCGGCGCGCCCTGGAGCGCGTCCGTCGCGATGAGCTCGCCGGTAGCGTACGGGCGCTCGACGGGGTTGGCGCCGCACATGGGGTCGTAGCGCTTCCCCTCCGCGTCGGGCGTGGTCTGCGTGGAGTCGCTCGTCCCGTCCGACTCGCCCGGCGGCTTCAGCCAGTAGTAGGCGTCCACCCCAGCCACCGGATCGGCCCGCGGCCGCTCGCCGATCCCGGCGCCCGTGACGTTGCACCAGTTCCCGCGGTGGGTCCGGTTCTCGATGGGCAACCCCGCCGCCCGCGCCGGCCAGCCGCTGCGCCCGGTGTCGATGATGAAGTGGTGGTTCGGGAAGCGCGCGCGCATGGCGTTCACGTAGGTGGCCTCGTCGATCATCCGATTCCACTCGAAGAAGTTGACGATGAGGTCGTTGTACTGGTTCTGGTTGTCGTACGGGTTGAACGGCTCCTGCAGCGCGGAGTAGTTGGCCACGTTGGTGGCGAAGCCGCGCACCAGATCGGCACCGCCCGCCGCGGTGAGGACCTCGTTGTACACGGTCGCGGCGTGGTCCGGGTGCTCCCAGCCCAGCCAGGCCGAGTGGGCGATGTCGAGGTAGAGGTACACGTTCGAGAGCGTCGCCAGCTGTTTCACCGCGTAGGCCACGCCCTCGCGGTAGGTGGGCGCCGCCGCGGCGCACGTCGAGTACAGGCCGGTGTTCGTCACGATGTTCGGGAGCGAGTCGGGCTCCACCACCGCCACGATGCGCAGCTGCTGGTAGGCGGGCTTCGACTGGAGCACCTGGACGATGCGGTCGATGTACTCGGCCTTGTAGCGCGCCAGCCCGTTCTGGCTCGTGTGGAGCTCGCCGTTGGACGCGAACGCGGCGCAGTCACGGTCCGGCAGGTCGTAGACGATCATCGCCACCACCATCGGGCCGGCGCCCTTCGTCGCCTGCTGCTTCAGCGCCTCGTCGAGGTGGCCAGCGAGCCCGAGGGACGTGGAGGTCCCGTCGATGGCGGCGATCCGGTCCAGCCAGAACGCCGACGGCTGCGAGGCCACCCGCGTCACAGCCGCGCTCAGGTCGCCGGCCCGCGTGGCCGCGTCCCGCACCTTGGCGGCCCACTGCGGGTCGACGTAGAAGCTCGCGCCCGCGAAGGGGTTCTCCACCCGGTCGGTGGGCGGCTGGGTGCCGCTCACCGTCAGGGCGAGCTGCGCGGTCCTGGTGATCCCGCCGCCGGTCCCGGTGACGGTGAGGGTCGAGGTCCCCGGCGCCGCGCTCGACGAGACCGCCACCGAGAGCGTACTCGTCGTCCCGGTGGTCGTCGCCGGGTCGAGCGTGGCCATCACGCCCGCCGGTGCCCCGCTCACCGTCAGCGCCACGCTGCCGGTGTAGCCGCTCCGATCGATGCTGATCGTGCTCGACCCGCTCGCCCCCTGCGGAAGGGTCCCGCCCGCCGGGTTCGCCGACAGCGCGAAGTCCGACGTCCCGTTGCCGCTCACCGTCAAGGCGAGCTGCACGGCCCGGGTGATCCCGCCCCCGGTCCCGGTGACGGTCACCGTAGAGGTCCCCGGCGCCGCGCTCGACGACACCGCCACCGCGAGCGTGCTCGTCGTGCCGGTGGTCGTCGCCGGGTCGAGCGTGGCCGTCACGCCCGCCGGCACCCCGCTCACCGTCAGCGCCACGCTGCCGGTGTAGCCGCTCCGGCTGATGGTGATCGTGCTCGAGCCGCTCGATCCCTGCGGCAAGGTCCCCCCCGCCGGGTTCGCCGACAGCGCAAAGTCCGAGGTCCCCCCACCGCCGCCGCCCACCACCACCAGCGACACCAGCTCCGGCAGGTAGGTCGACCCCGTCGCGTTCCCGCAGAACCCGAACGCGTTCAGCGACCCGCCGGCCGCGATGGTGCCGGTCCCGGCGGCGGGCTTGACCGCGATCTGGCTCCCGCTGGTCGTGTAGGTGCCGTTCCAGAGGTTCGTCACCGTCGACTGGTGCAGATCGACCACCACCGTCCACGACGTGACCGCCGCCGCGCTGGTGTTCTCCAGCGTGACGTCGGCGCAGTAGCCGGACTTCCAGTCCGACTGGACCCGGAGCGTCGCGTTCACGCCGTTCGAGGAGAGCGGCGCCGCGCGTGCGCTCGTGCTCGGACTCGAGCGCGACCCGCCGCTGCACGCGGCGAGCAAGGACGCGGTGGCGAGCAGCGACAGGTGGAGCCTTCTCATGCGGTTCTCCCTGCGGAAGATGGGCCCGCCTCGAGGCCGCGCGGGCCGAGGAGCTCGCGCCTCGAGACGATGACCTCTTCGCTTGTCGTTGGGATGAGAGAGGAGGAGGCGCGGAAATGGGTCAATCGTCCCACTCCCGCGCCCGAGGCCCGAAGCCTCTTTCCAGCAAACTGACGCAGTGGTGATTAGAACTGCGCGCCCGTGTCGATGTAGTACATCTCCGTCTGGCTCGCGTCCGCCGGCGCCCACGCCTTGATCGTGGTCGTGATGGACTTGCCCGAGGGATCGCTGATGCGCAGGGGCACGGGGAGGGCCAACGGTCCGGCGCCCTGCGGCATCACCCACGCCCCGTAGCGCTCCTGCGGCCGCGAGCTGGTGTAGTTCTGGTCGTGCACCAGCGCGATCCACGCGCCGGAGGGGAGCTGCGCCTCGACCTTCGCCGTCGAGCCGGGGCCGGCGGAGTTCACGATGCTGAGCGAGAACCAGTACGGGCCCGCGCCGCTGCGGAGCCACACGTACACATTGCCGACCACCGGGCACGGCACGCGCCGGTATCGGGTCGGGATGACGCCGTCCACCATCGAGCCGCCCGGGCTCCCCGTCTGCAGGCGGGCCATGGCGATGTCCGAGAGGTCGAGGTGGATGCTCTCGTTCGGCAACGGATCGTGGTCGGCGGGCGGATCGGGCGGCCCGGGCTGGAGCGGGCAGCCGTACTTGAAGTCCGAGATCTCGCCGCAGTGATCGCGCCCCGAGCCGCAACACCACTTCGAGTTGGCCGAGCATGGGCAGGAGTCGGTGATCTGCAACGTCACCGGGAGCGTGTAGCCCGCCTCGCCCGGCTGGTAGTCGGTCCCGTCCTTCTTCGTGCGCACCACCTCGAAGCACTCGCCGCAGCTCAGGTAGTTGTCGCGGTCGCCGGCGAGGCTGGACCAGAACTGCGTGTAGTAGTTCCCCGGCGGCGCCGCGAAGTTGCCGCGCAGCGTGGTGCCGGCGGGGTCGGCGCAGAGGGTCGGATACGCCTTGCAGAACGCGGCGCACTGCGCGCCGAGGTTGGCGTCGTTGAACGCGGCGTTCGAGGTGCAGAGCCCGTAGAGGCCGAACCCGCAGGCGCCGCCCTGTGTCAACCCGTAGTGCGTCGAGCGCGAGAAGTGCCAAGGCTCGGCATCGCTGACGGAGTGCACCTCGGGCCACTCGCCCGATTTGCACGCCTTCGCGTTCACGGTGACGCACAGCGGGGAGGCGTCCCCCCCGCAGCCGCCGCACCCTTCGGAGCGGCTGTCGTCGGCGCAGTAGCGCGCGCAGCACACGTTGTCGGTGAGGGCCCAGCTGCCGCAGGAGCTGGCGTCGACCGGCGGGTAGGGCGCCTGGTGCCGCGCGGTCCCGCCGCTCACCGTCAGGGCGAGCTGTACGGTGCGGGTGAGCCCGCCGCCGGTCCCGGTGACGGTGAGCGTCGAGGTCCCCGGCGCCGCGCTCGACGAGACCGCCACCGTGAGCGCGCTCGTCGTCCCGGTGGTCGTCGCCGGCTCCAGCGTGGCCGTCGCGCCCGACGGCAAACTGCTCACCGCCAGCGCCACGCTCCCGGTGTAGCCGCTCCGGTCGATCGTGATCGTGCTCGACCCGCTCGACCCCTGCGGCAACGTCCCGCCCGTCGGGTTCGCCGACAGCGCGAAGTCCGACGTCCCGTTGCCGCTCACCGTCAAGGAGAGCTGCACGGTCCGCGTGATCCCGCCGCCGGTCCCGGTGACGGTCACCATCGAGGTCCCCCGCCCCGCGCTCGACGACACCTCAACCGCGAGCGTGCTCGTCGTGCCGGTGGTCGTCGCGGGTTCGAGGGTGGCCGTCACGCCCGCCGGCAACCCGCTCACCGCCAGCGCCACGCTGCCAGTGTAGCCGCTCCGGTCGATCGTGATCGTGCTCGCCCCGCTCGACCCCTGCGGCAGGGTTCCCCCCGCCGGGTTCGCCGACAGGGCGAAGTCCGAGGTCCCCCCACCGCCGCCGCCCACCACCGCGATCGAGATCAGCTCCGGCAGGTAGGTCGATCCGGTCGCGCTCCCGCAGAACCCGAACGCGTTCAGCGAGCCGCCGGCGGCGATGGTCGCGGTCCCGCCGGTGGGAGTGACCGTGATCTGGCTCCCGCTGGTCGAGACGGTGCCGTTCCAGAGGTCCGTCAAGGTCGACTGGTGCAGGTCCACCACCACGGTCCACCAGGTGACCGCCGCCGCGCTGGTGTTCTCCAGCGTGACGTCGGCGCAGTAGCCGGCCTTCCAGTCCGACTGGACCCGCAGCGTCGCGTTCACGCCGTTCGAGGAGAGCGGATTGGACCGGGCGCTCGTGCTCGAGTTCGAGCGCGACCTGCCGCTGCACGCGGCGAGCGAGGACGCGATGACGAGGAGCAGCAGGCGCGGCGTCTTCATGGATCCTTCCCCCTTCCGGCACGGACCAGCACCGGGCCGGACATACGTGCGCACATCCCAGGCGTCCCCGCGCACATTGGAGGCCAGGCGGCCGGTGAATGGGTCAAGTGAGCCCGGGCGCTGTCACCCGCTGCGGCCGGGCGCCGCGCCCGTGAGGCCATCCCAGGGCGCCCTAGCCCGGATGGCGATCCGTCCACGGGCCGTAGCGCGTGGGCGGGCGCGCGCGCCGTCCTTGCCGACCGCACATCGTAGGCGGGCACGAGGAGTGGGCATGACCCGTTTCGCGAGGCGCCTGCCTCTCTCCAGACGGCATCCGGCTTCACAGCCGGGTGCCGGGCGGCCGATGCCCCGACTCCGCGGGCATCGCCCAACCGGGGCCGCACTCTCACGACACGGGGGCATCCATGACGCAGCTCCGCTCGACGCGAATCACGAGCATGCTTGCGCTCGCGGCGCTCGTCGGCTGCAGCTCGCAGGCGCCGGGCGGGGCCGGGGCCGGGACGAAGACCACGGCGCTGGGGGTGACGCTCGGCGACATCCTCTACCTGGTGGGCGTCCCGAGCGGCCGCTGCATGAGCGTCATCGGCGGCTCCACCGCCGATCAGGCGGCCCTCGAGCTCAGGGATTGCAGCGGCGCGACCAGCCAGCAGCTCCGCCTCGAGACGGCGGACGGGCACTACGTGCTCCGCGTCGTCGGGAGTGACAGGTGCGTCGAGGTGAGCGGAGCGTCCACCTCGGCGGGCGCCAGCATCGTCCAGGCCACCTGCGACGGGGGCACGAGCCAGCAGTGGTCGGGGACGGACGTCGGGAGCGGGGCCTACCGCATCACGTCGCGCGCGAGCGGGATGACCCTCGACGCCTACGGCGCTGGGACGGCGAACGGCACGCAGATCGTCCAGTGGCCGGAGAACGGCGGCGCGAACCAGCAGTGGAGGGTGGTGGCGGCCAGCGACGTGAAGAACCACACCGTCACCATCGCGACGAGCGGGAGCGGCACGACGAGCCCGGCGGCGGGGAGCTACACGGTCCTGGCGGGGACGACGGGCGCGGTGACGGCCACGCCGGCCAGCGGCCACACGTTCACGGGCTGGAGCGGGTCGGCGACGGGGACGACCAACCCCCTGACCGTCACGGTGAACGGGGACCTGACACTGACCGCGAACTTCGCGCCGGCGGCGGCGAGCTACACCCTGAACATCGCCACGAGCGGGGGCGGGACCACCAGCCCGGCGGCGGGGAGCTACGGCTACCCCGCGGGCACCTCGGTGACCGTCACGGCCACGCCCGCCAGCGGCTCCACGTTTTCGGGCTGGAGCGGGGCCGCGACCGGCACGGCCAACCCGGTGACGATCGCGATGGACGGGAACAAGGCGCTGACGGCCACCTTCTCCGCCAGCGGCTCGCACCACCCCTGCGCGGTGCCGTCCTTCATCGACACCGACGTCCAGCCGGTGGGGTGGGCGTCTCAGGCTGGCGGCACCACCGGCGGCGGGAGCGCCACGCCCACCCTGGTGAAGACGCTGGCGGAGTTCAACGCCGCGGCCAAGGGGACCACCCCGGCCGTGATCTACGTCCAGGGGGCGCTCGAGCAGGGGTCCGCCACCATCGGCTCCAACAAGACCGTCATCGGCTGCTCCGGCGGCGCGTCCCTCCGCGGGCACGTGGACGTCAAGGCCGCCTCCGACGTGATCATCCGTAACCTGGCGATCGTCGGCTACAACTGCGCGCCGCCGGACGTCGACCCCGCCGGCGGCGGCGAGTGCCAGAACGGTCAGGACGCGGTGACCGTGCAGAAGTCGTCGCACGTGTGGTTCGATCACGACGCCATCTCGGACGGCTCGGACGGCAACCTCGACATCAACCACGGGTCGGACTACATCACGATCTCCTACACGCGCTTCTTCTACTCGTCGGCGCGGACCGATCCGAACGACACGGGCGCCGCGGGCCACCGCTACTCGAACCTGATCGGCCACAGCGACAGCAACGCGAGCGAGGACGCCGGCCATCTCCGGATCACCTTCCACCACGACTGGTGGGGGGACCACGTGATGGAGCGCCAACCGCGCGTCCGCTTCGGCCAGGTGCACCTGTTCAACAGCCTGTGGACCTGCGCCGGCAACAACTACGCGATCGGCGTCGGCGTGGGGGCGAACATCCTCGACGAGGGCAACGCCTTCATCCAGGTGAGGACCCCTGTCAACACGAGGAGCTTCGTCGACGCGAGCATCGCGCCGAGCTACGTCCGCTCGGTCGACAACCTCTACTCGGGCACCACCGGCGACGCGGTCGTCGATCTCGGCCCCGGCTCCGTCTTCACCCCGCCCTACGCCTACTCCGCCGGCCCGGCCAGCGGCGTCGAGGCGGACGTGAGGGCCAACGCCGGCCCTCGCTGAAGCTCCAGTGGCAACGCGGGATCACCGCTGCAGCAAGCGCTCACCTCGGCGAGCTCCGCGCCTGCGAGCGGGGCTCGCGGTCGTGCGGGTGACCGCGGCGCGCGTGCCGATCCGATACTCCGAGGAGGCGCGCCGGACGGCGCTGGCGGCGGGGCGCGGCGGGCATGCGCCGCCTCCGTCGAGGCAGGGCGCCGCGCTACCGCGCCATCGCGCGGCGATAGAGCTCGGCGGTCTGCTCGACCTTGCGCGTCCAGAGGTGCTCTCGCGCGCGCTCGACCGCGCTGCGCCCCAGGCGGTCGAGCCGGGCGCGGTCCCGATGGAGGAGGGCGATCTCGCGCCGCAGGGTCGCGATCACCTCCCGCGGGGCCGTCACCGGGACCTTCACGCCGCAGCGGTCGGTCACGAGGTCGCCGGCTCCGTGGTGGTCGAGGCAGATGACCGGCAGACCGTGCGCGAGCGCCTCGAGCACCACCGACCCGCACGCATCCCGCAGGCTCAGGAACACCAGGGCATCGGCCCAGTCGTATTGCGCCAGGGCCTCCTCGCGCGGGAGCGACATGAACGTGCAATCCAGCCCGGCGCGCCGCGCCAGCCCTCGCCAGCGGGCCTCGAGCGGTCCGCTCCCGGCCACGTGCAGCTCGTACCGGACGTCGGCAGGGACTCCGCGGAGCGCCTCGACCAGCAGGTGAAAGGGCCGCTTGTGGCTGAAGGTGCCGCTCCAGAGCAGCCGGAGCGGACCCCGGCGCTCCGCGCGCCGCTCGGTCGAGCCGGGCACCTCCTCCGCGCCGACGTCGAGCATGCGGACCGGGGCGACGCCGGAGATCCGCCCGAAGGTCCTCTCGCCGAGCGAGTTGGTGGCGGCGAGGACGGCCGCGCGGCGGGCCGCCGCGCGGACCCGCCAGCTCGCCCGGAGCTGGACGGCGTTGGCGACGCTGCGCAGCGACTCCTCCACGGCCCCCGCGAGCCCGGCGCTCGCGAGGAACCGCCAGGGGTAGTTCTCGGAGCCGCTGATCGGGCCCCATACGAACGGGATCCCGAGCCGCCAGAGGTAGCCGGGCTCGCGGTACGTGCTGAGCGTCGCCTGGTGGACGAGGTCGAAGCGGTGCTCCGCGTGGAGCGCGCGCGCGAGCTGGAAGGCGCGCCGCTGCCAGGAGCGGTAGGCGGCGTAGAGCAGGCCGGGCACGGCGACGAGGCGCCTCTCGAGCTGCGTCGGGGGGAGGAAGTGGAAGCGCAGCCCCGGAACCTCGCCGTGCTCCGAGAGCCAGCGGCGGATCTCGGGCTCCCCCTCCCCGCACAGGACGTGAGTCTCGAACCGCCGCGCGGTCTCGAGGGCGCGGCTCCACCCGGCGCCCCCCTCCGACCCGCCGCCAGGCCGGCACGCGTACGAGGAGAGGAGGACCCGGAGTGGACGGCCGGTCCGCCCGTCCTCCTTCACGGCAGCTGGCGCGATCATCGTCCGGTGTATGACACCGGCGCAGATGCTCGTTGTCAAGCGACGGATTCTCGCGCAGAGAGAACACCAGGCGCGCGCGCTGAGGTAGCATGGAGAGAGGAGATCCCCATTGAGCCTCGTGAGCACCGCGGAGTGCTGGCCCGAGAAGCGGCCCATCCTCGGGATCGGCATCACCCCGACGAACTATGACCAGGCGGTCGACGCCATCGTGGCGGCGGTGCGCCGGCGGGAGGGCGGCGTCGTGACAGCATTCCCGGTGCATGGGGTCGTCACCGCGGCCGGCGACCCCGCCCTCCGTGCGAAGGTCGCCGCCTTCGAGCTGGTCGTCCCGGACGGCCAGCCGGTGCGCTGGGCGCTCAACCTGCTCCACGGCGCCGGGCTCACCGACCGCGTCTACGGGCCAGAGCTGATGCTGCGGCTCTGCGCCCGCGCGGCGGAGCAGGGGATCGGGGTGTACCTCTACGGCAGCGTGCCCGACGTGCTGGAGCGGCTGCAGGCGAGGCTGCTCGAGCGATTCCCCTCCCTGCGGATCGCCGGCGCCGACTCGCCTCCGTTTCGCCCCCTCACGCCCGCGGAGGATCGCGCCGCGGTGGATCGCATCGCGGCGAGCGGCGCCGGCCTCCTCTTCCTGGGGCTCGGCTGCCCGCGGCAGGACGAGTTCGCCGCCGCGCACCGGCACCGCCTGCGCGCCGTGCAGATCTGCGTGGGCGCGGCCTTCGACTTCCACTCCGGCAACAAGCGGATGGCGCCCCCCTGGATGCAGCGGAACGGCCTCGAGTGGCTCTTCCGCCTCTCCGAGGAGCCGGGCCGGCTCTGGCGCCGCTACCTCGTCACGAACAGCGTTTTCGCAGCGCTGCTCGCGCGCGACCTCCTCCTCTCCAGGCTGGGGCGAGCGCGCCTCGCCGCGCCGCCGGGGAGGCCGTCGTGAGCGGGCCGGGCCCGCGGGCCGCGGCCATGCCCTCCCAGGTGCGCGCCTACCACCCGGGGGATCGCGCCCAGCTCTTCTCCCTCCTCGAGCGGGTCTGGGGGCGGGAGGTCAGCGCCCGGCTGGAGGCGGTCTGGGACTGGCGGACGGCGCAAAACCCTTGGTCGACGCCGGAGGTGCCCGCGGCGATCGTCATGGAGCGCGGGGGACGGATCGTCAGCGCCATCACCAACACCGTGACCCGGCTCAAGGCCGGCGACCGAGTGGTCCGGGCGATCTGGGCCGGTGAGTTCGTCAGCGACCCCGACCACCGCGGGCACGGGCACTCCGTGGCCCGGCGCGAGCGGAACCTCCCCTTGCCGCTGCTCGGCTCGCCCAACGCGGTCGCCCGCCCGGTCCTCAAGAAGCTCGGCTTCGTCGACATCTACACCCTCGACACCCGGGTCCGGATCCTCCGCCCGGAGCGGCTTCTGGAGCGCCGGGCCGGGCGGGCCGCGAGCGCAGCCGCCGGCCGGCTCTGGGCCGCAGCGCGCCGCCTCGCGGCGCTCGTCCCGCGGCCGCCGCCGGACGGGGTCCGCGTGCAGCCGCTGGAGCGGTTCGACGCGCGGTTCGACGCCTTCTGGGAGCGCGCCGCGCCCGGGTACGAGGCGATCGTGGTCCGGGACGCGCGCCACCTCAACTGGCGGTTCGTGGAGCGGCCGGACCGCAAGTACCGGCTCGCCTTCGCCGAGCGGGGGGGCCGCGTCGACGGGTACGTGACCTTCTACACCCTCGAGCGGCACGGGCTGCGCTACGGGCACCTCGTGGACTACCTGGTCGAGCGGGGCGACTCCCCCGCGCGCGACGCCCTCCTCGCCCACGCGGTCCGGGAGATGGAGGCGGACGGCGCCGACCTCGTCACCACCTACGTCTCGCCGCGCGACCGCTTCTACCGCAAGGGGCTCCTGCGCAGCGGCTTCTGGATCCGCAAGGCAGGGCACCCGATCCTCGTGTGCGATCGCAAGAAGACCATCGACGCGGCCCTGCTCGCGCGCCCCGACGCCTGGTTCTTCACGCGCGCCGACTCCGACCTGGACATGCAGTGAGCGGGAGGGCTCGCCTCTACAGCCACCTGTAAATGGGCGAAGGGATGTGGTGGCGCCGCTTGTTGAGGACGGTACCCAGCACGCGCCCGCCGACGCGCAGGATGGCGTTCTTCGCGCTCAGCGCGACGGGCCACCGCGTCCGCTCCGCCTCCAGCACGAGCACGGTGCCGTCGGCGTGCTGCGCCATGGCCAGCGCGCCCGGGCAACCGGTGACCGGGCCCGAGTCGATGAGGACGTAGTCGAACCACTCCCTGAGCTTCTCGAAGAAGGCGGCCAGCGCGGCGCCGTCGCGCACCGGCGCCACCGCGCCGCCGCACACGCAGAGCGGGCTCGACCAGAGCCGCGGGAAGCCGCTGGCGTAGATCGCGCGCTGGGGCGGCTTGTTCCCGAGGATGGTCTCGTTCCACCCGATGAGCCGCTCGGCGTCCTGCGGCTCCTGCACGCACGGGTTAGCCTCGTTGGCCTCCAGGATGAGGGTCGTGCGCCGCGCGCGCACGGCGAGGAACATGCCCAGCGCCTGGGTGACGGTCGAGGTCCCCTCGCCGGCCCGCGACGCCGTGAACTGGACGACGTGGCTGGGGTCCTGCGGCAGCGCCGCCTCGATGCTCCGCTGGAGCACGAACATCTCGTCGTCGGCGGGGAACTCGGCGCCCGGCGCGGTGCAGATCCCGGGGATGGAGAGCGCGACGCAGCTCGCCGGCGGTGAGCGGACGGACATGTCAGGCCTTCCGGAGCGGGATGGTGACGAGCACGGGGAGCCCCAGCCGCCGCTCCGCGCTCTCCGGCGTCGCCATGCCCTGCCTCAGGTGCGCGGTCAGGATCGCGTAGAGGATGCCGGTGAGGAGGCCGAACAGCGCGCCGACCGCGAGGTTCAGCCCGACGTTAGGCCGGGAGCGGCTCGTCGGGACCGCCGCCGGGTAGATGACGCTGATGTTCGAGACCTTCCGCTTGTCGAGCTCGGAGGAGAGCCGCATCTCCTCGGCCTTCACCTTGTACGCGTGGTGGTTCTTCTCGTCGTCCGCCAGCTCACGGCGGATGGTCTCGTACTCGCGCTCGCTCAGGTCGAGCTGCTGGATCTGCACGCCGACCTCCTGGAGCATGGGCTCCAGACTCCCGATCCGCGTCTCGTAGGTGCGGGTGTCCGCCATCATCTGCACCACCTCCTTCTCCATGTCGGAGCGGACCTCGGCGCGGTAGCTGCGGTGCCGCATCGCGTTCTGGAGCGTGCCCTTCCTGCGCTTGCTCTCGCGGAGCTTCAGCTGGGCGCCCTTCAGATCGGCCTCGAGCTCCCCCCGGCGGCGCAGGAGGAGGTCCATCTGCACCTTGTAGGCGAAGACCCCGTGCTCCTGGCGGAAGCGCTCCAGCTTCTCCTCCGAGCGCTTCAGCTTCTCGGCGTACGAGGCCAGCTCGCCCTGCAGGAAGTCGCTCTTCCCGTCGCTGAAGAGCTCCAGGTGCTTCTCCTTGTAGCGCTCGACCAGCGTGTTCACCACCTGCGCCGCGATCTTCGGGTTCCTGTGCTCGAACGCTACGTGAAGCACGCCGCTCGACCGCTTCACCGCCTCGACCTCCAGCTCCTTGGCCAGGCGCTTCGCGGCGTCGTCCAACGTCGGCGCGCTCCACTTCTTCCCGAAGGCGGGCGGGTAGAGCTTCGGCAGCGTGACCGCCTCCACCACCTCGCGCAGCAGGCCATAGCTCGTCAGGATCTGGACCTCGGAGTTGAGGACCTCCTCCGCGGTGACGTTGATGAGCGGCCGCTCCTGCCCGACCTCGGGGTGATAGACGTACTCCCGGCCGAACTTGACCAGGACCGCCGACCGCGCCTCGTAGGCCGGCGGCAGCGCGAAGGTGACGGCGGCCACCAGGCTGGTCACCAGGACCGCCACCACCACCACCCGCGCCTTCAGGCGGAAGCAGGCGGTGAGCAGGTCCCTCAGGGACGAGCCATCGGACGAGCGCAGCGCCGTCACATCGGCGCCGACGCGCACCAGCTCGGTTCGCTCCATGGGATGCGGTCGCATCGGCGTCCCTCCTCCGCCCCGCGCGCGGCTCCATCCTCCGGGACCGCGCGTCCCTCCTGCAGCGGCCGTTCGGTTCGATTCGAATCGAAGATGCCGGTCAGTATACAGCGCTCCCATCAGCCGAGGTCCGGGACTGTTCCAGAACCCCCAGCGCTCCCCCGCGCCTCGAACCGGCTCCTGGCGGCGCGGAGGCTTGACCCATTCCAGGGCGGCGCGCGCTCTGATCAGGTGCACTCTTGCGCGGAGGCTATCGATGCGGGCTCCAGGCCGCTGGACGGGGCGGCGCGTCCCGCGGAGACCACAGCGACCATGGACATCAGCGTCGTCGTGACCACGTACAACCGATCGCCCCTGCTCCAGGGCGCGATCGAGAGCCTCGCGCGGCAGGCGACCGGGGGGCGCTTCTCCTACGAGGTCGTCGTCGTCGACAACGCCTCCACCGACGACACGGCCGAGGTCGCGGCTGCGCTGCGGCAGGGGTTGCCCATCCCGATCCGGTACGTGCGCGAGCCGCGAGAGGGCGTGGTCCACGCGCGCAACCGGGGGGTGCGCGAGGCCGCCGGCGGCTGGATCGCCTTCTTCGACGACGACCAGGTCGCCGATCCGGGCTGGCTGCGCGAGCTCCACGCCGTGGCGCAGACCCAGGGCGCTCCCTGCGTCGGCGGGCGCATCCTGCTCCGGCTGCCGCCCGCGCCGGCCGTGCGGCTCGCGCCCGTCTGCTCCGCCCTGCTCGGCGCGACCGCGGAGGCGAGCGCGCCCCGGAGGTACGCGCGCAAGGAGCAGCCTGGCACCGGCAACGTCCTCGTGGCGCGCTCCCTCTTCGACGCGGTCGGCCCGTTCGACGAGGCGCTCCGGTCCGGCTGCGAGGACGCGGACTTCTTCCGCCGCGTCCGCCGCGCCGGCTTCGGCGCTTGGTACGCGCCGCAGGCGCTGGCCTACCACCTCATCCCCCCCCACCGGCTCGACCGCAGCTACTTCGTGTGGGTCTCGCGGCGCCAGGGCGCGAGCTATGCCTACCTGGATCGCAAGGAGGGGGGCCTGTCCCGGCTGGCGGCGGGCTCGGCGGGGCGCGCGGCGCAGGCGACCCTGCTCACCGCGCCGCGGTGGGCGCTGCGCGCGCTGGCGCGGGATGACGCCGGCGCGCTCGACGCGGAGTGCCTGCTCTGGCGCGCCGCCAGCTACCTCCGCGAGGCGCTCCTCCTCGCCGCGCCGGCGGCGTTCTCGCGGCGCCGGGGCTCCGCGCGGCTCGACTTCCGGGCGGAGCGCGGCCGCGCGACGTCGCGGGGCGAGGGCTGAGGCGGAGGGCGAGCCTGATGCGCGTCCTCTACGCGAGCACGCTGTACCCGCCGTCGGTCGGCGGCGCCCAGATCCACCTCCACCAGCTCGCCCGCGCCGTGCAGGGGCTCGGCCACGACGTGCGCGTCCTCACGCACGCCTGGCGCACCCGGCGCGACTGGCTCCGCCTCTCCACGGTCTGCGCCCGGCGTGAGGCGCACCG
>Ga0209342_10003703_pt1 | contig 16076 bp, 12 predicted proteins | sample RifCSP16_2_FD_184023 | JGI IMG/M metagenome (GOLD analysis project Ga0209342, IMG submission 184023) | Soil microbial communities from Rifle, Colorado - Rifle CSP2_sed 16_2 (SPAdes) (version 2) | ecosystem: Environmental > Terrestrial > Deep subsurface > Rock core/Sediment | place: Rifle... | reverse complement strand
CGTATAACCCTGAGAGAGCCTTAAGTGGAGATGCCCGGCCGCAATCCTACGCCTCTGTTTGAGGAAGTCCCCCACATTTTCAGCACCTTTATTATACACTATGGCATCATCCACATATTTAAGCCTGTAACCGAGCCCTCTTATCATGGCCTCGATACTCGCTTCGTCCACCGCTGTGTTGCCGGGGATTCCTTTTATGACATTCCTGAAAGCCACAAGCTCGCCCATCTTCGGATGTTCAAGGGCAACCCTGTGGTGCATGTTCCAGAGGAGGTTTACAGTAAAGCCTATGAAATTATCGGCGCTGTTTACAGGCACCGGGCGCCCCCCGGTCATCCCCACAATTGGGTCTGAAAACGGCTTTATAAGATTCTCCACGGTATTCTTCTCAAGCACAGTATCTGCACCAGCAAGGATCAGGATATTACCGTTTGCCATCGAGAGGAAACTGTTTATGGCAGATGCCTTGCCTTCCCGCTCCTTTTGTATAAGGAGTTTAACCCTATTATCTATGTGAGTATATTTATCAACTACAGTTTCAGTGTCATCGGTACAGCCGCTGGCGACCACGCATATCTCATCAATAGAACAGATAGTGTTTCTCTGGGCCAGAAGTGAATCCAAGAGCCTTCCTATATTAGCCCCCTCATTGTATGCCATTATGCCTATGCTCAGCCTTACCACAATAATTCCTCTTTATTTAACGGACTGAAAAACTGAAATATTCAAAGACCCCTCTTGCAAAGGCCTCACCTATCCTATGTAAATCCTTTATAGTGAGAAAACTGTCTTTTGCCTGATGGTTTATTTCATATACAAAACCTAATGAACCATAAGCCGATGCAACCTTACCCGGGAAGAGGTCTTTCGGAAGGGTTTTTCCTATAATATCTGTCCTTGTGGTAAACCCATTGAGATTTTTCAAAAAGGCGCTATGAAAGGCCTTATGTTCATCTACCTTATAAATACCACTGAACATACTCCACACATTTTCCTCATCACCATGGGGATTGTGGAGGATGGCAGCAATATTTAGATTATTGCCTTCTTCAATCCACTTCTTCATCCTGCTCAATATGGCCTCTGTTTCTTCAGTCATTCCTTCAGTCCTGTCCTTGAAGGGTGTTCTGGAATCATAGCGGTGTGATATATCATACCCCGTGGCTGGATTTACAGTTCTGCCGTGGTATGTAGCATCAGGGGCTACTAAGGGGATTATTGCAAATATAGTCTTCTTCCTTAAGGCAGCAGCCTTAGGATCATCAGAAAGAAGAAATTTTATAATCCCCTCTGTCACCCAGGCGCCATCCTGTTCAATAGCATGTTCCTTTGCTACAAGCCAGATTCCTTTCTTATCTTTATTTCTTACATCCTTATCCGTTATTATAATTAAATCTATGTTTCTCCCTTCTCTGGTCTTTCCGATGGTTTCAACAGTTACATACGGGCTATCCTTAATACTTGATATGTACATCTGCCCATAGGTATAAGTATATGGATATCTCAAGGCAACCCAGACAGTATCAGATGTAAAAGTATGGGTAAAACTAAAGGTCTTGAAGAAGCGGGTTGTATTTGTAATCCTCTCCCATTTATGCTCTGTAAGGTCGTTCGGATCATTGGCATAGGTATACACGGGTGTATAGTTATCCCAGTGGCTCGGCATCCAGTCAATATTAGTGATGTCCACAGTAATTCTTCTGTCCTTCGCCCCGGTAATCTTAATGTAGAACCAGTAAAGCATGTGATCTGGATAGCCATGATCTGATGGCTCATCGGGCCTCATCATCATTGAAAAATGGTTGTTTGAGATTTTTTTTATATTAAAGATATTGGAACTCTCAAATTCTCCGATTATCTCCATCCCTGGATTAACAGTCATCGTGGCAGATAAAAAACGGTACTTAATCAAGTGTGATGAGAATCTTAATAGATTTCCTTTTGTATAAATATTTGCTGCTGTTATTGCTATAAATAACAGCACGGTCATTAATGTTATTAATATTGCAATCTTTTTCATTTTATCGGCCCCTCTCCCGCAAGGGGAGAGGGGACTCTCTCAGTGTCTCCCCTCCCTTGACGGGAGGGGATGGAGGGGAGGGTGATATAATTTTCATGCTTCTTTGTGAGCCTTGGCTCATGAGGGTTTCATAATGAACTAATCTCCGATATAACCCTTCTTATTTTGTGTGAGGAAGGGTCTTTAGGGATACTTTCGACTATTTCAACTTCAACATTCATTACATTGTTACCAGTTATCTTCCTTGCCGCCCACCTAACATGCTGTCTGACCTTGTAGCGTGCATCTTTCGAGAAACCATTGCTGGGCACTACCTGAACCAGCAATTTATCTATTGTCTTCTGGATTATTCTATATTGTGCTACACCAAGGATAGATGGGATTTCAAACATCAATGGAGATACACACCGACCATCCGGTAATGTGATGAAGTCATCGGCGCGGCCCCTTATCATGCTCATTAATGGAAGATTTCGGCCACAGGAACAGGTCTTGTCCAATGGCACGCAGATATCTCCCACCTCGTATCTTATAAAAGGCATAGCAAAAGAATGAAGGCCTGTGCATACAACCTTCCCCTCCTCACCGGGGGAGGCATCCTTTCCATCTTTTAAAAATTCCACCACAAAATTATTTATATCAATGTGATGCCCTTCATGGGCAGGGCATTCCCAGGCAAAATCCCCCATCTCAACAGTTCCATAGACATCGCATAGTGAGAGGCCGAATGTGGAGTTTATCAATTCTCGGTCGCCGGGCTCTAACAGCTCAGATGCACAGAATATTATTCTGGGATGAATACTCTTATTTCCGGATTCCTTTATCTTTAATGCAAGAAGCTTTATGCTGGAAGAATAGCCGTAAATTGCATCTGGATTGATCTGTTTTAGAATTTCAAGTTGCTCATCAGCGGTGTGGGAAGCAGGGATATAGTATTTTCTCAGAATACCGAGGGACTGAAACCAGAACTTCTGTCCGATCATCTGCCTTGTAACTATATGGGCCACCTTGTCACTAACCTTCAACCCATTTTCCATAAGTATCCTTAAATTCATAAGGGCCTGAAAAACCTTGTCCTCCCATGAATGATAGACATTAAATGGGACGCCAGTGGAACCGCTCGTGTGTCTTCTGATAAGATTAACAGGGCTAACATTCTCTGATAATAGCTCTGATGCGAGAAGGTCTTTCAGATCGGCTTTCCTTGTAATCGGTATTTTTTTAATATCCTCAAGTGTCTTTATATCCTCTGGCTTAAAACCGATGGAATCAAAAAGCCTGCGATAATAGGGGACATTAGTATAGGCATGACGTGCCATTTTCTTCAATTGCTTTAATTGAATGGCCCTGAGTTCATCAATGGAAAGCCACTGCTCTCTCCTTAACTGATAGAGACGGTAAAGAGCATTAGAAAGGATTTGTCCTTTCTGAATCTTAGATTTTAATGGTTGCCTAAATGTCATTGGCAATCCCTTTGGTTAGTCTCTTCAATTCTTCGCACTCCCTTTTACATATCGGTTAAAAAAGGTTAGAGTACGTTCCATTGCCTCATTCCGTGCCTTGCCCTCAAGGGTATGCTCCTGGTTAGGATAAGAATAGTATTCAACCTTCTTGCCTTCCTTGATAAGGGTGTTCCTGAGTTTCTCTGACCATGATATGGGGACTGCCTGGTCTCTCTCACCATGGTGGATGATAACCGGGGCATTCAAATCTGAGAGATAGTTTATAGGCGACATTTTTGCAAAGACCTCTGGATTTCCTTTTGGGGAGCCCATTTTGTCTGTAAATTCTTTTATCTCATGTGGATGCCATTTTTTCATAACATTATAGTTATCAACATCATCTGCGCTCATAGAGGCGTAAAGGGCTGCAGCTTTAATACTGCTGTTAACCACAATAGATTTAAGGGTTAGACCTCCTCCCCCGCTATGGCCCCACATACCTATTCTCTCCGGGTCAACATAGGAAAGTCTTTTAACTGCGTTCACAAGATATAGGACGTCGTAGAGTGATCCGTTATAAATGAAGGAGTCTGATCCACGGTCAGAGTCACCGTAATTCCGATAATTTGAGCCAATTGCTATATATCCACTCCTTGCAAAGAAATCAGCAGCATCCTTGAAACCATAACCGATGGTAAACCTTTTGGGGTCATAATGACCATGATTCAATATAATCGCAGGAAATGGCCCCTTTCCTTTTGGGACATTCATCATCCCTATAATCTGCAGACCTTCGCTGTTATAGGTTATTAAATAGCTGGTGAAGTCCTCGTTCTCTTCCAGTGTTCTAACAATTTTTATATCGCTTCCACCAAAATCCTTTTGACGAAGATTCATAATAAAAAATGGGTAAGAGTCATCTACTGGCTTTTGAGTATGAGAGATGCCAGAGCGTTCTCTTTGACAGCCAATTAGACCGACCATTGTGGCAAAAACCACTAAGACAAATATCACTAACACAAAGATTGACATTGCAAAATTATCAGTTATAGATTCCCTTTTGCTCCGAAAATACATACCAAATCCAATTTTTGGTAGGGGAGGGGCTTGTCCCCTCCCGTTGAGGGCGACCACAAGGGCCGCCCCTACATTGAATTTTCATCCCCCTTTGTGAGCCAAGGCTCGTGTGGGTTTCATACAAAGTCGGATTTTTATGATCTTTGGTATCTGCATAAACCTTCCCCCCTTAGGAGAGGGGATTTTGTTCCCTCTCCATAGTTTAGGCGGGGTAAGGTGTTGAGAAAAACACCAAAAAATGTAACTGCATTTTTTGGGTATAGTTGGAGCAATCACACTTTCTGTGCCGTCAGCCCCAGGCGGCTTCTTAACTGACCCAATACATCATCGAAATCCACAATCTGATATATCTGATCATTGGTAATGGATCTGAGCGGCGCATTGTTTATAAGCGTCTCCAATTCCTCTCTATTCTCCACATCAAAAAGTTTATAACTGCTGTGCTGTCCAGCAACGCCACCCATAGATATAACCTTTCCCTTCTTCTGGAAACTGACAAAATAGTCAACATTGCTTTTAAATGCCTGATAGAGTTCGCCTGGTGGGAGATCCACTTTTACTCCATCTTTTCTTGTTGTAATCACTAAGAATTTCATGGCAATTCTCCTTTCCGATTGTTTATTGGTCTTCCTGTTATAACTAATTGCTTTTTTTTCTCCTTATCTACAAAGAGGTATCTAATCTCCTTTATATATCTTACACCCTCGAAGGTAAAGCTTATGTCTTTGCCGTTTTCAGAAATAAGCCCCATCTCCTTCAAGGCGAGCAGCTCCATACCAAATACGTCACTTATGGAGATGCCGAAGATAGTCTTGAAAACCTCCTTGTCCATGTATCCGAGTTTAGTGGCCTCGATGACATATTTGCGGAGCCTGTCGCCATTAGATATCCCGACAATCTCTCCTATAGCAGGTTCATTATTGAGGACCTTCTGCCGGTAGGCATCCATATTGACGATATTCTGATACTGATAGTGGGCAGAGGCAGAATAGGCAGAGACCCCGAGAGCGAGAGTGGGTTTGCTTAAGAGGATGTTCTCCCTGTTTCTGTTTATGCCCGAGCGCATGAAAAAGGTGCTCCCTATATGGGGCTGCCTGAAGCCGGCCTCGTTCAAACGCTTGAAGGCGTACCTGTACATCCTGTCCACGTCGTCGTCGTCAGGGAGTTTGTAACCCTTCATGGTAAATTCCTTTAATGCATGAGGGAAGTAACCGGTCCTGTAGATGGTGAGGCTCTTTATGCCGTTTGCAATGAACCTCTCTATATCCTCCTGCCATATCTCGAGTGTCTGCTCAGGGAGTCCATACATTAAATCCACATTGAAGTCCTCAAAACCGACACCCTTGACCAGTTCGAGAGTTCTGGACATTGTTTCCATGGGTATATACCTGTCCACGATCTTAAGGACATTCTCATTGAAGGTCTGAATACCGACGCTTATCCTTGTGACACCGAGCGATTTGAGAAACCGTAATTTTCTGTCAGTGATTGTCAGCGGGTTCGCCTCCACAGTAATGTCTGCCCCCTCTATGCTGAAATTCTTTGCCACATATTCATATATCCGACCGAACTGCTCCTCGTTCATGTATGTAGGTGTTCCACCTCCGAAGTACAGGGATGTAAACTTCAGGTGGCCGGCCACTTCCTTATACATATCTATCTCCTTTATCAGGAGTTCGAGGTAATCGTCCACATCCTGCTTTTGGCTTCCTGCAGAGGTGAAGAAAGGACAGTACTTGCATCTAGTCACGCAGAAGGGGATGTGTAGGTAGAGAGTACCCTCTCCATCTTCCCTCCCCCAAAGGGTCCGTATGTCCGGCTCCCCGGAGTATTCACACCCAAAAGACAGAGGTGGGTAGTGGTGGAGTCTTTTAAACATTGTTCTTTTGAGTTCTTCAAATTCTGCCTTTACCAGAGCTACATCTCGGTCCGGTTTTGTCTTTTCTCCGAGATTAATAGTTTCCATGAGAATACACCTCCTTATTTTTCAGGCAACAGCCTTTTCTTTCTTAAGTATTTTGAACATGCTACCTTTTAAGTTCATGATGTCATCTATGGTAATCTCGCCTAAAATGACCAGCAAAACAAAAAATACTATAGAGAGAAAAATATAATTTGCAAATAGCATAAACCCCTCAGCGGGATAGAAGACCGCTATAAGGTAAATGATTATAGATGCCAGAAGAATACGAACTACTGACGCAAAATTGACAAGGGCATTAAAGCGAATGTAGACATATCCTCCTGCGAGAGCACATCCAATAATATTGGTCACTGTGGCTGCCCATGCAGCGCCATGAATCCCCATCTTTGGTACGAGAAAGATATTCAGGATAATATCAATAAGAACCAAAACCATCCCGATGGCGACTGCCACAAAGGGCCTTTCGCTTGCAAGAATAACTGTGTTTAAAATTGTATTGATGGTCATGAAGCTCATTCCAAAGATTAAGATGTTTAAAGGTGTTGCAGCGTCAGCATACCCTTGGCCAAAAAGCGTGGGAAGGAGGCTCTGAGATGTGGCATTTATCAGGAAACTAAATGGAATGCATATAGCTAAAACATATCTCATGGTTTGATTCAGATATCTTTTAGTTAGTTCATCGTTTCCCTCAGAGATGGATCTTGATACAAGAGGAAATAGGGCCATTGATATAGCGCCTGCAATGAACCACGGCATCCTTGCTATGGCCAGAGCCGAAGTATAAAGCCCTGCGAATAGATTTTCTTTTAGAAGCACCTTAACAGCGATGAGATCAATATTGAAAAGCAATGTGCCGGCAACAGAATATATCCCTATGTGGAGGCTAAAGGTTATCAGTTGTTTGAGTGGAAAGTCCCCCTTGCTTCTGAAATCTTTGCAAAAATATCTTCCTGCCAATAGCCGGATAATATCTGACAGGATAAGGCCCATAATCGCACCCTTAACCGATAGCCCTATGTATACAAAAAAGAGGGTAGCGATCAATCTTGAGATATGAAAGATGATCATTATAATGGCCTGTCTGCCAAAGGCCTTGACCCCATTCAAGGCAAATTCATAAATAACTGCAAAACCAGCTATTGGAATCAAAAAAGAGAACATCCTAAAATAAACAGATAGCTCAGAATCATTCAGGAGATTGGCGATGAGGTCAGCCCCAAAAAAGAAAATACAGAATATAGCTATACCTATAACAGACTGTATCTTAAAACCAGCATTGATTATTGTTCTTGCTTTATCCTCATCCTCAGCGATAAATTTTGAGACCCCTCTCGCAATAGATGCCAATAAAATAAATTCCAACATTACTATAAAAGAATTTATAACCCCGAAGACCCCAAACTGCTCAGGGCCCAGCCACCTGCCAAGTAGGGTGTAGAGCAGGAATCCTGTCAGGACAAGGACAAGTTTTGCTATAGTCATGTAAAAAGTGCCGCGAAACATTCTTTTTTTCTCCAAATCAATTCTTTATAGATTGTTGAAAAACTCAACAATCTCTGATTACGCAGATAAAAGATTAGATTTACACAGATTAAAACTCCTTGAAATATCTGTGTAATCATTTTTTCTAATCTGTGTAATCAAGGCTGTTGATAACTTTTTCAACAGCTTGTTTATATTTAAATTACAAACCCAATCACATTTATTTCAGCGGAGAGTACTCTGTTGGAGATAATATCTTTATTACCCTCCTGGTTATCAGGTGGGACATCTGTTCCTGAAGTTTCTGGTACTCCTGGTCCTGGGTTAATGCCCTGAGGTTCTTCTGGAGTGTTGCAAGGTCTTCAACCATTGTAAGATGGGTGTACTCCCAGCTCTCGCCGATTGTCGTCTGCCAACTTCCAACAAGTTTAACGCCATACTTTTCCATCAGTAAGAGGAACTTTTGCACTAGTTCATTATATTCCCTAATCTTACTGGGTATTACATTTGTGGTCCTATGAATATAAATCATATTTCTTTACCTCCTTAATTTTTATCTCCATGAACTAAAATATTCAGGCATTGTGCAATCCCTGCATGGCGGAATTGCCTCATATTGTTTCTGAATCATCTTTCTTCGTATTTCAATAGCTGTCTTCCCGTTCCAGATATCTTTTAAACTGTCCTTATTGACATTTCCAAGAATGGGATTGCGGAGCCAGTCATTACCGCATAAGATGACATCGCCATTATACAGGATATACATCTGGCGGAACGGCAAGACACAGCAATTGGAAAAAGAGGAAAAAAGCCTCTGTCTTAAAGATTCTCTTAATGACTTCCCCAATGTTTTGGGCTTTAAATCCTCTACATCAATAGCCCCGCCGCGATTGTGAAGCATTGTAAGCACTTCTGTCCTTGCCCCCCTCCCATGCCAGTATCTTACTGCCTCCGAGACCTCATCTTCATTTTGCATGGTCTTCAGAAAGCGCACTGCCACTTTTGTCTTCCCGTTGCTGCAGGATAGTATCTTCTCAATATTGTTCATTACCTTTTCAAAATTAAAACCCGGGAGCAGGGCCTCATAAGTCTTTTTATAAAATGCGTTTAAACTAATTGAAAGATAGTCCAGCCCAGAGGACATTAAATCTTCAACCAACCCATTTGCTATGTTATGGGCATTGGTAGAGAGGCTGACTATTAATCGGCCATTGCTCTTCTCCTTTGCATAGCTTATAGCCCTACAGATGTCTTTATCCAGCAGCGGCTCATTCTGGAGCATGGGCACAAAGTTTGTTAAATTTGGGAACTCTGCACACTCATCTACAATTTTTTTGAATGTTGTCCATTCCATTTTGCCCTGTGATGTAATCTTTGATGTATAGGGATAGGGACAAAATACGCACCTGGCATTACAGGACGACTGCGTCTGAACCTGAATAGATATGGGATAAGTATCCTTGCCGTCTTTAAAGTCCCTCAACACCTTTTTAAAGCCCATTATCTTTTTGACAAATTTTAGATTTTCAATAATATCAGTTAAAACTACGCCCATTTTATTCTCCTACAATGATTCTGCAATCATCTCCATGAGGCAATCGTATCTGGTACTGTGCACTTCCTGCACGCCGAAATATCACTGTATTTCCTCTCCAGTATCAGCCGTTTTATCCTCTTTGATTCTTCGCTGCTCCATATCTCCCTTAGACTTTTTTCCTTCACATTACCCAGGACCGTCAGCCGCTGCCAGTCATTGCAGCACAATATGACATCCCCGTTAAAAAGGATACACATCTGTCTTAAAGGAAATATACAGCATTTAGAATACCGGGCAATCAAGGCATCCCATATCTTCTTTCTTCTTATATACTGCATGGGCTTCAATCCTGCTATTTCAACGGCGCCGCCCCTGTTGCTTATATGGGGAATAATTTCAACCCTTAATCCCCGTTTTCTCCAATTTACTATTGCGCCAGGGATTTCAGACTCATTCATGCTTGTCTGCAGGATACGTAGCCAGACCCTCATCTTACCTAAATCTTTGGATAACAGGCTTTCAATGTTTTCTATAATTCTCTCAAACTTGAATCCAGGCATCTGGGTCTCATAGGTCTCCTTTGTGAATGCATTTATACTTATAGCAAGATAATCAACCCCTGCCTCTTTTAATCCAGTAATCATCTTGTCGTTAAGGAGATATCCATTCGTTACAATCGTAAAGGGTGTTCTGCCTTTGTTCTTCTCCTTAAAATATGCGATCTCCTTAAAGATATTCTTATTCATTAAAGGTTCGTTCTGTAATATCGTTGTAAATAACTCCAGTGTGGGAAATGTTGTACATTCGTCTACAATCTTTTTGTATAACTCCCACTCCATCTTCCCCTGCGGAAGCGATTTTGAAGTGGTGATATAGGGACAGAAGAGGCACGTGCCATGACACAGGGAGTTGGTTTGGACCTCTAGATGAAGCGGCAGTGTTTCAACACCACTCTTGTGTGCACTGATTGTCTTCTTAAACCCATATATTTTTTTGATGTATTTCAAACTCTCTTTAATCTCTAATCCTAAGACAGACACAGTTTTCTCCTTTAATTGCTACCTGACAATCTTTTCGCTTATCTTCCTTCTTATCTGCAGAGGGGCGATCTTACCCCTGACAGTAGGGATAGGATATTCCCTCTTAATCTGTATGGTATCAGCCTGGGCCCAGAATGCCCTTGAATAGTCATGGGAATATGTCCCCTTTGTGAGCCCTTCAGCAATAACCTCTCTGAGCTTACCTTCATCTATATTACCAATGGCCGGGCTTACCAGAAAATAGAGCCTCGGTATCCCTGTCTCATCACTCTCTTCAAGCACCTGATACGATGTGGCATCGCCACCAAATCTCTGCGGCAGGGTCTCCTGTATAAGAGGGATGAGATCAGTCCCTATGAATGTTGCCCCTTCTGCAGTAAGTTTTTCAAAGCTTCTTATGGTATGGATATGCCAATCAAATCCGATTTTTTCAAAGTCGCACCCGCAAGACCTCCTTTCCACTATGCCGTAATCGCCCAGTTCGGTATTAATAAAGACCCTGGGGCTGGATTCAAGAAGTGTTGTAAAATAAAAGGCGTCCACAGTAATGTCAGAGTGTTCCACCTTTCTGGGGAACTGGACAACGGCAAGCTTGTCCTTTAAAAAGTGCATATCGTCGGGGTATGCAGGGTTTGCGCATCCGTGTCCTATCATCATTACCTCATTACACCCATATAGCGAATATGCCATACAGCCAAAATCCTTAATCTCTTCAAATATCTTTGGTGTAATAGGCTCGCCCATAAGCCAGAATAGCGTCCTCCCCAGATTCAGATTCTCCTGCTTCGCAGCCATAATCAGCCTGAGGGCAGAGCTTGCATATGTAACAACAGAGTAGCCCTTTCTCCCCTTCAGATTATTGTGCATCCATCTCGCTATCCTTACGGTATCTTTTAAATCCACAAATTCTGGTTTGGGTATCCTCTTGCCATAGAGCCTCCCCATCCACACAGACATGGTGGTCTTGAGTTTTTCAATGGTTGGAGGCTTTATATATTTTTTATCCACCTGGGAAAACCACTTTACAGGCGGATTCCCCATGCTTGCAAATCTCAGCGTAAAGAATAATCCCTCTCCTGCAGGGAGAATAGGGAGCCAGATGATTGAGGGGTTCTCCAGCATGCCACATTCAGAGGCGCCCACAATGCTGTATGGGTTGTGCTGCTGAATAAATTCCAAAGGGACAATCATCTTTGTCCCTGCGCTCCTTGTGGCCCCGCTCTGTGTCCCAAGCCCTCCTGTAAGCAATGGGTTTGCAAAATCCCTTTCCTGAAACCTGTATGTATCCTTGCCCCGCCTTACCTCTTTTTTACCCTTGAATTCCAAGATATCAGTATAAACCCCATCCCTGTACAGGTCCTTCAGGGCCTCTTCAATGCCCTTGGCCTTTACCAATGCCTTTACCTTGTCAAGGCTATAACCAGCGCGGTCCAGCAAAACTTTGTAAGGGCTTCTTGGATTGGCAAAGACCGCCTTCTCAATCGTCCGCAGGAAATTATCTTCCCTCTCGGCAAGCCTCTTTTTAAGCCTTTCCCTGCCCTCTTCTTTTGTTATTGGATATTTTAGTATCTGCTTTAATATAAGAGAGCTGCTCTTATAGTGCCTGTACAGTATTTGTAAATTAGACGGTTTCTTTTCTTGCATCTCTACACCCCTTTTACCTTTGATATTACAGCCCGAACTTTGCCAGAGGCCTCCCTGGGAATATCTTCAACTGCCTCACATCTTATCTTTATATCATCGCCCAGAATGCCCTTCAGGGCCTTCTCTGCCTTAAAAATTGTATCTGAGTTAAAACCATCTCCCATGGCAAGAGCTGCCGAAACAGTATCTATATCCTCCTGAACAACCCTGAACTGCTTTATACCCGTGATATGGTCCAGTGTCCCTGTTATCACCATGGGAGATACCACCCTAGCACCTTTCAGGACGATAAAGTCCTCATCCCTCCCCTCTATTATCTCCATCAAAGGTAGTTCTATACCGCATGGACACTTCCTGTCCGAGGGGATGCCTACATCACCTATCCTGTATCTTATAAAAGGCATGGCATAGGAATAGAGGTTTGTAACCACTATATCACCTCTCTCTCCCTCAACCGCACCCCTCCCATCTTTTATAAATTCTACCACCAACGTATCTATATTTATATGATACCCGTTGTGCTCGCCGCATTCCCATGCTATATTCCTTGCTTCACTTGCTGCATAGCGGTCGTACACCTTAACACCAAAGGCGTTCTCGATCTGTTCTCGCCCCTTTCTATCTAACAATTCAGCTGCTGTTGAAACAAGCTTGGGCCTGAGGCCATTCTCCCCACTTTCTATAATCTGCTCCGCTATGAGTTTTAAACTCGATGGATAACCGTGGATAAAATCCGGCCGCACCTCGCGCAGGATATTTATCTGGTCATCTGGTTCGAGAAAACAGGAGATGTTCACATACCTTGCAAGCCCGAGGTGGTGATACCAGCGACTCTTTGTCTCGAAACCGTGCGGGTCCATGACGAACGCCCTCTTATAATTGAACTTAAGCCCGTTCTCCAGAAAAGACCTGAGATAGACCATATCGAGGACTTTAAAATCCCTATGAGTAAAGTAAAGGTGCGCCGGCATTCCGGTGGAACCGCTAGTGAAGATATTGAGGCAATCCTTTAGGTCAATGTTATGCGCCACCTTGTCTTCGAGTGGTAACTTTCTCATTACAACCTTATCAGTAATCGGCACATGTTCAAGGTCTTTGACTGTTTTTATATCCCCTGGTTTGAGCCCAGCAGTATCGAAGAGCCTCCGATAGTAGGGGACATTCTCGTAAGCATGTCTTATGAGAGAAACAAGCCTTTCTCTCTGTATCTTCTCGAGATCCGCCTTACTCAGACCGAGGTTCCTTCTTAACCTGTGCAATGTATATGTCTGGTCGAGAAACATCAATTTCTCCTATGATACAGCAGCTTTATACAAGACCCCATCCCCGGTTGCAACCTTAAGTAAAGACTCAATAGCTATTTCAGCCCTTTTAGCCAAAACGGACTTCTTTTTCCTGAGGGAGAGTTTTAAATGCTCCTTGTGGGAGAGGATAGCTTCTATATGGTTCAGTATATTCTCCCTGTTCAGTTCATCAACGAAAAAGAGGTTTTCTCCCTGACCTATCCACTTCATGAGGTTTGTGATTTTTGTCTCCTGTTTATAAGTTAGACCAATGACGGGAATACTCTGTGATATCCCCATTATGATACCGTGGAGGCGCATGCTGATAATAATGTCCAGCTCTCCTATAAAGGAAAGCAGTTCCTGCGGGTCAAGCTCCTCCGCAATGATGATGGCCCTTTCATTCATCATGGCGGCAAGTCTCCTCGCTGATGAGAGATCCACTGTGTCAGAGGAGTCCTTACTGAACCACCCGTCCCGATAACTGCCGAACGGTATAAATACTACCTTGGCGCCCATTTCAGAAATAGTCCGGTCAAGCGCCTCTGCAAGGGCCATTTTATTCTCATTGCTCCATGAGAGCAGATCCTGAATACACACACCTATCTTAAGTCCAGAGGTCAGGTCGTTGGAGGCCAATAACCCCTTAACCTTTTCGCTCTTCACGGGTTCGAGCAGAAACACAGGGTCGGCTGAGACCCCTATGTCCTTGTTCACACCAATGGATGCGAGTATGTATTTGGATTCATGGTCTCTCACCGTTACAGAATCCGCCAGGTTTGAAGCAAATCTCGTCAACCTTTTCCCAATCCATGTCCTTATGGGCCCTATCCCGACAGAATGGATGACAACCCTCTTACTTAAAAGTTTTGCCAGCACAACCATAAAGGTAAAGAACGGGATGGGGTAATGGTTATATATATCCTGGAATATCCCGCCGCCGCCTATGACCACCATATCCACAGTGGTTAGGGAATGCCACAGACCTCTGAAATCTGTCCTCAAAAATTTATGTTTTGAGCCGACCCCTATAATCTTAACCACCTGCTGTAATCCTGAGACGAGTCTTTGTGTGCGTTCCGGGTCGAATGAAAGGATATGGAATTCCGCATCACTTATCCTCTCTCGCATTGCATGCAGTTCCGACAGAAGGATCGCCTCATCCCCGATATTACCTGCCCCGAACCAGCCTATAATCAGTATCTTCATAAAGAAACCATCCTAATACGAACGCAATAAATGTCTTTATACGGCGTTGGACTCCTCGGAAAATTCTCGACGTACAGCAAAGAGTACGCCTGCGGTTTTCCTCGTCATCCGCCTTGTCTAAAGCCATTTCTTGTGTTCGTATGTGTTACTGTGTTTAATGCGTTTGTATTACTTGACACTTTTAAACTCCTTTTTCGCCCTTTCAAGCAGTAGCGGCGCCTTAAGGAGATCAACTACGCTCATGGACATAACCTTTGCCCCTAACATCATTACCCTGTATCCCTCTTCAGAGTTTGATATTGATAAGAACTCCTTTGTATGTGGTACTATCCCATCTCCGAGACGTATGGCCAATTCGCAGGCCGGTACAGCCCTCGTAACATTGCCGAAATCTGTAGACCCCTTACCCTTTTTCTTCCCCTCCACCTGCAGCCCGAGCAGTTTAAGATTATCTTCTAACACCCCTGCGAGCACAGAGTTACTCTTCATTGAGTCATAGAGATTAGAGAACCTCCTGACCTTTAGTTTCGTGCCAGTTGCAACCGATGCCCCTCTGGCGCAGTTCCGCACCCTTCGCGCTGTTTCTTCGAGGGAGTTCCTGTCCGTTGAGCGGATGAAAAAGCGCGCTGCCGCTCTCTCCGGAACTATATTCGGAGCGTCACCTCCGTGGGTCACAATGCCGTGGATGCGCACATTGTCTTTTACGTGCTGGCGCAGTGCATTTATGCCATTGAATGTCTGGAGCACTCCGTCGAGGGCGTTTATACCATCCCATGGGTTGCCGGCAGCGTGGGCTGCCTTTCCTATAAACTCAAACTCAACCCCTACAAGGGCGCTTGTCTCACCGCCAACTGTAGTGAGCGGTGTCGGGTGGAATATGAAGGCCGCATCAATGCCGTCAAAATATCCCTTTTCAACAAGGCGCACCTTGCCTCCAGAGCCATCAACCCCTGCCTCTTCAGCAGGACAACCTACAACCACTACCCGACCTTTCATTCCGGAAAGTATCTTACTCAGGCCGGCCGCAGCCCCTGCACTCGCAGCTCCTATGAGATGGTGCCCACATCCGTGTCCAAGCCCCGGGAGGGCATCGTATTCTGCAAGAATAGCAACCGTAGGCCCATTCGAATCACCGTGACAGGAGGCGATAAAAGCCGTGTCCATGCCAGCGATATTTCTGGAAACGTGGAAATCGTGCCTTTTGAGAAAATCCATCAATATCCTCGAGGCCTCATACTCCTTATAGCCAATCTCCGGTTTTTCGTAGATACGTCTTGCCATATCGACCATATCATTTTTTAAAAGATCTATCTCTCTGGCGAGTCGTTCTTTAAGTTTGTTAAGATTAGCTGACACTTCCCAATATCTCCTTTTTCCAAAAAAATGCAGTTGCATTTTTTGGCAAACGCAATCTTTGG
>Ga0209342_10003701_pt1 | contig 16078 bp, 12 predicted proteins | sample RifCSP16_2_FD_184023 | JGI IMG/M metagenome (GOLD analysis project Ga0209342, IMG submission 184023) | Soil microbial communities from Rifle, Colorado - Rifle CSP2_sed 16_2 (SPAdes) (version 2) | ecosystem: Environmental > Terrestrial > Deep subsurface > Rock core/Sediment | place: Rifle... | reverse complement strand
GTAGCTGGCCCAGCGCTGGTCGCCGCTGAATTCCCGGGCGAAGACATATACCGACACGGCCGAAAGGGGAAGCAGAACCAGCGCGAAGCTGAAGTAGAGCCCGGGCAGCCCGAACAGCTTCAGAAAGGGGAAGTGCACCACCTCCAAGAAGGGGAAGAAGAACTGCGCCGGGGGATAGTCGAACTTCCAGGCGCCCAGGCTGCCGTGCTGCAGCAGCTCGACGATCGGTGGCACGCGATAGGACAAACCGTCCCAGCTGGTGAAACCCAGGAACAGGTAGTGTGCGACTATCAGGTAGACGCAGAATAGAACCAGCAGGGGGATTCTGCCCCGCAGGAGCAGACGCTCAAGCGCCACGGCGCGCCTGTTCCTAGGTGCGGGCCGCGATGTCAGACTTGGCCCGCTCCAGGAACTGACCCGTCGGCATCGGACCCAGATTCTCCTCCGAGCGTAGCCGCACGGACACCTGACCGCCTTCCGCCTCGCGATCCCCCACAACCAACATGTAGGGGATCTTCTGCATTTGAGCATCCCGGATCTTGGCATTCATGCGCTCGGCCCGGACGTCCAGATCCGCCCGCAGCCCTTCCCGGCGCAGATGCTCCACCACCTGGGCGGCGTATTCCTGATGCCGGTCGGCAATGGGGATCACCATGGCCTGAACCGGCGACAGCCAGACCGGGAAGGCTCCCGCGTAGTGCTCGATCAGGCCGCCCAGGAAGCGCTCCATGGAGCCTAGCAGCGCCCGGTGGATCATGTAGGGTTGGTGTTCCTGACCGTCCTCGCCGATGTAGGTCAGCCCGAAGCGCTCCGGCAGCCAGAAATCGAACTGGATCGTGCTGAGCTGCCACTCGCGGCCCAGGGCATCCTTTAACTTCAAATCGATCTTGGGTCCATAGAAGGTGGCCTCCCGCTCGTCGATCTGGAACGGCACGTCTGATCGCTCCAGGGATTGGCGCAGGGCTTCGGTTGGCGCCTCCCACTGCTCCGCCGCACCGGCGGCCTTCTCTGGATTACGGGTGGCCAGGTAGGCCTGAAAGTCCTGGAAGCCGAAGGAGCGCAGGATGTGCAGGCTGAACGCCAGCGTGCGGTCGATCTCCTCCGGCATCTGATCCGGCCGGCAGAACAGGTGGGCGTCATCCTGCGTGAACCCGCGCACCCTCAGCACCCCGTGCAGCACGCCGCTGCGCTCGTAGCGGTAGACCGTACCCCACTCGGCGTAGCGCAGCGGCAGCTCCCGATAGGACCGGGCGCGGCTTTTATAGATCTCCACATGGAAGGGGCAGTTCATCGGTTTCAGGTAATACTGCTGCCCTTCCACTTCCACCGGGGCGAACATGGCCTCCTTGTACCAGTCCAGGTGCCCGCTGGTCTCCCACAGGTGGGCCTTGCCGATGTGCGGAGAATAGACGAAATCATAGCCCGCCTTTTCGTGTTCCGCCCGGCAGAAATCTTCGGCCAGCTTGCGCACCATCCCACCCTTCGGATGCCACAGGATGAGCCCGGGCCCGACCTCCTCGCTAATGCTGAACAGGTCCAGCTCCCGGCCCAGCCGGCGATGGTCGCGCCGCTTGGCCTCTTCCAGCCGCCACAGGTGCTGCTCCAGCTGCTCGGCAGTATCCCAGGCCGTGCCGTAGATGCGCTGCAGCATGGGGTTCTTCTCATCCCCGCGCCAGTAAGCCCCGGCCACGTTGAGCAGCTTGAGCGCAGCCGGATTGATCTGCCCGGTGTCCTTCACGTGCGGACCTCGGCACAGGTCGGTGAAAGTGTCCTGGGTGTAGATCGAGATCTCCGGCTTATCGGCGATCGGCTCGCCGTACTCATCCAGGCCGCCGGCATCCAGACCGTCGATCAACTCCAGCTTGTACGGTTGATCGGCGAACAAGGCCCGGGCCTCTTCGGCCGTGACCACCTTGCGCTGGAAGGAGTGGTTCCCGGCGATGATCTCGCGCATGCGCCGCTCCAGAGCCTCCAGGTCCTCGGGGGTGAGCGCCCGGGGCAGCTCGAAATCGTAGTAGAAGCCATCCTCGATGGGCGGCCCAATGGCGATCTTGGCCGTCCCCGGAAACATCTCGCTCACCGCCTGGGCCATCACATGGGCGGTCGAATGCCGGATGCGGTAGATCGCAGATTCTGCATAGGGGACTTCTCTTCCTTTGGCCATACTGCACCTCCGTGCCGTCGATTTAAACAACCCGGCTCCCGCCCGACTGGGGCGAGAGCCGAAGCTCACGCGGTTCCACCCAGATTGGCCTGAGTCCAGGCCATCTCGTGCAGCCGATAACGGGGCTGAACCGTTCGCCTTACTGGGCCCGCGCCCGGCGGGCCGTTCCGGATCACGCTCGCGGGTGGTTTTGGCCAGGCCGCTCCCTCGGGGGACTTCCAGTCCATGATCCCCCGTCTCTGGTGGGGCAGCTCCGGCTACTCGTCCCGGTCCTTGCGTTGGCTGCTATTCGGTTGTGTGGGCGGTATAGGACTCGAACCTACGACCTTTGCGATGTCAACGCAACGCTCTAACCAGCTGAGCTAACCGCCCGTGCAGGCATTATACCGGCGCCGGACCACAGCGACAATAGGTGATCTTCAGCGTGGGGCGCTCGCAGGGCGGATGCTATAATGCCGCCGTGATGGCAGACACAGACGCCCCCGAGCGCAGCGAAGTCGAGTCCCTCCGCCCGGAAAGCGCCCAGGCCGGAACTCCCGAACCTTCCGTTTCGCCGGCCGGAACAGGCGCGAGCGCTCCCAGCGGCTACATCTACATCCGCCGCGAGGTCATCTTTCCCGTGGCGATCGCGGTGGCCTTCGCGGTCGGGCTGGGAGGCGGATACCTGATCTGGGGCACCTCCAGGGCCGCCTCGGAAGCCCAACCCGCCGGCACGGGCGTCTCGCGATCTGCCGGCCGTATCGAGATCTCCCTGGACGACGATCCGCGGCTTGGCCCGGACGACGCTCCCATCACCATCGTCGAATTCAGCGATTTCAACTGCCCATTTTGCCGTGCCTGGCATCAGCAGACCTTCCCGGGGCTGCTGGAGACATTCCCGGATCAGATCCTGTTCGTCTACAAGGACTTCCCGGTCGTGGGGGGCGGGACCATCGGAGAGGGCGCTGCCCTGGCGGCCAACTGTGCCGCCGAGCAGGACGGCTACTGGCCGTACCACGATGCCCTCTTCTCCGGGGAATTCGGGTTGGACCGGGCCGGTTTCGAGCAGGCTGCGATCAGTACAGGGCTGGACGGCGAGGCCTTACTGAGCTGCCTGGACAGTGGCCGCTACGCCGACGAAGTACAAGAGGACCTGCGCTACGGCGCCGGCCTGGGCGTGACGGGCACACCGACCTTCTTTATCAACGGAATCCCCATGGTCGGCGCACAGCCTCTGCTGCGTTTCATCGAGGTCATCAACGGCGAATTGGGCGGGTCGTAGGGGTCGGCCCGGGCTAGGCGCCCTCCCCGCCAGCCGCTTCCGACCCACTTTCCAGCAACCGGCGAACCTGGTCAAGGACCTCCGCCATCATCTGCGGCGTTAGCCGGCCGGTCTGCGTGTTTTGACGGCTGGGATGGTAGCTGGCCACCAGCCACGGCAGGGGGTCTGGGAAGCGGCGGGCCACGCCGTGGCCAAAAGCCAACCCGCGCACCGCAACCCCGCGCAGCTTGAGCAGCTGCAGGTAGCCCTCAAAGGCGATCCGCCCCAGCGCCAGCACCACCCTGATCCCCTCGAGCAATTGCAGCTCTCGTTCCAAGAACGGGCGGCAATTGGCCAGCTCCTGCGGGGTTGGCCGGTTTCCCGGCGGCGCGCAGCGCGCCACCGCGGTCATGAAGGCCCGGCGCAGCTCCAATCCATCCTGTCGATGCGTTGATGTTGGCTGGCTGGCAAACCCCGCTTGATGGAGCGCCTGGATGAGGGTGTCAGCGCTGCCGTCTCCGGTGAACATCCGGCCGGTTCGGTTCCCGCCATGCGCCGCCGGGGCCAGCCCCAGGATGAGCAGCCCGGCCCTCCGGTCGCCGAAGCCGGTCAGCGGCCTCCCCCAGTAGTCCCAGTCCCGGTAGGCCTTGCGCTTCTCACGCGCCACCCGCTCGCGCCACTCGACCAGACGAGGGCAGCGGCGGCAGGCGACGACTTCCTGATTGTGTGCCTTCCATTCCGAGCTGAACGTTGGAGCTGCGTTGGGCTTCGTCACAGGCCTTCCGAGCCCTCGGCCAGGGACCTCGCCACCTGCAGCGCCATGGTCTCCTGAGCCTCTTCCATTCCTTCGATCAGTTTGAACTGCGTACGGGTGCGATCGAGGTTGTGGCTGGGCCGGGCGGTCTTGAAGTAGGGGTCACCTCGGAGATAGTCCTCCAGGAAGCGCATTCCGCATTCGAGGGTCATCAGGATGGCTGCAAACGGGAGTCGCTTCATCTCCTCCCGGTCCAGGAAGCTGCGGGTCGCCTCCAGATAACCCCGGGTGTAGGAGGCGAAGACCTGGAGATCGAACTTCACCCGTGATAGGTCGGCCTCATCCTCGGCGCCGGTGTTGGCCATCGAACGGATCGAATCCCCGAAGTCATAGAGCGACAGACCCGGCATCACCGTGTCCAGATCGATGACGCACACGCCTTTCCCGGTGCGGTCATCGATCATCACGTTGTTGAACTTGGTGTCATTGTGGGTGATGCGCCCTCGCAGCTTTCCTTCTCGCATCAGGTCCATAAGGACCGGGACAAGTTGCGCTCGCTGCTTGACAAACTCGATCTCAGGGATCGCCGTGTGAGCCCGGTGCGCCAGGTCGGCCTCAACGGCATTCAGGAAGTCATTGAATCGCTTGGCGGTGTTATGGAAATCCGGAATCGTCTCAATGAGTGTTTCAGCGGGGAAATCACGGAGCAGGTTCTGGAAGTCCCCGTACGCTCGCCCGGCGGCCTGAACGTGTTCCATCCGCTCGACCGCCTCGTAAGTTCTGGCCCCCTCCAGGAACACATAGACCCGCCAGTAGGCGCCGTCCTCGGTGTGGAGGAAGGAACGTCCGTCGTGCGTGGGAACTAGGGTCAAGGTCTCACGGAGAGGGTCGCCGCCGCGTTCCCGGATCTTGCGGCTCAGGTATCCCGTGACGGCGACGATGTTGGACATCAGGCCTTCAATGTCCCTGAAGACGCGGTGGTTGATCTGCTGCAGGATGAAGCGCGTTGGGCCGCTGGACTGCTGGTAGGTGACCGCATAGGTGTCGTTGATGTGCCCGGTTCCGTAGGGTCCACCACCGACGTATTCGCCGTTGATCGCAAACTGCCGCCCGATTGCGCGAAGATCTGCGCCCACTGCCTATCCCCAAAGCCGGCTGGGGTAGTCTCCCTTCTTAATCAGTGCCCGGATGTGCTCCCTTACCCTAGCGATGTCTTCCCGGTAGGTGACGCCGAACCACTGCTCCGCGCTCGGCAGCACTCGGACGCTTGCGCGCCCTCGCGCCAGCAGCCCGGCGACCACATCCGGCAGGCGATACTCTGCCTCCGCAAGCTGGCTCGCCCCCTGCTGCACGAAGGCCTGGAAGGCCAGTCCCAGTTCCTCGTAGAACCCCGGGGTGAAGCCCCACATGTTCATCGAAGCCAACCTGCCCGGAGGAATCGGGACCCATTCCTCCCGGTCATCCAGGTAGCCGACCTGCCGGCCGCGCCGCTCGATCCGGGTCTGTTCCTGCACCTCCAACAGACCCCCATCCGAGCCCACGACGCAGACACCCCGGGAGACTTGTCCGTGTCTGGTGAGGGTGTTCTCCAGCGGGAATCCGACCATACAGAGGTCTAGCTTACCCTGCTGATCCCTGGCGTTCTCCAGATAGTCACCCAGCCGAGCGAAGGACTCGCCCCCATACAGATCGTCGCCGTTGATCACCCCAAATGACGTGCGAACGTGGTCCCGGCTCACCAGGACCGCATGTGCGGTCCCCCAGGGTTTTCGTCGGGCGGGTGGGGCGGGCAAACCGAGCGGCAGCGGTTCCAATTCCTGGATGGCGTATCCGACTTCACACGCCAGGCCGATGGTCGCTTCAATCCGTTCGCGGAACTCATCCTCGATCTCGCGGCTCATGACGAACACGACCTTCCCGAACCCTGCCGCCAGGGCATCAAATACGGAGTAGTCCAGGATGGTCTCACCGGAGGGACCGACGGGCTCGACCTGCTTGGGGCTGCCAAACCGGCGCCCGATGCCGGCCGCCATCACAACCAGGGTGGGACTGTGGGTCGTGCCCGTTGGGCTGTGCTCGACTGCACTCACGAGGTTCGGGTCACCTTTTGCAGGCCGCGTGGGTGCTCCACATCCAGCCCCTTCGCCCGAGCCAGGTGGTAGCTGAACAACTGCGCCGGGACCACGGTCACCATCGGACTGATCCACGGAGGCAACTCCGCCGGGAGCCGCAAGGGGGTCTCTGCCAGAGCCAGGGTCTCGTCCGCATTGCTGACGACCAGCAATCTCACCCCGCGTTTGTCCACCAGGTCTTTCAGCAGTCCGAACATGTCCGGGTAGACGCCTCCGAGCGGAGCCACTGCCAGGACCGGGAACCCTTGGTCGAGGATCGCTACCGGCCCATGCAGGAAATCGGCAGTGGAGTACGGTGCCGCGACGACATACGTCAGTTCCTTCAGTTTCAGGGCCCATTCGTGTGCGGTGGCGTAGTCGTAGCCTCGCCCAAGGACCACGCAGTGCTTCATCTCGCGATAAGCCGCGGCTGCTTGCTCGGTGACCTCGTCCAGGTCGAGCACCTGGGTCAGGAGGTCCGGAAGGCGAAGCAGTTCCTCCAGGCGCTCTGCGCTCCCCTGCAGCCCAACCGAGATCATCGCAAGCGCCATCAACTCCGCCGTGTAGGTTTTCGTGGCGGCGACGGACCTTTCCGTGCCAGTGTCCGTGTAGAGCACAAATTCAGCCGCCTCGGCCAGCGGCGATCCCGGATCATCGGTGACGGCCAGCGTGGGTGCCCCCTGCCGGCGCCCCTCCTGGATCACCCCGACAATGTCGGGCGATTGGCCGGATTGTGAAATCCCCACGACCAGAGCCCGCTTTAGCACCGGTGGGGATTGGTACAGGCTGAACATGGACGGCGCGGCCAACGCCACCGGGAGGTGATTGTGGATACCCCACAGGTACTTGGCGTACAGGCCGGCGTTGTCGGAGGATCCGCGGGCAGCCAGGAAGGCGAAGTCGAACTCCCGGCGGGTGATGGCGGCGGCGATGCGCTGCGCTTCCGGCATGTGCTCGCGCAGCAGCCGTGTCAGAACCGCGGGCTGATCCAGGATCTCCGACTTCAGGGTCACGACGCAATCCCCTGCAGCCGCTGCAGGCGCTCGGCGATCTCGTTCGAGAAGCGGTCGATGCGGCCCCGGATGAAGTCCCAAGCGCTCAGGCCGGGGTCCTCGATCAAGGGCATGAGATCCATGGCGAAGACCATTCCGGTCGCCTTGTCGACGCTGTGTGAAGCGTAGTAGGTCGCATTGGCCCTGCGCCGACCCATGCTGGCCAGGTCATATCGCTTGCCGCCGGCGATTTGCGAGTCGTACAACCCCAGCAGGGTATGCTGCAGGTTCTCGTGGGGCGACACATCAAGCGCCACTTTCTCGGAATCGCTGAGCCAATCCAGGTCTCGCCAGACCTCACAGCCGTACACCTTCTCCGGACGGTCACCCTTGGGAAGCCTGCGGAGCGCCTCGATCAGCTTCAGGGTCACTCCGACATGCGTGTCGTGTTTGTCGGCCAGGTTGTGGGTGTAGACCTGCCGCGGCTTTACGGCCCGGAGCAACTGGAGCAGATCCTCGACGATCGCCGCATTGCCCCCATCCTTCACGGCCGCGCTGGGGTAATCCAGAAACACCTGCGCCCCGTATTCTCCGACGAGGGCCGCCTTCTTCTGCTCTCTGCGGCGCACCGACCGCATTTGCTCGTCGGAGAATTCCCGATACGCCCCTTCCCTGGGCGAACCGCCTCCGTCGGTCACCACCACGCCTGTGAACCAGAGGTCCTCCCGATGGAAGCAGCTCAGAATGCCATGGATCGCCATGATCTCGAGATCATCCTGGTGAGCCCCGATGCCCAGATGGGTGGTTCGGGCCAGCGCCGCTGGCTCGGATGCCCCATCCGGAACGAACACTTCGGCTGTGGCGATGCCAAGTCGCATGGTCTCAACTCCTCTTTCCGATGGCGGGGAGGCTGGCCGCGGCGATGGACTGACCCACTCTCCGGCTCTTCTCATCGGGCAATTGAAGGGCGATGCGGCCGGCGATGTCCGGGAATTCCTCACGCAGCACCTGATCGGCTCCGTCTAGGATGAGCGAACCGCCCTTTCCGGAGGTACAGCGGCCCAGGATCAGCACGTGCTTCAGATCGTAGAAATCCGCATATTGGGCGAGAGCGTACCCCAGGTACACCCCGATGCTCTGCCAGATCTGCTCTGCCCCGGCGTGTCCGCTCTCCAGCAGTTCCTGCACATGCTCCAACTGGCGCGCCTTGTCCAACTCAGGGGGGATCCGGACCCCGGCCCGCGGCGCCAGGCGGAAGACACACTGCTGGGAGAAGTACAGCGCTCCGACACCTCGATCGCCTGACCACTCATCCGTCGGAGCAGTCATCGAGTAGTCAACCGGGGCGAACGCCAGCTCGTTGAGCCACCCGGTAATGTTCCCGTCCCGGTTGACATACCCCCCAGCCTCGCTGGAGCCCATGGCGATTCCCAGGACGGGGTTGTCCTCCAGGGACATGGAGCCTGCCAGGGCTGTCACGTCGCCATCGTTTACGATCTCGAGCGGTACCCCCAGCTCGTCCCGCATCCTCAGGAACAGCGTCCGCACCTCGTGGTAGCGTTCCTTGGGGACCCCTCGGAACAGCGAGGCAATGCGCACGCGGTTGTCGATGTAGATCCCGGCGGCGCTTCCACCGATAGCGTCCACCCGCGGCAGTTTGGCGTACGCGGCCTGCAGGGCGGTCATGATCTCCCGGTAGTGATAGTCCGGATCAGCCTGCGCCCGTGGGTCCCAGACCACCTCCTCGGTGTATACCACTTCGCCCTCGAGCACCGCCGATACCTTTCGATCCGAAGCTCCCAGATCGAAGCCGATGCGGCATCCGTCCAGGTGACGGCCGAGCGGCTTGGCGCTCTCCCTCTCCGGCGGGACCGCGGCCGCCGTACAGGGAACCACCTTGAAGTCCCTTTCGTACACGTCCTCACCCATGAAGTGATAGTCGAAGGCCCGAGGACCCGCCGGTGAATAGCAGAATCGGAGATACTCGCCGACGGCGGAGGGTCCGCCGATGTAAGCCTTCCAACCACCCTTCTGCCACAGCAGGAACTTGAGCATTCGTTCGGCGAATTCGAGGTTGGCTTCTGCGTCGGCATGCGTATCGGGCAGGACGCGCGTCTCGAGCCGGGAGGTATACCCGCCCTCACGCTCCAGGCCGATCACCAGGGGCACGCCGCCCCCGGCGGCGTCTACCTGCTCCTGGAAGCAGCGATTCGCCAGGGCCGCCGGCCGGAAGTCATCATCCAGCGGCGGCTGAATCCGTGGGGGGACCAATCGAAGTGTGTCGCTCATCGCAATGCAACTCTCCGCGCGCTAGCGGATTCGGAAATCCAGCCCCAGCGGAACAGGGCACTCGCGAACGATGTCCTTCAGGTCGGCGACCCGCCCGGAGACGGATGCCTCGCCGAGTCGACGTTCCTGATAGGAGTACCACAGCTCCGAGAGCGAGGTCTCTCCTTCCCTGAGATCCGCCGGGACAATCCTGTCCTGCAAGAACGCCGCAACCACGGCCAGTCGTCCGGCGCGCAACGCGGCCTGGGCCTCCAGCAGGCGGATACGGCCGTTGCCGCGCAGCGCGGCTGGCAGTGTGTCGACAAGGTCCAACCAATCTTGGCAGCGATCCGCTTCGATCAGCAGCTGCCCGCATTCCACCCACAACTCGGGCTGCGTCGGTGCGCCCTTGCACGCAGCCACCATCAGGCCCGCGGCCCCATTCGGGTCGCCCTGCGCACTCTTCGAGACGGCCAGATTGCGGCATGCCCACGGGGACCAGTTGAGAGCCAGCGACCGTTCCCAGCACTCCTGAGCACCCGCCTCGTCGCCTGTCGACAGCCTCAGGATGCCCAGATGGAACCAGACCTCCCACTGCCTGGCGCCGGTCTGCTGCAAACAGCCCTCCAGCAGCTCCAGCCAGTCCTGGCCGACGACGAAGCCCGCCGGAGGCGTGTTGGGCGAGGACGACGGGAAGTCCCCCGTTTCAAGCAGGGTGACCCAGGGGCGCTGCGCCTCGCCGAGAGAGTGGTCGTCGAACACCACCCCCTGCAAGCCCAGCCCTCGATCGCCGTTCCTTTCGCGGCGCCGGCGCTCCAGCGCCCCCCAGCCTGTTCCCCGGTGGAGGATTGCCTGCGGAGGGCTATCGGCGAGGGCGCCGACTTCCTGATACATCTCCTCCAGCCTGGGGGCCGGGATGAGTCGATCGATCTGATCGGTCAGGTGAGCGCACGCAGCCTGCCAGTCCGATCCATGGGCGACGGATGGATCAGTCGGCACGCGACCGTAGGCCTCCATCCAGGACCACTGGTCCCCGGCCTGCATGGGGAGATGCTCGAGCTGAGTACAGGTCAGGCCGGCCTGGATCTCGATGTACCCGGGTGGTTCCGACCCCAGCAGGTCCTGCCAGTTCCGGCCTCCCTGGCTAGTCCCCCATACCCAGAGCTTGCGGCCCCGGAGCCGGTCCGTGGAGACCTGCACAAATCCATCGCCCTGCGCCGATATCGCAGCAATCCATGGTCTGCATCCCGTCGGCAGATCGAAGAACAGGTCGGCCGCGTGTGACCAGTTGGCCGGATAGGTGAGATCGGTGCCCCCGGCCGATGGAAGCGGGTCTTGGTACAACCCATCTTCTTCACGTCCGAGGACATAGATCCGGCTTGCCGGGGCGAGGACACGAGTGCCCGGTGCCACCGGCACCGCCAGATTGGACCACCAGTACATAGGCACCGGGTCTGGCCCCGGATTGAGGATTCGAGGCCGCACTAGCAGCACCGGCGAATCATCCGGCAAGATGGCATCGATCTGCACGACGACCTGGCGGAGCCGTTCCCATTCGTACAGTCGCAAGATGGGCGTGCCATGCGCATCCTGCAAGCGGGCGGCGAACATTGGAGAGCAAGAGAGAGGCGAGTGTCCGATGGTCCCCACGTTCCACTCGGCACCGCCGAAGAACCAGGCGTTTCGAAGCGCCAGGTTGGCGAAGGTGATCCGGGGGGAGTTGGCGAGGAGTTCCGTCTGGGTGGGCTTGTGGTAGAGCGACCAGAGTCTCCCACCGTAGTTGAGCAGGAACTCGGCCCTCAGAATCTGATTCTCAAGCACGGCGACAGGATGATCCTCCAAACGATAGTTGCGGCTGAAGGTGTCCTGCATGGCATACGGCAGGAGGCTGGGGGCGTGGCCCCGGGTCATGGCCTCCAGGGCTGAGGTCGGAAGATCCTGGGCAGTGACGCGGATGTTCGGCTTCGGCCGAGGCCGGATGGGCGGCAGCGGGCTTTCGGCTCCTAGCTCCGCTGTCGATATGGGGAGAGATCGAACGGCCAGGTCGCTCATCTTCGTCTCGGACCACTGTCAGCCCTGGAAGGTGCGTACCTTCCACCGGCTCCGGTCCGGGGATCGAGCCTATAGAACTCCCAGTTCGTGTTGGAGGACCATTGCAGAGGCACCCAGGATGACCATGTCAGAGCCGGTCTCCACGATCCCCAGCTCTGTCGCCCTTGCCAGGGCGGGAAGCACGCGCTTCGCCAACTCCTCTTGCATGGCATCCAGCAAGAACTGCCCGAGCAGGTCACCGCTCCCACCAATCATGATCCTGCAGCTCCCCAGGACTCCGATCAGATTGGAGGCGGCAATTCCGAGCGCCCGGCCAGCATTGCGGACGACCGTCCGGATATCTTCGTTGCCGGCCTGAAAACCGGCGGAGATTCCCTCCAGGGTCAACTCCCGGGAATCCTCAGCAAAGTGACGGAGGGAAGATTCGGGATTCGCTTCCAGGATGGCCTGGGCTCGGGCCAGGATCGCTCGAGTACTCGCAACGGTTTCCAGGCAGCCGTGGTTGCCGCAAGCGCATAGGGGTCCGTCCTCCTCGACCACCACGTGCCCGATCTCGCCGGCACCTACCGGGTCGCCATGCATCAGCTCGCCGCGCAGGACGATTCCAGCCCCGACGCCCCAGCCCACGTTGATGACAACCAGGGGCATGGGGCTTTCCCGGTGGTCGTGGAAGGTATAGGCCGCAAGGGCGGCCACCTGGCAGTCATTCGCCATGTAGACGGGCAAACTGTAGCGGTCTTCGAGCAGGGAACGGAAGGGAATGTATCTCCAGTTCAAATTCACAGATTGCCGCAGGATGCCGTTGGAAGAGTCGACGAGTCCTGGAGCACCGATGCCGATCCCCAGGAGCGGTTTGGTCGCTGCAGGGATCAAGGCGTCAATCAGCTCATAGACTAGTGCCAGCGCCGCCTCCCCGTCTCTCTCCCCCAGGGGGAGCTCAATCCGATGGCTGATCTGACCCCGTAGATTGGCCAGGGCACCGCGGAAATCCCTGCGCGAGAGATCGATCCCGATCAGCTGTCGGGCGTCGTCCACCAATCGAAGCAGAATGGCACGCCGGCCGCCGGAGGAGGGCGCCAATCCGATCTCTTCCACCAAGCCGGTTTCCATGAGGTCATGGACCACTTCGGAAATCGTCGGAGGCGTGAGATCTGTCGCCCGTGCAACGTCCGCACGGCTGATCGGGCCGCTGGAGTGAATGGTCCTCATCACCAGCTGCGTGTTGTGCGCGCGGGTCCTTTGCTGCGTGGCTTTGAGCATGCGGGCTATTCCAGCTCCCCCGAAGGCGGGAAGGCCAGATAGTTAGGGGACTTTTCTAAGGGTAGTTTACGGTAAAACCGCTGCTTGTCAAGTCAGGCCATAATTGGCTCCCGGCATGAGCACACCGAAGCGGGCCGCTCCAAAACTACCCTGGTCAATTGTCCTCCAGGTTGACAAGCAAGCGGGATTGGTCTATCATGGAATTCAGTTCGTAAACCTAACTAACTTACTCTAGCTACCTTCCGTGGAAGGCCCAAGCAGCGGAGCGACGACACCGTCCTTCGATGCGTGACTACCGTACTCTCGAGAAACGAATCGCTGGTCTGATTGCCCATCGCACCAACTCTCCTATGAGCGGAGCTACGTGGAGCCTCTGTCACGGGAGTGTGGTCCCTCAATGTGCTCTGAAACCGACGCCCCGGTTGTCGCCTGTCAGGGAGGGAGGTGATTCACCAAGATCGAGCCCTTCGTCCGGCCCAGAGATCTATCCAACCTTGCGCTACTATCAGGGTAACGGAGAGAAAAGAGATGATAACCAAGAGACTACCAGGTCTGCTCTTCCTGGGACTCGTTGCCATCACCATGGCCGCGCTGGTGGCGGGCTGCGGGGCTCCCGCTGCCGAGCCACCACCGGCTGAGCCCGCCCAACCGGCCGAGCCGGCAGAAGAGGAGGCCGAACCGGCGGGGGGGGAACCCGCCGCTCCCGTCGCGCTAGATTTCGTTGTTTGGTCCTACGGGATCGAGACCATCCAGGACAATATCAACAACTTCCAGGCAGCCAACCCTCTCTGCCAGATCAACCTCAGGGATTACTCCTGGCTGGACTATCACGACACGATGGTCGGGCGGTTTGCGGCTGGGGATCCACCGCCGCTGCTCTATGGATCGGACCACTGGCTCCAGGAGTGGGCGGCCGCCGGCTGGCTTGCCCCCATCGACGCTTCCTTCCCCCAGGTCAGCGCTTACAGCGGCGAGCTTGCGCCCTACGCCCTGCAGGGCATGACCTACAACGACCAGGTGTACGGTCTGTCCTACTATGCTGACACCATCGACTTCGTTTACAACGCAGAGCAGCTCACGCAAGCCGGTTTCAATTCGGCGCCTGAGTCCTGGCAAGATGTCTGGGACATGTCTGTGGCCCTCAAGGAACAAGGCATCGCCGAATATCCGTTGGTGCTGGCCTTCTCACAGGCGGAAGGCGCCTCCATCGAAGCCATGATCTCCATGATCTATGCCCGCCATCAGGGCGAAGGGGCTCTCTTCGATGCCGCCAATCAGCCGACATTTGCCCAGGAAGGCAGCGCTGCATTCGAAGCGATTCAGTGGTTGAAGGAAGCTTATGATGCAGGCATCCTCGATCCCGCCAGCCTGCAGACCGCTGAAATCGACCAGGTCAAGAGCATGCAGTCCGGTGCTCACACCTTCACCATCCTGCCTCAGTACAACATGGCCGAACTGAACAGGCCTGAGAGTGGAGAGTTCGCCGGCCAGTTCAAGATTGCCCTCATGCCTGGCGACAGCCATTCGACGGTCGGCTACGTCCGCTTCTATGCGATGACGCCTCAGGTCGCCGCCATGGGCGATGCGGCGCTCGACTGCGCCTGGAGCTTCCTGGAGTACTTCGGCGGCAAGACTGACGGCAGCTACGCGGTCGTCCAGCGCTGGGCGGTCGAGAACGGCCTCGGCTTTGCGCAGCTTCCGTTGTTCGACGATCCCGCAGTACAGGAAGCCTTCGGAAAGTGGGGCGATGTCGAGGTTATCAGCCAGCAGGCTGAACTCGCCCGCTCCAAGGAGGGCCTGACCCCGTGGTTCGGAGCGTGGGACGTCTTCACGCGAGCGGAGGTACATAAAGCGATCCTCGGCCAGCAGACCACGATGGATTCGCTCAACAACATGGTTGCGAAATGGAATGAACTAGCACAGCAGTAGAGGTGGTGCCGGTTGGATGGAGGGCGACCTCGATTCCGGGAGGTTGCCCTCCATCTTTCGTTGCTCAGTGCGAAGGGAGGTAGGGAGGGATGGCTCAACACCCCGGAGCAGCCCGGCGGCATCCCGGCCTCAGACTCGGCCGAAAGTTTTACCCCTACCTCTCCATCCTTCCCGCTCTGCTCGTCATTGCTCTGTTCGCCATCTACCCGATCATCCACGCCGTTCGGATGAGTTTCTACAAATACCTTCTCACTCGACCCAACGAGCATCCATTCGTGGGGTTGGGGAATTTCGTCGAGGTCATCACCAGCTACTACTTCAAGAACTCGATCCAGGTCACGGGCATCTACACGGTCACCGCGGTGATCGGAGTGGTTCTCTACGGGCTTGGCGTCGCGCTGTTGCTCAACTCTTCCATCAGGCTCGCAGGTCCCCTGAAGATCGTCATCCTTCTTCCCTGGGCACTGCCGGCCGTGGTCAGCGGCTTGCTCTGGAAGTGGATTCTCAACGCCGATTTCGGGATCCTCAATGGGTTGCTCTACGCCCTGGGGCTAATAGACAGCTATATCCCCTTCCTGGCCGACCCCACCCTGGCCAAGATCAGCCTGGTCATGGCCTTCATATGGAAAGAAGGGCCCCTGGTAGCCATATTCTTCCTGGCGGGGCTCCAGTTGATCCCCAATGAGTATTACGAGGCGGCCAAGATCGATGGAGGTGGCGGATGGACTATTTTCCGCCACGTCAAAGTCCCATTGCTCCGGGCGGTTTTTCTCATCGTAATCGTCTATGAAACCATGACGGCAATACTCACCTTCGATACCATCTATGTGCTGACGGGCGGTGGCCCGGCCGATTCCACAGCCCTCATCAGTTGGTTCGCCTACGCCGAGATCTTCAAGGGACTCAATCTGGGGCACGGCATCGCGCTTGCCATCATCATCGCTGCCGTCACCCTGGTGCTCATCTTGGTCTACCTGCGGACGCTGAAACCCGAAGAGGCCACCTCGCAGTCCTAGAGAGAGATGCGACTCCCATGAGCCAGCCAATTGGGCGGAGGATCGAGTCTGTTGGCCTTAACCTGCTTGCAGTGATCCTCATCATCTTCATCATCGGCCCGCTCGTCTGGGTCGCGGTTGCCAGCATCCAGGGAGAGAACGAGCTCCTGCTCCATCCGCCCCGCATCATTCCCCACAACCCGACCCTTGACAACTACAACTACGTCTTCACCGGGAAGATTCCGACGGCATACGAGGTCAGGGGCCAACTGCGCAGCAGGATCTCTCAAGAGGCGCGCCTGATACCGGCTGC